>Ga0051981_10001104_pt1 | contig 13163 bp, 5 predicted proteins | sample CryGey13umfilter_3_FD_59644 | JGI IMG/M metagenome (GOLD analysis project Ga0051981, IMG submission 59644) | Groundwater microbial communities from aquifer in Utah, USA - Crystal Geyser 4/10/14 3 um filter | ecosystem: Environmental > Aquatic > Deep subsurface > Groundwater | place: USA: Utah... | reverse complement strand
TGGTGAGTGTGTTGGATGCACAAACTCTGTTGGTGATGCAGTACTAGGACCATTGGTTGGATGTGCTGAAGGTGATTTTGTTGGATTCTCTGTTGGTGTGGCTGTAGGTCCGCCAGTAGGGGTTTCAGTGGGATTTGGAGTTGGGGGCTTGCTCGGCAAAACAGTTGGTAGATCAGTAGGGATTAAAGTTGGCGTTTCAGTGGTCGGCTCAAAGCTAGGCCACCCTGACGGCATTTGTGAAGGCAACTCTGATGGCACCGCTGTCGCACCACAGCAATCAAGGTATACCCCATCTTTGGTTGGACAACATTCCTCAATCAAACCTTCGGCGGCACAAGCTGGATGATCCTCACATAGTGGAGGTGGATCGCAACAGTCCAGTATTATCCCATCTGAACTTGGGCAACAGTAACCGTCAAGACCCAAGATTTCGCAAACGGGATTAGCTTTACAAAGAGCACTGTCCGTAGGTGAAGAACTTGGGAACAATGTATTGTCTCCCCCTTGTTGGCCAAATTCTTCCGTGGGCGAGACAGTAGGTTCTGGTGTGATTGCGACAGGACAGACCTCAATGAAGGCCGTTAGGTACTGAGTTAGTGCCGTATCTAATGGGAATACACCTGCGGCGTTGATTTCGTTGAAATGGAACGTTGAAGTGTATCTGCCATCCTGATGGTAACTTGAGTAAGGATAGCTCTCAGGTTTATCCGCAAATTCGGCAACATTCGCAGGGTCACAAAATCCATAGTCCAAATGAGCTCCGCCATCAGGTCCCTCGCAAGGGCCTCCGTACAGCCTGTATGAATTTGAAGCATACCCGGAGTTCAAAGTAAACGTCATGCATGTTGTGGAAATATTCACTGAGCCTACTTTTGTGCCTTCGTGTCGACTGCATCCTGTCGCACCCATCCAGATTTCGCATTCCATGGGAAGGGTACTATCGTCAACTAACCCAATATTCCAGCCCCAGTTCTGATCGTCCATTCGACCCCATGCATGACAAGATGTTTCTTCGTCGTGATTACTTCCAGGAAGGAACCCCTGGTTGAAATTAGGGTCAAGGAAGCAAGTCGAAGAGCACGGGCAGTACACGTAAGCCGGGGCACATAAATCAGCCTCAACCGTTGGCTCGTTTGTAGGTGAAGTAGTTGTTGGAGCAACTGTAGGCGTGACAGTCGGTTCAGCAGTCGGTGGGAAGGTAGTCGGTTCAGCAGTCGGCGTATCAGTCGGTATATCATTTTGTTGGACAAATCCACTGACAGGAGTTGAAGAGGGAGCTGAGGTTGGAAAAGACGAGGGATTTGCACTAAGAGACACTGGGCAAACATTCAAAGCAATCGACAAGTACTGTCGAGTTGGTGTCGCAAGGGGAAAAATTGAGTATCCCTGAGGCCAAGGAGATTTCTCCCCTCTAGAATATTCGGTGATAATGATTTGCGAAGAAAGTTCTTGTTCCCTTAGACGTAACGAATAAAGGGAAGTATGGTCCGCAAAATTTGTTATGTCTGATTTTTGACAGATGCCACTATTTTGCTTTTCCAAATGTTTGGCCCCATCGTTTCCTTCGCAGTGACCAGCATATATTTGAACTTCTTTTGTCTCGTACCCAGGTGCCAAATCCAATTCGATTGCTCTACTTGTGATTTTTGCCGTTCCAACCATCTCACCGACATCGATGTCGCACGCTGTGGCTTGCATATAAATCGAGCAATGCATGTCACAAGCTCCGGTACCAAGGAAAATAGACCAGCCCGAGGCATCTCCCTTGGCGTCGACGATTGGGTTACCTCCATTGAAATCAGTGTCGAGGAAGCACGTGGAGGAATGGGCGCAGTACACATATGCAGGCTCGCACTCATCAATTTCTGTTGGGGTTCCAGTGGGAAGCTTTGTTGGGTTCGTCGTTGGTAACTGAGAAGAAATCTGGGTAGGAAGCTTGGTGGGGTACATACTCGGGAGTTTCGTAGGGGCTAAGGTGTTAGAGTCCACATTAAATTCAGGGATTGGCTGCTTGGTAGGTAACGCAGATGGGCTCGCTGTAGGCAACTTCGTTGGTGTCGCTGTAGGCAACTTCGTTGGTGTCGCTGTAGGTAACTGCGTTGGACTCGCTGTAGGCAACTTCGTTGGTGCCGTTGTAGGCAACTTCGTTGGACTCGCTGTAGGCAACTTCGTTGGGCTGTTAATGGGAGAGTCACTCGGTAAATCAGTAGGGGAGTAAGTAGGTGAACTCGAAGGACTGGTGGAGGGACTAGAGGTAGGCAGAGTAGTAGGACTAGTTGTTGGTAGACCAGTCGGGCTACTTGAGGGTTCCGCTGTTGGAGCTGGATCAAGGTCAATCGTAATTGAGGGACTAATGGTGCACCCAAGACCACTCTCAGGTTCCGCTTGAACTGTTGTTTTGATGACAATGGGATCACCCGAGCAGATGTCTAACATTACTGTTTCGTTTACAGAGGTTCGATGGCCAACACCCAAAGGATTGACTGGCAAAGGAAGCAAGGATTTCGAATCTTCACCGGCTAATAAACGAGAAGCCGAGACGACGGTGAAGCTGTCATTTCCTCCATTCGTGATAGCAATATTGATAATTGCTTCTCGTGTACAAGATTTTTCGCCGCATGATCGCAGTTTCAGAGACCCAAACTGTTCATTTAATCGGAGTGGACCAGACACCTGGATTAAATTGCTCTGTAATGGCTCGCCAGTTATGTCATTGATATTGCAACGAATCATCTGAGGAAGCATAGTGCCGTCTGTAGTCAGGATAGCAAACGTCTCCCCAGCATTAACGATGGATAGCTCGACCGGGAGGGCAGTGGCAAATGCAACATCAAAGCACTCAATCGTAACTTGATTTACAAGGGCACCGAAATCTTTACAGATGACAGTACCATTGTCGAGATCAGTGTTTTCGATATCGGCACAAGTGGATTGCGAATCGTACGAAAAGTTGATCATTTCGAATTCGATGGGGCAGAGAGGGATTGGTGGCACAATCTCTGAGCAGGCTTTACCATCAGTAGTCACACATTTCATGTCAACGATGACAGAGCATTGACTGTTGGAGGGAGGCGAAGTCGGAGAAGCCGAAGGCGTGGCGCTAGGACTTAATGTCGGGCCGACAGTCGGGGTTTTCGTTGGGGTATCCGTTTCGGTCGGACTATGAGTAGGGTGCAAGAACTTAGTTGGCTCGAGGGTAGGCTGGGATGACGGAGATTTTGTAGGATTACTGGATGGACTAGCCGTTGGCGCATTGCTCGGACTAGCAGAGGGAATGCTGGTAGGAAGACTTGTTGGCAAAGCGGTCGGATTGGCGGTTGGTTTATTTGTTGGGCTGTTCGAAGGTTCTGCTGTTGGAGTGGGATCAAAAAGAATTGAAACATATGGATTGGCAGAACATTTTGGACCATTTTCTGGCTTTGCTTCAGCATCCACAGAAAGTTCAATTGGCTCGTATGAACAAATGTTCAACATTATTTTTTCGGTTACAGTGCCAGTTGCTCCGATGGGGAGTGGATTTATTGGAAGCATTGAAAGGAACGACTTCGTATCAGTGCCTGTCATGTCTCGAGAACACTTAACAACTTCCAAAGTCGAGTCGCCATCGTTGGTAATCGAATAAGTCGCACTAGCTTCATGCATGCAATGTTTATCACCGCAAGCAGAAACTTGGAGAGCACCAAACTTGTCATTCAAACGAAGAGGCCCACTAATAGTGATCCAATTTTTCTGCAACTCTTGGCCACCGGACGAGATGGTACAGAGGATCTCAGAGGGAAGCACGGAACCATCGTTGGTGTGGACAGCAACATTTTCCCCGTCTTCGAAAGATTGGGGAGTCACAGAGATCGGGACTTGAGTTGCGGAATCAACGCAATACATGGAAACTGTTTGCTGAAGGGTGCCCAAATCCTCGCAGTAAACGCGGGTTATGGACATCTCCGAAAATGTATTAACTTGTGCGTTGTCACTGTCGCTGCACAACGATTGTTGATCGTAAAAGAAATTGACAATCTCCATTCTAGAGTTACACATTGGCGTAGGAGCGAGAATGTCTTCACATTTTTGGCCGTCTCTCGTCTCACATGACATTTCCACGGTCATGGAACACTGGGCATTTGAAGGACTTGAAGTGGGGGAAGCCGAAGGTGTAATACTTGGTCTAGACGATGGATGCGATGTAGGAGTCAAACTCGGGGACGCTGAAGGTACAGTACTGGGAGTGGTTGTGGGGGCCGGTGTGGGAACTGGAAATGCTGATGGAAAACTGACAGGTGCCGATGAAGGAGGACCGGTAGGGTTGCTCTGCTGGACAAAGCCATCGGTGGATTTGGCAGTAGGTGAGGAAGTGGGACTTTTTGTCGGTCTTGAGGTTGTTCCTTGTTGGATTATTCCAGTTGGTGACTTAGTTGGTGCTTCTGAGCACAAGACACCATCTGGAGTAATTTCTCCATTTTCTGTACTACCCTTGCCTTTGCTACCTTTACCTCCCTTAGATGAACTATTGTGACCGTCGGGAGAGACTTCGTCAGTCTCGAAATACCCCTTGCCGCCCTTGCGTCCTTTTCCTTCGTATTGTTTCTTCTCAAGAATCAAACCGTTGCTACCCTTTGAACCCTTCCCTTTTCCACCGCCTGTAGACAAATATTTCACACTGCTTGAGTACATCTTTCCTCCATCCATCTTTCCACCATCCATCTTTCCACCGTCCATCTTTCCACCGCTACTTGAAGAGGAAGGTTTGACACTCCCAGAGTACATTTTTCCACCGTCCATCTTTCCACCACTTGTGGATAACGGTTTGACACTATCGGAATTCATCTTTCCTCCATACATTTTTCCACTGTTGGCCATAGGTTCGAAAGTTCCCGAACATGGTTGGGTTTGCTCAGAAAGGTCGACGTCATCGTATCCTTTGGAACTGCTTCCTTTAGATGCCTTCCCCTTCGAATTGGATTGTTCGGAGAGATTAACACCACTGTATCCTTTGGAACCTTTGCCCTTTGATCCTTTACCATTCGAATCGGATTGCTCAGATAGATCAACTCCATCATATCCTTTGGAACTCTTTCCTTTGGATTTTCCTTTGCCATGAGAATCGGATTGCTCCGACAGTTCCATGCTGTCGTATCCCTTGCTGCTTTTACTGCTCTTTTTCATCTTTGCTCGGCGCTGAATTGAATGATGAGAGGGGTAATAGTCTTCCAAATTGGACGTTTCCCCTAGACGTTTTTGGGCCGGCTCACTGATATCAAGGTCACTGTCACCGTTTGAATCTACGGTCAATAGACGAGAAAACCATGATCTCTGAGCGGCCTGGCATGTTTTCTGGCAAGCCATTAATGTGAGAATGGCCAAAGAAGCTTTCATGTTGGAGGTAATCTATACTGTGTCTAAACGAGGCTAAAACAAAGAAAGATTGTTGAGAAAAGGAGGCTAAACACATGATCGCATGTTCTTTATTTCAATACTCACTCGTCGAAGATTGATAAGGCTTTTACAAGAACTCCGTGTGAGGGACGTTCGCTCTATCTAGGATGCTTCGAAAAATGTGCATTCGATGAAGGATGTGGTCGAAAATGGATTGGATTGGTGGGACCAACGAAGGTGCGTGACGATAATGGAATGCAATTCAAAAAATGTGGACTCCGAGGTGCGAAGCAGGTTGTTCCGACGCGCCACAACAGCAAACGCCGGCAGTACACAAATGATAAATGATACCTACGTAAATGAAGTTACATAATAACCGGTTAGTTTCGTTGCACATATCGCATGATACCAAAGGATTCGGTCCTGCGAATAATATAGCAAGTATTAGGATGATAAATTTCATTTTTTTCGACATATTTATGTATAGTGACATGGGCAGTTTAAGAAGTTAAAACAGTATATCAATGAAGTGTACAAGATAAACTTCTAGGGATTTACAAAGCGCGTAACAGATCGTGCATTTCTTCGTGTCGGTGGGAGGATTGTTGTCGATGGATACAGGCGCGGGAGATGCGAGGTCTTTTTGGGCTTGCCCTCATCATTTTTGAAAAGACGGACATGATGGAAATGGCTTTGATCCATCTTGTGGGATCCGTTGACTGCTCCCACGACCCATCAGCCTGTAATTATGCAAAATTATTTAAAGGTTCTCCAGTAAAGGTCTCCATCACACATCGAAGTAGTAGGATTACACATCAAAACAGTAGGAGTCTCTCTCGTGGGTAGTCCCTGAAACCAATATTGTTTTGCGATCCAGGTCTGAATGCAATCTAGCTCGACTTTAAATATTCGTCAGAGAGCGTTTATCCATACTAATTGACCTATTAAAGTAATCCAGGATACGAATCTTGCGGTCAAACGAAGATTGACGGTAAGTCTTTTGTCAATTTCGTTCTGTTCTCAAATCCCGTAAACAAAGCATAGCATAAGTTCATGAAGTACCTATTTTGTGAAATTACTTGATAATGTATAAAAATACACTTGATAATTTACCGACTGGGACCACCTACAAAGTAACAGATAAGGTCATACGCTTTTTCGTGGAGATGGGACAGAAGACTTTCGATGATGATGTGAGCGTGATCGCAGAAAAAATAGTGCTGATGCACATGTTTAAACTTTCAAAACATGGCTCACGTGCACGCCTGCAAGGCAAATTTCAAAAACATAAAATCATCATTTCGCAATCGTCATCCGATCGGCTCCACCGTGTTTGTCTTTTGTTGGTCTCTTGTCTCTCCTCCATCCAGTTGAATCGACGATCTTTTCGAACGCCTTGTTCACCATCGTCAGGCGTCGTCTGTAGTAGCACCATTAGACTGCCATATTGATATATTCCCCCTTATCTGGAAGAATATTAGAATGACACAACGAGTAAATGAAATCACGAGAACGTGTCTAACTGTAAAGATCGCCTCGATCGGTCTTCTCCTGGCGAGTTGGATGGTGTCACCGGTGTGGTCGTTTGCCCCCACAATGCCAAGTGCGCAACACGGATCGACGACTCTTCGTATGTCAAACGATGACGTACTTCCATCCCTTAACCCAGCAGAGACGGCTGTTCTCATTTGCAAGTTTCAGAATGATTTCGCCACGGAGGGGGGCAAGATCTACGACACGGTCAAAGAAGTCATGGAGGTCACCAACATGAAGGAGAACTCGATTCATTTTGTTGAACTCGCACGCAAGGCTGGATGTACAATCGTCCACTGTCCTATTAGTTTAGAGCCGGTATGTCCTCTCTTTTTGTTCGAACACTGCCAAGAGATACTGTTGTTGGCTCATTCCTCGAACCTTTCTCACTAATTTCTGAAACTGTCACAAACAACGTCGAACAGGGACGAAGTGGAGTAACTTCAATGCCCTTTGGTGTCGTCGAGAGAATCCGAGATGCTGCGGCCTTAACTCACGGTGAGTGGGGTGCCGAAATCATTGAAGAAATGACGCCACAACCAGGAGATGTGGTTTCGCCCAAGTATGGTATGTGTGCCTTCCAAATGACGAATCTGGACGAAATTCTCCGTAGCAAGGGAATCAAAAATGTAATTGTACTGGGTTTCTTGACCAATGGTAGTGTCGAATCTACTATCCGTACAGCTTATGAGTTGTGCTACAATGTCTTCTGTCCTACGGATTGCTGTGCTGCCTGTTCCATGGTAGAACAGCAATGCTCTATCGAGCTCAACTTTGGGCTTTTTGCTTGGAATGCCAACGCCGTCAAGTTGACGAGTGCCTTGATGGGATAAATGCACGAATAATTAAAGAGTGAAATTTCGAGAGGAAAAAGAGCCAATAGATGATTTGCCTTCTTTATTCTTGTAGTCGTTCGTTTTGTTCTTCTCTAGAGGTGTTGGAACCAAGCAATAAAGATAGAGCCCCCAACGCCAAAACGCAACTGGGTCGGTCGGTAAACGGTCAAGCGATCAAGTGACGTCATTCTTATTTTACGATGCTGGTAGTACCACATGACAGTAACGATAGGCTACCTGCTCTCGACTGTTGACAGATTAACTCTGTTCCCTGATTACCTCTATTCTGTTCCCTAATTACCTCTACTACAAGGCTGGACGCCTGTGGATCATGGTCAGCATATGAACTCGAAAAGTTGTCGTCAAAACATGGACCCTGGTGTGTCTTGAGTATCAAGATAACACCCCGCAAGTCGAATGACATGCAGAACTTTAAAATGTGCGCAAACACAACAATCCCTGCTCCTGAATGACGAATAGATTTACAAACCGAAGGCACTAAATTCGGTTAACTTATTTATTACTCTAGTAGTTAAGTTTGGTTCCGTATTTATGGATTTTTGGAAGCGATGAGTAAGCTCAAAGAGGCCATGCATACAAGCCACATGACGCAACGTCGAGAAAATAGAATCCAAGTTTTCTGATTCTGAGAAGTAAATGGCAGTAATGGGGAGCTTATTTTCCACCTTGACAAGATACATTGGCTCCATAATGAATCAATGGCTTTGGAAATGCCTTTACCCGTCCAACAAAATATGGATGGTATCGTCGTTGATTGGGTATACCGTACTTCCAGACACCTCATCCCATAATTCTTCGTACCTTTTGGCAACATTCAGGTCACAGCTACCCTCGAGCATCAAAAGCACCTTTTCGATGGCGTTCTCGAAACATTTCAACAAGCGAGCATCTCAAAAATCGAAGAATCACCTTGATGCTTGAGCTCCATCAGGTAATCCACGGTATCATCGTTTCCATACGATATTCAGATATCGAAGAGAATCATATCAAGGAGTCTGCATCGACGTACTGGGTGAGCTTGAAAAAGGGAGGCAGGGATGTTCATCAAAAAAAGCATTGCGATCGAATCATTTTTTCGCCGAGTGTCGACCAACATAGCAATTGCAAAAAGTAGAGTAAATTTAATTTTCATCAATCTGTGCTTGTGACGAAGCAATTTCCTCAGCAAAAGAATAGCGTTGAGTATGCACCGCCGTCTTATGCACACAAACCGAATGCGCTGAACCTGCCTGTATATTCGGAGCAGGTCTCCAATCTAGACAAGACCTTTCCACCAGACGAAAGTTTTCACATGGCAGGCTGAATGTTAAACCGTTCCGCTTTTCGTATCGAAAGACGATGCTTCGCGACGATGGCAACAAGACAAGACTTTAAGATCGTATCCTCAAGTTCCATGAATAGGCCAATTCTTGTCCTTCGTAGTCTGAGACTTGATATCCAGGCCGCGGGCCACGAAATGACACCCCGAAGAAGATTTGCACTTTCAACTGCGACTTGTTTGGGAGTCCGTCCCTCATCATCCACGTCATTAATAGTGAGCCTTTTCGTAGTAGAATGCTATGACTACGTGTTGTTTGGTATGAAAAATGGCTTTAACCAGAAGGGCTCTTTCATATTCGTTTACAAATTCAACCATCCTCTGAGGATAACACGAGCTTTATCGAAGTATCACTGCGATTTTGAAAGTATTAAAAAGTCAACCTTACATCAATTTGAGACGAGTGCTGTGTGTAGTCGATCGTTGATTTTGTGTTTCCGAAGCTCCCCAGAAGATGCAGTTGCTGCAGAAGTGATCAGGGATTCGAACCTTTTAGATTCTACAGAATCGGCCAGTGATTGTCCCGATCTTGATATTGGAATACCACCATTTATTGTCGTAACATACGTTCAGCCGCAAACGCAAGAACCGTATCAACTATCATTAGACCGGGAAGGAAGACTTGAAAGCCGACAATTCGGACAAGTTGGAACAAAGGTTGGGTACTTTCCACGTGCTCAACTTCTGATGCTGTCGGAAGAGATGCCATTTGCATTAGATCGTTTAGTGGCGGAAAAATTTCGAGGGAACATATCAGGAGAATCGCGTAGCAGACTTGAAGACTCCGGTACAGGAGCATATTCTCAGGCAGGCTCTGCATAAACGGTCGTCCACGATAGTTGACCGCAAAAGTATTTATCGTCGTCAGACAGAGGATAATAAAAGTGCAAGAATTTAGAACATTTGGGTTGAAAGGTCCATCGGGGACCAGACTCGGGTCGAACGGATCAACGAAAGCAAGCGCCGCCTCACTGACGATGAGAATGGCACCGAGGTGAACCGAGCACTGCAGCGATATAGAGGCCAATGCTTCAACGCACAGTACACTCGAAGGAGGCCGTGACGGAGAAAGATCTGGCAAAGGTTCAGCCCTCGTGACGAAGAAAAACAATGCGGCAACTGCTATGCCTAAAATGGTAAGCTGTCGATCCCCTTGCTTAACGCCGTGCAAGAAGAGCCGGCTCAAGACCATTGCGTTGACGAGGCAATTGATACCAAGGATCTTGTAGATCTGTAACATCGTGACAAGGGTGCAGCGACCTTGTTGGATGACATCCTTTACGCACTTGATAGTCGACGACCTTGCAGTAAAAGGTGCGGCTACAGAGGCATCGCCCAACTCAACTTGGTCCAATTCCTTCTGGGCCTCTTGTAATTGCTTCAAAGAGTCCTCAAGCGAAGATGTAGATTTCTTGCCTTTCTTCTTTGAGCGGTTAATGGAGTGTGATGCTTCGCGTTGTTTCGCTTCGACCTCAGGGGCACTAACGATGGAGATACCTACATGTGCTCGCTTCAGCGCCCCTACATCATTTGTTCCATCGCCTACCATAAGCGTTGTGTGGCCCGCGTGGTTCAAAACGGCTATCACGGCTTCTTTTTGATAAGGTGCATGCCGAGCAAACACGGAAACAAAAGGTATCAGATTGAGGAGGGCGCGTTGCACCCGGGGATCCAGCAAGAGCGCTTTTTCATCTTTCCAAGAAGCAGAGTCCTTGGCCACTGATGACATGACTAGATCAGCGATATCCAAGATACAGTCCCCCGTTAAACAAAAAGACGCCACGCCCTTTTCTTTTACTCGTGCAAATTTTTTGTGCGACAAGCGCCCTCCGTTGCCTGAGCCCATCTCGACAGCCTCAAAATGTGAAAGAATGTCATCGGATATTGGATCCGTGGTCTTTTCTTTGCGCTGAATCCGATAAACCTTGTGGTTTGCCGATCTTGGAACCATTTCAATTTGTCTGGCTACCTCGACCGCTGTCAAGAGTGCATCACCCGTTATCATCGCTACTTTGTGACCACTAGCGCACAATTCGTTCATCACATTCTTAGTGCCAGGCTTCAGAGGACAATCAAGAACAAGGAAACCAGTAAAAACCAAATTTCTTTCAATATCATCCCTGCCTTTCTTTTTGCACTCCTCCAGCTTTTGTGTGTTCCCAACACGACGATAGCCCATGGCCAAGACACGGCGACCTCTCGACATATGGTGGAATGCAACCCGATCGTATTCTAAAGGAATAGATTCAGGTGTGAAAAAGTCTTTCATAGTTTCGGGAGCACCCTTTGTCAGTGCCCAGAGGTCCTTGTCACTCCCTTGCTGAGTTGCAAGGACCGTCATTCGTTTCAGCTTGGAGGAAAACGCGAACCGGTGCAGGATTGCTACCATTTTTCCTCCCCCACCAGATGGGGCAACAATATTGTTTCCCACAAGACGATACCCAGTCTTTTTCAAAACAGCAAGTTCCAGGGGATCACCAACAATGGAAGGTTCTTTTCCCGAAGCAGTCTGTCTAAACCCAGCAATCGCCAATGCCTGACACCCTACCATCACTCGCATTGTTTCCTCGGCGATGTCGTCCTCTCCAGGAACTCGAAGTGCCCTTTCCTCGTCAGTTGCTGTCGTAGGAAAGATGCGGACTCCTCGTAAAATCATCTAATATGAAGTAAAAGACAAGAGTCAGTCCAAGAACGATTTGTGATCATCTGGCGCACAGATCATGGAGCACACCATCACTTTGGTTCTTACCTCGTCACTCGTTAGTGTCCCAGTCTTATCAAAACAGCAAATATCAACTTGTCCTGCCCAGGGAATACGATACAGCTCGGTACAGTATACCTGCGCCCGGCGAACCAGTGCGGCAAAGGAATTGGTCACCGCCAGTGACAATTCCATGGGAAGTTCTGGAGGGACTACCGACGTGACGATCAGAATGACGTGCAAAATAAGGCGAAATCGATTCCGTCGATCATCTTGCCAACCTTCGTGCAACACATACACGGCCGCACCAATGGCGAATGCTACCAGAAGGAGGATGAATACCAATGTATCCCACGTGTGCACACCATCGACCTTTGGGGCGTGTGCCATGGTGCGCAATAGATTGCCCTGCGTCGTGGCGAACCCCGTGCGCAGAACAATACCCGTCACACCCTGATCGGGTGCCAAATTTGTATCGTCGTCTTGTGGATTGGTCACGAGCGCATTAGTTCCCCCAAACAACACCGATTCCTTTTGCATAGAATCTTGACAATCCAACATGGCCGATGCATCGGGATTCATTTCTAATGGATGTTTCAGTTGTGGGATCGACTCTCCCGTTAACAAGGCTTCATCACAAACGGCCGTTCCTTGGACGAGTAAAATATCGGCCGGAACAGGTACGGGTTGTCCCGCGGCAGCGATACTAACATAATCCCCCGGTACAAGTTCATGAGTCTTCACCAACATCCACGAGGATGATGATGATGATGATGATGATGCGTTGTTGGTGTTGTTACCACCGTAAGATGATGAATGGTTGATGTTGGTACCCCTTCGTACATACACCCGTTGATGTATGTTGCGATTCCCCGCCTCGTGCAATCGTTGCAGAGACTGCAATCGTTGATAGGCCATGGTACTCTCGAACATGAGTAAGGCGGCCAGCGTCCAGAAGGCGTAGTACCAGTACTCATCCAACGACCACAGGGTGACGCAAAAAACTTGGAACAAGAAGAAGGGTGCCACCAGCTGTTCCATCAGTAGATCCGTCAGGGTCGGTAACTTCAACACCATGCGATTGGGTCCGTATATCTGAACGGCCCGTGACACGCCGTCCATGGACATGTGTCCCTGCCAAGTGTCGAAAAAAGATATTGGCAGATCCATCGGATACCGTAATGATCGAAACGAAGGTTTCGGTACCCCGGTCGGTTTCATTTTGGGATACCATAATCGTGTATCGTAATCTGGACCCGTCGTAGCATACCGAAAGGTGCGATCGTGAAAGTTGATCACCAGCACAAGGTCATCATCGTCACTTTTGTCGTTGTTAACGTCGTCGTTGTTCTTTCCTGACTTTGATTCACACCACCGTTCCACG
>Ga0051981_10001097_pt1 | contig 13217 bp, 11 predicted proteins | sample CryGey13umfilter_3_FD_59644 | JGI IMG/M metagenome (GOLD analysis project Ga0051981, IMG submission 59644) | Groundwater microbial communities from aquifer in Utah, USA - Crystal Geyser 4/10/14 3 um filter | ecosystem: Environmental > Aquatic > Deep subsurface > Groundwater | place: USA: Utah... | reverse complement strand
TTGCGGCGCGGCGCGAAGTGGACCTGCTGTGGACGATGGAAGAGGCGCTGCGCGCCGGCGTCGTCGGAATGATCTTTGCCGAACTGACCGCGCCGCCGGGCCTGACCCCGATCCGCCGCCTGCAATTGGCCGCCGAGGCAGGGCGGGCACAGCAGGCAGGCCCCCCACCGCTGGGCGTGATCCTGACCCCCGGCGCGGGGGGGGCCGCCGGGGTGGAAAGCCGTTGGCAACTGGCCCCACGCCCCGATGGCTGGCACTTGGATCGGCTGCGTGCCCGCATGGCCCCGCCCAAAGCCTGGCAGATCATGCGCCAGGGGCAAAAGGTGGTGATTTGTCCCTGCCACACAGATCCGCAGCCTGCCCCGGTCTGACAGTATGGTTCACCCTCAGGGCGCTTTGGCCTGCATTGCCTCAAGATTGGCGGCGACAGTCCGGGTGTCAGCGTGTTCGGCACCCAGCGTCGCAGTCAGCACACCGATTGCCTCGGAAAACGCAGCTTCAGCCTCGGCTTTGCGGTCCGTGTCGCGCAGCAAAAGACCAAGGTTATTCAACGCGCGGCCATAGTCGGCATGGGTTTTACCCAGCCGCGCCGCCGTCCGATCCAGCAATTCGCGGTACATCTGTTCGGCAGCGGCCTGATCGCCACTGGCCCGCAAAGCCCCGGCCACAGCGTCAAGCCGCGACAAAAGGTCAGGGTGATAGGGGCCAAGCGCGGCACGCATCGATTCTGCTGCCTCCAGATACAGCGGCACAGCCTCGGCCGGACGGTTTGCGGCACGCAACACATTGGCATAGGCCATCAGACGGGGGGCATGGTCAGGGTGTGTTGCCCCCAACACCTGACGCGAGGCCTGCACGGCGGCCAGAAACAGGGCCAACGCCTCGTCGGCCCGGTCAGTAGCGGCCAGAAGTTCGGCCAGATTGCCCAACCTAACCGGGGCATCGGCATAGGCCCCGTTGGGGGCCGCCCGGTCAATGTCGATCGCCTGACGGAACAGCGGCTCCGCCTCGGCGGCATTACCAGTGGCACGCAGCAGTGCCGCCAGATTGTTCAGGCGCTGTGCTTGCCCTTCTGACGCCGGATCGGGCCCCTTGGCCCCGACGGCAACCGCGTCGCGAAACACGGCTTCGGCGTCCTTGACGCGCCCGGCCACCAACAGCGTCTGGCCGATCTGCGACAAAGCCTCGGCATGTTCAGTGCTGTTTTCGCCGTATTCCGCCAGGGTCACGGACAACAGTCGGGGGCCAAGGTTCAGCGCGGCAGCGGTATTGCCCGCTTGCAGCGCCACCCGCTCTGCCTCGCGCAGATAGGGGGCGCGGGCATCCAGATCTGCCGCCCGCAGCAAGTACCCGGCCGCCCCGACCCCATTCCCCTGCGCCAGTTGGATCTGCCCCAGCGCAAAAGCCGCCTTGGCCGCGCGACGCAGATCCGCCTCGGCCTGTGCGCGGATTCCGGCAAACAAGGGGGCCGCCCCGACAAGATCGCCTGCGCCAAGGGCCACCGCCGCCTCACCTGACGGGTGCGCGCCGAAATCTGACAGGGTTTCGACCAGCAGCCTTCGGTTCGCCTCGGTCTTTTGCAGGGTCAAAGCCGGGTTGGCGACGGCGCGGGCCAAGGCGTCCTGCTCTTGTAACAGGGCAGCAAGGGTGCCTTCGGTTGCGCCAGACATCCGGGCTTGCACGGTTTTGAGACGCGCCTCCAAGGTCTGCCGCAGGGCCTCTTGCGTCAACGGGGGCAGATCGACGACCACAGACGCGGCCTCTGGCGCCGGGGCCTGCCCGTTGCTTTGCGTCACCATCCAACCTGTCAGCCCGACCGCAAGCAACGCCGCAGAGCCAAGAACCGAGATCCACATCTTGCCTGCCATGGTGCCTTTTCCCCAACATGTCGAAACACCCACATCTCATTGTAGCTGACAGACATGATATACGGCAAGGCCAATGCAGCCCCACCGATAGGGGAAGCAAATCGGGGGCTACGGCAGTTCTGGCCCTTGCCGCACGGCTGGGGTAAAGAGCGCGTCAAGACATCGCAAAGGGGCATTTCATGGCCAGACATCTGATCACTTCTGCCATTCCCTATATCAACGGGATCAAGCATCTGGGGAACCTCATCGGCAGCCAGTTGCCCGCCGATCTTTACGCCCGCTATTTGCGCGCCCGCGGCCACGAGGTCATGTTCATCTGCGCCACCGATGAACACGGCACACCTGCCGAACTGGCCGCCGCCAAGGCAGGCAAGCCGGTTGCCGACTACTGCGCCGAAATGCACGCGGTACAGGCTGAAATTGCGCAAGGTTTCCGCCTGTCCTTCGATCATTTCGGACGCTCCTCCAGCCCACAAAACCGGGTGCTGACCCAAAGCTTTGCCAGCCGGTTGGCGGAAATGGGGCTGATCCGGGAAGTTACCGAAAAACAGATGTATTCCGTGACCGATGGCCGGTTCCTACCCGACCGCTATATCGAAGGCACCTGCCCGAATTGCGGCTTTGACAGCGCGCGCGGCGATCAATGCGACAACTGCACCAAACAGTTGGACCCGACTGACCTGATCAACCCGCACTCTGTCATTTCGGGCTCTACCGAACTGGAATTGCGTGAAACCAGACATCTTTACCTGTGCCAATCGCAGATGAAGGGAAAACTCGCCGCCTGGATCGAAAGCAAGGCCGATTGGCCGATCCTCACCACCTCGATTGCCAAGAAATGGCTGAACGATGGCGACGGCTTGCAAGACCGGGGCATCACCCGCGACCTGCAATGGGGGGTGCCGGTGCAGTTTGAAGGCGCGCCGTGGCAGGGTATGGACGGCAAGGTTTTTTATGTCTGGTTCGATGCCCCGATCGAATATATCGCCGCCACGCAGGAATGGGCCGACAAGACCGGCGGTGATTGGGCGCGCTGGTGGCGCACCGATCAAGGCGCCGCTGACGTGACCTATACCCAATTCATGGGCAAGGATAACGTGCCATTCCATACGCTGTCGTTTCCCGCCACCATACTGGGGTCAGGACAGCCGTGGAAACTGGTCGACTACATCAAATCGTTCAACTACCTCAACTATGACGGTGGCCAGTTTTCCACCTCGCGCGGGCGTGGGGTATTCATGGATCAGGCGCTGTCGTTGTTGCCCGCCGACTACTGGCGCTGGTGGTTGCTCAGCCATGCGCCGGAATCCTCGGATGCAGAATTTACCTGGGAAAACTTCCAGCAATCGGTGAACAAGGATCTGGCCGATGTGCTGGGCAACCTGGTGTCGCGCGTCACGAAATTCTGCCGCGCGAAATACGGCGAGGTGGTGCCAGACGGCGGCGCATGGGGCGACCGCGAGGAGGCCCTGATCACCGATATGGAGGCCCGTCTGCGCGCCTATGAAGGTCATATGGAGGCGATGGAGGTACGCAAGGCCGCCGCCGAATTGCGCGGGCTTTGGGTGGCGGGCAACGAATACCTGCAGGCCGCCGCCCCCTGGACCGTGGTGAAAACCGATCCAGCACAAGCCGCCGCCATGATCCGCCTCGCGCTGAACCTGATCCGCGTCTATGCGGTGATCTCGGCCCCGTTCATCCCGGATGCGAGCGCGTCGATGATGGAGGGTATGCAGACGGCCGACTGGTCCTGGCCCGATGATTTGCGCACAGCCTTGGGCGCGCTGCCGGTGGGCCATGCGTTCGTGGTGCCAGAGGTGCTGTTTCGCAAGATCACCGATGAAGAACGCGCCGAATGGGCAGACCGCTTTGCCGGTGTGCGCCCCTGACAAGCGTGTCGCGTTCAATTGGATCCAAGTGGTCATGGCGCACGCCGAGGCTGCGTTTGTCCTTACAAACGCGTTCGGGGGGCGACGTAGTTCACCCTGAACAATCCTTTCAGGCTGCGTCTGGTGTGATCTGATGATCTGGACGCTGCCAAATGGCGTTGAGAATGGCCGCGATGAACAGCGCCAAGACGGCCCTCAGGTGGGCCAGTATCTTGCGCAGATTGTGGCCACAGGCGCACAGAACCGCGAAGATCGCATCGGCTGCCGTGCCTTCGAGGGGACAGCGTGTCAGTCGACCGTCTGTTTTCATGTGCCCGATCTCGGCTTCAATGGCGCTGCGCCGTCGCAGGAGTTTTGCCAGCATGGGCGTGATGCCCTTTCGCATGCCGCTGATCAGCACTCGGGTGCGCGTCACACCGTGCCCGCGATAGCCGCGATCGACCACGGCCAGTGAGAGGCGGATGTCGGTCAGAACTTCGACCTGATCCAGCGCATCATTCAAGGTGTGCCCGTCATAAGGAACGCCAGGCATGGACCGCGCGCCGACGATGAAGCCTCCGTCGATGGTGGCCGCTATACTGACCTTGGTGCCGAATTCGTAACGCACGCGGGCCTTGCCCTTGGAAATGCAATCGACCTCGGGCTCGTGCAGGCTGTAGATCTTGTTCTTGTCCTTCGGCTTCTGGGCCAGCAACCGCCCGGTTAGCACCAACGCATCGCAGATCTTCTCGCGCAGCGCTCCGGCTGGAATGCCGCTCAGATAACGGCGCAAGTCGCGCATGACCCGGCCCGTGTAACCTTTCAGCTTTTTCAATGCCTTGCGCATGCGCTTGAATTGCTTCGCATGGGCATATCGGCCCACCTGCAGCGCCAAACGCGGGGCAAGGCGGGCATAGCTCTGGCGCAGATCGACACCCGCCTCACGCGCCAGCGCCACCAGCTTCTGGCGGGCGCGCTCGTAGAGCCGTGCATCGGTTGGATAAGCGATGTTCTTCTCCATGACTGTCGTGTCGACCGACACCCGCTCGAAGCCCTTGTCATCCACCGCACCCGACGCGCGCCCGGCTTCGATGGTTTTGGTCAGCAGCCATTCCGCGCCTTGTTCACCGATCCGATTGCGCCAGCGCGTCAGCGAGGACGGGTCGATGGGCGGGCGATGCTGAAAGAAGGTCTCGCCGCAGAAATGCTGATAATAGGGGTTCTCGACCCAACGCGCGACCACAGCCTCATCCGACAGATCATAGGCGTGCTGAAGATAGAGAAGCCCTGCAACCAGGCGCGAAGGCGTCGCGGGTCTGCCAGCCTCAGACGGGAAAAACTCCGCCCATTCGCGCTCGAAGAACTCCCAGTCAATCAGTGCTGCCAGCTTCACCAGCGCGTGGCGCATGTCGATAATCTCGACCAGCCGCGCACGTAACAGATCGTCTTGATCAGGCCGCTTCGGTTTCGCCTTCATCGCCTACCCCGAAATTGCAAGGTTTCTGCTGAAATCATACGAAACCCTGCAATCAAAGGCGACAGAAAATGCTTATTTCCGACACAAAATCAGCATGTTGAGAGTTATTCAGGGCGAACGACGTAAATTCGAAATGGTGCGACACGCTCTGCCACAAACCTGCCACACAGACAAAAGGCCCCCAAGGGGGCCTTTTTTGGCAATTGCGCCTTTCTCAGACGTCGGCAATCACATCCTGACGCTGTTGGCCCAAGCCTTCGATGCCCAGTTCCACCACCTCGCCGGCCTTCAAATAACGCGGCGGCTTCATGCCAAGGCCAACGCCGGGGGGGGTGCCGGTGGAAATCACATCGCCCGGATGCAGCGTCATGAACTGGCTGAGATAGCTGACCACATGAGCCACGCCATAGACCATGGTCTTGGTAGATCCGTTCTGCATGGACTGGCCATTCACCGTCAGCCACATCTTCAGGTTTTGCGGGTCCGCCACCTCGTCACGCGTGACCAGCCAGGGGCCAAGCTGGCCAAAGTTGTCACAGCTTTTGCCCTTGGTCCACTGGCCCGCCCGTTCGGCCTGAAACGCGCGCTCTGACACGTCATTGGCCACAGCATAGCCTGCGACATGGTTCAGCGCATCGGCCTGTGACACATATTTGGCGGTTGTGCCGATGATCACTGCCAGTTCGACTTCCCAATCGGTTTTCTCGGATGTCCGGGGAATGATGATCGGGTCATTCGGGCCACAGATGGCGCTGGTGGCCTTCATGAAGATCACCGGCTCTGGCGGCACGGCCAGCCCGCTTTCGGCAGCGTGGTCGGCATAATTCAGTCCGATGCAGATAAACTTGCCGGTTCCGGCCACGCAGGCACCAAGGCGCGTCCCCGCATCGACGATGGGCAGATCGGATGGGTCGATCGCCGCCAGCTTGGCCAGCCCGGCATCCGAAATCACGGCCCCGCCAATATCGGCCACATGTGCCGACAGGTCGCGGATCGTGCCGTCCGCTGCCAGAATGCCGGGCTTTTCCTGACCTCTGGGGCCATGGCGTAAAAGTTTCATCTAAGTTTCCTTTCTTCAGGTATTGGACCAACCTCCGTCAATGACATGCGCAATCCCGGTGGTATAGGCGCTTTCATCCGAGGCGAGGTAAACCACAAGCGCCGCAATTTCCTCGGCCGTGCCAAGACGGCCCATCGGCTGCCGCGCGATAAAGGCGGCGCGGGCCGCGTCGAAATCACCAGTGGCGCGCATCCGGTCATGCAGCGACGGGCTTTCCACCGTGCCGGGGCAGATCGCGTTGCAACGAATGCCAGTGGTAACGAAATCGGCCGCGATGGATTTGGTCATCGCAATCACCGCCGCCTTGGTGGTGCCATAGACAAACCGGTTTGGGGCGGCCAGAATCGACCCGGCGACAGAGGCCATGTTGATGATGGATCCGCGACCATTGGCGATCATTCCCGGCAGAAACGCGCGATTGATGCGGTACATCGCCGTCATGTTCAGGTCGATGGAAAATGACCACTGATCCTCGTCACACTCAAGTATGGTGCCATTTGCCACAAAACCGGCGCAGTTGAACAAGACATCCGGTGCGCCGATCTCGGCGACCATATCCGTAATGGCCCCAGCGTCGCGCACGTTGAACTCCCGCGTTTCCAGACCTTCAGCCGCCAACGTTTTCAACGCATCGGCGTTGATATCCGTCGCAATGACCCGTGCCCCCTCGCGCGCCATGGCCAGCGCCGAGGCCCGCCCGATCCCCTGCCCTGCCGCTGTCACAAACGCGGTTTTTCCCGATAGCCGTCCCAATTGATACCTCCCCATGACTGCAATCTGACCTCATCCCACCGGCGCAGGCTGGCGGACCTTGACTACCATACTAGGGCCATGGTTTTGCGGGCAAGGTCAACGGGAAAAGCCATTCGTTCAAGGGCACTTGTCAGACATCCGTCCCAGGCGACACCCCGTCAGAGGCACACAGGATATCGCTTCACCGGGCTGTAAGACCGGACGAATGGCACCCTTACCCTGTGGTTTTGGACCCATGGTCCTGAAAGACAAGCACCACCTTGCTGCTCCGCAGATACCCGGAAACGCCCAGCAGCATGACAAACACTCCTGTCATTTCAAGGGCTTCTTCAATCGTTGACGCAACCAGATAGGCGGGATTCGTGAACGTCTCATCAGCAAGCTTGCTGCCGATCACCTCAAACCCCAAGCCTCCGGTAACGTAAATGAACCCGGACGCAAAAAAAAAGGCCCGTGTCCGACCCGGCAACCGCAATGTCCAGCGCAAGAAAATCAGACCAACAGCTGCAACGACAAAGGTAGCGGGAATAACCCACAAGAACCCGTCCATGGTTGAGCCGGTTTTGAGGTCGGGCACGACGTTGGTCCAAAGTCCGTGCATGTCGGTGGCTTCATCCAGCGACAAGTACAGGAACAACACTGTCAATCCCCACCAATACCCGGCGGGTGATCGCTTCGCTTGCTCGCTCAGGGCGACAACCGACAACAACACCGCCACAAAGAACAACTGGACGACCGAAAACCATGTGGGAATATTCCATTCCCGGTTCAGGTCGAACATGTACCCCATATTCATGGCGAACCACGTTCCAGCCCCGCAGGATCCTTTCACATAACAAAACATCACAAACACATGGACAACGGTCAGGAAGACGATGCAAATCGCAAGTGCAAACGCCAGAGGTCTTAGTCGAAATGTTACGATCATAGGCATCTGTGCTGTCCTTCACTCTGGCCTTTTGACGCGATGCCATCCCCGCAGGATTGAGGATGACCGCAGTGTTGGCAAGGAAAAAACCGGCTCCCCCCCTTGCGGCGACCAAACGTACAAAAGCCCCACTGCAATCGGGACGGCCAGAATATATCTTGGACAGACTGTCTGGTGCGAGATGTCCCTCGGGCAGATCTGTAAGGCACATCGCATCCCACTACCTCGGCGTGCCCGCAGCGTCTGTATCGCCCCGCGCGCGCGGCGGCAGGCCGGTCTTTGAGGACAAGCACTCTGCATCCGGTCACTGGCATCTGTCCCGGCTATGCCTCATCCGTCAAACGATCACGGTCGCGCAAAGTGCGCAGCCGGACCCGGTGGGCGGCCTCAATATGCGATCGCATCTCGGTCTCGGCACAAACCGCATCGCGCCGACGCAAGGCAACCAGAACCCGGTCGTGTTCTTCCACAGCGGCCCGGGCCCGGCCCGGTTCGGTCAAGGTACTTGGTCCAAGGATCATCAGGGTTTTTTGCAGCGCCTGCGTTGACTTGACCAAAAACCGGTTCTTGGCAGCGTCCAGAAGCGTCAGGTGAAACTGCCGATTCAGGTCATAAGCCACGCGGGTTTCCCCTGCTGCGGCCAGATCGGCGTTGATCGCGGCAAGCTCTGCCAATTCCAGATCTGATGCAGACCGCGCAGCCAGCCGGGCCGCCGTACTTTCTAGCACTGCCCGCATCTCGTACAGTTCCATCACTTCGGAATAGTCCAGCAAACGGACGGTGGCCCCTTGCCGGGGCAAATGCACCACCAGCCCATCTGCCTCCAGCATACGCATCGCCTCGCGCACAGGGGTGCGACTGGTTCGCAGACGCGCGGCCAGTTCGGTTTCGCGCAAGCGCGCGCCCGGCATCAGATCTCCGCGTCGGATTTCATCCAGCAAACGCCGATAGGCGCTTTGTCCTTGCGGCAAGTCGGGGTTGGCGTCGTCCTGTGTCACATCATATCCTTCAAGGACGAATAGACACCGAGGTATGCGCGTGGATACAATTCCGGTCAAGGCCAGACAGAACCTCAGTCCATCGCCGCGCCCGAAACCGGGTCAGGCTCTAGCCCAACGCATAACCTGCCCCGCGGACCGTGCGCAGCGGATCGACTCCGCCGTGCAGACTAAGCGCCTTGCGCAAGCGTCCGATATGCACATCCACCGTCCGGGTATCGACATAGATATCGCGGCCCCAGACCCGGTCCAGAAGCTGATCGCGGCTCCAGACCCGGCCGGGTTTTTCCATGAAGGTGGTCAGCAGGCGAAACTCTGTCGGACCCAGTTTCAGCACCTTGTCAGCCCGGTAAACCCGGTGAGATTCAGTATCCAGCCGGATATCGCCCCATTCCAACACCAGACCAACCGTCGACGGCCGGGTCCGGCGCAATTGCGCCCGTACCCGCGCCATCAGTTCCACCACCGAATAGGGCTTGATCACATAGTCATCGGCCCCCGTTTCAAGGCCGCGCACCCGGTCCACCTCTTCGGCACGGGCCGACAGCATGATGATCGCCACTGCCCGCGTTTCAGGGTTCATCTTCAGCCGTCGGCACACCTCGATGCCGGATACATTCGGCAGCATCCAATCCAGCACGATGATATCTGGCATCGCCTCATCCACCAGCATCAGGGCCTCTTCACCGTCCTGCGCCTGCACAACGCGAAAACCCTCGGCCTCAAGGTTGTAAGACAAGACCTCGCGCTGTGCGGGTTCATCCTCGACCAGCAAAACGGTCGGCTGATCGCGGTCCGCCATTACTTGGTTCCTTGCGGTACGGTCGTCGATGTGACGTCACTTTTGGGACGCGACTCCTCGGGCATCGCCCCCGAGACGAGGTAGATAACCTGTTCGGCAATGCCCGTGGCGTGGTCCCCGACCCGTTCAATATTCTTGGCGATAAAATGCAGGTGCATGCAGGCCGTGATGCTGCGCGGGTCTTCCATCATATGAGTCAGGAATTCGCGGAACAGGGCATTGTACATCTGGTCAATTTCGATGTCGCGCAGGCGCACATTTGCAGCCAGCTCAGCGTCGCGCTGGATGAAACTGTCCAGCGCATCCTTCAGCAGATGCTGCACCGCCTTGGCCATGCGCCGAATGGCCCCGGCAGACCCGCTGATCGGGGCGATTTGCGACAGCACCGATGATCGTTTGGCCAAATTTTTGGCGTAGTCGCCACAGCGTTCCAGACTGGCGGCGATTTTCATCACGGTCAGCACGGTGCGCAGGTCGCCCGCCGTCGGCGCGCGCAGGGCGATCAGCCGGGCGGCTTCAAAGTTGATCTGCTCTTCCAGAAGGTCAATGGCCTTGTCCCCCTTGCGGACTTTTTCTGCCAGATCGTCATCACGGGTTTCAAGCGCCTGCGCGGCGTCCAGAATAGCCGCCTCGACCAGCCCGCCCATCTTGAGGGTCATGGCCTGAATGGCTTCAAGATCGCGGTCAAAGGCGCGGGCAATGTGGGGATCGGTCTGCATGGGGTCGCTCCTTCAGCCGATACGGCCGGTGATGTAGCTTTCGGTGCGCGGGTCGCTGGGTTTGGTAAAGATCGTGCCGGTTTCACCGTATTCCACCAGATTTCCGAGGTGAAAAAACGCCGTGCGCTGGCTGACCCGTGCGGCTTGCTGCATCGAGTGCGTGACGATCACCACAGAAAACTGGCTCCGCAACTCGTCGATCAGTTCTTCGACCTGCGCCGTGGCGATCGGGTCCAGTGCCGAACAAGGTTCGTCCATCAACAGCACCTCGGGCGAGGTGGCAATGGCACGCGCGATGCACAAACGCTGCTGCTGTCCGCCGGAAAGCCCGGTGCCGGGCGCATCCAGACGGTCCTTGACCTCGTTCCAGATCGCAGCTCGGCGCAGCGATTTCTCGACGATCTCATCCAGTTCGGCCTTGGACCGCGTCAACCCGTGGATCTTGGGACCGTAGGCCACATTGTCATAAATCGACTTCGGGAACGGATTTGGCTTTTGGAACACCATGCCAACCTGTGCCCGCAACTGCACCGGATCAACCGAAGGGGCATAGATATCCTTGCCATCCATGGTGATGGATCCGGTCACGCGGGCGCTGGCCACGGTATCATTCATTCGGTTCAGGCAGCGCAGGAATGTGGATTTCCCGCATCCCGACGGGCCGATAAACGCCGTCACGGTATTGTCCAGAATATCGACATCGACATCCTTGATCGCATGAGTCGTGCCGTAATGCACCTGCACGCCGCGCGCGGCAATCTTCACGATATGGGTGTCCACATCTCTCTCCACTTTTCGCATGTCGTTCATGTTCGGCACCCTTTTACCATTTCCGCTCGAATTTCGAACGCAGGAAGATTGCAACGGCATTCATCAGAACAAGAAAGCCCAGCAGCACCAGAATTGCCGCCGAGGTCCGCGAGACAAAGCCGCGTTCGGGGCTGTCGGCCCAGATGAAAATCTGCGTCGGCAGGGCGGTTGCGCTGTCAAACGGCGTACCGGGGGCAGCCGTGATGAACGCATTCATCCCGATCAGCAACAAGGGGGCCGTTTCGCCAAGTGCCTGTGCCAGACCGATAATGGTTCCGGTCATGATGCCGGGCATCGCCAGCGGCAAAACATGGTGGAATACCACCTGTTGCTTGGACGCGCCCACCCCCAAAGCAGCCTCTCGGATCGAGGGCGGAACCGCCTTCAGCGCCGCACGGGTGGCGATGATGATGGTCGGCAGCGTCATCAGGGCCAGGGTCAGGCCCCCGACAAAGGGCGCAGACCGGGGCATCCCGAACCAGCCAATAAAAACCGCAAGGGCAAGCAGACCGAACACAACTGACGGCACTGCAGCAAGGTTGTTGATGTTGATTTCGATAATGTCGCTGACTTTGTTCTTTGGGGCAAACTCTTCCAGATAGACTGCGGCCCCGATCCCAATCGGAAAGGCCAGAGCGAAACAGACCAAGAGCGTGTAGAATGATCCGACCAAGGCACCGCGCAAGCCGGCAAGTTCAGGAAAGCGCGAATCCGCACTGTTGAACAAGGCCCAGTTGAACGGTTTTGACACGCGCCCTGAAGAGACGAGGGCGTCAAAGGCGGTAATCTCAGCGTCTTTCAGTCTGCGAAACTCTTCATCCGTCGTTCTGTCAATCAATCCCTTGTTCAACTGGTCATAGGGGTCCGACAACGGCACGGTCAGGACGACGGTTGTCCCGACAAGCGACGGATTGGCCACCACTTCATCCCGCAACCGGAACTGCGCATTGTTTGACAGCATGATGGCCAGTTGCCGCTCATCCACACCCGGAATATCGGGCAAGGTAGCAACCATTGCATCCTGCACCATGGCGCGCCAGTTGGACCGTTCCAGATTGCCTGCATTGACCCGCTCTTGCGTCACGGGAAAGTCGATCTTGGCATGGGTTTGCGTGAAGGCTTGCCAACCCGTAGAGACAAGAGACGACACCAGAATGAACAGCATTGTGAAGGCAATGACCAGCGCGGCAATCCCGCCAGCCTGAAGATACAATTCCGACCGGTGACGTTTTTTCACGTTGGCCGCTGCACGGGCACCGGTCCAGTGGTCGGACGACGATTCTGGGGTGATATCAGTCATGGAACGATCCTCAATCGTAGATTTCGCGGTACTTGCGCACGATGCGCAGCGCCAGCACGTTGATGCCAAGGGTGATCAGAAAGAGGAGCAAGCCCAGCGCAAAGGCCGACAGTGTTTTCGGGCTGTCAAACGAACTGTCCCCGATCAACAAAGTCACGATCTGTACCGTTACGGTTGTGACACTGTCCAGCGGGTTGATGGTCATCTTGGCAATCAATCCCGCTGCCATCACAACAATCATCGTCTCGCCAATCGCCCGGCTTACAGCAAGCAGAACGCCGCCAACAATGCCGGGAATAGCCGCCGGAAACAGCACTTTGAGCATGGTTTCGGCTCGGGTCGCGCCCAGTGCCAAACTTCCGTCACGCAAGCTGCGCGGCACAGCCGACAAGGCATCATCCGCAAAGGAAGAGATGAACGGCACAAGCATGATGCCCATCACGCTGCCGGCCGCCAGCGCGGTGTTGGGGGCAATCGGAATGCCCCAGGTTTCCCCAAAAATGCGTAGGGCCGGGGCCACCGTTAGCACCGCAAAGAAGCCGTAGACGACTGTCGGCACGCCCGCCAGGATCTCGAGGATCGGCTTGGCGACGGATCTGACAGAGGGGGCCGCAAATTCATTCAGGTAGATGGC
>Ga0051981_10001084_pt1 | contig 13280 bp, 12 predicted proteins | sample CryGey13umfilter_3_FD_59644 | JGI IMG/M metagenome (GOLD analysis project Ga0051981, IMG submission 59644) | Groundwater microbial communities from aquifer in Utah, USA - Crystal Geyser 4/10/14 3 um filter | ecosystem: Environmental > Aquatic > Deep subsurface > Groundwater | place: USA: Utah... | reverse complement strand
AGCAGCAGCAAGATGATGGTGAACAGTTGCATGATTCGTTCGTATCTTTGTGTGTCACCCCGAGAATTCTTGCAACAATACTGGCTACACCGAGACGACTCACGTGTTGAGGCTTGGGGCGGTATCTTCTCATCTTCTGGGTCGGCACTTCATTACTTACATTATCCTCGACTGCCGTTTGTTGATCGTTTGACAGTCTGGTGTCATGTCGACAACCCGCTCACGCGTGCAATGACGGATGGAGATCAGACGTGGTACCCGCATGAAGCCCTAACTCATGATGTAGTGCCCGGGACATTAAAAAATGTAACCTACTAGTGAACGGTCGATGACATGATTTACTGTGAAGACTACATAGATAGCCATGCATTATTTGATGTCTAGTGAATAGTCTCATTCGATTTTATGATAACCAGTCAATTCATCAAGCTCATCGACTCACGTCACATCAGCTTGGTTCCCCGTGGGAGGGGGCACTTCACCCACACCTGATTGTGAACACGAATATTTGACCTCTCATTAGAGTTTACAGTAGTTTCGGGTAAATGAAGTCTGGTCTACGGAAAAGTTCAATCATCTCTGTTTGGATTACTTTCTGATTATTTTATGAATGTTGCCAACGAAGTGACAAGGAGGATATGATCACAAAAGTTGCGACACACGCCAACTCTCTCTCTTTATAACTTTCGCATGACGAAGACGTATGCCTTGACGTCATCATTGGGTAAATAATCCACCTCGGGTTTGGCTACGAGTTCCCACTTCTTTTCTTTGATGAGTTGTTCCAAATGGTGACGATGGGCGGACCCTTCATCCGAATCGTAATAGCCAACGCGGATTGTAAAGACAGCGTATCCTACGCCAGCGGGCCTGAGGAGGCGCCAAAATTCGTCGAAGGCTGATGGGGGAGCCTGTCCGGGTGCAAACACGCCCGATGCGTGCACGATGTCCCACGTACCCTCTCCTGGTGCGTGACTTTCGGTGAAATCGGCCTTGATCAATCCGTGATACAAGTTCCGTTGCGCGGCCACGTCCAGCATACCTCGACTTAGATCACAGCCATACAAGGCAATATTGTACTCATCGAGTAGTCCGTGCTCTTGTAAATACAGCGCGGCACGCCCCGTACCGCATCCAAAATCGAGTATCCGTATGCAATCATCCCCTTTGGAAGTCTCATGGTCGTCGTTATCGTTCTCATGGTCGTCGTTGTCGTCATCATCGTTGTTGTTGTTATCGTCATCATCTTTTCCATTTTTCTTCTTGTCGCCAACATGACCGACGAGTTTATCAAACATTTTCACTAAAACCTTCGTTGCGGCTATACCCGGACAGTTCTCACCACCACCACCACAACCACCACCACAACCACCACCACCACCACCGGAAGACAATTGAATCAAATCCTCATCGTAATGTTCCGCCCAGGCATCATACGCGGCTTCCAACGTGTGTGCATCTCGTGCCAATAGCACAGAGGCCTGTCGATCGCTGGCCAAACCTTGGTGAGTTTTTTGAGAAGCATGACGTGCTCGAGACAACATATCCGCTGCTTTCGGATTTTGTTGTTTTTTGTTGTTGTTGTTGTTGTTATTATTATTATGATAGCATCAGTAGTATGGACGGCGCTGGAGGAGGTCATAAAAGTGCCTTTCTTCGGCAAGTTAACAGTAACCGTTGTTTAATGTAAAGATAGATCTCTCGTTTTTTCTTTGAAATTCTGGATTGGCGTGTATCTTCCCCTCAATCGTGAAAGTATCCAGATACCGTATCTTTCCCTCCTCTGCGCAATAACTGTAAGAACACCGTTTGTCGGTCGTCCGTATTTGCTAATGTAAGCATGCTCTACATAGCGTCTGATAGAATCTAGAGGTACAGTTATCGATAATCTAAAATGTAAGACGCCTACCTACTAGCAGGTACACCACACAAGGGGTAAATGAGGTGCTGGGCACTCCTAACCATATCAACACCTTGACGGTTCGAAAAGTACGGTAGGAGTAGGAGGTATGTTGGCGTATGACCCATTATCACTCCTGCTTTTCGTCGTTGCCGCGGTCGCTGGTAGGGCATCCATCCTCTGCAACGGTAGGAACAGATCAACATCAAAACCAACAACAAAACCAACAACAAAACCAACAACAACGACGAAGAAAATCACCACCATGTCACGGAAACACACTTTTCTATTTCTGATCATGACGACGACAACGATGATGTTTAGTTCGGGCTTTCAGATCCCAGACTCGACGAGAATACACAATAGGTTTCTTTCTCATAACGTCGACTCTTCACATAACCATCAGCAACCATCATCCAAAACAACAACAAAAACAACAACGTCACGAACTACTACCACGACGGCATTATCAGCAGTGCCAGTAATAGCACCAATAATGTCACTAACAAAGATCGTAACTATGAGTGAAGTGGGACGTGCCGCCTCGAGTTTGGTTATGGCGGCCACATTGGGACGTTCGGCGGCATCCGGAGGCAGCATCATCGTCACCCTTGGTAGTGCCGCGTTGTTGTCCAATATTGGGTGGGCTCCCCTGACAAGTCCACTCTACGATGCTTGTTGGAAATACTTTTTACAAGGATCACTGGTGCTATTGCTCTTGTCGTTGCGTTCCAATGACACGGACGATGACATTACTACATCGTCCTCAGCCCCTACAACCGATACTACTACTACTACTACTACTACTACTACTACTACTACTACTACGACGACGACAACAACAACGATTGCCACTACTACTGCTATTCGACAAATGGCGTTTCCATTCGTCTTGGCCAGTGTGGCATCCTTAATCGGTTGTCTCGTATCTCTTGGACTATCTCTACGATGCAATATCTTACCACCTCATCAAAGTGTCGGTGCCTTGGCGTGTCTCTTGGCTTCATTTATTGGCGGGAGCGTCAATTTCATGGCCACGTCACGCCTCGTGCTACCAGGGACAACATCATCATCACTACTATCGGCCATGGCGGCTGCAGATTTACTCGTCATGGCTGTATATTTTGGAGCACTCGGCATGGCGGTAGAATCCAAACGTTTGCGAAGTTGGGTGACGGGGAATAGTGCAACAATGAATCCTTCGACTACCACCGACGCCCCTTCGATCGACAATGACGAACCTTCCGTTACCCGAAATACAAAACAACTTTCGAAATTGCAATGGATAAAGGGATCCGTTGTGGCACTTGTTTTTACATTCTCGATAGTCGAGTTGGCCCAGCGAGTGGAAATCACCCTGTCTCGATTTGTACCAGGGACAGCCTGTGGCGTGCTTGCTATCCTGACGCCATTGGTAAAGAAGCATGTCCCTTGTCATGCCCTCATGGTGACATCGTTCTGGTCCGAAGTTGCGTTCTTGACGCTGTTCGCCTCCATTGGCTTGACGGCCAATATAGGATCCGCTCTGCTCGCCGGCCCAGGTTGTCTGGTCCTGTCTTTGCTAGCCTTGATCGTTCACGTATTGTTTTTGCTCGGGTGTACTGCTGTATGGAATCGTATGGTGAACAATAACAAAACGATAATGTTGGATGTAATCTTGATTGCTTCCAATGCGGCCATTGGAGGACCCGCGACCGCCGCTGCTTGGGCCGGACGGACAGCACCACGGTGGACGTTGGCAGCCACTGTTTGGGGTGTTGTAGGATACGCCATGGGGACGACCGTAGGAGTGTGGTTCTACCGAGTAATCATGGCGGGACGATGGATCGCGTGATCCAGCTCTTAGGGTACCAACTTGAGGTAGTTCCATTACCTTTTGTCGCAATCTCGGTCTTCCCTGTTTTGTTTCTCTCATTTCATCACACACTTCGTATACTGTTGTCCGTGTCCTACTGTAAATAATCGCTGAGGTTGATACAAATTAGAAGACTTGCGCTCTTTACCCTACGGTGACTAGCCACTTTAGCTTGCAAGCATGAAGTTCGATACTGCCTAGATAGCGTACCTAACATAACTGTAAGGGTGGGCAGTTTGCTGTCACATCAGACCGAAGTGCGACTCAAGTTTTTGTGTCAAGTTTGTTTTCCGTAGCAGAGTAGCACCAGAATCCAGATGGGGTTATTCTTGGAAAATATCTGTCCCGTATGACGAACTCCTTCGCTCGTTTCTGCGGAATGTTCGATCGATTCCGTGGAATGACGTGGTGACACGAAGGTTCTTCTTTCGCATGTCCATTATCTGATCCAAGTATGTGATGTTCTCACAAATACAATTCGAACAAAAGAGCAAAACCAAACAACCAAACAACCAAATCTCCTCTTACACTTTTATCATCATGCAGATTGTCTCCCTTACCGGAACCCGCACCATTGGCGAAGAGCACAAGAAGAAGACCACTACTGACCTCAAGAACGTCTCCCTCCTTGGCACCCGCATCATTCATGTGCCTGCCCATCCCGAAGAAGAAGCGGACGCCCACCCGCGCCGAGAACGTCGAGGTGTTGCTGGCATGTTCGGCCGTCACCATTAAGGAGCATTCTGCGATGCAAACATAAGGCGCCACGTCAAGTGGAAGAAAAATATCACGCCTGTTAGAGGTATGACGTTCGCCGTAAACTTAAAAACTTGTATAGTGTCAAAGCATTGAATGATATTACTTCTCGTCTACTCCGGTGTTTAGTATTGCTCCTTTTCCAAACTGTAGAATCATGATGTAGTAAAGATAGACTTTACTCAGGCGGCGAATAGGGACCATATTTAACGTCCACTTATCACATGATGAATGCCCCAGCAACGATGGTTGCCGTTGCCGTCACTATCAATAACCCAGAGACACCAAAGTGTTTCTTACTCCAACTCGTAGTGCCACTGATACTCACCGGGCGTGAGGTAGTAATAGGTGATGATATTATCGTTGTCGGTGCGGCTGTGGTTGGTGCCGGTGTATCCAACAGTCCCGCAATTTGTGGCCACACTGATGCGGCATAAATTGAGGGATTTTGGGTTTTGCTATCACTCAAATCTGCCCCTGGGATCACAGGTGCATTCATATCGACAGCTAGGCTGCAATGCGGCCCCACAACGGCCCCACAAGAGGCTTCTGGAAACATGGGAATGGAGGTCACCCAAGGGAGGTTTTGAGGTAGCCTATTTGCATCGCCATCATCTTCTGCAAGAGTGACGTTTGAAATATCATACAATGTAGTAAACGTTACAAAGGGACCGTCCTCGATCGGAATATTTTTCAAATTTTGCACAATTGCGTCGTAATATTCTTCTTCGCGGTGGGCGAAGACACGTACCGAAGACGTTTTCCACGGCCGGGCCGTCCAACATGCGGGACTGGCGCACAGTTGTTGTGGTCCCCCCATGATCCCCGCCCCTCGGAGTTCGTACGCTTGTGCCAAATACGCCGCATGTCCCGCGCCTTGACTGTGACCGAGCAACCAAATGTCAGGCCATGATGGCAATCGAGAACGACCCGTACCGTACGAAATTGCAGTGTCTTGTTGTTGTTGCTGTTCCACCAAAAATCGATCCCACCCTTCCGTCGGATACTCTGTATCCAAATACTCCAACAACAGGGTCAAACGTCCTTCAATGGAATCCGATGGATGTATCTGTTGCCAAATACCTTCCCGACGTCCTCCCCGGAAGGCGTCCTCCGTGCCACTCGCCAGACACGCGGAATAGGCAGCGCTCGTGGTGCTATTGTACTTTTCCATGCATTGCGCGGCTCGGTTCGCATCTGCATCGTGTAGCCATTCGTACATGAGTCCTACGACGGGACCAGATAACGATTCCAAGAAACAGGAAAAGCGTCCGGGGGACGACAATGTGGCCGGCAAGAACACCCTCAAATAATCGTCGTGGTCCGTAGCCGATGATGACGGAATCACCACGTGCTCCACATCGCCCTTTAGTGTAATATTCCGTGAGGGGACGTAAATGTCGGGAATGGGGCGATCCGCTCGTCCGTCTGTGGTGGTCACGGTAGCTTGTTGGACCACGCTCGGCAAGATCCGACGTGCACCTTTGGCATCCAACAAGGCGGAACATTCGTACGAAGCATCCACGACGGCAATCGCGAGTACAAGCGTTAGTATCTGTGAGAAAATTAGTGAAGGCATCATCACGAAGACCCTCTGGTGTAATGAAAGTGTTGTTCTGGTAGGGCAGAAAGGAGGTCCGCGATGATGCGAGGATGCGTTCATTTTATTTTTTAAATACAAGATCGCTTTTACTGTTAACGAGTCGTGAGGGAGCTCTTGATTGGACGGAGTAGATGAATGTGATCACAGTGAGTGTGAAAGTGAGCGGGTGACGTTGATTCACGCGGTGTTTCGGAAACTCGGCTCACTTTATTCTTACAGTAGTAAAACAGAAGGACCATTCGGAAAATCGGTGAGACGAACCCCGTGGCGTCTACGCGTAGGTAGTACTCCTATTATCGACGATATCTGTACGACGATACTATCAAAACCAAACGACATTTTACAGTTAGTTTACTGTTACATTATCTTCTCGCCTTGCTCTACGATGTAAGATTCAAGATCATGAACGTCAGGTAACATCGGCAGTATAAGATGCGTCACATTTTTGAATCCTTTCCGATACGCCCAGACCAGGGCGGTTTTGGGACCTTTGCCTCCACACGACGATGTCAGTGGGGGTGCCCCCCTTTGCTCTAAGTAATCACGCAATTTATGAGGATCGAACTGCAATTCTTGTCTCAGATGGATGAGAATATCCTTCACGACTCCAGTTTGGCCAGCCCAAGCGGCGATTAGAAGGGGAGTAGCATTCAAATCATCCGTGATCGACAAAGAGGCCTGGAAGACGGTAAGCAACATTTGGACCGATTTCCGGCGGCCCCACCAACATGCTAAATGCAATACTGTTCGGTGAAATAGAGTCGGTACGGCTCTGTTGACGATCATTTTTGCTGTAAATGTGATTCGCTTCGTGGAGTCCAATTTCTTTCGGATGTAGGACACGCAGTCACTCTTTCGAAGACGTCTACCAAATTCATGGATCATTTCATCGACCTCATTTTGTCTCGACTCATGTACTTGATGATATCGTCGATAAAATTGCTTTCTGAAGTCACGACTGTGATTGTATCGACGACGACATCCTCCGAGGGTGATATCTTGACTTTGGGCCAGCAACCTCCAAACGCGAGGATGATCGGGACGCAGTGCCCGTGACCACGAACGACAAACGCATGGTATGATGGGCAAAGCTTCTTCGAGTGTCCCCAGCATAGTGAGAATATTGACCAGAACTTCTTCGGGGAGTTGATCTAACATCTTGCATTTAGGATATATATATATATTTTCTTCTTCTGAAAATAGTCGTCCCTCCTTTCCTTTTCCCTTCCTTACGATGCCCTTTGGACCCGTGGTGTTATCCTATCCGGGCCGTTCCTACCACTACCTCCTCTACTTTATTCTCTTTTTGTCTTACTGCTCAGTTTCTCTCTTTGGTCCTCAAGAATAAAAATCATTTCCCAGTGTTGGGAGGACGTCCGGAGAAAAGGATGTTCGTCTGACGGTGAATAGGATCGAGGTAGTTTGGGTATGTGCGCTCTACTTGGATGCGAGGCTGCGAGCACGAACAAAAATAATAAAATGATTGGTCTTTAAAGACGTCATATAAGTGAATGAAATGATTCCCGTAAAAAACAATTTCCGATTGTTGTGCCGTTGTGAGTAAATTTTGTGTTACATGTCATGCATTCCAATAAAACAATATTCACTGTCAACCAGATTATTATATTATTTATAATCATCACTACCATGCAGCAAATCGAAGGTGATGATACCCCGGCTGAAGAATGGACGCAACAGCTCAATGCGGTGTGCAATCGTTTGTCGACGCAGTACTTGAGTTTACTCCGTACGGCTTCATCCGTGTCTGCACTCGGCGATGAAAGTCGTCACGATCCAAGGTGTGAGTGTTTTGTTGTTTATCATACATTACATGAATTTTCTGTTTTTTTTTCTGGATGAACTCGTCGCGTCATTTGGATCCTTCCCTGCACAAGTTTTCGTCCATTTCATCGCATTCATTTTTGTGTGGTTTCTTCTTGTTTGTCGACCGAACGAGGAGATTCATTTGTTTTATTTTTTTTGTTTGTTGGTAACTCTCGAAAAGAATGCTATTTGCAGACAACTCAATTTTTTTGTTTTCCTTTCCTTGCCTCTCTATTTGTGTGTACTTTATCATTTATTCTATTTGCAGCCGGTGGTACAGCTATGAAATCTCCAACGGATCCACCACCGCCACCGTTGGCCGCCGACGTTCGCCTTTGCGCTTTGCAGTGCCGCACCGCGGCGGAGAACTTGTGCGCAGCGGCCAGTCAACTATTGACGTTGATTCGTACGTTGCGCTTATCATTGCTTCTCATGGATCAAGAAACCTTGCGCGCCGAAGAAGAATTACAGATACACGAATCGCATCGTCGCGCCACGGCGGCGATACAAGAAGCCATGCAATTGGAACAATCATTGATGCAGTTGCGGCAGCAAAAGTTCAGGCAGTAATGATTACAGAAGAAAAGGAAGGGGGTGAAAACCAAGCACATACGCGCAACACACACACACACACGCGCAACACACACACGCAACACACGCGCGCGAAGTCTCGTCCTTGTTTGGGTGAGTAGAGATTGGATTCTATCAGGTTTGCTTCGTGTGCGATCACTTTGTTTAATTTTTAAATGTAACTTAATTTGGAATACAGAATGGATGCTTACTCGACTGTCAGCGATAGTTACATGTATGAACTTCTTCTCGTCGAGACTGAAGAAAAAACATAGACGGAACCCACTGCGCCGTATTTACAACTACTCCTACTTGGATATTATTTGTACTGTTGGGTTGAATGAACATATTTTCAGCTAACAGATCATCGATAGATAAACTCAATGAACCCATCAACCGATTTTTGTTATGCTGTCAAATTCTCGGATGGGGCTCCACCATTCTTGTTCTTGATTTTCGTCTTGTCGGCGACCCACTTGGCACTCTTGGCCAGTCCTTTGCTGGCCGTGGCAGTAACATGATGTTTCTGATCGAATTTGCGCAATCGTTCTCCGGTGTTGGACACGGCTTCTCCGGATGCACGCGCCACATTGCCGGCGGGTCCCTTATTACGAGCGGCCAGTACCGCGGCGCCGCCGGCTGCCGCCAAACCCAACACGGGTCCCATAAGTAACGCACCCGCCACACCAGCTGCCACAGCGGCGCCTCCCACTTGACGGTTCGTCCCTTTGCGGTCACTGTTATCGTCGGGTTCGGCACGCGCCACACGTGGGTCGAGACCGTATTCGGCTTCCGAATTCACGTCGGAGCCAACGTCGTCATCCCAACCCGAAAAATCACTTCTTGTCGCTGATGGCGACGGTGATGACATCGATGATGACATCGATGATGATGGAACTGCGGGTGTTGTCATGGTATAATCAATAGCTTAATCTGCTGCTGATGTTGTTGTTGTTGTTGTTGTTGTTGTTGTTGTTTGTGATGATGATGATTGTTGACACAGTCGTTCTGAAATGAAAGAAATGGACAACCTTCGTGATCGGCACGACTCAAGCCGCGTTTGATCTCTTGAGCGAAAACGGGATCGTGTCTTGATACGACCCTAGTCACATTTTTGCTATCTCAACTAAAGAATCAATTTTTACCTACACCAACATTGCAAGGAGATCTCTATGGTAAAATCGATAGTACCCACTGCCTAGGCAGCGTTCGACGAAGTATTCGTAACATGCCATACAACTAGTCTCTACGAGTGATAAATCGTAGTAATTGTTGACTATCTATTGGTATTGATATGAAACCTTGGCGATAGCAACAATGTCGCTCGCTACGTATTCTCTCAAGGCTCGAGGCATATTTACCAAGGGATCTGCAAGCCATCTTCGCAGTTAATGAATTTACCCGTGTCTTCCTTCATTGCCTTGATGGTTTCGAAAATAACGCGCTTGGCTCCGACAGATGGATCCACAGCGCCTGAGAAACAAAAATCACAAATCGTGAGGCATTGGAGACATAAAACAGAAAAGGCAGCCACCCAATTCTTATCGTATCTAATCCTATCCTATTCCACGCACCCTCCTTGTCCCAAATCTCTTTGTACTTGGCCGTCATTTCCGTACGGTTAAATCCAGGATGCAACAAGATAACAGTGTACCCCAAACCCTTGAGCTCTTCCGACTGTAGGACACCTGCAATGTTACAAGCCGCTCGAGACATGTGGTGCCCATAGTCACCACCTTTATCCTTGTTTTGTGTGGTACGCCATTCGACAGATCCAGCCTGTGAGGTGATGATAACGAGTTTGGCATCCTTGGCCAAGGCCTTGGCGTTGACCATAGCCGAGTTAACACGCAAAGGTCCCAAGGCGCAAATGTTGATTTGCTTGAGCTGCTCATCAAAGTTCAAGGAATCGTCCAAGATCTTTTCTTCTGGGCCGTAAAAGTAACCGGCATTATTGATGACAACATCAATATCTCCACCGTCGTTCTTGATCTTTTTGGCCACTTTTTTGACAGCCTCGTCATCCGTGACGTCGACTCCCGAGTACACATTCCACTTGCCCACGAGGGCCTCCAATTCCGGTGACGAACTACGACAGATCACGATGGCCGTAGCGCCAATGGCCACTAACTCTTTGGTAATGGCCAAACCAAGACCACGATTACCGCCCGTCACGACTACACGTCGTCCCGATAGGTCTCCTCCATTGTAGACGGTATTGATATCCAAATACCTTTCATTGTTTTCTTCCTTGGCTTTGGCGAATCGAGCTACCTGATCAGCAATGGAGTATTTGCCTCCACGCGTCTCATCAAAGCTGTCGTCGGCCATGCGAAGCGACGTTGATGTTGTACGAAGGGATGGGGACGTCGGCATCGGTACCGTGAAGGCCAACGATGCCGTGAACAAGAATGCGGACCCGAAAACAAAGCGAAGAAGGGAACACATTTTTGAATTATTGGTAGATGAACAGTCTCACAGTCACCCTCGAGCCGAAAAGCATCCGAAGTGGAATGTCGGCTCGGTGATTTCGAGAACGATGATGATGTTGTAGTGGTTGGGATCTTGATGGATTATGACGTCAGTCTTCAAGACGTAGTGGTCGCATTTATGAATGTCGATCTGCGCTTATGATTGTAAGCAAAACTACCCTACCTACTGGTAAGTCTGGTCTAGAATTATTGACTGTGTAAATGCTTTGCATCACCTTGGAGTATCCCTATATTTTTTCATTTTATGCCATGAAACGGACAAACGGTAGGCTTGGGAGGAAAGTGAGAGAGTTGCCAGGTCTATTATTTATGGTATTACGAGGACCCAATGTACGGCGAAAACAAAGTTCTCGTACTGTTGAACGCCTATGGTGTCATTGTTCTGGGTATTACCTATATGCAAATGCATACTTTTCTATCTCCCTTTCCAATAATCAAGTGTGCGGTAAATCCTCTGATATTTAAAGACCTCTATCATGGTCTAAAACGCAAGTAAGATATGTGTAGCAATTTTTTTCACGGCTACAGAAACTATAAACTGCGTCACTGGGCACTCATCTTTCTGTTTCCATTCCGGAGCAAAAGCCAAGAGCCCAACAACCCAATCTCCACACGATGCCATACCTACTCGCCACCTTCTTCGAGTTCTTCGTCCTCATTTTCAATTTCATCCAGCATCTCCTGTGGAATCTCCTCGCCGACTGTAGAGAAAGAGAAAATTGATCGAAAACAGTTCATGAGAAAAAATTCTTGCTATCGACAACCCGCCATATTCTCCTGCTTAGGCTAATATTACATGTACGTACGACTTTGAGAAATGAAATGCACCACTTGCTTACGCCCAATTTCCACCGCCGATCGAGCCCCCAACGCATAAAAGAACGAAGTGTCTTCGGCAGCTTCGTTCATGGTCATGAGTTGTTCATTGGATTTGATTTTGACCAAATAATCCATCTTACAGAAGCGGTCGAGGGAGGCATCAACATCGGGTTCGACGCGACTCGGAGGCCGGGTATTGCCCGGAATGGGTGGTTCCGGGGGCATATTTTCATCTGCTAGGTGCAACAAACGGTACAAATCCTTATCTAACAACCAACGCGAGTTATCCGCCCGCACGTGGCCATGACAAAAGATAAATCCAAGGATCGTCATCAAAAGTCCCTTTTCCATTGAACTTTGTTGATGAACCATGTACATGGATTTCGCGTGTTGACCGTCCGCGTCATCGACAATGTTGACCAAATAGTACCGATCCTTGACATACTTGGGATACCAACTGTCCTTCCTTTCTGGAATGAGAAACTTGGGTGCTCGTTGAAGACAAAATCCAAATACATTTTGGAGACGAACGTTGACTTCTTCAAAGACGGCTCCGGCGATTCCTTTTTCATCGATTCCGGCATCTTTGATAATTTTAAGACGATCGATTGGATCTCCCGATAGTGCTTTGAACAAAACCAGCCGCAGCGTGTCCAAAACCATCTTTTCGCGTCGATCTTCTCCCAGGTGCAAGAACTTGGCACGTTCAGCATCGCGGACAGGAAGAATATCTTGCGTGGCTTCTGGAGCCTGAGAGCAAAATGCCAATTGGGAACCTCCTTGAGTCAGTTTGACTGTTGTATTTTGCACTGCGGATTCGCCATCCTCATCATTATCATCTCCCTCCTCTTCGACAATGACACGGCTTCGACGACTCTTTTTGCGCGGGCTTGGCTTCTGCTCCTCTTCTTCGTCTTGATCGTCCCGAGCGACTACTATTTCGTCGTCGACATCATCTTCATCTTCTGCAATAATTCGTTTGGAACGTCGATTTCGAGTGGAGCTTGACTCGCTAGACATATTTTGTAAGGTGTTGTATGATACTCGTGGTGATACAGATCTGATGATGGAGGAATAATTGGAAAGTTAACGGGAGGTGGTTTTCTTTCGTCGATGTGGTGCTAACTGTGCCACGAAAGAGGTAAAAAAGAGCACGGCGGATCCTCCACCCCGGACGCATGTCATGAACGCTCGGGCGCGGTACTCTGTCTGCCGGCGCGCCTTGTTTGAATCGTCTCGCGCCATTTTCTTAACTATGTACTCCTAACTCGTAGTAGATACTATCACATACTTGGTCTGTCACCAATCTATGTCTTGTTGCCCCATATAGAGTACAGTCTTGATAAATCCGCAAGTTACGGATGGTGAATCACTAAGTATACAGTGTCAAACTAAGGAATTGCTATGTATGGTAAGCCTCGTGCAGCCATCCGCAACTCCATTGATGTGAACCTATGACCG
>Ga0051981_10001078_pt1 | contig 13319 bp, 5 predicted proteins | sample CryGey13umfilter_3_FD_59644 | JGI IMG/M metagenome (GOLD analysis project Ga0051981, IMG submission 59644) | Groundwater microbial communities from aquifer in Utah, USA - Crystal Geyser 4/10/14 3 um filter | ecosystem: Environmental > Aquatic > Deep subsurface > Groundwater | place: USA: Utah... | reverse complement strand
CCAAACATATTCCCCAGGTCGCTAGATCGCTGGGACAGGAAGTCTTCAGCTGTACTGATTCCCTCGTCGCGCAAAAATTCTTGCGCAGTTGGGGTGAGAACTTCAAGTGCATTGTCAAAAGCGGGCTTGCCGCCATCTTCGCTGTCGTCATCGATGAGATCTTGCTTTCGAGCTTTGACAACTACGGTATCGGTTGTTTCGCGACCCTTCCTTTTCTTAGCTCGTTCGGCCCTGCCTTTGGCCGTATCGACTTTCTTGGGACTCGGGATTGTTTGACTCTCCGTCGCTGGTCGCTCCTTGGAAAATCGCCTTCGCACAGTCGACGGCCTTGACTTTGTTGGCGTGCCTTGGACTTTGCTGGCACGAGCTTTCTCGTCCACCTTCTTCGGAGACAACAGCGTTTCTGCAGCTTTCCTTACTGCTGTTTTCCAAGCGCTCACGGTCGCAACTTCACCATTACTTTTCAGCTTGGGAAGCTCATTCTTCCGCCTCCACTTTACGTACTTCTCCGAAATATCCGTGGTCCTCATCTCCATGAAACCATCAGCGTCGTGTATACCGATAGACTTGAGAAATTCCTGGCTTTGTGCACTGAGAATATCCCAAGGATTTTCAATAACCTTAGCTCGAGATTTCCTTCGTTTGGGACTTCTGAAGATCTTTCTTCCTTTCTTCTTTCGGCTCCGATTTTCGCCAGCATCACTGTCGCTCTCTAGCTCACTGTCATCTTTATAGATGACACCGCCCGACTCTTTCGGGACATCAAGATTCCTCTCAGCTGCGATTTCTCGACAAGTTCGCTTCCAGGTACTGACGTATGCTGTTGTCCCCGAGCCTCTCAACTCAACAAGCTGTAGCAAATGCAAAAGATCCGAACATAATGTTAGCGAAAGCTGTAATATCAATTCCGACTCGATCGCAGAAGACTTACTCCGTTTCGCTTTCTCCATCTAGAAAACTTCTTAGCAATGTCTGTGGTTTTAGACGTCAGGAAATCCATGTAATTGTGGATTTTGATGGCAGAGAGGAACAGTTTGGCTGTCTCTGTCAATTCAAATAGTGGGTCAGAAGAATCAATAGTCTGTTCTGGGGAGCCACCTTCCAAATCTGACACCTCACTGTCGGAACCATTCCGGTCCCCTTTTCGTTTTTTGATCTTTCTCTGCTGGTCTTTTTCCCGTCGTATCGCAAGATCGGGCCGTAGATCATGCAATTCTTGTACCAATGCCGTCAAACGATCTGCTCGTTCTTGGTCAAAGTCAAGGCGACCAAACGGCAGTTTTTTGTGTGCCTCTGAAGTCTCGAGGTCTGCAGACAAGGAGACGGCACTAGCCGATTTCTCGATGGCGCCTCCTTTCTTGGAAAAGGAATTCTTTCCAGTTCCCTCCTCGCTCAGGCCCCCGTTCGCGGCATTGGTTGCAGGTTTCTTTGTATTGCATTCTTCGCAGAACCACTCTCCTTCTGGGACCTTGCTCAATCCAATACACCCACTGTGCAATACATTGGCACACCCATCGCAACAGAGCAAATCCCCACTAAGGCCGCAAATAATACAGTAGATGTAATGCCCATCATCCTTGTCGATAGGAACAGATGCTTGAATGAAGGCTTTCGAAAGCCGCGCTGGAGCCTTGGCAAAGCGACGTGCCTCTTCTAACACCAGTTCTGAGAGTCCTAGGGTAGTCTCGGCCTTTTTCATAGCAAGCTCCGGATCTACCTCGAAGCCATTGTCCTTCTCAGTATGCTCTTTTACTGTTGTGTCTTTCTCGATATATCTTGCTAAGGACTCTGATTCTACGCCGTCATTCTTATCACCGTACGCCACATCAACCGCGTTGTCGGTTTCGTCAGCATACTTGGTTTCCCCACTTGCTTTTAACCCACAGGACGCCTCTGAGCGCCTGTTACGCGTACTAGATGTTCTGGCCTGTTCTTGAGGCACCTTTTTCTTACAAGAGTCAGCCTCGTCAACTACGAGGACAGATGCAGCACCGTCCCTGCCGCCTGAGACGTTCTCTTGGTCCCAAAGTAAACGTTTTTTCTCTTTCAATTCTTCTACACTAGCGCTGCGGGCTGCGGCTACTTCATTTTTATAGCACTTGTCTTCTTGACCAGTCTTGGCTGAGGAATGCGAAAAATCCGTCTTCTCTCCACTTTTGATCGTCCTGTCTGAAATTTCGCTCGGAAACGGCTCAGACGGCGGCTCCGAGACATGGACTTGACATCGTTCCCGTTTATTTGAACCTGTCTTCATAGTTTCCAGTATCTCGTCGATGCCGTTGCAATCTTGGAAGAAATCCATCCAGTCAAAATCCTCGTTGGCATGGGCGCGACGAACTCGGCAAATTAACATATTTCTTCGGTGGGCCGAGCATCTGGCACAAACAGACAGACGCCTTGGTCGTCCGAATAAAAACTTTACAAGAGAATCGCTTCCTTCAAGGTCTCGAGCTCCAATCGATATGAAAGTGTTGACCACCTCTTTCACGTCGACATATCGACCAAGTCTGGAAGTATCGGCAACAGATATTTCTTCACCATTTGATACCACCTTAAGTTTTACGTTCGATCCATTGAAAACAACGTCTAAAGAAGATTTCTTGGGAATCTCGCGATCGATATGTACCTCTTTTCCCTCGCAAACTATTCTTACTTTTAGTTCCTTCTCTTCTCTTGTGGCGATGGCTCCTTTCAAAGTCGTCATGAACTTAATGTATTCTGTCTTCTCCCCGTCACAAATTACCGACAGCTTGGTTGTCGGGACTGTACCAGGGCTTTTCTGGTTAAAACCGTCTATGAGTGTGTCCCTGCCCACCGCGAGCAAGAGAGTGCGAAGTTTTTCTCTTGCTGCAATTTGTGCAGGTCTCTGCCTTTCTTTTTCGACGGTGGGTTTGAAGCTGATCGTTGGTTCCACCTTGACATAGAGACCGTTGATTCGCTCAAATATTTCGGTCTCCGTTACAGATGCAAGTGCAACAGCGTAAAGTTCCTTGATCGGCCTCAGCTTTTCAACCCATTCATGCAAGAACTCCTCTTCGTCTTTTTTTGCTTCGTCAACTTTCCAATTCCGATCAGAGGTGGCCTTCTGTGAGGCTAGCAGCTTCGCGAGTTTCTTCACAGAAATTGGCGATTTCTTCCTGCTTGCAGGTTCGGCGACATGGAGCAAACAAATTGAAGAAAATGCTTCAATGAGGTCATTTTCCAGGGCTGCACGAGAACGGTAGTATCCATTTTTTAATCGCAACCGAATGAGTTCAAGGCACAGTTTAGGCCACGTAGAAACAGTTTCGTGATATTTTGGCAAAGTCTCTTTACCGACACTGTGATTTTCTGACATCCAGTGAACCAAGTAACCAGATTGGGTCAGAGTATTAGGCGGAGCTACGAAACGACTGTTGCCTTTCCTTTTGCTATGAGTCGTTGGCAGAAAGAGGCTGTCGTAGGATGGAAGCGTCTGAAGTTCGTGTTGTGCCTGTGAAATTTCGTAACCTTGTTTTATGCTTGATTTGTTGAGAACTGGATCAAGGTAGGATGGTACAACGCCATCGAGAACGCGTTTCTTTAGCAGACTCAGACATCCTTCAATGCTCCTAGTTTCGGTGTGGGATAAAGTCGATTCGGAACGGGTCCCACTGTAATAATCTGGGTGCAGTTGTCGGATAAACGAGGAGCCCACGGAAATTCCGCAAATCTTGCAATGGTTCTGGCAGTCGTCTCGCTCGAATTGAAATATACAGGGTCGCCAATATACGATATGAAGATTTTCAGTGCCTCCATCTCCATGGAACATGATACCGAGTGCAAGAATAGTAGAATTGGTAGAAAAGGAAGGGCTGTCGATATCCTTTTTTGTCGGTAAACGCGGAAATACCGCTTTGGTCCACACCACTCGGCCAACGAGCCATTCATTGCCCCCGGGATCTGTCTCGGGAGCAGAGTCGGGCGACACAATCTCACATTGATCTAGTTCGAGAGCAGCTTGATGACCCTTGACAAATTCGGCATGAATTGATCTCGAGTACATAATTTCGTCCCCTGCTTGGGGAACCCAATCGTACTTCGGGTTGGACTCGCCATTTTTCACGTCACTTTGTTGCTCAGCTGATTTCCGAACTTCTTGCAACCAGTCTCGATATACAGCATGCTTGAAGGGCTTCCGAATTCGGCAAACACTAACTGAAGACAGAGATGGCCCTTGGCCACCCGATCCACAAAGCTGCATCACATGACGTCGCCGCTCCTCGTCCGCCTTTTGCAAAGCGGTGACTTCTTTATTGTGTTCACGTACGACACGGGAGATGCCTTCTTTGAGAGCTGCCGTGACTTCGACTGCGGCGTCAACAACATCTGACTCGGGGCTGTTGTAAAGCAGACAGTTTTCTACGATTGCTGAAACGTCAGAAAAGATCGCCCCAACGCTCCGGTAAAGACAACCTTTTGACTTTGATGTTCCCTTGAGTCGTTTTTGTATTCGAGAAATCCACATTCCAACAGGCACGGCGCAGTAGTAAGACGGTGCAATGTCTTCAGTAATCGGATCTGTGAAGATGGACGCAGAATCGTGGTCCTTCACAACTTCGTCGAAAACAACTTCAATCTTCATCCTGAGCGATTCGTCGCGATCTGAAGGTAGCTCCGCAATCTTATCTGGTGTGACTTCGGGTTGCTGATAGTTTTTTTGCGCTACGCACAGCTCCCACGGAGACAAAATTTGGACGCTTCGTTTCTTTCTGTCGTATACATCTTTCGACATCACTGTAGCGGCATCCCAAACAGGCAAGCTGTCAGAGATTATATCAATAAAATCTGTGTTTTTATTCGTTGAGTCTGGGAGAAGGTCCTTCTCTGCGATGCTTTCTATTGTGCTGAGAGCAACCAACGCATCGCAAACAGGGAGTTGTCTCGGATCGTCCGCAAGGATCTTGGCTAACTTTTCTTTTCTGATTTGTTTGTCCCCAAGAAACGCAAGAAAAGCTCCTGCCTTACGACTATCGATACGACCTTCGTTGGGTATACCTTCTGGGATGTCCAATTTACTGATTCGTTTTAGCGAATCAAGGTCACTTCTTTCAAAGACCGTCGCACCAAAGGACATGGCGTGATTCAACGAGTAAGCCCAAGCAAATGGAACGAGAAATGGCTTGATCTTCGAAGGAAAAGTAACAACACTGAAAGTTGGCGGCAAGGCCGATAATCCGGGCATTACTGGGCTCAAAGGTTTCAATGTCACCGCAAGTCGAATTTTCGACGGTTCTTTCTTGATCCCGTTTTTCGGCCCCTTGAAGAACACCTTCTTTATTTCTTCTCCGTCGGCACCTTCTTTCTTTTTCACTACTTTGATGTTTGGGTCTGGCGGAAACTCGGCACACACAGTCTGCACAGTGCAAAGAATTGGATACCTCCCACCCCCTTTCTCCGATGCAATCGATCGAGCCCAATCTTCTGTGCACCAAGTATTTGTTTGCAGTGAATCTTCTGCCTCGTCCCTTTCTTTTTTCCTCTCAAGTCTTTCCCACAAAGGGACTCGTGTCATTTGCCTAGTTTTTTTACCCAACACGTCTGCACACAGGTGAAGAGTGAGAAATTTGCACTGTTCTTCGATTTCGTACCACAATATAAAATTATTTCCAAACAGTTGCTTACCAGGATACTCAGAAAGAAATTCAAAATGACCTCGAGGATAATACAAAACGGTATCACCTACTTGAGGTGAGAACGTTTTCAAGTCGAATTGGGTCGGTGGTGTGTCGCGCTCAAGCCATGATCGGTCTATTTTCTTTGCAAAATCGGGCGACACCCAACCACCGACATTGCGAACACCACGTTTGCGTTTTTTAGAGGCAGACGGGGCCGACTTAGGCGGGCTACTGGGTTCTTCCTCAGTTTTCGGTAGATTGACTTCAGAGATGGGAGCCTTTTGCGACCAAGGCTCTTCGTCTTCTGTTTTTGTCTTGGTCTTTTTCTTCTTTGGTTGCTCGTGTTTTTCATCGTCTTCTCCTGCGCGTTTGCTTCGTCGTGGTGGAGGGGGATCTTTTGGAGCACGTTCGATGAAAACAGTGCTCAACAAGGAGTTTGCATCTTTTAATATTTTGGGATATCGTTCTAAAGCATCGATCGTTTTCATACGCTCTTCCATCTCAAATCTCTGCAGTTCTCTTTCGCGCAATCGGGCCTCGGCTTCGTACTTTTCATCGTACTCCTCTGCCGCCTGCAGAAGCTCCGGCATGCGCTTATCCACCTCGTGCAACATTTGTCGAGCTGTCTTCCCCCCGAGGACTTCCTTTTCCTCTTCTCGTTTATGAACTTGCAACACTTGACGTTTCTGTTCACGGATTTCTTTGCGTTTGGCAATTTGGACTTGATTTTTCCAGTACTTGGCTTCCTTAGTTGCGGCTCGATGATCTCGTTCCGCTTGACGGAGGACGGTCTTTTTTTCGGATCGAATACGACGGAATTCGTCGTGCAATACGCGATCCATTCTCTCGGATGGATCCTTGGACTTTTTCGATTTGGGAGTCTTATCGGATTTTTCCTTTTTCACTTCTGTCGTACCTTGAAGCAATTGTCGTACCGATGGTAACTCGGCGGCGTAGTGCGTGATTTTGCCTTTCGAACGACGGGACAACGACGATCGCTTTGGACCCGCGTGCTCCATGGATGGCCTCGGTTTCTTTTTCTTCTTGTTGGTGGACTTTTTCTTGTCACCCAAAATACCCCCTCCATGTTGCCCTTCCAATCCTAACGCAGCCAGTTTTTCCTTATTTCGCCGGATACGTTCCAATCGGAGCATCTCGTACTCGGATATCTCGTGTCCATCTTCCGTCAACACTTTTTTCGCCGAAGAGTCGTCCCCAACGTCGTCGTCGTCGTTATCATCGTCATCATCATCATCAACACTGTTGTCATCATCATCGTCGTCATCATCTTGTTCGTCGTCATCCTCTTGATCCTCTTCCTCGTTGCCTTTTTCATCTTCCTCGTCGTCTTCTGGTTCATCTTGTTCGTCGTTGTCGTCTGCCCCCGAATCTTCAGTTTGAGAATCATCTTCGTCATTCTCATCATCGTCTCCATCTTGTTTGTCTGTTTCATCATCATCTTCATCACTACAACTACTACTATTCTTATTATTCTTATTATTACTGTTGTTGTTATCATCCTCTTTCACTTCTTCTTCATCTTTATTGTTGGTGCCATCATCATCACCTCCGTTGTTGTTGGGTGCGTCAATTTTAGAGGGACGCGTATTAAACTTGGAATCCATGATTATTTTTTCGTCAACTTGTTCGTTATCACTTTCGTCTGTATGATCATCACTCGCCGGAAAGAAAATATAAAATAAAGAAATACAACAACCTTTTTCTAAAATCTTTTTCAAATAAGATAACGGAGACACCAATCTAGCTCTTTTCCTACTAGAACGCTTTCGTGCAAGAGCGGTGGTGGTGTTGGTGTTGTTTTGCGGCGATTTTTCATTGTGAATCTAGCTAGGTTTTTCACGACGGTCCCCCGCGTGTAATTGGCTCCCTCGCAACCACCGTGTGATTTTTGCACGGTGTGTAACTGAAACGTACAAAAAAATTAATCGCATTTTTTCTTCCCATTTTTTTTCCTTCATCACTCCTCAGCACATCATCCACAATAAAATCGTATAATTTAGAAACTACGGTTGTTGATAAACGCTAGAAGTTAATATGCTCGTTCCTGGACGGCTGGCGCGAACCGACCAATTTCGGATATATCCCTTGAGAGTATGAAAAGACGCGCCAATACAAACGACGAACCGCTACCGTATGTTACACCACAACCACGGCACATCTCACCAAGGAATTTTATCGAAGAGCAGAGAAGCGGAGCCAGTGGCGGCGCGACCATGATTATCAAGACACCACAATTGCGTTTTCGTGTGTGAGTGAGTGATTCTCGTCTTCATCAGACGCTCTGTCCCTATTGGATTTATTGCGGTCTGATTTTACGTAGAATCATAATCAATAACAACAACGACAACCACAACGACCGCGAAGAAAGACTGTTGCGAGAAAATAATATAGACGCAAGAGAGAAACAACTTTTTTTTTTTTTCCGACACACGAAGATTATGTACTTGGAGAAGAAGGGGAAGACCAACATGGAACAAGAAGTCAACGAAGCCACTGCGGCACTCAAAGGAATGCTCGGGATTGGTAAGAGTCCTCCTCCAATGGCATCATCATCTACTGTCGCAGTAGAGGAGAAGTCCGAAGAAAGTCGAGGAGAGCCTCGTGAGGGAGAACCTACCCTATCTACTACTAACACACAAAAATCATCCAAAAAGAAAAAGAATCACCGTAACAAAAAGAAAAATGATCCACCACCGGATGCGCCACAAGAGTCCGGAATTTCGACGACGGGGAGCCGTAAAAATAATATTACCGGTAATAAAGGAGGTAACAAGAAGAACAACAGTAAGGGTAAAAAGACGTCGCAGCAACAGCCGGATAAATTCCATGCTTGGTCGGCGTTCCAATCTTCGCCCGATGCAAGTAAACTTCCCATGCCCGCCTTCACGCCGACAGTGACGCCAGCACGAGGAATGGCAATGATAGACAAGTCGTCCACTCCAGATACACCGAATTCTGAATTTAGTGACAGGGTCTTCGCCGTGGCCAACAACGACGACGACAAGAACAACAACAGTGTTGCGGAAGACGAGAAGACGACAGAGGAAGAAGAGAAAGAAGCCACCGAACCCCCCGCGAGCGCGACCGGTGTCAACTTGGCAGCCTTGGCATCGTCGCCTCCCAAACCAGCCGTGATGGCACCAAATAACAACATCATGTCCTCTCCGACGGGACTTCTGCCTCCACCTCAACAACCACAGCCACACCAACAGAATCCGTACGGGGGTCCACCGCCGCCACCACCACCACCACACCATCATATGGGATACAATCCCTATGGGAACCCGTACGGAACACCACCAGGATATATTACCGTACAAGTGCGTGTGCCGCCGGTACTTATGATGCCGGGACGACAGATGGTCGTCAATTCGCCCTCTGGATTTCCAGTCCAAGTGGTGGTACCACCCGGGATTCCGCCGGGTGCTGTCATCCCAGTGCACGTACCAGCGGGGCCACCCATGCACATGATGCCACCGCACATGATGCCGGGCGGTGGTGTTGGAGGAGGAGGAGCGGGATATTACAATGCCAATACCAACTCGCCGCCACCGCGTTGAAATCCTCATACAAATCTTGTTGTTCCCAACGAAATGAAATATGGTAGAATAGGCTATGAAATAACTAATCCTGTTGTTTTATCATATCTGTTTTGGTTTTCTGCTATTTGTGAAAGCTCACAAGATGCGCAGTTTGGAATCGTGATAAAGCAAATGAAGAACTTTGTGATATGAAAAGTTCAAATGTCTTATGTAACCGATGTAACTGAAACACAATGTGTCCTGAACGAAATTCATCAAAGATTCGACTCACTATTTACCATTACATGACTTGACAAGATTAAAACTTAGCGATTATTCTCGATTTCTCTCTTCCATTCTCGTTACATTAGAATTCACGGTAGCTGGGTATCAAAAATCGATACTGCCCGAGCAAAGGAAGGTGCACCCTCTGGAAAGTAAGAAAATCAAAGGACGTCCTATTTTCTCAACGTGCCTCCTCACTGTCAAGGGTTCTTTTTTTTTTTTTCGCTCTCCTAGCATCCAGCGCCGCGCACAAAATTAGATCAAGGACGGAGAATATTGAATATTGTCAGCTGTGAGAGTTGCAGGATAGTGTGCTTTACAATTAGATTTAGAACTCAACACCTTGACGGAATGAACGTGCCAAGATATTATCTTACAAAGAAATTTTGCCCTCTCTCCAAAAAAACAATTAATTAGTCCTCCTTGCCCTTTTCGACCGACTTCTTGGGTTTGAGGGGTCCAATAGGCAAAGTCTGGCCGAAAAACGTTCCGCCATTGTAGATGACATACAAGGCACAAGCCAACACAGACGCAAGACACGGTGAAATCCAGTAAACAAAGCTAATTTTCAGAAAGCGCAATGAAAAATTGGTGAGTGTTGATGTGAACAGCGATTTCACGACGGAAAAAATACAATCCAAGATCGGTGACGTACTAATGCATAAAATCGTCTGGGTAATTGAACTTTTCTCCGACCCCAAAGACAGCCCAAGAGGTAGCAAGCATCTAAAAACAAGACAAGATATAATGAAGCAAATAAGGCAGTGTGAGTGTGTGGACAATCTTATTGGAAGACTTGGTTGTTTTGATCGTCCGTAAGCCGTCGAACGAATTGCTGTGAAGGGACTTACAGGATTCATGGCAGGGCCAGCTGTAGGAAAGAACTCGATCAAAGCTCTAATGGCAACTGCAGTGAGAGACTGTTTGATGATGTAGTGGTACTTGCCAAAGTGGAATTCCCAGTTGAGCAAGAAGATCGCCCACATGAGCAAAGCAGTGGCACAGAACTCAGACAAGAATGCTTCGATGGCGGCATTCTTGTCGCCCAATTCAAACTCGGGTCCTCCAAAAGGCTCAAGGTTATAGGCTTCAGCCACAGCATGAAACAGGGGGAAGGCAATCAACCCTCCACCCAGCTGAGCTGCGATTCGCACGAATCCTTCCGTGTATGTTACTTTGCCCAAACTCCACATACCGACAGTGACGGCCGGGTTCACTTGAGGTCCTCCACCAATGTAGTCCGCCGAGATTACACCCAAAGCATGAGATGCCCATGCCGTGTACATGGAAGACTTTCCTACCCATTTTCCGGCACTAAAAGTACACATGACCATCAACAAAGTACCGACGAACTCCTGGCGAAAGGCTTCCACGTAACGGCCTTGACCAACATAAGCCGTCAACAACGATAAAACCAAGCCTGGAGGTAGAAACTCGACGAAGGAGCTCAAAGAGTCGCCGAAGGTCTGAATGATAGTCCTCACCATAGTTAATGATCTAGTTTCTTGAAAAATACGATCAAAAGGTATCCGTCTTCACAAGAAAAGATGTCCGTCGTTTCGTTTTCGAGGAGAAGTAGGAGATCGAGAAACACGTGTGCCGTGTTGACGTCTCGGTTGAGGAAATCTTCGCTTCCTTGACGACTTGATATGAATCTATCTCACTTACGGCATGGAGTCTAGCTCATCTAAAGTTCGCCTAAAACTTCAAATTTCGGTTTCACCAATCACTTTGCATGTACTATCTGGCTGAATAGCTTCTCTATGATCAACTGAAAGTAATCATTAGATTCCCATCACTTGGTAGTAGTATTAGTTTTTAAATCCTTTTCTTTCTTTTAGTAATCATCCAGATCATCGTCCAAGTCACTGTCGTCCACCTCTTTTTCATCGTCGTCGGCACGTCCTCGTCGACGCAAGCCCCGGCTGGCTTCGAGCTGCTTCTTATAAGCGTCGGGCGGATAGCGCATACCCTTGACTGCGTCATTATGAGTCGTCAAACAGTACGCGATGCGTCTGTGCAAGGCTTCCGAGGGTTCCTGGGTCGCGTAAACATCCACCAAATCATGAGACTGTACGTACGCCTCTTCGTGATGGATTGTGGCATCCAAAACGCCGTCGTGTACGGCTTTGGCAACCACCAGTTCGGCCGACTGCGCCGAAGGTAGACCAAGGCGATCGGCCACATCTTGAAGCGACAAACGCGAATACGACAAATGCAAGTTTCTCAAACCAGCCTTGACGACTTGATGAGCAAGGCGAGAAATCAACGTGTACGTATGATCGTTCTTGTAGCGCTGGGCGTGTTCGGCGACGACCTTGCCAAAGACAGCCAAATCACCCTGTCGGACTGCTTGCGTAATGCGAAGGTAGGGCTCTAATTCCTTTTGCATTCCCTCGGTATAAAAGATGTGACGATCGGGGATTTCGCCCATCAAGAGTTGCACCACTACCAAGAGTCGTTGGACGGTAATACGGAAGCCCATACCAGTGTTTTTGGGAGACTTGCGGAGAGACTGGGACAAATTCGAAAAAGCAGAGGTGTATTCCAATCGTAGAGCTTGGATCCTCCCACTGTAATAAAGGTAACGACAAAGTTGGTTGTTCGACGCCGTTTCGGGAAAGGTAGAGTTGGCCAAGAGTTTTTGGGCTTGTTCAACTGAAAAAGTAAATAGTAATGAGAATAAGGCAGAGGAGAAAATGTAAGGAATCACGATAAAACAAAAACAAAATCGAGGCAACACGGTTTCACATCCGTCACAATTGGACACTTACTTTGCGAAGAACGCAACAAATCGCGGAGCATACAATTCAAAAGAGTAGCCTGTGTATCGGCATCGCGGCGTAGAGATGCCAAGTTGTACGCTTGTGCCATTTGAGGTCGCAACGCTGCCACCACCGATGTGGGCATGTGCTCCACTACCAACGAACGCCATCGGATCAACCGTGCCAATAGAGGATAAAAGGCTGACACAACCGAAGATACGATACGGGAATCTTCGAATTGTGCCGATACCATTTCAATTCCAACTTGTGCCAATGCGTAAGCCTTGTCGTATTCAGCGCTCTTGTGAAGACACCGCACGGCCAAACTAATCAACCAAGCTTCAAACGGACGTGCCGCCACTGTCAAAAAGGTGGTTTCCTCATCGGGTTTGGCATCTGACGCGACGTCCTCCGTACCTGTATCCATCGCCTCGACTTCCTCTTTTTTGAAACTCGACAAAATCTCCGGACATGGTTTCAGTAATTTTACAGCTGCTGATCCAATATCTTCCAAGGTCGCCGATCCCGCAGTTCCGCTACTTGTAGTAAGCCAACGGCGGACAATCTTGGCAGGATTCGTGTAAAAGGAGGGACTACTGGAAGAGGACGCCGAAGACGCTTCCTCCGCGGCTTTGCTCCCTCCGAGCAAACGTTCCAAACGAAGTCCAGCCGCCTCTAACGGAGCTTTCGGTGGCGTCTTTACTTCTTTTTCTTCTGTTTTCTCTTCTATCTTTTTCGATTCTTCCGCATCTGTCATTTTCGCATCTTCCACCATGGTGACTTTGTGTGTGTGCGTGTGTTGAAGTGATTTCAAAAAAGGGTGGGTTCGTTTGTTGGATTCCGATCAACTACCGGTAGTCGACGAACTTTCTCGGTTTCGTACGTAGTTTACGTGGCGTGAAGCGCGTCGATATATATCTTCTGAAATGAAGACTTTGTTATTCTTCTTCGTAACAACAACGACGTCGTCCCAAGTAAGCAAACAAAGACTAAAATTTTATTATACTTGCATGCGAGATGCGAGATGATGGAGTGAAAACCAAAATAAGACGGATTAGGCCGCGATCTCTTTTTTTTTTTTTCCTCAGCAG
>Ga0051981_10001076_pt1 | contig 13326 bp, 5 predicted proteins | sample CryGey13umfilter_3_FD_59644 | JGI IMG/M metagenome (GOLD analysis project Ga0051981, IMG submission 59644) | Groundwater microbial communities from aquifer in Utah, USA - Crystal Geyser 4/10/14 3 um filter | ecosystem: Environmental > Aquatic > Deep subsurface > Groundwater | place: USA: Utah... | reverse complement strand
ATTCTTGCTGGAATCTTGCTGGGACTTTTAGGATGCTGGGACTTTACTGGAATATTAATTTCCATTGATCGGTCATTAAAACCAATCCAACTTCAAGTTATATTGCCAACAGATATCCGACACGCAATTTTTTCAATTCTACCGAGGATTAACTCGCCGGAAAAAGAGTGCTTCGTTAAGGTTACAATTTCATGCGACCGATTTCCCAACATCATTCTCCTCTCTTTAATTGCAATGACAACAACCAACTTTCTACGGTATTATTCGCGACCCAATACGTCATCAATCCGTCTCACGAAGATCGAACCGACTCCGGGAATCGAAGAAATCAGATTTGGCTTTGATTGCTGTTAGGTAGATCGTTGTACGTTGGAACGACTTGCCTATAACTCCTAATTACAGCTATATACATCATTTGATGGTACCACATCAGAGTATTCTTTTATGCAGTAGACTAAATCACAATATCTTGTTCAAGTTTAATTTCCTTGCTCTTCTTCGCTAACGCCTTGTCTACGTCGATGCGGTTCAGATCCTCTCCCTCCTCCTCCGTCCTATCGCCGCCTACCGAAAACAACGACGACGAGTCAGTACTCTACGATGTCGTTGTAATTGGTGGAGGTGTCGTAGGGTTGGCCGTGGCGCGGGCCGCTACCTTACAAGGATACCGTACGGTCGTACTGGAGCGCGAAGCCCATTTGTTGTCCTGGGCCAGTGGATCCAACAGCGGGATTGTCTGTACGGGAGTCGATGCGACGCCAGGCACGTTGGAACGGGCCTTAATTCGTGACGCAGTGGCGCAGTTACAGCCTTACTTACAAGCGACAAACATTCCCCACGATGTGTGCGGATCTTTGGTATGTGATTGGCCGTGGGATGATAATGATGATACGGATCGACTCCTCACCGGGGTCTTGCAAGAATCTCACGACGCGGGTGACACGCAGGCGCAAATTTTGGATTCGTCACACAAAGTTCTACAAAAGGAACCACATCTAAATGATGCAGTCCGAGGGGCGGTGCATATTCCGGGAGAAATTGTTGTAGATCCGTGGCTGTATTCTATTTCCTTGGCGGTACAAGCAAGAGCCAATGGGTGCCAAATATACACGGACGCGCCCGTGGAACAAGACAAAATGGAACAGTGTGGACAACTTTGGGTTGTTCCAGTAACACCGAAGAATGCGACGTCTTTTCGAATACGTGCAAGAAGTGTAGCGTGTGCAACTGGAGTATGGGCCGCCGATTGGGAACAAAACGTGCGAACAGACCAAGGTGACACCGACAAGTTAGAAGCAGCACCCCGCCGGGGACAGTATCGCATCTACCGAGCCACACCATACCTTTCATTGCGACACCCCATTCAGCCTATCCCTACGCAATTCACCAAGGGAACTTTTGTGTTTGCATCTCTGTACAATCAGATTATTGTCGGGCCCACTGCCTCGGACCAAGAATCTAAAACAGATCGGACCATCGATCCGGCTATTGCATCAAAACTGGATCAGCACGCGAAATCTATCTTGCCGCACTTGAACGTTGAACAAGAATTAATTGGCGAATTTGTTGGTATCCGACCTGGAACAAACCAAAGAGACTATCAGATTCGGACACATTTTAGGAAACAGTGGGTCACCATCGCGGGCATTCGTTCGACGGGTCTGACGGCAAGTTTGGGAATCGGCCGACACGTGACGCACATACTGGAACAAATGTTACGCGAGATGGGTGTTGCACCCCAACCGTTGTTCGAATCCAACCTACCCGCCTTGCCACCCCTTGGAAACTTGATTCGCGAGTTTCAGCACCAGGACGACGGGTGCATTACTATCCATGGTCATGTATACAAGGTGACTCATCCCATTACATACTTGGGTTGGAAGCATTACAATCTGTGACGACTTTTGTCTCAAGTTTATTTGAATGCGCGGGGAAACAGAAATATACGTAGTATTTTTTTTACTAAATCACCAAGTTCGGAAGTCTACAAGCAAGTTTAGGCACTTTGATACATCGAATTCGGATCATAATACCATCTATTCTATCGTTATATTATTATCTGGTTTACCCCAATATTTGGCTTCCCCACGTAAAAAACTACTTGACCTCGTGTCTTCCAGGGGACCATGCCGGCAAGGAACCATCAGATTTTAGTTTGACTATCACGATAAAAATTGCGACTGCCACTTAACCGAAAACCGCCTCCAAACCATTTCTATAGACATACCGGAAAAGTCCGAACAGTAAACAGACTGACTTGGCTTTAAGCACCACTGACACCCATTCAGTATAATCTCATAAATATTCCACCTAATTGCTTATCTGTACGCTCCAACCTCTCGCTATACTATGGGTTTGACCTGCGGTAGTTCTCATTATTTTGTTGATCAAAATAATTCGCTAATCACTGCGAAGCGTTCTTGTGCGGAGCACTTCATGATTCGTTGTTGCAGTTGGCTCTTACAAATCTGTACATGCTTTAGCACTCGTGTCTTCTCCAGTATAGCCATCGTTTGCACGCTCTCTATCAGATATCGCGTCGCTACAGAAAAAAATTGTGGGACGCTCGGCGAGTGCTGCTAGGCACAGGATCGCGGACTGTCATATTGTCTTTATCCGGCGTTTCCGGTTTCAACTTTTGCCAAGATTCCGCGTTGGGCGGTTCCGACTCGGAGGATTCCGCGTCGGAGGATTCCGCATCATTCTTAGCTTGATTCGAATCGATTACCGTCGAGGCGGAGGATTCCACATTCTTCTCGGCTTGATTCAGCTTGATCGTTTTCGAGGTGGAAGAGGATCCCACATTCTTCACCTTCTTCTCAGCTTGATTCAGCTTGATTTTCTTCGAGACAGATGATTCCACATTCTTCTCGGCTTGATTCACTGTCAACTTGGTCATCTTCGAGACGGATGATTCCGATTTGGATGATCCCTTTTTGGGCGATTCCGAGTTAGAAGAATCTGAGTCGGAGGACTCTGAGTCGGAGGATACCGCATTATTTTCAGCTGGCTTCGTCTCGATCACCTTCGAGTCCGAGCATTCCATGATGGGCGATTCCAAGTCGGAGGATGATTCCGAGTCGGAGGATGATTCCGAGGATTCTACATTATTCTCAGCTCGATTCAATTCAATCACCTTAGTTGATTGAACCTCCCAGTCTGAAGATAATAAGAAATACAAATTCACGCTACCAGAGAAAAGGTAACCGATCACAACAGCACCGGTCTGACCTCGCAAATCCCATCCAAGAGCTATGCTCGACAAGGCAGACAAGGGCGTCACAATAAACCAACTTCCTGCAACACCCACAGCCGTCGCCAGTCGGTACCGACCCTGCGCACCCACCAGAGTCCATGCCATGGTACCAGCCGAAAGAGCTATATTGCCTGCTCCAAAAAGGGGGATTAGCTGAACCAATATCTGTTGTAGCTCCTCATCTTTGGTCAACCATGTTGGAAGATCCTCTCCCATGATGAAAATGATCGCTGTCCCGATTAAGGATACCATACTTCCAAGAAAGATCGACTTGTAGGATGACATGCGAGCCTCGAGAGGTTTTCCACGTCCAAGTAGATAGGCAACCCGCAATTCCGAAGCATCCGCAACCGCTTCTACAAGCATCTCCAGCATGTCCCACAGCGATCCAAGAATACCCCACGCTGTCGTCTCGGCGGGTCCGATCCAACTTGCAAAGATTGTCAGAATCTCCCACTCGCTGTATGCCAAAAGTTCGCCCACGCACATAGGGATTGCCACGCCCAAAAGACGACGCACATTAGCTCGATCCAGGATCGCGAAAGAAGAGAAAAATCCTTTATAGTACTTTCGAAACCAGCCAGTGTAACCAACTGCAGCGATTAGAGACAGTAGCCATATCAAAGTGCTCGCGAAATAGATCCACGCGATCGTGTTAAGACTGGGATCAGCGGTCAGACAAGTGATCAGAATGGCCGTAGTATTTGTTACTTCAAACAATACCGTTATGATTGTACTGAAGACTTCGTGATCCGTGACATCTAGTAACTGATTCAAAGAATCTCCCAGTCCAAATACAGTCCAATACCAGACATATATTCTTGCAAATTCTTTTCCAATTCGAGCCGTCTCTTCATCGTAGCCGAGGATCTTGAGGGTGTCCTCCATGATAAAGTTCCACAAGACAATATTGGGAATGGATAAAATCAAGAAAAGCGTCATGGAGAGCCTGTTAATACAAGAATAAAAGTTGCATGAGTTCTTTCCCAAATCCTCAACGACCAAACAACCTGATTTGTGCCGTGGCATTTCTTTATAAAAAGAGCGCACTCACTGTATGTATTGCCCCACAAGAAAATGGTTTCTTACACCAATCGCCTGTGGACAGAGTGTTCCTGTACTCTCAATAATACCATTCAGAATTCCATAAAATAGCCCCGTCACGAGATCGACAATAACAAAGGCCGAGAGCTCCGCCGTACCAAAAAAGTGACCGACCAAGGCGACATCTACCACATCCATGGTGCCTTCGACGAGCGCTTGAACAACATAGGGAAAGGCAAGTTTCGTTATACGTTTGTTTTCATGATCCCATTCGGCAACTTGGACTAAGGTACCACAAAGGCCGCGACAACAACCAGGCTGCTCATTGTTGGAAGGAGGTGGTGGAGGAGGATGTACTTCCGGGGAATTCGACACAGGGGTGCTTCCGTCGTTGTCATGGTCTTTCCGGCCATTGCGTGGAAGATTCGACGCGGAAATATTCTTCTTCCTGTTCTCAGTCGACGCACTCTTAGCCGACATTTCCAGTTCAGACTCTTGACCACCCGATAAAGGATGTTCGTGTTCGATGGTACGAGCAACAGATTTAGTCGAAATGTGCGTGGTAGGGGCAGTTGTCAAGTGCGGGACCCCACAGAGATCGTCAATTCTTTGTAAAAATTGCGCAATGAGAGGGAAGCGAGCAACGGTTGACACGTGAGAACTCTCCACATGCGAAGAACGAGAGGGTAACGACACTCGTTTCTCTGTTTCTGTCGTCATGTCGGGTGTCGTCGCAAATTTGATGATAATTCGTGCTTAGCTGCTTGCCTTTCGTTTCGATTGGAGGATATTGATTGAATCAAACACGGAGTTTGCTACCAATTGTGGTGTACCCTGCTTTTCAACTCAACGCATCCATATGAGGGTGTAGAGATACCGGTAGACTTGAGATTTCAAGGGGTAGTTGCGGTATTGTACTTTTACACCATAATCAACAAAAAACTTTTGGGCGAGGTCCGGAAAGAAAGGGGACAGTATCTACTGACTGTGACAGTGCTGTGAAGACTCCCCGTGACGATGTTACTGCCAACGAAAACAGATCTTATTATTTTTGTTAACGTTTTCACATTTATGTCGGAAAGGGTCTCATATTGCACGTGCTTCCTGTTACACTCTGCCATCAAATAGTACAACGGAACGCAGTTGCTGAATGGCACTCGGTCAGTCCTTGCCGATGAGGAAGGACAAGCATGCGTGACAACGACTCGCAAACCACATCGTGTAAATATTAGGAGTATGATGTTATGGTTTGTATCTATAACACTTTTGACTGTGAGTATTGCTCCAGTATATCACTCATACGCTCGGGCAGGTTCGACCGGTAAAAGGAGATTCACAGTTTGAGGATATTTTACACCCCGTTTAAATTAAAATACAATGAATCCGTCTCTGTAATTTACATACCTATGCAGCTTACCTTGACGATTCAATGGAATGAATGAACACCTTTTTCAATAGGCAACGCTCTGTCTGCTATTTCTTCCTGAGAGAAAACAAAGTACGTAAAGGAAAATCGGTCAATATAGTTTATCAAAGAGTTACACTTTTACGCTTCCGACGACATTCTGTTGACAAGGACTCTTCCCCCGGCCCAGGCTCTATCATGGACTCTGCCACATCTTCCTCCTCGCCCTGTTCCATATCGGAATCGGCGTCAGGGGACATTATTGTGCTTTCTTCGCGCATCAAATGGCGAAATTCTGCATACAATCGAATCAGAGTGTCCAAATCGGCAGTGTTGACAACACTGACGTCGAAAAAAGTCTTGACCTCGTTCTTGCTGATGGCCTTTTCTCCGACTTTTTCTTTCTCGTTCGGGTCGAACTTGAGGCAGCGGGCTTCGCTCAAATTGTAAAGCGTGCGAAGGTATCGTTTGAGGCGCAATAACATCGTCATTGCATAAGCTGCTTTGCAAAGACGGATGAATCTTGGCATGTCAAAATCATCCTTGGACAATGCCTCTGCCTCGGGTGTTTTGCTCGGAAATTTGGACTTGGCGGCTCTTTCGAGTGCATCTTCGCTTGCGTTTCGGTCGTCGTATTCATCTTCACTAGCGAGACCAACAGGCCGAAGTGTATTGGCAAGAAAATCGATGATTTGCTCGCCTTGAAGCGAAACCATTGACCGAATCTGGTGAACAATATGCAGCGGGTCTGTCACCGTCGCATATGGAAGATATGCCAGGATCTCGGCCGTAAAGCCGAGCAGAGCGGTGTCACAACTGGATGACTTTTTCCTCGTCTTCTTCTTCGAACCCTCTTCCATTTGAAGGTCTTTCACATCAAAAAGGTTAAGGAGATTTTTGAAAAGCCCCAGACGCTGTTTCTTGTTTTTGGAAACACACTCGCGGAAGACACCATCGAAGATAGACTCACGAATCTTCTGGTGAGGGTTCGACGAAGGAAGCAAGGCGGACGCCTGTCTACCACCCCGTAATTTGCTCTGAAAATCAAAAGCTTGCTTGACGCCGTCACGAATGCGCAGGCGCAGAGTGTCTGGTCTCTTCTCGCCTTCCGCCATCAATAATGTACAAGACAGAGTTCGAATCGCAGGATTGTCTACATCGCCTTGGAGAGCGAACAAATGGGGAACAGCATCATTCGGGTTGACTAGACCTTGCCGCATGATAACTTCCAATAGCTCTACTGCAGCATATCGTACATCACGATCCGGGGCCTTCGTCATGGCGAAGATTGAATCCGCGTAACTCGTGAGAATCCCTCCAAATATATTCGAGTCACCATCTTGATCTCCAGAAATTTTCTTCGATACCGTGATGCTCTGGTCTTGTTCCATTTTTTTCTTTGCATACCCCCCGTCGATACGCTTCTCTTCCGCGATCAAAATACTTTTCCACGATGACATGGCTGCGAGCTGGATCTCAATGCTGGCATCGGGAGATAGAACTTCATTGATAAATCCTCCTTGTTCAAGTTCCAACATAAGCCTAGGCTCGACAATAAAAATGCCTCCAAGCGCTCGCAAGGATGCGCATTTTGTCGAAGGATCCTTCTTATCTAGGTACAGAGTGAAGAGACGATAGCACGTGCGGTTCATATTGGCCCAGCTCAATTGTTTTCCATCGGGCAGATCAGTATTATTTGACTCGCTGTTCTCGGTCTCACCGTCCGATTCAACCAGCCCATTCTCCGAAAGTAAGCGGGTGTGATATTGACAGATGAACCCTAAACTTGACAGTGCACGTTCCGTATTACTTCGTACTTTAGAAGAAGTTTTCGAGAAATCTTCGGTGACCTTTTGTTTCACAAGCCATGCGTAGAATTTGCGGGCCATGGTCAGAATTTCTTGGGCGAACACGCCGCTTTCAGGTGCATGCCGATGGTGTGCAATACAAGAAAGTGTCCGGACAGCTGCCTCGACAGCTTCGGGTTGGAATCTATACGCGATATTCGCAAGGTCCCTGGCGACAGACGATTCCGATAGACGCTCGATATCATTGGTTTCAAAAATTGTGGAGGCCCGTGCCAAGATGTCACAGGCAGCGCTCACGATGAGGCCTTCCTCTTCCATTGATGCACCATTATCGGCTTTCAAGTAGGGTATCACAATTTGCAAGTGACGATAGACTGAAGACGGCGAGACGTCGGCAAACACCCCAATTGTTCGAAGTGCGGCTGCAATATTCTTCCCGGTATCATTGTCCCAGCTGCCTCGTTGTTCTTCAATGGACAGCAAAAGCTCAAACAGAGCGTTTGCTAGTTGATTACAATGTGTCTTGTCCACCCTGTGCGCGCTCTTGTGCTCGGTGCCACGAGGTCTAATCATTGCATCAGGTGCCGAGGACCCAAGTAACTTTTTTAGAACAGCTTCCAAATTTGCACTGCTTCCTCCAGCACGAACGACTTCGATCATCTGTTCAGCTGCGACGTCAGATCTCCGTTGTAGTTGGGCTTTCACTGGGCGAGTTTGCAAGGTCGAGGTTGGCGTGACTATACTCGACGACAGAATTTCAACTCCATCGGCCTGGACCGCGGACGGAGACGACGGCAGATTTACAGAAGTCGTAGGAACACTCGGGCTGTTGAACGGCGTGACCTTGCACTGTCCAATAACCTGTTCTCCCCTTTCCATCCAAAGTTTAGTCAAGAGATCGTGTACCAAGTCTCGCACACTATCTTCTTCCTTCTTGTCCGCAGCACGTTGTAAAAGGATGTCAAACACGTCAGCCCGCGCCTTGTAGCGTGGATTCGATGTCAATATTTCAAGGAAAATCTTGATTGCTCGTTTACGCACGCTCACACCGACGTCTGAGAGGCATTTGAGCAACGATGAATGATACGCCTTAGTGACAGCCGGAAACTGTACCACATATGAGCCCACTAGCGACAGCGCGGCCTCACGGACGGAAATAGTGTCATCCATCAAGCGTCGAGAGACTGCTTTCGTAATAATTGGTAGTAACATGAGCTTATGATCCCCTTCTACCGTACGCTCGATAGCTTTGATGGACAATTTGCGCAAGGAGGGAGGCACATTGTCTGACAACAAATTGATCAAAAATTTCATTTCGTTCCGAAATGATAATAAAAGTGGTGACGTTTGAGCCAAGAGAGCCAAGATGGCACGAATCTCCCCTTCTTCCGTCAAAGTATCTCCCACGTCTATGGGAGGGAGTCCTTTATCCCAGTAGTCCATGATTCCATGCACAACAACCCTCGTAGTGGCCTTGTCCGTTTTCCCGCGCTTGGTTTCTAATTCATCAGCCCAACGTGCCAAATGAAGCGATACCGCGGGTTCGAGTCCCGTGACGTCATCACTACGATGCGAAAGCGTAGACAAAAATATCTTGCGCATGGCGTAAATGTCGTCCAGAAGCATGGGAACATCCTGGTTTTGACCAAATTTTTGACGTTCCCGAGCTGCGACCCTTCCTAATCGACAGCCGTCACAGATCCATTCATCTCTCATCATCTCTTGGTATGTTGATACGCATGGTCCATGCCAGCAGAGCTTGCAATTGTCACACTGTATATTTAGATTCTCCTCACGAATTGTTTTGCAATAGCAGTCAAAGACATCTTCTTCGGTGTCCGGCTGGGGAGGACACAATTTCATTTCCAAGGGGCGATCGCGATGAAACGCCAATAATCTAGCCTGTACAGCATTGATTTTTCCGAGTATATCAAAGACAAGATTCAAGTAAGTTGCTTCTAGGGTGTTGCTCTTGTGCCGACTGGCGCCTTGAATATCGCGGTTGATGCGCCGTACAATCGCCAAAAGCATGATTTCCGCGGCGGCGTATTCCGGAATAAGCAATACCAACAACAGATCATCCACCAAATTACTCAAGATGGGTCGAAATTCCGAAGCTGCCCCTGAGGCTTCTTTACGACTACACCTTTGCAACAGCGCTGCTGCGATATAGTCTGCCACATTTTGACATTGCGCCAAGCCCGAGCGCAAACGTACTTCTTGTTTCCCATCCTCGTCTTCGACCGTTTCATAGACGGGTCGCACTACCGACGCCTGCAAGATTTGTAAAATGAGTGCCGTCATCATTTGGATACGATGTGGTTGGTTACTGTCCAGGGAACACGTCCTAGAAAGCAACTGTCCCACCCATTGTAAATTGCGTCGCATCAAGGCCTGTGGTACCATGACGCTAAAATAGCGAATCTCAAAGGATCGTAATGATCGCTTGCCGCTGGGTAGTTTGAGGAGGAGTCCGTAAAAATCTTCCAAGATGGTTTCGCGATGCTTCTGGTACTTGGAAAAGACTGCCGTCAGCAAATCAATACTCGCAACCTGTACTTGAGGTCCCCACGGTGCAGGGACTCCGAGTGATGTTGTATTGGTTGGACTGTGATACGAACCCGAAACGGCACAATCCATTTCCAAAGATGCCGTGGCGGCATTTGTCAACATGAGCAACGGTTGATCATCCAGGGACACCTTTGTGGCATTGAGGAGTAGTTGCAAACGTTCCATGAGCACCAAAAAGGAAGGCAATGTTGACAAGACGAGCTTGTTGACTTTTTTCCATTCTTTAGCCGCAGTACTGTTCGTTGGCGTCGTAGTACTGCTACTATTACTCCGCCATCGCTTCTGGGGTGAGGCCTCTACTACCGCCGTTGTCGCCCTGGTGGTTGTCGGCGGCCCTGTTTGATTCCATGACGGAATAATATTTTGAGTCAAGTGCAGACGAAACAGAGCTACCGTCGAATTCAAAGCATCTTCATGTACAGTGCGTTGGTTAATGTTAGGTATTGTAGCGAGACGTAACAAGATACATGCGGCGATAACTCCCATGCGCAAGTCTTCCACTTGTGCGGCACCGTGGTTGTGCAACCACTGAAAAGGCAAAAGAAAGATGAAATGAGTGAGCGTGTGGTACGCGTCTATTATGGTATCACCCTACCAAGATTATTCCTTTCGTTCCTACGTACCATTTGCAAAGCCGCCATGGCTTGACTCGGCGCCGTGTCCTCGGTTAAGACGCGGCCCGCTTCCTTCAAAATTGACAAGGACGTCGCGTACAAGACTTGTTCATACAACCATTGCGTAATGGTTGTCATAGTATCCGCGTCAACCTTTACAAAGACACTGTCATCCCGACTTGCTTGGAGCGTCAATTCCGTCAATTCCTGGCTGTGCAAGGGTCCGCCACGCCGTGACGATCCTCGTTTTTCGACGCGCGAGATGAGATTCTCTAAATAATCTTGGAGCTGCGTCAAGGAAGCATCTTCGATGACTTTGTCCGTGATTCGTTGTTGCGGTTCTTCCACGACTTCTACGTCCACGATTCGTCGTTGTGGTTTTTGTTCTTGAATTAAGGATTGTTGTTGTTGCTGTAGGCGTTGTTCTAATTCCTGTTGGTGAAAGACTGCCGCCATGTTCATCACAGGAGGCCGAGATGGCGGCGACAACGCTTGCGGAAACAGCGACGCAGCTTGTTGTCGTTGCGCCCTTCGCGGGTGATCCGGACTCACTTCCACGTCGAACCAGCCTACAGGAGCGTTGTACGGATCCATAGGAAATTAGGATTGGATCTACGACAAAACGATTGATGTGAAAACAAAAACAGCAACGGTTGACGCTACCAAGATTGTGCGTGCTATCTCCTCCTTATGTCTTATCGCTGCAAGCGAAGCATGCATTGCCCCCAACGCGCTTTCTACCTACCTAGCCAAATTTTAGCCACACCCTTACTGAATGATGGAATTTGCCGCCGACAAAAATGCTTGATTCTAGCTAACCTTATTGGACTTGTTTCGCAGTCGCGAGAAAACGCAACCGGTTTTCACAGTCACTTACAGTTACCGTAGTTTAATTGCCGATACACACTAACCGTACAATTATTTCCTGGAAAAAGAGTGTCATGTCAGTCAATCAGTTCAGACGATGTTGACAAAAGTCCACTTAAAACGCTTGTAGTGAGAACGATGCACCAATGAAAGAAGAAATCGGTTAATCGATGTCAACAATCTATTCGATCACACTTTCGCTTGTGTAGTATCAAAATGTGCTGCTGTTTAATGTACATGGTATAACATAAATTTCCACATTGTCCTACGTACTCAAAGCACCCTTTCACGTCATACGATGAGTCAACGGGCTTTTGTATATATTAGTGTCGTCATGGTTTCTGTTTATACCGACACCATTTCAAACTTGGGAGGAACGCGCGGGGCTCCCAGAGACGCAACATCGCTACTTTTGTTTGTACTATCTATGAACGAATACCATGTTTGTTCACAACAAGCTTCGCGAGAAAAGTAAAACATCAGCAATAGCAGACCCATGGCACAGGCCAACACGCAACCTTGCAAGACCGTCGCGTGGGAGACCCATACGACGTGTAAGGCATTTCTCAGGACAGCCAACATACAAGCCACCAACAAGATTTCCCATGGCAAAATGAGCTTTCTCATATCTTGCACGAGGGCACCATAAATGGAAACCGACACGGTGCTCGAAGTGGCATTGTTGTTGCTCATTGCCAGATCAATGGTCGTACCCCAAGACATGGCGTCGGCCTTGCGTAAAGGGGTGACTTCCGAAGCTCCATCCGACAGGACAATTGTTTGATTTTCTGTCCACGACGACGAACGTCTACTAGAAGATAGGGCGGAATGGTCATCCTCCATCACACGACCACGGGGAAACTCGACACACCAAGCATAGGCGATAATGGCCACCATTACGATAATTCGAAATATCCAACTGGCGCAAATGTTGACAAAACCTTGCTGAAAAAAAGCATGTCCCAGAGTCAACCATACGAGGACAATTTCTAACAAAAACATTGCGCAAAAAACAACATAGCGAGTGGCTACTTGCACCACAAAGCTCATGACGTCGACCGTGGGCGTTTCCAACACAAAGGCTTGTTGCAGGGCCATGGGCAGTGCGTGCAAGACAATGGTCTGGGTACAACTTGCGACAATGGCAAACCACAACAAAATCACGGCACGTTGAATGTTGGTATATTGTTCGACATGAACCAAGTAGTGTCCCGAGATTCCCGTCACGACGCCAAAGATCAATACATGAACCCCCACGTAAGCTAAATTGGACGAATCCTTGGTTTCTTCCAATACTTGCGCCGCTTGATGTGCTTTGGGAATAACCTTTCCCCCAAAGTATACCAAGGCTACGGAGGCGGCCATAATCGCCAAGACGGCGCACCAATACGCCGTGGTACGTTCCCGTTCGGCTCGATGCATGAGTTGTTGTACCAGAATATCCACCTTGTATTCAATGGATAGGTCTTTTTGCATGATATTTTCTTCTTGTTGAGCCATATGCCACAAGGCATTCGCTGTGGTATTGTCAGCCGTGGCTTGTTCGTAATCTCGTTGAGCTTGAGCGTCCCACTGATCTGCCACGCGCATCAAATCTGTCGCCGATTCATAGTATTTGGCCGATTTTTGTTTTAACATATCAGCCACCATCGTTTGCATGACTTCTTCGTGTCCTAACTGTTGTGCCGCTGTCCATGCTTGGTGAATTTCTACGGCGTCGGCATGGGCTCGGTGTTGCAATGCCGTCGTCCCACCTACCGT
>Ga0051981_10001067_pt1 | contig 13396 bp, 14 predicted proteins | sample CryGey13umfilter_3_FD_59644 | JGI IMG/M metagenome (GOLD analysis project Ga0051981, IMG submission 59644) | Groundwater microbial communities from aquifer in Utah, USA - Crystal Geyser 4/10/14 3 um filter | ecosystem: Environmental > Aquatic > Deep subsurface > Groundwater | place: USA: Utah... | reverse complement strand
TTTTTTTTTTTTTAAAAGTTCAAAGACATGTACAACATTCCTGGCCGATGAACTTTTCCCGACAAACTTTATGACAGATGCACCACTTTTTAAACGCTCCACTTCGCGCACTTCGACGAACGAACTTGTCTCGATTGCCGTACCTCGAACTGAGCGGATTCACATCGTAAATCAGCTGCAGCAGATTTACCGAAAGCGTGCATCGATTCGGGGAATGACACATCACACCCGCATACCCGCACACACACACACACAAGGCCAAAATCGAAAGCACACATCGGGTCACTTTCTGTCCGCACATTTTTCAAAAGTCAATGGCATGCAATTCTTGTAACACATTCTGCAAAGACTGACCCATGGTCCGTTTTTCTCGATCGCTGATATTGTTCTTATGATTATCGTCGGTAGATTCGATCATTTGTAGACGTTCCTTGTAGGATGTCCGTAGTTTCGTAATCATGGACCGCTTGGTCGTTCGGAGACTGCCGTGTACGCTCACCACCGACAAAGTCACGGGGACATTACCTTGTCCGCCAATCGATAAGCTTGTCATGCAGGTGAGTACGGCGCGTACCTTTGGGGCGAGTGATCGAGGAGTCTTGATCAAAATCAAGCGCGAAACATTATCGCACAATTGAACTGGAGCGAACAACAGCATGAGACGGACCGTATAACATGAAACGGACCGTTTTCCACCAATCGGAAAGAAGGTCGCGAACGAATGAAATTCCTACTCACCCCTTGATTCACGCAGAGCACCACTGTGCGTTATACCAAAGCTTTCTGTGACCCCATCACTTAGCAGCATGAACAGGTCACGTTTCGATGGTAACAAACTCTTCATTTTGGATGCATCAACTGACAGAGCCATGTGTTTGGCTTCATCGACCCTGACAATGATCCAACGATTCTTTAAACGCACCATTGAGTTGGTAAATCATATGAATAAAAATGGGTTTTTGTGTAGGTCGGAAACAGAAGAGAGATCTCAATTAATGACTCGCTGTGTCCACACGGATCTCCTCGTGCGTTTACTGTTTGATCCTGTATCGGTATCGAACAAGGAGTCGAAGGAATACTATTTTTTATGATTGTCTCGATGGTATATGAAACGAAACTAATGAAGAGCCTGATACTCAAAAGCTTCTTCACCTATCGCACCGAAAGAAGTTGGTGTGACAGTGTTGTTAGGTGGGAGTAGGTATTACCGGTGTACCGTGACGGCGTCGTGTGTGTATGACGACGTGACAGTGAGAGCTCGATGTGCCGCGGCCAAGTATTTTTTTTGTGTGGTCGTCCCGAGAGATTATTCCCGTTGTTTTATCCACTCTAGATAAGTGTACTCCTACATGTATATGACATTGAAAGGTTTCGATAAAGATAAAACGTCCTTTCGCGTGCGATCTTACACGAAAAACATTAGAAATGGTATTGTATCGCCCAAGCTGTGATTTATATCTGAATTTTATATCTGGGACGTATCTGGTTTTGTGCGCTTATTCTATATTTTGTCAAAAATAAGATTTTTCGCAAATTTCTAAAAATTATTCATGATTTTTCAACAATAATACCGTATTTGGAATGAATATACCGTCAATTTTATATTAAAAATCTATTTTCATCAAAATCAAGAATAAGCGCACAAAACCGGACACGTCCCTGCATTTCATTTCCAAACAGAAATAACCGGATATGTCTCTGATAGACGTCCCCCTCGTTCTCAATCCGCAAGATTGGAAGAACGATGTTGTTGTGATGGCGACGAGTTGATGTGAGCAAAAAGAGTGTTTTACCGTGCTGTTCCAACTCGAACGGGCTATTCTTCTTCTTCTTCTGGTACATACACAACGATTTTTCGATTCCCATCTGTCGATTCGATAGCGCGAGAATCGATCGATGGACGACCTCACATCAGAGTTCGGCGCTGGGTTGTCGCTGAACGCGATGGAATGGAAGCCGGGAGGCAGTCGCAGTACAGGACTTGTACCTCCCTCTGCCGCCACTCCACATTCCGATTTGAAGGCTACCGCTGTCAAAGAATTTGTTCCGGGTCAAGGATGGAGTGCCGCTGGTAAGTCGAGTTTTTTTTTTCGTAGGTGGCGTAGATTCGTGATGTTTTGGCACAGGTCGCTACCCGTGTAGCTACTACAGCTGGTGTCAGCGCTTGCTGTCGCAACTCCGCAGTATTCACTGTCCCAATGCGATCGGTTTATCTTTTTCCCCACTTGTAATTTACTTTTTTTCTCTTTTCTCCCCCACAAACAGCCGCAGCCGCCGGTGCAGGACATGAGAAGACGGTCGACAGAACATACGGACCCCAGGAATCGGAGGACGAGACGGTACTGTACGATACCTCGATACCGATCGGGCCCGCCCCCGCCGCCGCCTTGTCCGGGTTTCGATCTCTTGATTCTATGTGCATCTCGGATGAACATTGGCGCCATTTCCGAGAAATTTCCCTCGAGAGTATGAGGCAAATGGATCCGACCGATCAACGTCATCGGGCCATCCCAACACCCTACTGCAACGCCTATTGTCTCGACGACAATCTAAAGCAACGCAAAGGTAGGTCATCGTTTGGATACCCATCGGCAGCCTATCAAGTCACCAATCGTGAAGATGGACAGATTTACTGTCTACGTCGATTTGATAACGTCAGGAGTGTTTCGCCAAAGATCGCTGCCGCTGTAACAGATCGATGGCACCCACAACAGAACGAAGGGTCCTCGGTGCAAGATCATCCCGGGGTGGTACCCTTTTACAAGTGCTTTGTTTCCCAGAGGGCGGTCTTTTTTGTTCACCAATACATCCCAGGAGCAAGGACTTTGAGAGAGCGCTTGAACGGTATATTGCCGGAGAATGTTGTGTGGAGTGTCATCAGTCAATTGGTGTCGGCCATACGTGTCATCCACGCCAATAATCTCGCCGTGCGGACGCTCGACATGGGTCATGTCTTGTCGACAATGGACCCCCACGCATCACGACTGCGCGTCCGGTTGAATTGTCTAGGTGTTACGGACACCCTAGAATTTGAAACTCGGAAACACGTACGTGATCTGCAGCAACAAGATATTCGAAACCTGGGCTGGCTGATCCTGTCGCTCGCATCCGGGACCGAAGTTTCGGTCCAATCGGACGCGGCCGCGATACAGCGCTGCGATTCCTTCGTCGGTCAGCATTATTCGCGGGAGCTGCACAATCTTGTCATGACGTTGATTCGGAACAGTCCTCGGCCACCGACGATTGTGGAGATTGGAGGTGCAATTTTCCGGAAAGCGTTCGACGAACAGGACGCCGCGTATCGATCGCTGGACTTCAACGAGCGCCTTTTGTCTGCAGAATACGATTCAAGTCGTGCACTTAGACTTCTCCTTAAGCTTGGTTTTATCAATGTAAGTCGAACAAATGCTGCATGGTGAACTGATCACACTAAATGAGGCGTCTCAAAAACGTGATCGTCGTCCAGGAGCGCCCAGAGTTTGGACCAAACCGAAGATGGGCTCAGTCTGGGGATTGCTACGTCTTGACGCTTTTTCGAGACTTCGTCTTCCACCAAGCCGACGGGGCTGGCAACCCGATCATGGACTTGGGCCATGTGGTCACGACATTGAATAAATTGGATGCGGCCGATCCGGAGAAGATCGTCTTGGTTTCCCGTGACGGAAAGAGTATGCTTGTTGTTACTTATGCCGATGTTGCCCGTTGCCTTGAAACAGCGTTTACTGAGCTTTGTGCAGGAGCGGTACAGGGTCCTATACAATATTAGTAGCACTTGTATTTGTTGATTCGTCGCAATCTTCCTTTACTAAAGGTTCACTTCAAGCGCTAGTCTGGTAGTAAAGTCTCGATTGAACTAAGTCAAAGACAGAATCACAATCCTTTTAAATATGATTGTATTTTATTTTTCTAGAGAAGTTCGACATTATGCAACTGAAAACCGTCTTCGTCAAGTTGTGGACCGAAGTTTATCTGAAAATCAGTGTCCTTGTTGGCCGCAAAATGAGCCATGAGGTCACGGTTAGGGCTCATTTGGGGCATGATAACTTCAGTTGCGTCGAAAGAACGATCTCTGTGAGGAGCCAAATTGACCACTTTTCCGTTTCCGGCATCGGGACGGGCTCTAAAGTCCCTCAAAAATTGATGAGGAACTTCTTTCTCTGATCCGCAATAGCTTGATACTAATTTGATAGTAACAGTAAGGATTACAGCCAGTGATAAAAGAATGACAGTGATTGGAAGGAGAAGGCCGCGCTCAAATTTCGTGTTTGAGCCATTCTCTTTGACAATTTCACCCGTTTTAATCTCGCAATGATCACCGGTCCATCCATCGAGACAGTTGCATCCAGGATGTCTGTGGCTCGTTCATAAGATCCGGAAAGTGAGTAAAATTAAGGAAGAAACAGCGAAGCAAACACCAGAAGGACAAGCTCACAACGTACCCCTGAGCGATGCCGACTGAATCTTTGCAAGTTCCAGAATTGACGCAGAATGCTTCCGAACCATCGTCAGAGTAGGCAGTATCACCGTCGTTACAGACACTGGAAACGACAAATTCACACGAGGGTCCATGAAAACTGTCTACAGAGCCATTGAAGCTCGCGCTTGAACAATCGCAGTGTGGCGAACCCAACTTATCTGTACGACACAGACCACCATGTAAACAGAATACATCGGTGTTGTCACAAAAACTAATGGCGCGGTCACAATATACGCCGGTGAATCCCTCCTCACAGACACAATGCTGATAATTTTGGTGTGTCTGGGAAAATCCTTCGGCATTGGTGGCGTTACCGAGACCGCTCATGTCCTTTATGCCGTGACGGCACACACCATGCCCGTTGCAATCCAAATTGCATTCCGGGATTTCTTCGACAGGTGCATCTTCAATAAGGGGTTTACCCACATAAAGTTCGCAAGAGAAACCCGTGTATTCGACGGGACAATCGCATCCGGGTAAGTTTCCATCACCTCTGCATTCTCCATGATTTACACAAAATAAACCAGTTTCCATGCTTGGTACTTCATCACAAGTAGTCGTCTCTTCGTACTCGCAAGAGATTCCAGCGACGCGTTTACCTCTGGCGGACCTTGCGGATCGACAATCGCAATGATGGATTTCAACGCCGTCTTGAGTGTATTCGGAGACACAAGTAGAACCATGGACGCAATATTTTCCACCACAAGGCTCAGATTCAATTTCACAAAAGACCCCTTTATAGCCTCCAATACAATGGCAGACTTTGTGAGATACAGAACTGTTATTGGCATCTCCAAACACGCAGTATCCTCCATTCATACAATATGTACTACACTTGGGTACAGACTCGTCGTCGAATTCACAAAAGCGACCAGAATAACCAGGAGGGCAGCCACAAGTAGGATTGAATCCAATTTGATCATCGGAGCATTCTCCATTGTTCACACACGGACAAGATTTAAACGCCGTCGACTGATACTCCTGAACCGTAGCAATTTTGAATTCGCAATATTTGCCGTCTTTGTTCCAGAAAAGCAAAGGGATGGGTGAGTAGTTTAGATTTCAGATAGGTGTACTACATGACATGTGTATTAGTAAGCATACCATATTTGTACCCATCCTTCACTGCCGTTGAACAGTCACAAACTTCCATGGACTGTGAGATGCAAGTCCCTCCATTGCTGTGTAGAGCAAAAGAAGAAAGAAGAATGAGAAACATGAATGCTGTTTGTCTGATATACAAAACATTTTTGTACGAAAATCCGTCATGAGACGCTTCACTTACTAGCATATGTGGTTATTGGAGCACTCATGATAAGGTACTTCGCAGGTAAGACCAGTCCATCCCGGCTCACATTGGCAATGGGCTTCGCTGGCAATACCTCCATATGTCTCGATCACACTCTCGTCCTCGATGAAGTGATGCTCGCTGGAGTCGGTTGACCCTTCAACGCAAAGTCCGCTGTTTTGGCATTGAATTAGTTCGCATACAGATGCGTCTATGTGTCTCAACAAAGAGCTAGCCAGAATTAGCCTGACAACGAGCTGCATCATGGCAGGCACGGGCGAATAATCTTCCAATCTCCTTATCGAAGAACCGTCGATTGATTTTGAGAGAGCAAAAATCGATAAAAAATATTTTTGACGGGCCCCAACTATCGCAGAATGAAACATCCTGGCAAAGTTTCAAAAACATTTTAAATTTTCGCGGCAACTTTACTTAAGAGAAAGGTATGTGAAATATTTCAAAAGTACTTATGCGCTCGAGCTCGGTGCCAACTGTAACAGCAATGTTCGTTTACCATCCTCCAGATCCGCGAAGCAACCCGCCTTCTCATCCGATGTAAGTATTCCAGAGCGAATCTTTCATAGTGTCTGCATCTGTCTGCACAGGGTATACAAATCTCTAGACACGCAAGCAAAATCCTTGCGTTCGCTTTAAAGTGAGCATCACTGGATGCGTTGTGGGGGCGTCGTCGTTAGGTCTAACGCTATTTCTCTAGGAAAAATCTACCCGGCCGTTTAATTTGGGTCTTCTCTGCAGTGCTGCTATTCAAAGATATTTGTTGCTGCGTTATGTTTATTGAATACCAACCATTGAAACTATCTCTCTGGCCCAGTTGATTGGAGGAGTACAAACCAGTCCATTTGATGTGGCATAGAATCCACAGATCACTGTTGTGCCTTTCGAAGGGCTCGACTACGCATCGTCTGTTCGTGTGTTTGAACTAGCCTGTGCGCGTTCGTAAGGGATGAAATCGCACCGACTCGGGATCGAATCTCCTCGAACTGCTTCTCTAGCTGCTCGCAATACCCACTGTCTCGATACCAAACACACATGGTGAAACATTCTTCTGCCGAGTCCAGCACCAAGCAAGATCTTCAATCACCAGGGCGGGATATTACGGAGCAACATGATTCTCGTGCATCTCGGAAATCGGTGAATTCGGCACATGATTGAACATGTCGCCGAAGACTTTGAGCAGACCGATTCAACGCGGGAAAGAAACCTACGTTACAAACGTTTTATCGCCGTTGTAAAGACATCTCAATGCTGAAAGGTGTACCCGACTCAACGAATCTGGACTGTTCGAAAAGTCGTTCACGCCGTCCCGTTCGTAGCCCGACAGCGAAAGAGGACGTAAAATCAATCCGTAGTTTCATTGGTGAAGAGATGGATTCCAAGAATTTCGATAGGGTTCTCCCTGAGACAAGATAGGACTTCATATCGTCGACGTTGATTTTGAAAGCTATGAAGGAAGAAGATACTGGGAGATCTGCTTCGTCTGTTGATAGAGAGACTGATAAAAGAATAGAACTTACGTTACTTTTTAGACCCTCATGGCTCAACTCTGTTTATTCGGACACTTTACTGAAGCCTGATAATCCAGTTTGAATTGTGCTAATTCTTCCTGCGCGACGAAGACGACGACGACAGCTGAATTGGCGTTAGGAACTTCCCAACACCCAACAGAAGGTTTCTCGAAGTGTAATGCAGATCTAAGAGCATCGTCTGTCGCGTGAAAAATGATTTAACTGGAGGTATGTATGCGCTCGAAGTCTCCTTCATCAACGTCTCCCTTCGAACATCCCAAATTCGGACTGTGGCGTCATCCCCTCCAGTTGCCAGGGCCGTGCCACAGGGACTAAACGCCAAAGCGTGCAGCATGGCCGATTCTTCGGGATGCGATGATCCACCTTGTGGAGGCGTTCGAAACTCAGTCATTTTCTTACCAGTCGACAGGTCCCACATGTGTACAACCCCTGTTTGATCAGAAGCAGCTGCGTATCGTCCCCCAGGCGAAATTTTTACTTGATGCACGCCACCTGCGCACCCTGTCAAAAGTCTCACAGTTCGACCCGACTGGATATCCCACAGACGGGCTGTCCTGTCATCACTGCCAGTGATGATGTAATTTGCATTTGGGTGCCACGACACGCAATTGACATTCGCTGCAGAGTGTCCTGTAAAGAGACGGACCGGCGTGGGAAGGTCAGTCGTCCAAAGTCTGGCTGTTCCATCGCCACCGGCTGAAGCGAAGTAATACCCCGCTGGAGAGAATGCAACAGACCATACAGGTGTAGCAGGTACATGCCCCCTGTACACTGCCAGTGCTGCGCCGCTCGAGTATGGTGAAGTCTGCTCCTTGAAACCTGGAACACTCATGTCAGGCTCGCGTGTATCCTCTTTGATTGATTCTTTCAAAGCTGCTAGGGTGTCTACTGTATTTGAAGATTTTGAGGACAGTGTAGCACCTTTTTTTGAGGTGGGAGGGGCAGCTAGTTCGCCGAAAGGACCTTCGGCTGTTGTGTCCCAAAGACGCACGGAGCCGTCTCCTCCGGCACTCAACAGAGTCTGACCATCACGATTCCAATCCACATCAAAGACAGGAAATCCATTCTTGTGACCTAGCAAAACTTGAGAGGGTTCGATGGATGGGTCCGCATCATTCACGTGCCAAATACGGATGGCAGAATCGTCGCAACCAACCGCAACCCTACGCCCATCCGGCGGACATAACTTGGCGCAACAAAGCCCGATACCCGGCTCTTCCCATATGGATGACACATCAGTCATAGCATTGGTTTTGTTCGTGTTCAGTGAAGCCGATGGTCGCAATACCGGTCCAGAAGTGCTAGCACAGAGTGTGGTGAGCAAAATGGAAGGATACTGAAGGGGATCTGCCAAAATGATTGTCGTTTCGTCATCCTCTCGTAACCTCTTTTGCGCCGCCGGTGTCAAGTTCTCGTACGTACGCTTTTTCTCTAACGCTTCCAAACGGCGAAACCCTCTGGTCAGGAGAGCGCGGTTAAATTCTACCATGTACTTGTCACGCATTGCTTCATCTTCATTATCGTATTCATCGTCAAGATTGTACTTCGGAAAGGGCAACTTTGTATCAGGTGCATCTTTTTCTGGATTCATCGTTGGAGCCGCCCAGCGAATTTCTTCTTTGTTCAACGTTGAAGTGGGGACAACTTCTTCGTCCTTGGTTTTGTCCAGCTTTTCTTCCAACACAGCCGAGGGAATGTAAGGTAAGGGATCGCGTTGTTCCACCTGAATGATGCACTTAGTTTGTAATAGTGTGCTCATCGGAAGGAGAGAATTATCTCGTCTTCCTAGGAAGAACGTTAAGAGTCCATACGCTTGGTTCGACAAGGTCAGCTGCCAACGGGACGCCCGAGCACGTCGTAAAAAAGGCCATTCGTGCATCTTGTGAAAAGCGCGACTAGCTCGTTCGCTCAACTCAGAATACTTGCTTTTGAGGATGCCAATGTTCCGGTCCAATTGCTTCATCTGTTGTTCGAGATTATTTCCACCCATAGTTTGTTGACTGCGGAACTCCTCACGTCGCAATTCATATTTGGCCACCTCCACAAGACATTGCTTGACATGAGCGATTGCCTCCATGTGGTGACTATGATAAGAACTGAGACGCATAATATCATCTGTACTGACGCATTGATACAAATCTTTGTATTCTTCTGGATAAATGGGTTCGTACAGAGACTTGAAAGCATCGCGCAATTGGTGTCCTACCGAATCCATCCCCACCTCGAGCAATTCACAGTACGTGTACACGAGTAGAGCAAAACACACGGCCAATAATTCAGGCTTTGCCGATGGAGGCAGATTGTAATCGATCGTGCTTCCTCCGGGTATACCGATTTGTTTGTACGTGGTTTTGTTGACTTCCTGCACCACAGCCTCTAAAGAGACGTTATCGCCTTTGGACTCAACCAAAGCTTTTGCTCTTGCAATGGGGTCATCCACAGTTTGAGCTCCATCGTGATCTGGTAAACTCAAGACCCAAATTTGCAATGCAACAAAGGAGTCAATAAAAGCTTCAGCATCAACGGCCCCGATCATTTTTGGATCCTTCTGTTGTTCTTCTTGAACGGACGTCTCGTTCGCATCCGGAACACCCCATTTTACAACATGCCAGATTTCATCGCGCTCATAACCATATCCTCCACCGGTGGCACGTGTCATGAGGCTACGATGGGCTCGCGTTTCTTCGTCTTCTTGTTCCAATCGATCACGGACCGTCGTCGTGGCGGATTCTTCTTGAGGTTTCTTGTCTTGTTTCGTTTCCAACTGAATTTTTCGATTTAATTCCAAGGCAGCTTGATAAAGTCCCTTATATCGTAAATATTTCAAAACAGCCCTGTCCGTTGGCAGGTTGGCTTGGGTGCTTTTCCTGCTCTTGTCCTCGGAAGTTGTATCATTGTCGTTTTTGTCGGCATCCTGCATTGTGACATCTTCAGTAGGCGACGCTATAGGAGCGTTTGGCTTCGCAGCCGGGGTCTGTACAGGAGCAGGATGATTGGAAGCAATCGATTGCTGCTGCTGCTGTTGTTGTTGATGCGGAGGTGACTGCTGTGATATCCCCTGCGTTGGCTGGTGTAGCGGCGGCGGCGGCGGCGGCGTAATTCCGGACATGGTGATGCGCTGTTTACTTGATTTGTTCAAGTGGAGAAACAAGCACTTTTCTTTCCAGACGAAGCAGTGACAATGAAGCCAACCTAGGGAATATGAGATTGGCTTATCTATCGACGAACGATCCCTTCTCTCCTGACCTATCTCAGCTTTGTTATCTCCTCTAACAGTCAATGTCTCAGGCGTCACGCGGCGTCTTGTGAAGCTACGGCCAGCGTGTGAGAGTTTCATTACTCCTACTCATAGAGTATTTTTTAACGCGGCGTCGTTGCGCGTTGGCTGCTGGGGATTAGTCTCACTGCTCATGCTTAACTCACATCAAGACGACCACGAACACGATAGCCAAGATTCGTCGCTGTCAGAACATAGCCCATAGCTTACAATAATAATCCGACCTAGGTAGTTCTATCTATTCTGGTATCATAATATATTTTGCCATTTCAGGCCATTGTATTTGGTACAAATCAATATGTTGGCTGATGTGGCTCGTGTGGACAATCCAAACTGCATGAAATAAAGCATTGCGGTTGCCATCCAAGGCGATGGAAAAGGTAAAGCCTCCAACAAAACTTGCCCTTTCTGTCTCACTACAAGAACTACGATGCAGACAAAGTATAGAATTAAGGAGGCTTCATCTATACAAATCTGATTAAAAAAAAAAAAAAACGTTTGACCATTATTTAACCCAATTCTTTTCGCCACAGTAAGATTTCCTGTTGCTTGAAATAGCGGCGATCGTCCTCGTCTACCAAAACAAGATTCAGGAAGTATCGCACACTAAAGCGATTGTTCACAGCCGTATAGGTGGGGGTCAAATCGGCTGGAATTCCCGAAAGAGCGAGCTTCACCGGGATAACTTCACCCTTCACCGGCGCTCCGTCCATGATTTCGTACTTGACCAAAGTTTGTGTCTCGGTAAAGATGGAATTGGCATCGTGGTGCTGCTGTGGTGATGGTTGCACAGCTTCAGTCGACGCGGCTGCCACACCTTCACCACTGGTTTCGCGGCGCAAGACGGCTAATTCCATGTGCTTGATCTTGATTCGCACCAAAAGGAAATGGATCTTGCCACGAATGGTATCGCGTAAATGATAATGTTTACGATCGTACTCAAACTCAATATGTAAACAATCTTCGATGCCGACTTCCATTTTGATAGCTTCATGATGAGATGGTTCGGTACCTAACATTTGCACCCACACATCTTGTTCCTTGGTTAGGGGCGGCAAGAATTTGCGTTCCATTATAACACGGACGATGTATCGTACCGACACGTTGCGGCCACGATAAGATTCGAATTCTTTATCCATATTCTTGAATCGAAAGGGTATGACAGTTTCACTTTGATACAAGATACCTGGTGGTGAGAGTTCTTTACTGAGCGATACGAAGTCATAATTGGGACGTCCCTCGTGGACACCCATACTCATGTCAATGCGTCCCAAAAATTGGACCTTGATTCCCAAATGTTCCGCTTTTTTACCAGGCGGCAAACGAAAGACCACCGAACCTTCGACATCTGCATCGGCTTCGTAAATGTACAAGGGACTTTCCTTGTTGGGTCCACCCGGTGGCATCATCATGCTAGTTTGTGTCATGGTGGATCCCGACATCATTGAATTCGTACTACTAGCGTACATGTTGGGTTGCTTATACGGATCATATCCTGGTTGCTGTTGCGAAGGCATGCCATCGTAGGGGGTGGGCTGTCCATAGAACATCTGCTGCTGCTGCTGTTGTCCGTAAGGTGAAGATGGTGATTGCCCATACTGTTGCTGTTGTTGGGGAGTGTACGGTGCCACTGGAGGTGATGCAGTTACTAATTTCGCGGGATGTTTGACGCGCCAAAATGGATTTTTATGCAACCGCCAGGAAGGTACATGTTCCAAGACGGGTACCAAGGTAGGGTTCGCCGACGGTGACCCCGAGGACACGGTAGATGACGACGGTGGTTGGAGGTGGATTTCCACTACTAAACCACTTCCTCCTGTTAAAGCACCAAAGAATTTACCCTTTGTTGTAAAATCATAATAATAAATTGTGGTGGATGAGTATTTTGCGTTGAGCAGCATGCACGATCAGGTTGGGAATTAAGATACAAAATAAAAAAAATCTTTCTCCATGAACCAAAAATTTGTATTAGCGGTTCAGAAGGATCACTCACCACATCCATCTTTCGATGTCGGAAAAAGAAAAGAGTCTGTAATTAATTTGTCCCCTTCACGCAAGTGTGAAGAACAGAGGATGCTGATGAACGAAGACCCACTTCTTGACAGTTAACAACAGACGGCACCTTTGCATAGGGTGTTTTTCTCACGTAAAAGAAAGAAACTGTCGCGTTGGCAAACACGGTGTCGGCGGAATTTCGCGTAGCACAATACTTTCCGATTTTCCGAAATCCGACTGTCCAAGTGTGAACATCATGATCCAAAAAAATAAGGTGCTTGTACTCCTACTTCTTTTGAATTATTGGTTTCACATCTGATTTGTCTATGGGACCAAAACGAATCGAAACAATGACTTTGATCTATGGCATTGCATACCTGTAAGGTTCTCTTTCAATGCGAAGAATAGATTATGAGAGCAGCAGAAGGTCTGGAACAAGCCTTTGAAGTAAATGTAAGGCACTGAAAAAGAAAATAAAGTGTGGCACGAACTGTAAGTATTTTCGGGCAAGAAGCTGATCAATATAGTTCGTTACAATTATGGAAATTAAATTGTTGACGCAAATTAGTATCTACAGACGGCGGCGTCGTCGCGAAGCCATGACCGCCACAGCTACACCAGCCGCACCAACTGCGAAAGCGGCAGCCGCCACCGTCCATGGAAAACGCTTTCGTTTCCGAGAAGTGCCAATGTCAGCATGTCTTAACACCAATTGTTGCATAGCATCCACACCTTCTCCCTTGATAAATCGACGTACAACTTCCAAAAGAGCCTCCCTGTGAGATCTTTCATATTCCAACACGTCGGGTAGA
>Ga0051981_10001063_pt1 | contig 13423 bp, 17 predicted proteins | sample CryGey13umfilter_3_FD_59644 | JGI IMG/M metagenome (GOLD analysis project Ga0051981, IMG submission 59644) | Groundwater microbial communities from aquifer in Utah, USA - Crystal Geyser 4/10/14 3 um filter | ecosystem: Environmental > Aquatic > Deep subsurface > Groundwater | place: USA: Utah... | reverse complement strand
GGTAGTTCCACTAATACGTTACAAAACACTGTACCTTCTAATATGAAAAATACGGTACTCTTACACGCCCTCAATATGGATGTTTCCTGTATTTCCACGGATTGAACAGAGGAAGTAAAACAGGACCAAGATCATCGATGTTACCGTCAGTTGTTGCCAAGAAAAGCACGAAGGCGGGAGACTGTGTCGTCGGGGAGCCGTAATCAAAGCCGGTCGAACGGTACGGCGGGTATATACATACGCCTTGCTTTAGTTTTTGTTCAGAATTTTGAGATACCGCTCAACACTCAATAATTAGTTATATGTACATGATGTCGTATACACTATGTGGTCCCGTATCTCCTGGTCGTTCCGATGATGTCAAACACAACAGATGGTAGGATATGTGAACCGCTGGAGCAAAGGCGTGGGATGTGAATGACTCTCACTTGTGGCCGGATCACGGACCCCGAATCTTTAAGTCATTCATTACGATACTAACTCAATCGTCAACCTCGTATACTTCAGCTGATATTTCAAAGTGCTTCTACTGTGTTTCGAAACTGATACCATCAGAGAGGTATTGTTCTTGTGACTTTCGTGTTCATCATGGAGGACTTGTCTCACTACCAAAATCGTTGCTCGGAACTGTGATTGACAAAGCTGGATGAAAGGAGAGTTACGTGTTGTGGCACTTTCTGAGCACAGGAGCAATTACTAGTAATTAGTGGTTAAAATGGTTCTGCTACTACAAGTTAAATCATGAGACGCTCAAGATGAAGACTCCAGATGAAGAACCTAATCGGTCAACATTTCACAAGTATTTTCTTTTTTAAAAAATCTTGGTTTTCGTCTGGCTGCTTGAGCGCCAAGAGAAGGAAGTTGATGCCCAAAGTGCGGCTGCGCAAACAATGAAGAAATGATGCTTTCACCATGTTGAAACAACGAAGAATCGATGGTGATACCGCTGCACGAAGACAAATCGTCACTTATGCCGTTTTCAGTTTCGTATGTCGCTATCTTGGTCGGCAAACCTTGTACCCCTGTACTATTCTCATGATGACATCGTGTTGGCTGACGGGGTTGCGAGTCGCCCAAAGAGACATTGCCTCTTGTGCGAGGCTGGGTATCTTCTTGTGCCGGTGGCGGTGGTACCAAGGAATCAACAACTTGGGCCAGATCCACGAGGATACGGCGAGAAAGGGGTACTTGCAACGACTCTTCTTCGTCTTGCACGCTACTGATATCCAATTTCTCTGGGCTGACTGTGACATTTTCCTTTGTGATCAGACAAGGGCTCTGAAACGAGTCTTCCGTCCACCAGGTCGTTGACGGTTCGACTTTGTTCACACCAGACTGGTCAGGTTCAGAATGACAATCGCTGTCCAAGTCGACAGCAGTAGATGGAACGAGATATTCCCAGTTGGGTTCAAAATAGATTGACTGAACTTCTCGTTGTGACGTTGGTGTTTCCTCACTGCCAGTACTAGACGCAGTGGTCGCTCCTGGCGTTGTCGTGAGCGTCTTGCTACTGCAGTTTCGTTTCGACTTTCTCAGACGTGACATGAAGAAAGAGACAATGCCTTTTCCTGGTGTTCGTTGCCGGTCGTTCGCCATCTTGTTCTGTGGACATTGTTCTTGGAGTAAATTGCCATGTTTTGACATTATACGAGAGTCTTTGCGTCTCATGCTTTAAGTTCTTTTGCCGACGAAAACAAAGAGATGATAAAATGGCACATACTATGACTCGGATGGACAAAAGAGTCTTGGCAACAATCCAGTGAATCCACTCCGCGTAATTTCGGCAATCATGTGAAAGAATAATTGCTGTCATGGTCGACACAGCGTGACTCTGTTCCTCGACATGCGTTGGAAGGTGTTTCGGTTCAATCGGCATTCCAAGAAGGGCACCATGGGATGGGATCCATCATTGGACTCAGGCAATCCGATGGGTGCCGACCCTTTTAAACCTTCGCAGGATCAATTTGTCAGTCGGAGTCGACAGAAATCTACCGTAATAGTACCTAATAAGAAAATATGTGACACTCCGCTGAAAATTACGCTTTCGGTCGCATTTATCAACTAAGCAGCCAGCATCGAAAAACATCAGCCTTACAGTTAGAATCTTCATCGTCACCTAAAATCGACCCATCAATATCACTCTCACTCAGCTGAGAGAGTATTCTACATGAGTGCGGCCCGGGATCGGTTGATCATTATGTGAAAAATGGAAAAGGCTCTATCTTCAATATGTACTCAAAATCTTCGATGCTAAACGAAACGACTACTAGGTAGAACCACTTTTGCGCATCGACCTGCAGAAAGCCCAAAAATGGCGAATTCTTGTGCTATCAATACTTGTTTTCCAGTTAATAAAGGAAACAGTATTGTCGTCATGTCCACATATCAGAAGATGTCAATGCCATCGGAAAAAAGATGGGTTGCTTAAGAAGGATCATCGTCATGTGCCACTTGGCAAAACACAGCTCTCGTTCAAATCGACGCTTGATCCGTTAAGCTGAAAGATAGAACGCATATCGTTCGTCAATTCGATGTTGTTGAGGCGATTGTGAAGACACAATATTATTATTGTTAACGATTTTGTTGAGGCAAAATTCCCAAGGTACAAACTGACCAGGTACCTAATGCAGGCCATTTAGCGCGCCACGTGCTGTTCAGATGTGTATCGCGAGGGGCGATAGACTCCATTTATTGCGGCAAGTCTCACTGGGTAGATGGTTTCGGCAGACGGTAGTTCCCGGACCTATAGCCTACAATGCTGCCCTGTTATGCCCAGCTCAAGCGTCTCCAATTATTTTCCATACCACGAGACGCAAGGCATATGCAGTCGTTGCCATAAGGTACTAGTGCCGGATTTTTCATCTGACGGGGATCTGATCGAATGTGCGTTACTTCTAACCAAAAAGATAAAACCATGAAGGTGGACAAACGGGACACCGTGACAAAAGTACCGACGACGCAATATGGCTGGCAAGAAGCTAAATATGAAAAACATAATCTTCTAGTGGTCGCTTCCACAGACATGCGCTTTTCCGTGATGCGAAAGTATGGACAAACCTTGAAATAATATTCCTCGTCTACGTGGCTATTGTTTTTCGTCGTCTCATCTTGTGCAGATGCGAGGCATTTTTTCTGAAGGCCCCTGCGGGCACTGCAAGTCCGGACGGATAACGAATTTTGTGAAGCAAGGAAACATAATGTTCACAAAAAGGCTCATAATGGGCATATCAAATTTTCTTAGAATCAATGACTGAGGGCTTAATAAATTAAGTCCTTTCAACTGGTAGACATTATAGATTTTCGAACAATAATTTGTCTATAATTTGAAATAGTTAATTGTAATTTTTTTTGATACACCAACAAAACGGAAGGAGTTGACGAATCGCCCTCACCCGGGCTGTCGCCTAAAGCTTCGGCCTGTTTGTTGGCTTTACAAACGTCAATTAGCTTCGCTCTACGCTTTCACGCCCGGTCTAACACCATTATTTTCGGAGAGGTAAGGACTTAGGATATGTAATTTCTATGATTGCCAAAGCAAAGTATCGCCGTAGCACTGGATTCGTGAAATTGCATCCAAAAATGATTGCGTCTCAAAGTCATACGCCGCTGATCGTGTTTTTTGGCTGCTGCTCGGTTTGGTATCACATGATTGTCACGAGTGCGGCTTTGTTTAACTATTCAAGTTTGATTCGTTCTAGAATGAACTAGGGTGGCGATCTGGTCTTACTTGTATGATGATCGTCATTTTCCCGTCGATTTTGGTCCAAGTGTCTCTCTCCATATATCATTTTATGTGTTCTACGTAGTCCACGACTCCGGAGGGCGCGCACGAGAATTTATTGGGTACACAAGTTTGTATACTGAACGCCCGCGCGCCCGGCGAACAATCTCGTGGGACCCGCAACAAAAACAACCTAAACAGCCGAAAGAAACATCTCCTGTCTTGCCTGTCTCACAGTCTCAATTTTTTTTGTTTCCGCCGATGACACTCCAGCACATGCTACACTACCCTTCCCTATCACCTTGCAGCTTTGGTACAAACGAGCACCGATTAGGAGACTATCGGCATCAGGATTCATATCAAAAGGTAGCTGGATTCTCGAGCATGAGCGCGCCGATTCGGCCGCATGAAAATGATGTCCTCATGGGCCGAGGCGGAAAGAACAATCAACATTCAGGGAACGAGAAGTTACGGGGAATGGCGCGTCTCGAGGGTGAGAACTATCGCAAGTCTTCCAAAAAAGGGAAGTCATACATATCTAGACAGCTAGTGCAACGAGTACGATCGCTCAATCCTCCTGGAAGGTAAGCTCCTACAAATCCCACAACTGTGTTTACGTCTCAAGGCCAAAGAAAAAGTAACCAGTGTCGCAGTCACAGTCAGTTCACACGGTATTTTCGGCCAATTTTTTTATTCACGATTACTCAACGCCTGCAATCCATACGTATAGATTCTTGAAAAGGGACAATGAAACAGGAGACTGGGAAGACGTTGGAGACGATGTCGCTAGAGAAAAAGCCAGCCAGGTACTACGTGATGCTGTAGCATTGCTCCTGGATGAGGAAAACAATGATGATCCTCTTCCAGTAGCGCCATCCTCGTCCCAACGAAATTCTTATCCATCAGCTGTAGCGTCTGTGCCAGTGTCAGTGGATGAGACCGAAAGAACTCAATCAGTGTATTCGCGACGAACAACACCCCTGTTGGAGCACCCTTCATCGGAACTTCCAATTCCAACTCCAGTTTCATCATTCCGTAAACGGCAGCGTCATGAATATTATCATGGATACGATGGATACTCACACGAAGAAGATATTCATTCACCGATAAACAGCCCGTCTCGTCGACGCCGCTATTATCAACCGCAAGTTCATCCATCAATATACGACTCTGCCACCAGGCGAGTCCACTCTCGTAGCTATTATGGAGCGTACAGCAATCCTGAACCTCTGATGCCGACTTTACCATTGTCTCATGCGGAATTTTCGCGGCATCATCATCATCATCATCATCACCATCATCATCAAACGAATAGGCCTCCAGCCGTGTCAGCAAGGCAGGCTTCCACTGCCTCGGCACAAAGTTTGCTGGGGGAGCTACAATCTGGAATGACTGAATTTGATCTTTTCAATGGCGAACTTATCGATAGTGATCAGGAAGAAGAGAAAGGTAACCGTGCTCCCCCTCGTCCTGACTTGTGAATGATTCCGGTTCCATTTTTACTCTTTCCGTTTACCATTTGCGGTTCCACATAACTCGGATCGCGCTGGTAAACATTCCGCTAAAATAAATGCCATGCTACTTTTTAGTTGTCAAGTATTGTCGCCTTACAGGACTCGTTACAATGCAAGATTTCTCTTCACCAGAAGCTCTTTGCGCCTAGATCCAAATACGGACAAAAATCGATTTGGATCTAGGGCTCGTTGAACTATTTTGCCGTGTAGACCCCCCCTACCCCCCGAATGATCACTGTCTAATCAACTGTACGCTGGCGCGCGTGAGGGCAATAAAAGCGTAAATACCTTTCAACGTTCACGACTCAAGGCTAATAATTACTGTCAGAGCCAAACCCGGAAAACATTCTTTCATGATTAATCGAATCCTGTTTGACGTTGCTAATCAAACCCCGTTTGGCGTTCCTTACAGTTACATTTAGTTACTCCTACTACCTAGTATTTACATTACCACCCGAAAGAAGAAAAAAAAGACGAAAAACAATTCAGCAACAAAATTGTAAACGAGCCGCATTGGGCCCCGAGGCATGTTGTAATAAGACAATTAGTTACAACCAGTTAGATCGAATAGGACTGAAGTATGAAACCGTCTCAGCCAAAGGGGATTCCGAAACGATATCCACGGTTGAGGCCAAAGGCAAGCACACCAAAATCCTTGCACAGTGTGCCGCCACCCTCACCCGTGGCAACAGCAGTGGATGCCACACCCAGACAAACTCCTGTTCCGAAAGAACCGTCTCTGGATCCATATGTTGGGAGGTTGGAACGTTTTGAGCTCTTCTCTACCAATCAGTGTTATTATTTGGTAAGTATCGTTTTGACATGTGATTTTTAGACAATTTGGGCTTCGGCTTCGGCCTTGGCAGTTTCACTGAGGAACCTGATCTGAAATAAGATTACTTCTATTCTCACTTCCCAACGGTACGTTTATCATCAAATGATAGGTGGGGAGCAATAAGGCCAGTTCATCTTTTCGTATCATAAAAATTGATCGTACTTTAATTGAGCGACCGCCAGAACAATCCACGGCATATCCAACAACTTCCAGTGTGCCTCATTCGTCGTCTGGTGCGCACAAGACACCATCGTCAGACGGAAACGGAAATATAGGTGGAGAAGGGAGCGGGCCTGCTGGGATGGCGGAAAGTTCTCACACTGCCAAACCTACTCTTCGACCCCTGAGTGATTTTGTCACGGAAGATCCCAATGTGTATACCGAAACTGAAATAAGGGAGATCCTCGACACAATCGATTGCGGTAATCGAACATCACAATCTACACTCGGCCAATCTGCCCAACATCGACCTCATCACGGAGGATTGAAACCAATCGTTAAAGCTTATGGGCTAGTTGGCTACATCAGATTCCTCGTAAGCGTTTGCTGGAGAAATAGCTTCAAAGTTATGACTCAATCCTGTACTAGAAATACTCACGAATTAATTTCTTGAACAGGATACCTACTATATTACACTGATCACCAAGCGAGCAAAAGTGGGTAGCATTGGGGGGAATGGGATATACACAATCAAAAACACCGAAACGGTGCCGTTGAGGCCTGCTCCGACAAATACAAACAATGATGAGCTCGATCCTTCGTCGGTCTTACTTTCGATGTGGAATCGTGGTACGTGATTAAAAGATCGTCTCTGGTGCATTTTGCTCCTCGAATTTCTCTTCTCACATAAAGTTATCGGTTTGTAAGGGAAACGAAGCGTCGGTCTCGGGTTGTCGAATCGAGAAATGAGTGAGCTAAGGTACCAGGGACTTTACCAAGTCATTGATTTGGGGAAGAACTTTTTCTTCTCGTATACGTACGGTGCGTAAATTTGCAAAGTCTGATACCTTACGCGACGCTTAATTCTCATTATCTATTTTCGTGTTTGTTAGACTTGACAAGGAGCCTTCAAGAAAATTTCTTGGCAGCCACGACGAAACCCTTCCCCCCGCCTCCGATGAAAGATACTTTCGCCTGGAACTATTTTTTACAAAAAGAGGTAGGCGAATTTGGTGCAGTTCAGTTGCTTTGTCGTATTTGTCGATCAAGGCAACTCATTTTCATATTTTTCGTTTTAGTTTGAAACGTGCCTAAACTCTCTTACAAGTTACCACTGGATAATGCCCATCATCCATGGAGCGTACAATCAACGCCGCATACACGATTATGGTAAAACTCTAAATTTGGTACTTGTAGCTCGCCGGTCGAGGCATTTCGCGGGGACAAGGTACCTCAAACGTGGGGTTTCAGAACAGGGAAAAGTCGCAAATGACGTAGAGCACGAGCAGATCCTTCACGACGAGTCAACGGGCGGATCATCAGGTTGTTTTAGCTCTTACATGCAGGTTCGAGGGAGTGTTCCTGTCTTTTGGGTGCAGGTAGGAGATTTTTGAGTCGAACACATTTCGTATTACATTTCGAATTCATTCTCATTGTGTTCTTTCTTGATCTACGCCAGGAATCATCCATGACGATGCCCAAGCCGCCTATAGGTATGTTGTTTGGTTTCGTAATGTATTGTCTTCGAGGTTATCTCACTCGCCATTTTTGTTTCCTTTATTCGCGGTAGAACTCAACCGAGTCGATCCTACGTATCACGCAACACAGTTACACTTTGAAGATCTGTTTAAGCGTTATGGAAGTCCACTACTTGTGCTTGACCTTGTCAAGCAGAGCGAAAAACGTGAAAGAGAAGTCCGGGTAGGCAACGAGTACCGACATGCCATCGATTATATAAACAGCACAATCAGCGACCCGAGGCACCGCGTCAGGATGTGCGCGCTCGATTACTCGCACACTTCGAAACACCGTCAGCTCGACGTAAGTTCCTCGCTAGGAGAGGTTTCTACATGGGCCGTGAATTCCACAGGTTTCTTTTGCTCTTATCCAAAATGGAAGATCACAAAGGAAGGAGTAGTAGAACCATTTACAGAAGAAGATACAACAGCATCTAAAGAGCTCTCGCGAAAACTTGGCGTGCCGGTTTTCCCCATGGAACAGAGTGGAGTCCTAAGAACGAGTAAGTATCCAGATAGGAATGACTTGTGGCTACATCTCCCTCACGAACTCAACCGTACGTTTGTTCATCATCAGATTGCATTGAGTAAGCACCTTCTTGTCTCTGTGGCTTGTCAATTCCCACCACGCACTACTCACAGATATATCTAGTTGTCTTGATCGCACAAACGTAGCGCAGTTTTCAGCCGGTGTAGGTATGCGATGAAATCAGGCGCGATTGATTAACACGTGTTTTTGTCCTTTTCTCATTCTGCGCATTTTCGTGTTGTTGGAGTAGAGGCTATCAGCCAACAGCTCGTTGTCATGGGCATACGCTCACAGAGCAAGCTTGACCCTTCTTCCAACATTGTGCGAGTTTTGATCGATATGTACGTTGATATCGGAGATAGCATAGCGTTGCAGTATGGAGGGTCAGAAGCCCATAAAAAGGTCAACGCGGGACGATCTGAGTCGAACATCATTCCAATTGGGAAGCACAAGGAACTGCTTACGTCGATCCGTCGATACTACTCAAATGCTTTCACGGATAGGTTCAAGCAAGACGCGATGAACCTTTTTCTTGGACACTACATTCCGTATTTGAACGAAACCCCGCTGTGGGAGGTCGAAAGCGTAAGTGGCGAAACTATTTTGAGCTTGAGTATATACGCAATTCTCATTTTTAGGTCAACTTTCAGGACTATTATCTTCACAACTTTCACGCGAAGGCAGGTAAAGGGACTGTTTTTTCCATGAATTCTTTTCGTAGGGCCTTTGGTATTGAAGCGATGGATATGGAGAGAGAGTCCAGGCAAATTGGCGGTGAATCGCCTCGGATTGCCAAGGTTCGTGAACAAGTAGAGGCTCAGGCAGTGGCCCTTTCGATCTGGTGGAAAGTTGCTCTTCAGACTAATCTTCAACAAAGGATGTGGATGAAACTAGGTCAACTTGGCCCATCAGAATCACTTCTCCCTTCTAAATACGAAAGACTGTACCAGCCTGATAAAATTGCTCAATTTGATCGCTTCTTCGCGCGTGGCTGGGCAACTCCTCTTCGCCGATCGCACTCTGCACAGCACGTAGACGGATCGGAAATAGACATGGAAGGGAACACGTTGACCCGGGCTCTTCATCGTCGTCCCTACAAGCCAGATTCGGAAACGAAGGATAGTTCTCAACCAGAGACCCTTTCTGATGTCAGGGTCTCTTATCAAGGTGTGAAAACGTTGTCGAGCTTGGTGGATTTTTACGACAAAAGTGTTAGGAAAGGCGATCAGAGTGATTTTCTAGGGAGTATTGATTTTTCGGAAGGATCTGTGTCAGAGGAATATCAACGGTATTGCGAGCCTCCAAGTAAACACATATTCCCAGTTCACAGGGAACGAGCTGTGGCGGAATTCCAAATGAGACTGGAAGACTGTTCTCTCGGTGCTGATGACGTGAAAGGCATTCGTAAGGTACGCTGGCGGTCAAATGAAATACTCCTATGAACTGAAACGATACACTGACACGAGCTCTATTATTGAAAGCTGGCTGAATCGGCACACATCAACAGAACTATAAGCACTGGACACTACCGTGGCTTACAGAGTGATCATTCGGCTATCCAAGTGGAAACGTCAATCCACGAACAATTTATTGGGATCGAAAGAGCATCGTCCTCTTCAAAAAAACTCATCGAAATGGAATTAAAAAGGCGTGGGCTTGATACTCTTGGTGTAAGAGAGAGCGTAGATGTCAGCTGGTTGAATTTTTGTTCGTCCGAGAAACAGTTTACTGAGATAACAGAAAGCTCTCTATCGCTGAACGGTAGAAGTGGCCTTACCACCTCGTCGACTTTTGATCTGTACATGTCATACTTTGATGAATCGACTGTATTGCCCACCCCCGATCTCATCTACCTTTCGGGAGACAAAAAAGAAAGTTCTTACCCATCTTCTCCAAGACTTCTCGACCAAGATACCAAGCCTTCGACTTTTGTCAAGAAAGCAAGCTGTCTAGGCGTTTCTGTCCGGCCTCGAGAAGGCAGCGAGACATCATCGAGCACATCCTTGTTCCCACTTCATTTGAGAAAGCGGGTACCCCGAGGGTTTGAACAAATCAACGATGATCTATTTTGTAGGAAATCGAACAAGTTTTTTGTCCTGAATGGTGCTGCTGTCGACACGTGGTACGGGACACAACCGATAACAAAGATATTTCAGGCTGAAGATGTATACTTCAGTGAACGATAATGGAATTGTAAGTTATGATGATTACCACAAACCACAAAGCTACACAGTCTCATTCTAGAATAGAATCTTCGTCGTCGTGAGTCTTGTTCTCTCCTTTCATAGCAAATTCGCGGCAAACAAACGAAGGGCTACTGGCAAATTCGATGAAACAGTGGTTTTCACCTTCAGTGCTGGCATCTTCGTAGGAATACTCGTCATCGTCGACTGACCAACGTCCCTCCTTCCAACTTAGTAGATCATAGTAATAATTGAACATGCTCCGGGACTCGTCTTCTTGGGAATCGCAATCGCCAGTTTGATCGAACATGTGTACCTGTGTCAGGTCGTCGTCGAAACGAACACTTTTTTTTGCTTCTCGTCGTGGTGTTGGAATCAAGGGCGAGACTGGTGTCAAGTCTTGCGGTTCTATCGCTTCGTATCCGGCCATGCCATGGACCAGATTCTTCTCATCCTTCCTCCATCTACGCTGCAATGATCTCCGAATGCGCCTCACTAAAAACCATTTCGATGTTTGCCGACTGTCGGGATTTGCTTCACACCCATGTATAATCATATTTCGGGGGTGGATGTCCTTGACTGTGAACGAAGAGTCAGGGTCCCTAATTACACGCGACTTTTGTTGCTTTTTGTTTGGCGGGAATGGATGCCTCACCGGAGGAATATTCTTCTGTCTCGTACCACCATTCCTCCCTGGGCTGTTTGTCGCCGCCGGCATTTCGTCACCTGTTCCATCCCTCAAAAATGAATCTACACTGGAGCGTGGGGGCTCATCTTCGTTTCTACATTCGCTGGGACTGTGCTCGAGTGGACTCATATTGTCCGAATCACTGTTGTGGTTGGGAGAATCAGCGCGACGACACTGTGGAAGTGCAAGATCCGTGAGGATATATCCCGCATCAGGTACCGACGACAATAATCTACATGCATGCTTGCTTTTGACATAGCTCTTTTCGTCCTTGTTTTCCAGGGCGGCACGATCGATATAAAGTCCGGCGTACGTTTCTGTTAGTTCCGGCACTGACAAAGTAGCTGATGTATGGATTCGTGGTGGTTCGCGTGTGCGTTCTTCATGATATGGTGCCGCTACCGCGTAGTCCTCCATTTTTGCGCCACACTTGTCTCCAGACGGTGTCTGTATAAGTTCACAATCAGAATATGCTGTTTTGTGAGGATGCGTTGAAGGCCGCGGCACCGCCACATGGTTGGGTTTCGCTCCATCTTCATCGACGTTGCGAGGGATAGACGATGCCCATCGAAATACAGATTCAACCAAATCTTCTAGTGAGTTGACTTGGTTATTCATTACCGATTCTTCCCTCGTAATTGAGTCCGTCTCACAGTCAACTTCTCTTTCATTTGAATTTCTTTTACTGTCGGTGAAGTTATCCAAGGCGTCATCCAGCATCGATAAAGGAAGGGTCAACAAGCCGTCCAAATCCGGGCTCGTTTTCAAGAACGAATCTGGGACATCATGAACGATTCTTTCCAACCAATCCTCCAATACATGGCTCTCTTTCTCGTTTTCTTCTTGATCCTTGATGGTGTTTCCTTCTTTCGTCCCTTTGATACTTTCTGAGTGGTCCTCAACCAGTGAGAGCGAGGGAAGGAAGTTCATCTCATCATGATGGCAGAGACGGTTTTCCGCCGACAAGGTGGAGTTTGATGGTCCAACCAACCACTCATATTCCTGGAAAATATCATTCGGTTGTTCGGCATCTTCATTTCCATCCCGCCTTTTCTTCGGTACCGTGGAAAGTGACTGTCTGGTAGTGTTGCCGTCGTCACGTTCGCACGACGGAATCAATCGTCCTGGACTATCTTGTTGAGTGACGGTGACTCTGACGCGCATTCCATATTTTTGAGATGCAACTTCTTGACGTTCCGGTAAACTTTTGGATTCGATGATTCCTTGTGAGATTTCTTCCGATCGATGTACCGCGACGTCCGAGCCAGTAGAAGAGATCGATGCAGATCGATTGGAATTGTACAGGTCGTGGCATGCATCGTCACTTATTCCCCGCTGGATTGGACCGTGTACATGTCTGTTTGATACTGGAGTTGAGATAGATTCAGATACGATGATCGTTTGCATCGATTCTTCTTTCATGTCAATCGAGTGGATTTCACATCGACGACTGTCAGGGCAGACGAGGCTTTGCTCTTCTTCTTCGTCCTCGTATCTGTTTGTCACTTCTTCCGAATCATCACGCATCTGGATTAAACATTTCTCCATTATTGTTGGCATGTAATTAAGAGCACTTCACTCTGGATCATCCATGTCGTTGCCCTTTTTGTTGTTGTTTGTATTGTTTGTATTGTTTGTTCTTTTGTTCGTTTGTTCGTTTGTTGGTTTTCATGTTTCGTATGAGAAGGAAACATGGGTCCACATTTTGTCGTCTGGCTCTTTATGATAAGTAACGTTTATCGACTAAAATTCTCAACCGATCGATTACTTAGGCACGGACCGTTTGGAGACTCGTGTGGTATTTTGCGTACACGTGGCGGTGGATTCTTTTGGTGATTATTATTTTTTCGTTTGAAATGACATGACTGTGAACATGAAAAGTATGTAGCGTGTTCCTGATGGTTGGCTAATTATTATTCCTCGCTTTATTCTTCGCACGTAGGACAGCAATCCATCTCTCTCTATCAAGCGCCTAGTAGCAGTAATGTAAGTACTCCATCTATTATTCGTGTGTGTATCATGCTCAGGTTTCACGTCAATCATAGATAGTAGTCCTCACCGTTATGTGTTCGATGATGCACTACATTGAAACTGGTAAATACAAGTTCCACAGTCAACAGCTTTCCCAGCAAAAGAGAAAAATAAAAATAAATAAATAAAACTAGAGGGTACCATGAAATGTGAAACTAGACTAATAATTACTTCCCCAAAGGCGGGGCCGGGCGGACCCTCTTTAACTACCGTATTTTTCATATTAGAGGGGCAGCTAATGTTCTC
>Ga0051981_10001062_pt1 | contig 13443 bp, 5 predicted proteins | sample CryGey13umfilter_3_FD_59644 | JGI IMG/M metagenome (GOLD analysis project Ga0051981, IMG submission 59644) | Groundwater microbial communities from aquifer in Utah, USA - Crystal Geyser 4/10/14 3 um filter | ecosystem: Environmental > Aquatic > Deep subsurface > Groundwater | place: USA: Utah... | reverse complement strand
AGTCGCAGTCCATCGATCTGGCAGAAGTGGAGCCCTGGGAGTCCATCGCCAAGCGCTTCAAGAGCGGCGCCATGAGCTACGGCTCGATCAGTGCCGAGGCGCACGAGACCCTGGCCATCGCCATGAACCGCATCGGCGGTCGCTCAAACAGCGGCGAGGGCGGCGAGGACGAGCGTCGCTTCACCAAGGATCCGAACGGCGACGATCGCTGTAGCGCCATCAAGCAGTGCGCCTCCGGCCGTTTCGGCGTGACCGCGCACTACCTGGCGAATGCCCGCGAGCTGCAGATCAAGATGGCCCAGGGCGCCAAGCCCGGCGAAGGCGGCCAGCTGCCCGGCAAGAAGGTCTGGCCCTGGATCGCCAAGGTGCGTCACTCCACGCCCTACGTCGGTCTCATCAGCCCGCCGCCGCACCACGACATCTACTCCATCGAGGACCTGGCTCAGCTCATCCATGACCTGAAGAACGCCAACCCGAACGCCCGCATCAACGTGAAGCTCGTCGCCGAAGTCGGCGTGGGCACCGTCGCCGCCGGCGTGAGCAAGGGCAAGGCGGACGTGGTCTTGATCAGCGGTTGGGACGGCGGCACCGGTGCCAGCCCCATGAACTCGCTGAAGCACGCGGGCCTGCCCTGGGAGCTCGGTATCGCCGAGACCCACCAGACTCTGGTACAGAACGACCTGCGCAGCCGTATCGTCGTGGAATGTGACGGCCAGCTGAAGACCGGTCGCGACGTCGCTGTGGCTTGCCTCCTGGGCGCCGAGGAATTCGGCTTCGCCACCGCCCCGCTGGTGGTCATGGGCTGCATCATGATGCGCGTCTGCCACCTGGACACCTGTCCGGTGGGCGTCGCCACCCAGAACCCGGATCTGCGCAAGAAGTTCACCGGCAAGCCCGAGCATGTGGTGAATTTCCTCCGCTTCATCGCCGAGGACCTGCGTGTCATCATGGCCAAGCTCGGCTTCCGCACCATCAACGAGATGGTCGGCCACGTCGAGAAGCTGAAGATGAAGGACGCCATCGACTTCTGGAAGGCGAAGGGCCTGGACTACAGCAAGATCCTGGCCGCGCCGAACGCGCCGGCCGAGGTGGGGCGTCATTGCTCGATCTCCCAGGACCACGGCCTGAAGGACGCGCTGGACAACAAGCTGATCGAAAAGGCGCACGACGCCTTGGAGCACCGCAAGAAAGTCCGCTGGACCCAGCCGATCCGCAACATCAACCGGACCGTGGGCACCATGCTCAGCTGGCACGTCACCAAGCGTTACGGCGCTGCGGGCCTGCCGGATGGGTCGATCACCATCGACTGCGTCGGTTCCGCCGGCCAGAGCTTCGGTGCCTTTACGACCCGCGGCCTGGCGTTCCACATCGAGGGCGATGCCAACGACTATATCGGCAAGGGCCTGTCCGGCGCGCTGATCTCGGTCCGGCCGCCGCGCAATGTCTCATTCGAGGCTAGTGAAAACGTCATCATCGGCAACGTGGCGCTCTACGGCGCGACGACCGGCGAGCTCTACGTAAATGGCAAGGCCGGCGAGCGCTTCTGCGTCCGCAACTCCGGTGCCCGCGCGGTAGTCGAGGGCGTGGGTGACCACGGCTGCGAGTACATGACGGGTGGTCACGTGGTCGTCATCGGACCAACCGGGCGCAACTTCGCGGCCGGCATGAGCGGCGGTATCGCCTTCGTGCTGGACGAGGATGGCGAGTTCGCCCGGACCCGCTGCAACATGGAGATGGTGGGCTTCGAGCCGATCACGGACGTCGACGTCGCTGAAATTCGCGAGCTGCTGACCAACCACCACAGCTACACCGGCAGCGCCCGGGCGAAAGCCCTGCTGGACGATTGGGACGCCAGTCTCAAGAAGTTCCTGAAAGTCATGCCCTCGGACTACAAGAAGGCGCTCGAACGCCTCGCCGAGGAAGAAGCCGCTGAGCAAGAAGAAATCCCGGCCAAGGCCTGAACGGAGATACGCACGAATGGGTAAGCCCACCGGATTCATTGAATACAATCGCGAATTGCCGAGCAAGCGCCCGGTCGAGGACCGTGTCAAGGACTATCGGGAGTTCTACGAACCCTTCGAAGTCGAACGCCTGCGTGAGCAGGGTGCCCGCTGCATGGACTGCGGCGTGCCCTTCTGCCACAGCGGCTGCCCGCTGGGCAACATCATCCCGGATTGGAACGATCTGGTCTACCGTGGCCTCTGGAAGGAAGCCTTGGATCGCCTGCAGGCGACCAACAACTTCCCGGAGTTCACCGGCCGCATCTGCCCCGCCCCCTGCGAGGAAGCCTGCGTGCTCGGGATCAACGAGCCGCCTGTGACCATCGAGCACATCGAGAAGAGCATCGTCGAGCACGGCTTCGAGCATGGCATGATCCACCCGGAGCCGCCGGCGGTGCGCACGGGCAAGACTGTGGCCGTGATCGGTTCCGGCCCCTCGGGCCTCGCCTGCGCCCAGCAGCTCAACCGCGCCGGTCACACGGTGACGGTGTACGAGCGCGCGGACCGCATCGGCGGCCTGCTCCGCTACGGCATCCCGGACTTCAAGCTGGAGAAGTGGGTCATCGACCGCCGCCTGAAGATTATGGAAGAGGAAGGCATCACCTTCCGCACGAACGCCAACGTGGGCGTGGATATCGACGCGACCGAGCTGCGCCAGCAGTACGACGCCGTCGTACTCACCGGCGGTTCCACCAAGCCGCGCGATCTGCCCGTGCCGGGCCGCGACCTGAAGGGCGTGCAGTTCGCCATGGACTTCCTGTCGCAGAACAACAAGCGCGTGGCCGGCGACAGTGTGGACACCAAGATCGACGAGTACCGCAACCAGACCGCGCGTCCCTTCCCTGGCGTCCTGAATGCCAAGGGTAAGCACGTGATCGTGATCGGCGGCGGTGACACGGGCAGTGACTGCATCGGCACGAGCAATCGCCACGGTGCCAAGTCGGTGACGAACTTCGAGCTGTTCCCGAAGCCCCTGCCCGATCGTCCGGAAGGCCAGCCCTGGCCCTTCTGGCCCATGCGCCTTCGCACCTCCACGTCGCATGACGAAGGCTGCCAGCGTCGCTGGGCGATCATGACCAAGGAGTTCAAGGGCAAGGACGGCAAGCTCACCCATCTGGTGACCGTGGATCTGCAGTTCACGCCGAACCCCAATGGCGGCCCGCCGCGTATGACCGAGGTCGCTGGTTCCGAGAAGGAATGGCGCGCGGATCTGGTGACCCTGGCCCTCGGCTTCGTCGGCCCGGAACCGGAAGGCATGATCAGCCAACTCGGCGTCGAGCTCGACAACCGGGGCAATGTGAAGACGAATAACCACCAGACCACGGTGGACAACGTCTTCGCCGCCGGCGACATGCGCCGCGGTCAGAGCCTGGTGGTCTGGGCGATCAGCGAAGGGCGCGAGTGCGCGCACTACGTGGATACCTACCTCATGGGCAGCAGCGAGCTCCCCTCGAAGGGCGACGGCGACCTCCCCCGCGTCTGATCCACCACGGCAAGCGAGCGCCTGCGAGTCCCGTGAGGGCTTACAGCCGCGACCTGGCACTTTTCAAAAGGCCTTACGCATTGCGTGAGGCCTTTTGTCGTTGCCGGGGCTCGTCGTGTCGCGCCGTGATCGCTGCGGGACTACTGATCGAGTTGCCAGTCGTTGTTGGCGATGTCCGTGTCTTTGGCGAAGACTGTCTCGGACTCGGCGCTCAGACCGCGGCCACTGTTGTCATGGATGGAGCCGCCAACGAAGGCGACACTCAGGCCGTGGGGGTCATTGCGGCTGAAGTCTGTGGTGAAGAGCCAGGTCGCAAAGCGATTTCGCGTAACCTCGCAGTTCGTGAAGGATATACGGCGGGAGTCGCCGAAATCGAAGCCGTGAAACTCCTGGTTGTCGCTGAAGGTGGCGTTTTCGAAGGTCAAATCTTCGCAGCCCTTGGCAGTGATGATGCCGTAGGTGCACTCCTTGATGGTGGAACCGCTGAAGGCCAGGCGTTTCACGGCCCGTAGGGTGAGTCCTTCTGTGCCGCAGCCGTAGAGGATGCTGTCTTCGATTCGCACGTCTTGGGAGTCGTCGATCCGCACCACGCCTCCGAGGCAGTAGCCGGGGTCCGGGAAGTGCCCGAGTTTGAGGCCGCTGAGGGTCAGATTGTCTGTCCACTGGAAAGTGAGCACATAGGCATAGGGTTCGTTTATGTAGAGGTGCGCCGAGCCCGGGCCGCCGCTGCTGCGGATTGTCAGATTCGCTGCGCTCTGGATCACCAATTCCCATTGCTTGCCGCCGTCGATATCGAGGGCGACCTGCCAGCGCAGGTAGTCGTGCTGTAGCCGTTCTACGCCGGAGAGATTGTACTCGCCTGGAGCCACTTCGATGATCCGGTTCGGCCCGATCGCTCGGAGGAATTCCCGTGCGGTCTTTACGTGGATGACCTGGCGGCTGTCGCCGGCCTCAGTCGGCGATGCCTGCGTTGCCGTAGCGCTGGACACTGGCTGCGGCACGACAGGCGCGGGGTCGCGACCGGCGAGGTACACGACCACCCCGATCAGCACGGCGATCAGGAGCCCGGCAACGGCCAACACGGGTCGGCGATCAGGCGCGGCGGAGGGGGGCGGCACTACCGGCGTCGGTGCGGGCGGCGCGGCGGGCGGTTCCGGTGCGGGCGTCTCTGGAGCCTGCAGGTTGAGCATGCTCTGGAGCGTGGTCGTCAGGCGTGCGAGATGCGGCTGTAGCGGTGGCTTAGTGGCATCCAGCCAGTGCGGCGAGCTCAGGTAGTACTCCAGGCTCTTCGAGAGCGGCACATCCGCGAGGCGGACGGGGATGACGACGAGCCCCTTGCTCACCGCGCGTTCGACCTCGCGGGACACTTGGCGGGATTCGTTGGCGGCCCCGGATACCAGGAGCACCATGATACGGACCTGCTCGATCGCTTCGATGATCGCGCCGGCCCATTCCTGACCGAGCGGCACGTCCCGGGGGGCGATCCAGCAGTTCACGCCGTTCGCCTCGAGGTGCTCGCAGATCATCTCTGCAGTGGGCTTATCTGCCGAGCAATAGCTGATAAACACGGATTTGTTCAAGGTCGCGGACCTCTGCGGCTTAGCTGAGGAGCTTGAGGAGCTCTTCCACGCCGAGGTGGGCGTCGACCTGGTCGGCACCGTCGATCATCTCGGCGAAGAGCAGGCGCTTCTCGTCCTGGAGGGTGAGGACCTTCTCCTCCACCGTCTCTTCCGTCACCAGGCGATAGGCGATCACGGCCTTGTCCTGACCGATACGGTGGGCGCGGTCGATGGCCTGATTCTCCACGGCCGGGTTCCACCAGGGGTCGCAGATGAAGACGTAGTCCGCCTTCGTCAGCGTGAGGCCGGTACCGGCGGCGCGCAGGCTGAGGAGGAAGGCCGAGGGCTCCTTCGATTCATTGAAGGCGGCGACTTCCTTCTCGCGATCATCCAGCTTGGTCTCGCCGGTGATCTTGAAGTGCTTCACCTTGTGCTTCTTGAAGGCGGCCTGGATGATATCGAGGAAGCGGGTAAACTGGCTGAAGACCAGGGCCGAGTGGCCGCGCTCCATGATCTCGTCCAGTGTCTCCAGCAGGAAGTCGACCTTGGTGGACTCGCCCGGTTCCGGTGCTTTCACGGTGCCGCGGCGGCGCTTGTCCACGGAGGTTTCGCGGTCCTCGAGCACGAGGCGCGGGTGGCAGCAGACCTGGCGGAGCTTGGTGAGGGCCGCGAGGATCTCCATGGTCTTGTTGGACCCGTCGATGCTGTTGCGGGCGATCTCCAGCTCTTGCTTGTAGAGCTTGCGCTGGGAGGCGGTGAGCGGCAGGTCGATGCGTTCCATGATCCGGGGCGGCAGCTCCTTGGCCACCTGCTCCTTGGTGCGGCGCAGCATGAGCGGCGCGATGCGGCGGGAGAGATCCCCGCGCTCCTCCGGCGAGCTCACGTAGGTCTGCTGGAATTGCAGCTGACTGCCCAGATAGCCTGGGTTCAGGAAGTCCACGATGCTCCAGAGGTCGTCCAGGCGGTTCTCCAGCGGCGTGCCGGTGACGGCGATGCGGGCGGAGGTCGTCAGACCCTTCACGGCTTGGGTGATCTGGGCGTCTGGATTCTTGATCTGCTGCGCTTCGTCGAGGATCATGGTGCTGAAGTTGATGTAGGCCAGCTGGGCCGCGTCATTGCGCACGATGGCGTAGGTGGCGATCACGATGTCCCAGGACTTGCGGTCCTGCAGGACCTGCTGGCGGCGCTTGGGTGGGCCTGTGAGGACCTCCACGCGCAGGTTCGGCGTGAAGTGCTCGGCCTCGCGCCGCCAGACGCTGAGCACGGAGGCGGGACAGACCACCAGGTGCTTGCCATCCGGATCACGGTCGCGGATCGAGTCGAAGTAGGCCAGGACCTCCAGGGTCTTGCCCAGGCCCATGTCGTCGGCCAGGATACAGCCCAGGTCGTAGCCCGTGCGGTTGTAGAGGAACTCGGCACCTTCGACCTGGTAGTCGCGGAGGATGCCGCGCAGGCGTTCGCTGAGGGGGATGCTGCCGATGGCCGGGATCTGGGCGAGCGCGTCCGCGATCTCCTGAGCTGAGCGATGCAGGCGCAGGTCCGGGAATTCCTCGGACTTGCGGATGATGCCGACGGCCTCGGGGTTCGCCATGCGCTGGACGCCGGGGACCATGTTGGTCTCTTTCATCAGGCGGCGCAGCTCGTCGACCTGCTTGGGATCCACGGGGAGCCAGCCGCCGGCTCGGGTGCGGACAAGGCCGGAATCAGTCTCCACCATCTGGTGTATCTCTTCGATGCTCAGCTCCGTGTTGCCGACACGGCAGGAGAGCTCCACGTCGAACCAGCCGGTGCCCTGGCGGACGGTGAGCTGGGTCTCCATGAGCGCGGGCATGGCTATGAGCAGGCGGACCTCGTCGTCGGCCTCCACGTTCACGCTCTTGGGCAGGCGCTTGAGAGTCTTCTTGAGCAGGGCGCGCTGGTCCGGGCCGGAGTGCATGCGCACCCAGGGCGGGGTATCCGGCTGCACCTTCAGACGGCGGAAGAGCTCGTAGACGTGCTGCAGGTCGTCGCTCTGGTACTGGGTGACCACGAAGCGGTTTCGCTGGCGGCGCAGGGCGTAGGCGTAGCGCGCGTCGGGCTGCATGAGTGGGGCCTGGGCGAGCCAGACGCCGATGAGCAGGTCGCCGCCGGCCACGCGCAGGCGCAGACGGGGCGCGGTGACCTTGCGCATCTGCTTCACGCTGCGGCCGCGCAGGAGGTCCAGGCGGCCCTGCAGGAGGACCGGCAGGTGGTCCACGATCTTGTCCGTGGGCACCGTGGGCACGGTCTCGCCGAAGACCTCATCCAACAACGCGCGCGGCACGGGGCAGTCGAGCTGCAGCACCTGATCGCGCACGATGATCTCGTCCGGATTGCCGGTGTTGGCCGGCTGGATCTTGTGGTAGGGGATCGGCGCGCCCTTCGGCGGATGCACCAGCGCCGCCAGGGTGCTCGTCTCGCCTCGGCAGGTGAGGTCGAAGTACAGGCGGGCCCGCGGCTTGCGCTTGGTGAACGGGTTGCCCGTGCGCCGCTCGATAAAGCGCTCCGGTACGGCCTTCCAGCGGTCCAGCCAGCGGTTGAAGGTGCGGCGGGAGATCTTCAATACCTGGAAATTGTTGCGGATCAGGTGGGGCTTGTCGATCTCGGCCCAGATCTGCTTGAGGAAGCGGCGGTCGATGTTGCGCCAGCCGGGCGCGTTGCCGCGGCGGATGCGCTGGATCGTGTTGTACAGATCCTGGATGCGCATGAGATTGCGGTTGTCGCCTTCGATCTTCTGAAAGCGCAGGGTGACCTGGTTTGACCGTGGCTTGAAGTCTACCTCCACCTCGAGGCGGATGGTGGCCTGGCTGTCGTCCGTGTCATCGTCGTCGTCCGAGTCGTCTGTGTCGCTGGCGGCTGATGGCGAGGGGGCGATATCGCCGTCGTCATCATCAGCATCGCCGTCGTCGTCGACGCTATCGGTGACTTCATCATCGTCGTCGACGGTGCTCGCGGGCTCGTCGGTGGCGAATCCTTCGACTTCGCCTTCGCCGGTCTCGCGGGGCGTCGGGCCACGGGTCAGGCGCGCGGCCAGCTCCTGGTCGCTCTCTACGTCATCATCGTCCTCGGCGTCCACGGGTGTGGATGCGGGTTTCGGTGCTGGCGAGGGCGCGGGCTCCCGTTTCGCTACTGGCGTGGGCACCGTGGCGGGTGTCGATTCGGGTGCCGGTGGCGTGGCTGCGGTCTTCTTGGGCTGGCGAGGGCGCGGCGTCCGCGGTTTCCGGGTAGTCGGCTTTTTCTTTGCTTTTGCGGTCACGCTCTGCTCGCCCTCGGCGTCGCTTGCGGGCGTGTCCGGCGTGGCAGCGGCCTTCTTGGGGCGGCGGGGGCGCGGAGTACGGGGCTTCTTCGGCGGCGCGTCCTGGGCGTCTACCGGCAATTCCGGCTGCTCCGGACTGTCTGGATTCACTGGCGATGGTGTCATAGGCGTACAGGCGCGGAGGCCGCGCGGATCCGACTGCGAAAATGGGAGACAGCGGCAGCCACATCGGGTGCCTGGGTGATGGCGGTGACCATGGCGATACGGCGCGCGCCGGCGGCGAGGACGTCCGCCAGGTTCGCGTCATGTATCCCGCCCATTACGGTAAAGGGAATGTCGATGCTGGGTGCGATCTGGGAGATCGCCTGGGGCCCGAGAAACTCGTGCAGCCCATCCTTGGTTTTCGTGCTGTATATCGGTCCGATATTCACGTAGTCGGCGCCATTGTTCTGAGCCTCTATGGCCTGATTGCGCGTGTGGGTGGAGACTCCGATCAGGCCGTCCGGGAACTGCTCGCGTACCTGCTCCAGCGGACAATCCCCTTGTCCGATATGGACACCGTCAGCGTCCACCCCGAGTGCTACTTCCACATCATCGTTGACGATCAACAGGACTCCATGCCTTCGCGTCACATCGCGGAAATACTCTGCCTTGGCCCGCAGTCGGCCTCTGGTTGCTACCTTGTCCCGCAATTGGATGATGCGGGCACCGCCTGCGATAACAGCATGCAGTATATCCTCGTCTGTCCGGCCGCTCGACAAAGACTCGCAGGTGACGGGATAGACGTCAATCTGCTCGAACCGGCACCGACGATCTCGGCGAGTCACGCTCCAGTCGCGTCGTGACATTCGATACCCCTAGTATACGTGCTGTACGCGTAAATGCAATGGCTGACAGGTAAGCTTTTCCCCGTCGACCATCGGCGATGGCGCAGTGGGGGAAAACCGTAGGAGGACTCAGGCTCGCGCACACGTCGTGCGCGCCTCGCGGCCGATGCTGTATAGCTCCGCCGCCACACTCGCCGCGATTCGCCTGCCTCGAAACAGATCGCGGAGCAAGACAATACCGGTGCTTTCCCAGATGTCCACGAGTTTTTTGCCAGGTTTGATGTAACTTTCACCTGTCGCCCGGTGTATAAAGTGACGAACGTTCACGCGCGGCGAGCGCCGTGCCGATCCATCGCGACCCAGACGATCCCACCGTGATCGCCTCGGGTACGCGTCTCTCTGCAGGTATATCCCGCTCATGCTTAAGATGCTGTCATTCGTCGCGCTCGCAGGCCTGTGTGTGCTGGCTCCGGTGGCGGCTCTGGTGTTCGGCAAGCCCAGCGGCGGCGGCATGGATCGCGCGCATGTGGAGCAGCGCTTCCTGGAGGATCAGCGGAGTCTGCTGCGGGTCGACTCGCGCCTGCCGGAGACCGCCAGCATGCGCCGCTACCACGTCCGCCTGGATGCCCTGCAGGACCATGATGCTTACCTCCTGCCGCCTGCAGATGCAGGGTCGCCCGACGCCTATATCTGGATCGACGGCGCCGGGATCGTGCGCCAAGATGGCGTGGAAGTCTCTCGCATGCAGAATGATATGGATTGGCTGGTCGCTGCCGATGAGCGGCGGCTGGTAGTGGACGGCCACGTCCTGGATCTAGATCTGACGGGCTGGGATCTGCACTGGGCGACGCGCTCGGCGAATGCGCCGGTGTGCGAGGAGATCGTCTATCCGGCCGTGCGTATCTACGATGGCTTTATGCGCACGGAGCTGGCGGATGACCTCTGGCAGCCCGCCAGCGGCGAGTGGAGCCTGAAGCAGCACGGCGGCGGTATGGTGGACAACGAGGCGGAGATGGCGAATTACAGCGCCCAGCGCGCGGTGAATCCCTTCACCGTGATCGGCCATGGACGAGGCGTGCTCACCTGCGGCGATACGGACATGATCCACGTCCACGCAGAGGCTCGTTTCTTCTTTGGCCGACCGCGACTGGAAAAGGTGATCGATCGCGATTCCATCCCCGATGATAAGGATATGATCGTCCTGATCGGTCCGGCTGCGGGCTACCAGGTCGGCTTCGGCTGGCTCGGAGCGCAGCGGCTATTCGCGCTCGTGGCCCGCGAAGACGATGGCCCCTGGCAGACGCTGGAGAGCTGGGACGCCGCCCGCCCGCCGGCGACGAATTGGCTGAAGATCGGCGTGGAGCTGCGCCACGGGCAGGAACTGGTCGGTTTGCTCGATGATGTCCCCGTCGCTCACCACCAGCTGGATCGTCTCGTGGCGGGCCCGATGCATATCGCCAGCGGCGAGGGCATGATGGAGTTCGACGACGTGCGGGCCTGGAGCCTGCCGACGCCCGCGCCGGAGCCAGCGTCTGTCTACGCGCGCAGCCGGCAGTTTGCCGGCAAGAAGATCAAGAATCGCTCCGACCCGGATGAGTTTCAAAACTGGGCACGCAGCGAGGATACCTATCTGCCGTGGTACCAGAAGCTTGCGGACGGTAGCCGACGCATGGCGATCCGCAGCCGTCAGGCGCTGTACGGCGATTTCTACTACGAATCGGTACCGGAAGACGCACGCGTGGGCCTGCTGCCGGAGGGGCTGTACGAGTACCATCTGGTACGCCCCGATCCAGCCGATCCCTTGAATGTCGAGACCGGCGAGCTGATCTGGCGGCTGCGTCTGGAGCGGACGGCGACCGGCTGGCGCGAACCGGAGACCGACGATCTGACAGAGGGCATGCCACCCACCGCCACTGTGCCCTGGCCGGGCCTGGAGCATCGCGAGTTCACCCTGCGCTTCCGACGGATAGCGGCCTCCGGTGACCGCGTGGAGGTCCAGGTCGACGGCAAGTGGTACGCGGTGTCCGGGGCGTTTCCCGGTGCAGTCCGCCTGAACATCGGCCGCATCTCCAGCGCCGGGATCGTGCCGCCGCCGCACGAGGAGCACCACCGGGTCACCAGCGCGAACCTGATCGTGGAGTTCTTCGAGGAGGCCCCCAGCGACTGGAGCTGGCACGACGGAGCCTTCCGCATGGACGCCCGCTGGGCCTGCCAGGATCAGTGGAATTTCATGGCCTGCTCATCCACTGGCGTGCCGTATGCCGCCTCCAAGCGGCGCTTCTGGGGCGACCAGGAACACGAACTGTTCATGTCGCTGCGCCCCAACTATCCCTGGGAGATCGGCGACACAGAGTTCAGCTACAACCCGCAGACCGACAAGGGGTTCAAGATCTTCCACGAGCACAAGGGCTGGTATACGCGGCGTGATCTGAATGTCTCGTTTTGTACGGATGGGGTGAATCCGCTCTCCGGCTATTCCGTGATCTTCGCGGGGGACGACAATGAGCGGACCATGCTACTGCGCAAAGGGGAAATCGTGGCGAGCCTCGACGCCACGGACGACCTGATCCCCAAGCAGGAGAATCACGGCGTGATCCACTGGCGCTGGTGGCAATTTCGCATCTGCAAGATCGGCAACCGCGTGATCGTCTACTACTCCGGCGAGCCGCTCTTCGACTACACGGATCCGGACCCGCTCCCCGGCGGCCACATCGGCTTCTGGTCCGTGCGAAACGGCTTCACCCTGTCCCGTGTCACCTCGGTCGCCGATCGCATCGACACGGACCCGCATCGTTTCTATGTGCACGACGACTCGCCGAGTTTCTGGCGGCCACTGGTGCACGACACGGTGACTCTGACCGCCGCCGCAGCCGGCACCCGCGTCATCTTCAACAGCGGGACGGGCTTCCAAGCTGTGCGCCACGACTTCCCCGACCCGGTAGACCTGGCGGCGACGCCGGTGCTCGAGATGCCCCTGCAGGTGGCTGCTGACGCGCAGGTAAATGTGCACCTGCAGATCGGCGAGCGCTCCTATCTGATCGCCGTGAATGCACCGCTCACCGGCATCAAGTCCTTCATCACGCCGCTCCACGATACAGGCGAGCAGTTCCAGCTTGAGACGATTCCCGAGGCCACGATCCGCAGCCAACATCTGCTGGGAAGCTGGACCGCGACCGACGGCGACACTATCCGCCTCGACCTCGGCGCCGCCCTGGATGCGCTCGGAGCGCCGTCCACCGATCGTCGCCTCATCAGCATCGCCGTGGGCAACACGAGTAACGAGGGCTACCTCCTGGCCGGCCGGAGTGCCAACGCCGCTGGTGCTGGCTATACCGTTGGTGAGCCGGTGTTTCGGGAACGCAGCCCATGAGCGAAACCGCCGCAGCCGCGCCCGCGACCAAGTCCAGCCCCTGGCCGGCCACGCTCGCCCTGATAGCCCTCGCTGGTGCCTGCCTACAAGCGCGCGTTGGCGGCCAGGTCACCAAAGTCGGCGAAGAAGTAGGCCTGGGAATCCCCGTCGCCACCATAATTCTTGGGCTCTGCCTCCTGCTCGCCATGATCCACGGCGCCCGACACTGGCGATTGCCCGCCATGAGTCGCTGGCAAGTGGCCTTCCTCGCCGCCGTCAGCCTGGGCCTCCTCGGCATGAACCGTGACGAGCTACGGCCCGCGCTTAAGGAATTGGTCCAGCTCGCCGAGATCGGCTGCCTCGCCTGGCTGCTCGGGGCCAGTCTCGATGCCGCCAACAGATCCCGGCTCGTGCGCGCCTGGGGGTGGCTGGGCGTCGCCCTGATCCTCCTTGGGCTCACCGGACTCGTGGACCAGCCACCGATCGGCCTGAGCGTCGCCCGCTGGTCGGCCCTCGTGATTATCGCCATGCCCTTCACCATCTTCGCGCTCCGCGACTCGCCGGCCTGGCTGCGCTGGCCCGTCCTCATCCTCACTGCTGCCGCCGTCGGGCTGCGTATGGAGCACGCTGGCTTGGTCGCCATCTGGTGCATCATCGCCGCCTTGGCGAGCGTGGTCGCCCCTCGCCTCCGTGCTCCCGTGAGCGTGGCCATCGTCCTGGCGATCATCGCCGCCTTCCCGCCGCCATCGGCCGGCTGGGGCGTCTGGGGCAGTTTGGATCCCCAATACGACGCCCAGCACACGAAACGCCTCGTATTGGAAACCCGCGCCGCCCTCACCGCCCCCCACGAACTCCCCGTGGGCGCCGGGTTAGGTGCTTATAAACAGGGCATAAATCACCTGCGAGCCGGCCACCCCGAGCAGCCCTCGCCGACGGAAACGAACGTACCAC
>Ga0051981_10001061_pt1 | contig 13452 bp, 8 predicted proteins | sample CryGey13umfilter_3_FD_59644 | JGI IMG/M metagenome (GOLD analysis project Ga0051981, IMG submission 59644) | Groundwater microbial communities from aquifer in Utah, USA - Crystal Geyser 4/10/14 3 um filter | ecosystem: Environmental > Aquatic > Deep subsurface > Groundwater | place: USA: Utah... | reverse complement strand
CAGGTGTGTACTCGGGATACTCCATGGCGATGCTAGCATATCGAAAGATAACGCGAAGAGCCATTCGTTCGGCGGGGTTGGTTGCGTTGGCGAGTCGACCTTCTTCTTGCGGAGAAAATCTATCATCCGTACTCGTAGTGTCGTGTCCTACCCGCCTTGTTTCTTCTGCCATCATGATGTCATCGTAGGCTTGTTTGCGTAGCACTTTGGGATCACTTCCACAATACACTTGACCACCTTCCCCGTCATTATCGAATCGTCGTCGTACCATCACAGCCGCGTGTGTGACGGTAGTATACGATGATCCAAAAATTTTATCATATCCGGTCTCTTCCACACACAGGATGGGCAAAAATTTATCAAAGACTTCTTGTGATATCAGGGCACCCACTGTAACCATCGCATCGGCATTTCGTAGTACAATGGCTCGCGGTGCGATTCCATTCAAGATTAATTCCAACAAGACTTGGGATGCCGTCGATGATCCCCGTCCCGAGGGGAGGAAAAAGATGGTATCCGTAACACGTGCTCCCACCAGCGGATGTTGCTGATCGATGATGATCCCCGTGACGGGATCGATACCACCCCAGAAACTCAACGAAACATCGGTTTTGAGAATCGGACCTGTCACCACAATCGTCGCAACATTATCTTTTTTGTCCCTGTCCGTGTCCCTGTCCCTGTCCTTGACCTCCTCGGTTGGAGCAGAAGGATAGACCAACGGTCGTCCTTTGAGTTTCATGCTCGTATAAATAATAATAGTATAGTGCCAGGCCTAGAAATACCTGACGAATAGAAAGTCACCACAACGAAATCCGACAGGTCTACCGTAAACACAGGTACAATTCTCTTTAAGACCGTGGTTGTAGTGCTTATTAGTTTTAACTGTAAACGATTGTCCTTTGAAAGGTCGGATACACGCTCTCCATTGTCAAAAGGAGAGCATGTCACGGTGCCACACAATCGTAGGGTTAGTACTTCATACCTACTCCAGTAGTCCTTTGTACTAGTAAAAGTGTAAATTATCAAAACCTGATTTTGATGTATATATCAAATAGTGTTCATCCGTATGAAAATCAATGACTACGTTATATGATAGACTCAATAGAAATTCATATTATATTTATTCAAAAGTGAAGTTTTAATTTAATACTTTCAAATTTATACTCAAGTACATAGTGTGACAGTGACTGGACTAATCACAATCTCAAACAGTAACACAGAGATGTGATTGCGGGAGAGCCGTAGTACCAGACGAACGAAGTCACTGTCTGCTCTAATGGTAGTAGTTTCAACTTGGAGCGTTGGGCACCGTACATACAAACGGAGGTACCCACATCGTAACCATAAAATAGGACTTCGAACAACAGCGAGGTGTTGTTGTCGTCGTCGTCATCCTCGTCGTCGTCTTTTCTGTGGGCGATGAAATCTGCAAGTCATTAATATAGTTTGTTGTGTTGTGACATGAGTGGTAGAATGAATCCTCCGCCGTTCCCTCCCCCAGCCCCGTCCGAGTCGCCGTTCCTGGGTCCTCCAGTGAACTGCGACGCCTCGTTCCCTCCAGCAGTAAGGGGACGTCACACATCGCCACAGGGGATGGATCTTCGCCGACTATCTCTTTGGGATCGATACGTTCGCTTAGTGCAAAGAAATCGGACCAAACTCCTCGCTTGGGAATCCATCTTGGATCGATTGTTATGGTTGTATCCCGGACAGAGCACGGAAGGATCGGCATGGCGACAAGTCCTGTGGAGTTTGGCCGAATTACAACATCTGGCCATTGATTTGGCATTGCAACAAGACACGGGAGATGGGATGTCGTTGGATGCTACTACTACTACTACTACTACTACTGCTAATAGTAGTACCAATAGTAGTACTACCGACAGAGCCTTGTCATGGCGAATCGCCTTGACCGTGATACACAACTTATGGCCTGTCCTATATGATGCACTTCATACACAACCTCGCAGGAACCGGGCGTATTGGCAGTACCAAATAGAACGCGTGCGTGTCATTTGTCGATTGGCCATCCTGATACCACATTATTGGCGCATGTACCGTGCCTTCCCGGCCGTACCACCGGGAATTTTGCAACGGGGTGGGTTGGTCCCTTCCCCGTCGTGCCACAAGCCCCTGGCCAGTGTGGAAGCGCAACGATGGGAGCGCTGGAATTATGTGGGACGCCGGACAGGACGCAAAGTCTTGCAAAGAGAAGGGTATGATACCGATGCTACTACTACTACTACTACTACTACCACCACCACCACATCGACGACGAACTTGGTACTGATACGAATGTTGCTGGGGGAACTCTTGTACACACTCCGTCCATTATTCTGGGCTCGTGCCAAATACAAAAATGATCAAAACAACACACAACATCACGACCAACAGCTTTGGAGGACTTGGCTTGTGTCCTTGGGATTGGATGTCACATCGTTGCTTTGTCTACGGCAGCAGGACGGGAGTAGCAGTGGATACCGCAACAACACTAACACGGCAACGGCGCAAGAATGGAAACGACGGCGTCTGAGATTACTCTTGTATTTATTGCGGGGGCCATGTCATGATCGATGCACGCATCCCACAATTACCAAGGTACACGAATGGTTGACTTCTGTGCCGTTACTGGGGAATCTGTTGGGGGCCTACCTACAGGATTGGTTGTACTATTGGAGAGTCTATCAATTGGAGGAGTAATCGATGACGAGTCATCTAATTCCCGTAATGGCTGTCGTAAAAAGAGTAAACCGTACAACCAAGCCATAGTAGGATCGTTTTGGAATCGTCGAAATTCAGCAAGATTCGTGTCACATGATGAATGCCAATTTGACCTGCGAACCTAGAGGAGGAGGTCTTTCGCATCGTGGATCCCTTTATTTCTGCAAGGAAAGCATGCGTTCGCACTCAGTGTCATAATCATCTTAGAATCTACCCAGTACCATACAACGACGGTTGGTTACCATCATCAGCGTTCACAAATGCTTTGCGGGGGACGGGCAAAATTGGAGTTTCGTGAACAACTTTTACGATTTCCTCCGCGGGTTGCTTACGAACTTCCTTCGTTGATATGTATTGCGAGAATCGCCAAAAAAACATTGGATTTCGTCAGAATGGCCACGGGGTGAATGTCATGGGAAACAAGTAATCGTGCAGAATGAAAACACATAGCGCGTAAGTAACTGTAGATGAAAAATGGACCTATCAGCAAACAAAGTTCGCCTTATATCTAATTTTTCTGTGGCTAACTTTCAGAGACGCATTTACGTTCTGTTGAATTCATCTCGAAAACAATTACATGCCATCGTTATAGAAAAGAGATTTCACCCAGAGCTGCTACTGCTTGTATTAGTTTTTCTTTCGAAGGATGACACTGAGGTTATTCGCAGGCATTTCGATTGTATCTTCTACTTCCAAACCATACTTTGATGCCTCAGCTACGACATCTTCCAAGTTCCTTACGCCGTACGATGGATCCTTGGCTTTGAGCCATTCCTCGAATTTCCTGTCCAAAATTATTAGTTTCAAGAATGTAAGCAAAGAAAACGAAGGAAAACGAAACGACAAGGAACGAAAACGAACCACGATATGGGAAGGAAATTTTGTTACGCACAAGTTGGATTCCACCGTATACCCATTCACACGATAGGGCCCGTACAAGATCAATCGACCACTTTTTGGCTTGAGTTTGGTACCGGCCATTTTCATGAGTCCCTGCGTCGCCGTCCAGGGAGAAATGTGTATCATATTGATGTTCCATATCCAGTCGATAGATTGATCTTCAATGGCCGATTCCGTAGTGGTCTCGCAGATGCCATTCTCATCCAAAGTTAGGGGGAGTGGTTTCGCAAAATTCACCGTTTCATAATTCCTCCAACACGGTTGACTTCCCTCATTTTTCGACGTTATCCCGGCGATCTCTTCAATGTATGCTTCTTGGGATTTCAAGGCGGATGTTTCGGGATCGGTCGATTGCCAATTCACTGGAATCTTCCGGTCCGCCAATTGTTGTGTAAAATATTGGGTGTGGACACCCGCTCCGGCCGCTACTTCCAATACATTCACTGACGATGCAGTAGTAGATGCATCTGTCGCGTTAACATCTCTCAATAGACGATCTCGGATGACTAGTTCCCAAATGGGACCCCTGTTCCGTTCCGCCGAAGGTGATTCGAGCTTATTGGCCATCGACATCATGAGGCCACCCAAAATTCGATTCTTCTGGAAGAAGATGTTGTAAGGCCGACTCCATGCAACGGCCAGGCACGGAATAACGGAAGTCCAAAGAAAAGACCGAATATTGCACTTCAATCACAGATCGCAACCCTGAAACAACAGATGATCAACGGAGGGAGAGAACGTGATGTGAATACTTGGAGATTTGTAGAGCCACGAGGGGAAAGATACGAATGTCGTTGGTCTAACTCTGTTCTTGTACTTGGTTGGTTATCACTCCTCGCTTCAACGAAACAATGGGGAACTACCGGGTATGGGACGGTTGTTTGTGTCGATAAGAAAGGCCTGTTCAGGAGAAAAAGCTTACCTGTTAAAGCTATGAGTAGGGAAGAAAGAGAGTACCTTAACACTATTAGGTTACCGGGCTTTATGACCGTGAGACAAGAGATCACAAACTCCGGGGCCTCGAAATCGTGAGTTTTGTGATCGTGATTTCTAAAAGAAGGGGTGTCACTCACCAAATCGGTATTTTTGTTGTCACGGTCAAAGTTACAACCAAGGTCAACCAACAACGGAAACAACTGTATCATCATCTAGTAGAGTAGAGCACAAGTCAAGACAAGTCGATAAAAGGACGATTACGTTATTACGTAACCCATCATTGTTGTAAAAGGAGGAGATACAATGGTAACCGTTTACGATTCTCCAAAGAATAGTATTAAGAATAATAATACTAAGAAGAAGAAGAGTGCCCTGCAAGTGCTCCTTGGACCCGACGCCGTGTTGCTGTCGTTAACGGAATTCCTTGTCAAACATGTGCCTCAGCTGGCACCCTTGCCACAGGTGGACGATACGAGAACACTGCAATTACTCCGGACGACAAAAGTATCCCCGTTCAATGAAATGCCTTGTCTAGTGAATGTTTATGGAAGGGCTGGGAAGCCCACAAATACCGAATCCTTATCGAGCTTGGTGGATCACGTCGTGTGGTCGTTGGTGCAGAGACGAGAACGATTCCGAAGGGACAAACAGGATGGACGTAATCTCTTGTGTCAAGGTTTTGTGGTGGCCTCGGATGAATTGGTCAAATCGGGAGCTCAATCTATACGCAACATGCCTTCTGGTATCCTCTTGATGCAAATGAACAGCAGTGTGGAATTCGTCAAGGCAAGCGCGCTGTTCCGTTTGTTGCACGGTTGGTTGGGAGACGGTGTCCTGCGATCAATGTTGCTGCATTGTCGCATTTTCCTTCCAATCGGAGATAATGAGAGACGAGAAAATTACTGGCAAGTGTCCGGTCCACCCTTGCGTGTGATGGGGACCAAGATCGACCCGTCGTGGCCCGCAAAACGAAAATGTCCTTCCACCACCAATCGCTCGAGACGAAAGCGTCAACGTCGAGACGCATTCATCTCGAATAATCTTGTTCCTAAACTTCGTCCATCGGCAACCATTGCGATGAACCCGTTACTTCATTCCAACTCGTACATTCCGAGTGTGGGCCTACCGACGAATCATGTTTTGAATCGATTCAGCGCAAATGATCTATTGGGGGACGTGTTCGACCTTCGTGGTAGGGATGGAAGAGTCAACAAGAACCGGTGGATACGGTTGCGAAATAGGGGTCTGAAAGTGTGCGAAAGGATACTAAAGAATCATTCAAAGTGTGATTACGCTCGACTTTTGGAACACTATTGTCCGCTCTCGGGTCTTTTGATAGAACAGTCCCAGAAGGAAATCGATTTGGCGTCAATGTCCGCCGCATATACATCTCCACAAGCTGTGTCGTCCTTCTTGAAAAGTGTTATCAAACGTGTTTTAACAGATGACGTTTGGGGTTGTCAACATAATCAGGATCGTGTCATGAAACTTGTCGACGAATTCGTACATTCACGACGACACGAACACTTTCCCAACACGCACCTTGTCCAGGGGATACGAGTGAAGCAAATGAAATGGCTTCGTTCAGATCCGACTAAGAAATTTTCTCGTTCAAATGAGGATGCCACGAAACAGTTGGTCTTGTTAGTATTGCGATGGACGATAGAAAAGTTCGTAATTCCTCTGCTAAGTGCTTGTTTCCATGTAACCGAGACTGAGTTCACCGGTAATCGATTGGTCTACTATCGAAAGCCCATCTGGTCCATCTTCCGGTCGCTTTCGATGAAGAAACTACTAATAAATCAGTACAAATCAATGACTGTCAAGGAAGCTGCGTTGAGGCAAGAACAGCAACGAATGGGATTCTCGCGCCTGCGTCTCGTGCCGAAAGCTACAGGAGTTCGACCGATCGCTATGCTTTCCAAATCTGTGTATATTAATTTCGCTGATGCAGCGAAAAACACAGAAAGTCGACTTGTGGAGACGGGGAATTACGTTGAAATTGCGTCTTTCTCGAAGCGTAGAAAACACAACGAAGAAGGTAACACCGGCAGAAAGAAGCTCGTCAAGCGCTGGGCGCCGCCTACAAACTTTTTTTTGAATGAAGCTTTTGGTGTTCTGAGATTTGAATATGAACAAGATGCGACTCTGTTTGGATTTGGGTTGGATGGTCTACAAACCCACTTCTACCCGCGCTATCGGAAATTTATAGAGGAGACCCAGCCCTTGTCGAACCAAAGTCGCAAACTATTTTTTGGCAGCGTTGATATTCGACACTGTTTCGATAGCATCAACCAAGAAGAGATGCTGAAAATCGTGCAATCTATATTGAATAAGGATGACTATTGCATACAGAGTCATTCGCAATACCGACCTTTCGAAAGCATGTCTCGACTTTTGAAAATAAAGAAGACCATTGTTGGACCACCGGAAGACATCAAAACGTTTCAACAACTGGTGGATGAGCTTGCTACTTGCAGTCACAAGACTGTGTACGCTGATACGGGCGTTGGTAATGTCTCCAAACGCGATCAGGTGATGAAGATGATTGAGGAGCACTTGAGAAGTCATACTGTTATCACATCGGATAGACATGGCGATCGGTACCTATTACAGTTGAAAGGAGTGCCACAGGGTAGCACCTTGTCAACTCTTTTGTGCAATTTTTATTATGGTAATGTGGAATCTCGTTTGTTCAATGCAAATGGGCCAGAGGAATCATCGTCGACGCACATTGTCTGCCGACAAGTGGACGATTTCATCCATATCGGCACCAGACGACACTTGCTACAAGAATTCCTCACGGTGATGCTTCGAGGCGATACCGACATGGGAGTTCAAATAAACGAGGATAAGACCCAAGTGAGTGCCACCATAGTAGTGAATCGAGGCGAAGGAAAGACTGAAACACTCAAGCCAAGTGGGAGTCACAGGACCTTTTCTTGGTGCGGGATGTTGTTTGATGTGACAAGCGGCGAAGTATTGAACGATTACAGTCGCTTTTACGATGGGAAAGCAGGCAACTCCATTACGATCGATCGGAGTCGAGGACCGGGAGAAGAGATGTTCGTGCAACTAAAAGCTTTTATGCGGCCACGATGCATGCCAATTCTATTTGATCGATGCATTAACAGGCCGGTGATTCAGCAGCACAATCTCTTCCAGATGATGGCCTTTGCCGCCGTCAAGTTGAATTTGTACCTTCATGCAAGGGGTGCTTCAATTAATTCGGGCACTGATGTTTCCCATCTTATCAAGAGTGCCGATGCAGCCATCACTTACGCTGGCATTTTGATTGAATCACGACTGAAGGCAAGTAATTCTCGCTGCGACATCACTCCGACACGGCACAAATATATTGGATGGAAGGCCTTTGAGGCTGTGTTTCGATTGTGTACAAAGGCAGGAAAAGTTGTCTTGGCTTTGAATCACAAAGTCAAAGCACATGACTGCGCAGACGGGAGTGTAGATGTGATTTGTCAACGCGCACTTCGATCAATGAATTTAAGAAAACTGATCTCTGATGACCAAGTGATATTTTCGTAAATGGTGATGCTAAGATTTTCTGAAAAAGCACAAAATCTGACGAGATGGAATGCTAGTCGATTCGAGACGCTTGGTCTTGCTATGGTTCCGCTGAAAAACCTGAAATGTCTCAAAGAGAGTTGCAGACCGTTCGTTTCGATTCCGGAGAACGTATGTGACAGAGGGGAAATAACCACTGTTCTATTTCTAAAGCATAATTGCATTAGAGCATGTCTTCAATTTGTGTCTTGGATGAACTTGTGATCGGTGGTTTATTGATTTGACTGTGTTTTGGTGGGATTCTCTTAGATTGCGTGCCAAACGAAATTACCTTGAAATGGCTTGCTCTCTGTAGTGTAGGTTTATTTATGGCCAAGACCCGGATGTGTATCTTTCGACCTCGTCTCGTTGATGACAGAGAGAACGACCGCGGGACAAGAATTCGACGTCCGTATCCTTTGTTGTTGTCTACGCAATCCTCATCCTGTTAATCGTAAGAGAGAACTTTATTATTTCTAGCGAAGCAACTAGTATCATGACGGACCAATTCAACGGAGGAGTTGCAAAGGCGTTGGATGTGGTTGTCAGGCCTCTTGTAAATGCCGTGGTGTTTATTCTGCCAATTGTGTACGTGGATGGCGGATGGCGGCCGCGGACGGGACAGCATGGACCATGCGAATGCCACGATTACGCCCGGCGACATCTCAACAACAACTCACTCGCAGTCTGTACAACTTATCTTTTACACAGGATTACAACTTTTCGCACAATCAGATTGAAATTCGAGAAGCTTCCTCAAAACTTGATGCTCTTTGTCTATGGATTCGTACGTCAATCTATCATGCGAAAGATTTGCCCGGGAAACACTGCCCGACGAACCTATACACACAGGTATTCCGATATGGCGTCTCACACTATGTTTGCTCTAAAATTTTGTTATGGTAGATTTCTTGTTTCTTTGGAGGAACGTTTCCGACTCTCTTCGTTGCCATTCAGGCGGCAGAGTACGGAGGCCGAAAAACTGTCATGAACGCGGTTGTAGAGTTGGCGGACGAAGCCCTCGTCATCTTAGAGGAGGTAAAGAAGGACGACGATATCGACGCAGATAAGGATGGGATAAAAGACGTGGAACAAATCCCAGGATCGGAGCTGTTGAAACGCAAGACCCTTCTTGTACTGAAGAAGATGAACCCCGAGAAGATCGACAAAGCAATCGGCAGCATTTACAAAGTGTGGCTCTCGGTCGCGGCCGTTCTCGCAGTAGAATTTGCAAGAACTATTTCGTTGGCCCTCGCCATTGCGGAATTTCTACAAAAACCATGTAAGGTAACCTGGCAGAACAAAATTGACGGTGCTTACGACAGCTAACTTGTTTACTTTTAAACAGGCGATCGCTTCATCACTCCTGTTTTGAAAAAGCTTGTACCCGACGACTATGACAAATGGGTACCCGTCATTCTTTCGTGGATCACGAAATCCATTGCCATGTCGATTGCGTGGTCCATTCAATCGGTTATTTCGGGCTTCACTTCTGCTCTTAAGGGTGGATTGATGATGGCACGTGCCGTGTATCAATTCTGTGTCTACCGAAACATTGATTTGTTTGGTCTGATCCATTCCGACCACACCAAATCGGTCGTTGACGAAGGCCTGTCTTATATTTTCGCCGCATTAGGCTTTTACGTTCAGTTCAGAAGCGGCTTTACGCTTCCAGCACCTTTGAATTTGTTACTCTGGCCATTGGAACTTTGCGAGTACTACATTCGTTGGACGATTACAAAAAAGGCGACTTGAGAAAGCAACGGGATTGCCAATAGTGTAAGCTAGGAAAGCACCGCTTCTGGTCAGAAAATCCAACCTGTGGACTATACCTGTCGTCTCGTAGCATTGCCGATAACTTTTGTGGCATCCCAGGATATAGGTGGATAGAACATACTTTGGCATTTCTTTTTCTTTTTTTCTCGCGTTCCACCACTCTGAACAGGCAACATCGGAATTACAAGTAGTACACAACTTGGGTATTTGAATGATCTATGCCTGAGTCAAGTCCAGCCCAATGCGAATGATAGTCAAAACGGCTACTTGTGGTCGCTCATCTTCCCATCCCTCGAGCGAAGAAAACGACTAGAACAATTGGCAACCGTTAATCCTAACTCAACATTTCTATACTGCAATGTCACCAAAATATTGCCATGCGAGTACACGATGCCGTCACTGGAAATGATCTAATTATTTCCCCCTGAAATCTGTTCAACCCACGACACTTCGATCGGTGTGAAGTCTCTCACCACTCACTTTTGGGGCTATGCTCACCCGCGAGGGACTAGTTGCACTCAAGTCTAGAGGCGTCCGTCTGACGCAAAGAAGTTTTAACAAGGAAACATAAAGTTGTATGTAGTAAGATGGGCAAAATTAGAATTAAACTAATCCGTGGGTATCGTTGTGAAAATTAGCAGAACTACTCGTCCAACATTGTCAACAAGATCTCAGTTTGTGTGCGCACAAAAGTCACAACTATGGTAGGGCATCCGTCGGCCTCAAAAGTACTAGGCGCAAAATTGCCTAAAGCTTCTTTATGCGTCAAAATTAATTACCTCAGCTATTTTCATTTGTGTTCTTCAATTGAATCATGGCTAGGTAGTTATTAGCGGCAGAAGAACGCCTCCTCACACACACAGCACGACCGTGAGTCGGAGCTGGGATGCGTGGCGTGACTATCCATCCCGCTGAAAAGGATGTGATAATGTTCGATGGACGAAGGTCTTTATCGAACCATTTAATCAAACCAGAAGTTCAGAATTTTACGGTGTGATTTGACATTCTTGGTCACACTTCACAGTCAGATACACATTCGCTTTTGTGCGCTTATTTTATATTTTGATTTAAATAATAATAGTTTTTAGTGTTTTCCAAAAATAATTTTTGAATTTTAGCCAATAATACCATATTTTTCTTATATTAATCACATTTTCTAGATCAAAATCAATTTTTTGTAAAGACGTAGCGTAAGAGCACAAAACCGGGTATGTCCCAGCTCAAAATACGCATGATTATTGAAGAAAAACAGTTACGGAGTCTGAATCACACCACCTGTATCTTCAACACTGGAGTCTGATTGTTTACGACCCAGACAGACATCACTAAATAATGTAAAAAGATGAGATGATCAAGAACTCAAGGCCACTAGGCATCGATCAACGTCGCCACGATTGGTAGGCCTATCGTACTCACCTCACACAAAATCATGCTTTGATTGACTGTGACGGTGATGCGACATGAGGTAGGTGTGATGTGAGAAGGCAGAAGAAGGGCCTTCCCTTTACTAAGACGAATCCGAAAAAATGCGCTCATTTCATATTTTGACAAAAAGTCAATTTTGGTGAATTTTTTTCTGTTTTTTTCAAATATATTATTGACTGTGAACTATCTATCTTCCTGGACAACTTCACAGTTAACTTTTTTGTTTTCTCGTAGGAGTAAATTTTCTGTTCTCTGTTAAATTTGATGAAACGATGATCCCACTTTTCCCGATGTGGTCCCGGCATACTTGCGTTGCCACTACAAAGTCATCATCATCGGTACGTAAAAACAGCAGACATTTTGATGGAATGTAACGTTTATGTTAGATACAACCTAACACATCGGATTCATATAAGATCATCATGTCGGCGACGAAGACTGCCTCTAGTACATTCAATGAGAGAAAGCGATCGATTCTTATGGCCTTTATCAACATCATGTTGTGTCTCGAATATTTACTGCCCCCTCAACTCTAGGTAAAATTGTAAATGCCCCTGGTGTTATGGTTGGTCTCTGGCGTTCGGATTGTGCATTTACTCTCCTCTGCGTGTCCACCTTAGTCAGTATTTCTTGTATAGACATAAACAAAAAAAAAACAGCAAATTTACATTTGTGGATTGATCCAGTGCTGCTCTCACAGTCAGTAAACTTACGGGTAGAACACTTAGATATGTTGATGAGTCGACATTGATTTCACAGTGCGTGTTGTCTATTTTTTATGATGAAAATAATCAATGTTCAAATAATATTATATTTTAATTTGTTCATACCATGGCGCCTGTATTTACCTCACGTTAGATCACTCAGTTCGGAAGCGCTTCCTTTGGATTCGTCGAGAACAAGTGCAGTACCATATATATTGTTTCATTTTCTGTGTCTCCTTAGTTTTGTTTTGACATCAGTCTTCGTCCTTCTTATTTCCTACTCCGTAGTTCAATGGACTCATCAACCAAACCTCGTATGCAGTTTTCGGAAGGGCTTAGTAACTTTTTTTGTTATCAATCCTCATTCTTATTTCGCGCTGTAACTTATCGAAAGGAAAGAATATTCTATCACTTAATCGTGACTGTCAATATTAGAGTTGCTTGTGAAATCTCGGGAAGCGCAAGGAACGTCGAGCAGTACACACGCTATGGACTCCAAGTGATGATTGAGCGAGAAGGAAACAATGAACACAAATTCGCATCAATCGGGGCGACAAACGCTCCGACACCCTCCGCGATGCACCTGGCGGGCCTTGAAGACAGGGGACCGATTGAACTTCTAGCATCCGATAGACCACAAATACCCCTTACAACCGATAATTTGCGAGAACTCCTCACCATGTCGAATCCAGATCGAGGGAATGGTGGGTCTGCCAATCGCTTTCAACAAATGCTGCAACAGCAACAGATACAGCAACAGATACAGCAACAAGGCACGATTAACAATGATCCACAGGGTATGCTACTGAATCTTCTTAAACGTCGTGCTGAAGATGCCACCTCCCTCGATGCGCAGCACAAGAGACAACGAACGGCGGATGAAAGTAAAGAGATGAGTGTTCCGAACCAGGCCCTTATGCAGTCTTCGGGTATGCAAGGGGGTCCAACACCCTTCTTCCTCGGACAAGGAGACCACCAACATAATTCTCTTGCTTCTAACCTTCTTATGAATGACCAATTCATGAGGGCCGAACTCCGAGCAAGGCACTTACAACAAGAAATGACCGCCAACCGAAACGCTGCGCTCATCGCATCTCTATTGGGCCAGTCTCAAGTGGCCCAAAATATGAACTACCCTCCTCTTACGCAGCAACAACATCAGCAGCTGTTGGACACCTCCACTCGAGGCCAAGCGTCTAACTCATTTGGAGGAGCCGAGATGGACATTCTCAATGGGATCGTGCAGCGAAATCGCCACTGTCACGGACTACCTTCGAATCATCTTAATCACCAGCTCCAACGTTCCAACATGTTTTCTCATCCGAACGTTGATGTTAGTGCAATAATTCGCCAAATCAATTGGCCTGGCCAAGGCTTAGATGCTTCTCAGAACTTCGAAAGCGCTGCTCGTGCGTCGTCGCGA
>Ga0051981_10001059_pt1 | contig 13485 bp, 13 predicted proteins | sample CryGey13umfilter_3_FD_59644 | JGI IMG/M metagenome (GOLD analysis project Ga0051981, IMG submission 59644) | Groundwater microbial communities from aquifer in Utah, USA - Crystal Geyser 4/10/14 3 um filter | ecosystem: Environmental > Aquatic > Deep subsurface > Groundwater | place: USA: Utah... | reverse complement strand
AAAAAAAAAAAAAACACAGGCTATGATATCATCCACCAGCCGTATTATTATGTTTGTATGTGAGCCTGAATACTGCTATTCCATTTAATTTTAATGTGTACGTTAAGTAAACCACTACCAAAGTAGATTAGGAATGAAACCTAACGCAATATATGGAGAGCCTGCCATGGATGTAAGGCCGGCATGGGTTAGAAAGTCAAACTGCTCCTTTTTAGGAGTAGGCTTCGAGCAGAGTTCAAGAATATGTTCAATGGCAGAGGAGGTCGTCTTTCGTCATAGTTAGAAAGACAGTTTACCACGAGTAGCCCATTATGACAGCACGATAATAATACATCACTTGCGTTATACCAGCATTGATAGCCTTTCATCATGATGGTTCGGGCGTACAATATCTTCATACTACGTGGGTATTCCATTATATAGTAAAACGCATGGAATTATACACGACTGGTGTTCCGAGTCTTCCCATCGGCATCCTTGTCCTGTCACCACGATGGAATCGACCAAAACGGTAGATTCAAACAGAACTAGGTAAAAAGGTCGCGTTCCAATTCTTCGTCGGAATCGAATTGAGGTGCCCGTAACTGAGCGGTAACAATTTGTTGCCATTGTGGCGATGGAATCTGTGTAGACGACAGAACGGGACGGTCTGGTTTGTGATACGGGGCATCGTTGCCCACGTACGGATATGCATGACCGGCAGGCACGGTCCGGTAGGACAAACAATCGTGTGCCCGGGCCGCGGCAGCGTGTTCGGCCATTTTCTTCGATTTATACCAGCACAAGCCATCATTTTTCCATTCGTAATGCGTCCCTTCCACTTGATAGCCACCGGCTGCAAATGTTTCCCCGGTAACAGGACATACGAAGATACTGGTAAATCGCAAATTGTGCGGCGGTCCACCATCATTCCATGTAATGTAGTCGGCTGGACTCAAAATTTTACGATACGGGTCCTTGCCATAAATCGCGTATAGTTCCGATTTGGGAGCCCCCGTGAGTTTGTATTGTGGAAACCGAGGCGAAGTGCGAGGTGACGGAAGATATGGTTGCTGGTGTTGTTCTTGTCGTGTTGGTAGAGGATGTGTATCGTCCGGTACTGGATGCGTATATCCCGAGATACTCGACACGATCGAAGCTACCGTGTCGTTGCTGCTATTTGGAAGATTGGTTGGTTGTGATGATGATGCTGTCAAGGTTTGGGACTGCCCTATATTGGTCGGATTTGGTAGGGGAGGCATGGAACGGTGTTCCGGAATACTGTACCCCGCAAAGGGTGGATCGTTGTGATGATTATGATGCGCGTGCTGTGCGTCGGGAGGTGATGTCATTGTCACGGGTTCCGTCCGTGACAATGGAGGAGTTGGCAATATCTTGGATCGTCCTCCCCCTTCTTCTGCTGGCCCCTTACTCGATGCCGATGAAATTGATGATTGGCCCGACGGCAATGAGGAATTTGTCGAAGTCGCTGTATGGGAGACAATGGAGGCACTACTTCCGATCCCGCCGCGTGGTTGTGATGGTTGCGGCAGTGCGTGCGATGGTTGTTGTGGATCGCTGGGTGTCCCCGACGATAGATCGGAGTATGCACGAGGTGCGATCGTCGTGCTGTCACGATCATTCACTGGGGTCCGTGACAGGAAGGTTTGACGCCGAAAGCCGGCGGGCTCGTTACTGCTTGCATCCTGATACATCTGTGATGGTGTTTGTTGATTCTCTTGCTGTCTTGAATCAGATGCGGTTGCCATTGTACAGTCAATTGGAGTTACAATTTGTTGTGGATGACACATGGGAGTAGTGTCATGATGGACGCCTGTCCCTGTGTTTGTTGTTGTTCTTGTATCATTTTGAAGGGCCGCGAAAATCAAGTCACCGGCCTCCTCCGCCGCCATCTTATCATTGTTGTCTTCATCATCCTCGTCTTGGGATGAATCATCAAACTGTCCTTCCACAGTAGGAACCAGTAATGACCCTCCTCCACACAGATACTCACGCTTGAATCGTTGTGACGAATCATCTGTCGTCGGTGTTAGAAAGCCCCCTCGTCGACCGCGGACCGGAGGGGAGTTGTTTGTGCTGTCATGCTTTTTGTCGCTGTTTCTGTTGCTGTTGTTGTTGATGGTGGTGTGATGAAATCCTCTCATCGTTGTGACACACGCGTAATTAATTGTAATGAATAAATGAATGAAAAACAATCAAATCTCACCGTCAAGAATGAAAAGATAATTCATGGACACAGGTAGGGATGTTTGACGTAGACAGGCCGATGTGTAATGTAGCTGTAAATTGGTAGGTAGGAGGTAGGTTGGAGGTAGGAATAGATGGATCAGCGGGATGAACAAAATGGATGGATTGTACCCCCACGGCCTATTTTACAGTTACTGTTTTATTATTACCTACTCCTTCTACCGCCAAAACCGCCGTGGGGGAACACGTAAAAAAGGTTTGGGGTGAACCTCTCACGCGCGCGCTCACGTCATGAGGAACATGATTTGGGGACAGAACGAGAGTAATTCTCACAAGACTCGATATGTACTAGGAGTACTAGCTAGTAGGAGCATAGTAACCTTACTACCTAGATCGAAATGCTTTAGTCTTGGGAAGACTGACTGTGAGTGACGATCCCATTTTTTCTTCAGTAATGTAGGTGAATGTAACTGTAATGTAAACTGATGTGATGACATCATAGTTCCAATCTCTAGGATACAAACACGAACTACCATAGCATTGCTTCTATTCCTCTGATGAAATAGTTTCAACATTATCTTCTACTTGTACTTACAGTTAAGTGGAGCAGCAGATCTGACTGCTGTTACATTAATTTTACACTGTTAGTTTGCCGTTCATCGCGTGCTTTTCAACTCCACACAATCCGACCCCGGTGCGGCAGTCATTATCCCTTCCTGTGAAATCAAAATATGATGAACAGAGATCTACCATATCTTCTTGGATAGTCCTGCCCCGTCGACTAACTGAATATATGTGTATCTCGCACATCGTATCTCTGTTCCGCCCATCTGCCTATGCTCGACAGTGATGCGAGAGCCAAAAGGCAGATGGGCATTATTCTCCCCCACTTTCTGTGCTGACTCCAAGGGTATCGCACATTGAACCAATTCTGACGGACACATCGTAAGTACTATTACCTATTGTTCCCAGCTCGCATCGTCAGTTCTTGCTTACATTAGCCCCCACTTCGATAACCGATTATTATCAGCCAAACTCAAACCTCCCGCTTCCCCCAGGAAGTTGAAAAAGAGTGAGGTACGGTACTCCGGCTCACACGACACAGACTGCGGCGGACTTCGAGACGAGGTCGCATTTTCGACGAAATACCTGGTATGGTACCGATTGTTCGTTGGATGTACTCGTGCGTCGATGTGGGCATTTCGCCGAACTTCGGCTGTCAATTTGTTCTGTCAAAACGCACTTTGGATCCCGATGTTTGTTCTCACTCGTCGTCCATTTGCTACGTTGGGACGCCGTACCGTCTTCTTCCTTATCTTTACCAACTATCTATTGTTCAACATCGGGAGTAAACCATGCCTCCCTGTCGTGCCGAAGACCATAATCACTTCAAGGACCGTATCGTACCGGCGCCCCATCCCCTCGAACCACTGTCGGCCGTCGAAGTTACCAAGGCGGTGCAGATCGTAAAGCGTGACCATGGAGTGGGAAATACCTTTCGTTTTCATTGCGTTACCCTACAAGAACCTCCCAAGGCACATGTTCTGGCCTACGAAGCTTCCGGAGGAGGAGAAGGAGGAGGAGGAGAAGAGGAAGCTCTCGACCGTGAAGCCTTCTTGATTCTACTCGACAATGCCACGGGCAAAACCTACGAGGCCGTAGCGAACTTGACCAACGATTGTGTCCGATCCTGGATGGAAATCCCAGGTGTACAGCCAAACATTGTATCAGATGAATTGGAAGAATGCGAGAAACTGGTGAAGATGGATCCTGGTTTTTTGACCGCTCTGGAAAAGCGTGGTTTGTTGGACGAATTGGACAATGTGGTGGTAGATCCATGGGCCATTGGGAACTTTGGTTTTACCGAAGAAGAAGGCATCCGGATGACGAAATGTATCTGTTATCATCGCAACTCACCCGGTGGGAACTTTTACTCCCGCCCGATTGACGGACTCATGCCCGTCGTGGATCTCATCAAGATGGTGGTCCTGCGGATCGAAGACTTGGGCGTGGTCCCCGTTCCCCCCGAAGCGGGTGAATATGCCCGTGAATTTCATCACCAAAATTTTCGTCGGGATGTCAAGCCGCTTGAAATCCGACAGCCACAGGGTCCCAGCTTTGAAGTGGACGGACATTTGATTCGTTGGCAGAAGTGGCAAATACGCGTCGGTTTCACGCCCCGCGAAGGTTTGGTCCTGTACACGGTCGGATATGAAGACGGTGGACGTCTCCGGTCCGTCCTGTATCGAGCCTCCATGGCGGAGATGGTGGTTCCGTATGGAGATCCGCGTCCTCAACATTTTCGTAAGAACGCCTTTGGTACGTGCCGTTCTCATTCCTGCGTATTTGATCCGCGATAGCACGACGTCGTCTCATAATGAATAATTCGGTCCATCGTCTTGCAGACCTGGGCGAATACGGTATTGGCCTGTTGGCTAATTCACTAACCAACGGCTGTGACTGCTTTGGCGAGATCCATTACTTTGACGCTGTGCTTACGGATAGTCGTGGCAACGTTTCGATCACCGAAAACGCCATTTGTCTGCACGAAGAAGACTACGGCATTCTCTGGAAGCACACGGATTGGCGTACGGAACATGTCGATGTCCGACGGTCGCGGCGACTGGTCATTTCGTTTATCACCACCGTGGACAATTACGGTGAGTGCTTTTTGACAAATATCTATCCATTCGATGTATAGATGGCAGTGCATGTGCACTCACACGTTCGAGGAATAGAGTACGGCTTTTATTGGTACTTTTATCAGGACGGATCGATCCAGTACGAGGTCAAGCTGACGGGCATCCTCCTCTGCGGAGCCTTGAACGATTTCCCCAAATATGGTACCCTGGTGGCGCCAGAAGTGAATGGCCTAAATCACCAGCACTTTTTCGGAATGCGTTTAGATTTCAATCTAGACGGCCCAGAGAATTCGGTCTACGAAGTTAATACAAAATCAGAACCCATGGGACCCGAAAACCCCCAGGGTAACGCTTTCTATGCGGAATCGACGTTGTTTGAGAAAGAGCAAGACGCCCAACGGCAGATCAATCCTTTCACGGCACGGTACTGGAAAGTTGTCAATCCGAACCGGAAAAATCGGCTTGGACAGGACGTTGCTTTCAAGATCGTCCCCGGCGACACGACCGTACCATTCGCTCATCCTGAGTCCCCTATTCTGCAGCGCGCCGGTTTTCTCACCAAGCATATTTGGGTGACTCCGTATGATGCCGATGAAAAGTATCCCGCTGGGGACTATCCCAACCAGCATGCCGGTGGCGACGGTCTACCAAAATGGACGAAACAGAATCGTAGTATCGCGAACACAGATGTTGTGGTCTGGTACGTCTTTGGCAAACACCATTTGGCCCGTCCCGAGGATTTCCCTGTCATGCCGTGCGCCTATGCTAGTTTTCACTTGACGCCGCTCGGTTTTTTCTCGGAGAATCCTGCCCTGGATGTACCCCCTTCGAAACCCAAGACGCATTGTCATTCCCGTACGCAATGCCGCTAACGGAGACGGGAACATTATCCCCGCATGCGGCAAATCTCAGCCACGCCACCTTTGATCGGACACAAGATTTTCATGAACAAATTCTAAGTCGACCGCAATCATTAGGACAAAGAGTAATCGCATACTTATAAAAAAACGAAACTTTTGAAGAGGATTCCACGGCAAATTTATCGAGATGCTTTATTTACGGGGGGAGTCTCCTTTTGCTTGATTGGAGGTTATGATGTAGGATAGTGACATCGTGAAAGTACTTTGTTCCAATGGACTTTTCGGGTGTTTTTCACATCACTTCTTGTTGGTATTAACAGTAATAACGCGACTGCATTAACTGTGAACACATGAGCGACTGTCAACAATAGAAAGTTTCTTGGTGGTAACACTGTGATTGTTCGAAAGAAAGGTCTTGATGTGAGACTCATCTTGACTGGACACACATCCTTCCGAAAGTCGCTAACTAGGTTCCTAGTGTTACTACCGTAGAGAGACACCGAAATCTAAACTCACTGTGAGTGGGCCTGCAAGCGTGGAAGGGGATTCCGGTCGCGGTTGACGCCCCAAAGATCTGTCCCTGACGAACGTGAGAAGAAATAAAATGAAATAATCCGTTCATCCCTGAGTACATAATATTATTATTCTCGATGTGATGCGCTGGAACCAAACTCTGGCATTCATTACAGTAAGAACAAGAACAACGCAGCAGATGACAGGCATAGAATAAAGGTACACCAAGAACAAATAATCATCTACCGCAAGATTCTACATCATAGTCTAACAAAAGTTGGCCTTGCCTGTTTTGTCCGATTGGATTTTCAACAATTTGTATCTATCTTGTTTACCCTGAAACAACAACAATCACTTTGTTGTCCTTCGAACGGACATTGGCCAAAAAACCAGATTTGTCATCAAGATAAACTTTGAAGGTATCGGTGTATAGAATAATATGTTTTCAAGAAGAACTCTTGCTACATTCCTTCTGGGGTCGTTGCTGCTCTGGGTTCAAACTTCGTCCTTCCATCCTTCACAGCCAGCAAATCTCTTGACGGGGCAGATCCGCCAAACACATTCACTCTCCTCACGTGAGAGAACAATCAAAAGATCGTCCAGAGCTCGTCCTACCGTTACAAAGACATCAACTTCAACAGGACTTGGACTCTTTGGTCTCAATCAGAACAACGAACCAGCCGTCGAACTCACACACGAAACAAAGCCTCAAGTATACCCCCAACGGTGGGTCCAGTTGGCCTATTTATCGGCTCTGGCCTTGTTATCCGATTGGATATGTTTTTCCGTCGCCGCCGCACCCGATATATACGAAGGGGCTTTCAAGCATTCAGCTGCTACTATTATTGATATCTTTCTATTTACCAATGTCGGAACCTGTTTCTTAGTCACGGATATTGTCAATAGATTTGGTCTGCAAAAAGCCGTACAGGCGGCCGCGGTGCTCATGGCCGTCGGATGTTGGTTTCGGTCCGGCACATCGTTCTTGCCGGTCATCCCGGGCGCCGAACACCTAATGTCATACACGAGCATTGTTTTGGGGACTGTTATGGTGGGTGCCGCACAACCCTTCTTCCAATGCACGCCACCAGTTTTGTCCGCCACGTGGTTTGCTCCGTCGGAACGTGCGACGAGTACGGCCGTGGCACTGAACTTTAACCAAATTGGAATCGCCACGGCATTCTTAGTGGGTGGGGCCATGGTAACAGACGGAGATGGTCTAGAACTATACTTTGGTATCATTGCTGTTCTTAGTACGATTACAGCCGTGGGGGCATTGCTGCAGTTCCAAGACGAACCACCCATCCCACCATCTTCGTCAGAAATTGAAAAACGCATTAAAGGGGAAGTAGAGCCACCCTTTTTGGATTCTATTCAACGATTCTTTCAGAAACCAGGTTTTACCAAGGCGTTGGCTGCCTTTATTTGTAGTGTAAGTATTGCTTCTCATGGTCGGTGGGGTTAAATTACCCTTCTTTGTGATGAATAGTGTGCCGTTCTGTTGGGTGGTTTTTTATATGTTTCATCTACAACACTCTCACACACGTTATGTATCGTCATAACTTTCTTTGACATTTCAGATCAGTATCACCAACATCGTGGGTGCATTTGTCGAAGAAGTTATGACACGGGGTGGTGTCACGGATCGTTTGTCCGTCGATTTGGCTGGAGCCGGATTTGAAGCTGCCATATTGATTGGAGGCATCGTTCTAGGCGGATATGTTGACCGTACGAAAGAATATAAAAAAGTGACGTTAGCATGCCTGGCCACCACAGCGTTCATGTGCATTCCACTTGGGTTGACTGACCACGCCTTGGGCAAGGAGCCCGTTCTGTTGGTGGCCGCGCTACTGGGTTTGGGCGTTGCGGCCGGTCCGATTCAACCCATCAATGCGGAACTGGCAGTTGATGTTACATATCCAGGTGACGAAACAGCCGTCGAGTCGGTTCAACAAATCGGAGGGAATCTCGTATCGGCCTTACTGGTACCCGTGGCGGAATTGTTGGCCAAACGAGACGTGACCATGCTCAAAGGTGTGCCCTTGGTAGAATCAGACATACGCGGAGATGTTCTTTTGCTGATGTCATTGGCACTCATCACCATGGTGTATTTTTCGAGCTTCGACGCGCCCTTGGCAAGGAGCGCAGCGGATACAGCTGGCGAAGCAAACGAAGCACCTGGCGCTCTAAATGGGGAGATTGATGACCGTGTATCACAGAATGATAGAGTAATAGCAATCGTCCCCGGAGAGGATTGAGAAAAAAGGAAAGGACAAAATGCGTTGTAAAAATGATTGAAGAAAAGACAAATAGTTCCTCGTTTCTACGCTTTTTTCACATTCTAAGATTTGGATGTATGCATGGTTGGAGCCATAAATGTTTGCCAGCTTGTTCATTCCTTACAGTTAGAGCCTTGATACCCACACTGCACTAGCAGGACCCTTACATTAGTATCGCGGAATGTCTTTTACCCGTATTACTCTACACGACTGGAAAGCTTTACACGTCCCGCCGGGCTCTTCCGGTCCCGGCAACAAATTGCATTTCCATGCGGAATCCGCTCTCACATGGTCATAAAATGTGAGCTACGGTTGAGGAACATAATAATATTGAGTAATGTTTTTCTTGAGGTAGAGCATGTGGATCAGGAAATACAAAATAATATTCCGATAAATTTTTATTTTGTGCGTATGTGCATATGGATTCTATCTCTAGAGAGGACTGTAAGAGTGTAAAACGAATGCTCCCCCGGAACAAACCGATCAGCGATGATGGAGTTCTTTAATTTGATACAGGGCTTATATATTTACAGTAATTGATCAATGAAACAAAAATTGCGTGCTTTTCATGTAGACAGACCCAAAGAATTCGATTTAGATTGGCAGGCGTGTTTCTGGTTGAGTCTCTGCCGCGCTGGCGGGACTTTCAACGTATTATGACGAACAAATTTTTTGGTTCACCCAGGCGCGCCGTGGCGATAAGTCGTAGGAACGGCCACACAAAATACTCATAACTTCAGCTCGCTACCATCTTTTCCGTCCTTGGCAGAGCGACACAAACATTGACCTTCACCTCGAAGAATTAAGTGTAAGGTGGAAAGTCCCTCGTTCGTCGATAGGATTGTGTCAAATAATACCTACTTGTCAATACGATGAGGTTGTTTCCTACCCTTACGATTCTTCTCTGGATCTCTTTGGCTTCGGCTCGTGTCGGAAACCGAGATGATCAAGGCGATAACATGGAGGAAAACCTGGACGAATCGTCTCGTAACCTTCGTTTTTCCCGAGATCCTGGCGGTAACTCTGGCGGAAACAGTACCGGGGGTAACAATGAGGAAAACAGCACCGGAGGTAATTCGGGTGGGAGATTCTCGGATGGCAACGGTGGAGGAAACTCAGGCAACAACGGAGACAACCCAGGCAATGGAGGGGATAATCCTGGCAACGGTGTCGATAACCCAAGCAATTGTGGACGCATTCCAGGACAACCAATTCCCGATCAGTACATATTGAATCTGTCCAGGGCCGATGGAGACAAAGCAAAAGGGCTTTTGTATGCTCTCTTGATTAGAAACCCAGATGCACAAGTGGTCCACACATACACACAAGTCTTCAATGGATACGCCGTCAGCGGTCTCCCCGGGGCGGCCCTACAAAATCTTGCGAATCAGAATCCTGATGTTATCTTTTCGCTAGAACAGGATTCGTATGTACAAACCACTAACGCTGTTTGGGGTCTGGATCGCATTGATCAACTTACTGGGTCTTTAGACGGCAACTACAATCCGCCAAGTGGTTTAGATGGGAGCGGCGTTGATATTTACATCATCGACACGGGCCTTAGAAGCACTCACAATGAATTCAGGGGCAGAGTGAAGACTGGTCGATCATTTGTTGGTGGTACTACGAATGATGCAAACGGCCACGGTACTCATGTTGCTAGTACGTACATTGAATATAGGATATGTATTGCGCTCAAAGCTGCGTGTGAATGATTTCTCTCATATTCTGATCTTCTTGGTATTCCACTGTCTTTTCAAATGGATAGGTACTGCTGCTGGTACGACGTTCGGAGTTGCTAAAAGGGCGAGTATAATTCCAGTGAAAGTCTTGGGCGACGATGGATCAGGCACAATTAGCGGGGTTATAAGCGGTGTTGATTGGGTGGCGAACCAACATAAACAGTCAAGCGGTAAAAAATCCGTGGCCAACCTGAGTTTGGTTGGCGGCAGTTCCGGAAGTCTGAACACCGCCGTCAATAGGGCTGCGAGTGATGGCGTCGTCATGGTTGTTGCCGCCGGAAACGACGAAGTTAATGCTTGCAATTATTCTCCGGCTGGGGCCTCAAGCGCAATCACAGTCGGATCGACTGATCCAACGGACAGACGAAGTTCTTTTAGTAATCATGGGTCATGCCTGGACATTTTTGCGCCGGGAAGAGGTATCACAGGGGCCTGGATAGGTAGCGACAGTAGAACCAATATAATATCGGGAACGTCAATGGCTAGCCCACGTGAGTTCTGATATCCGCCGTAATCTTACTGCTATCACGGTACACTGTCTGACGGCTCTTCCTCACACTTTCACTTCGCCTTTCTCTCGTAAATGCCAGATGTCGCTGGTGCCGTGGCCTTACTTATGCAATTTGATGATAGAATTGATGGAACAAGAAGCAATTCAGATATTGTTGGCAGACTAGACAACACTGCCGTCTCCATTTTAGATCGGCGCTCTGGCTCACCAAACACGCTTCTGAATGTTAATTGTATCACCTCAGATACTTGCACTTCAGCCCCCACAACAGCACGGCCCACGCCATCGCCGACAACAGGGCGGCCATCGCCATCACCAACGCCGCGCCCACCAACCCCATCACCTACAACAGCATCGCCGACAGCGGTTCCGGTATATTCGAGATTCTTGAGCATCACCGTAGTGTATGACGCTTGGCCTGCAGAAACTACGTACGGCCTGGAGAAATGGAACGGCAATCAGTGGGACCTTTTGTTCAGTGATGGCGGCGGTGTGCCCTCTTCGACGGTCCGAACTGACTTTGCCTTGGAAGAAGACGGCACTTATCGTTTCTATATGAATGACGTATTTGGCGATGGTATCTGCTGTACTTACGGACCTGGTTCGTACACACTAATGGATACTGAGCGTGGTATTATGATCGCATCAGGAGGACAATTTGGCAAAAGAACTGAAAATAAGTTCCTCGTTTCAAGTGGCCCTGAACCCACTGGATCGCCGTCCTCAAGTCCAACCAAATCACCGACTCATTCTCCTTCAACGAATCCCTCTTCGTTTCCTTCATCTACCCCAACACAGAAACCGACATTGTCTCCTACAACAGCCCCAACAAAAATTCCAACACCCTCACCAAGTGTCACGCCGACAACTTCCCCTTCAGTAAAGCCAACCGCGGGTCCGACCTCATCTCCTTCGGGTGCCCCGACAAATACTCCAACATTCTCACCAAGTACCGTGCCGACTGTGGTTGCTTCAGAGAGCCCGACAGCGAGTCCCAGCAAAGCTCCAAGCGAATCCCCGTCGAATCTGCCTACGTATTCTCCAAGTGGCGCTCCGACAAGTGTTCCATCCGAAATCCCGTCGTCTTTCCCATCGGTTTCGCCCTCAAATAGTCCATCAACACTGCCAAGTGTATCGCCGAGTTTGTCTCCGACTGTATCGCCTTCTGATATCCCAACGACAACTCCGTCCTCTCATCCCAGCTTAAATCCTTCGCTTGCACCCTCGGTAGCTCCTTCGTCTGCACCCTCGGTAGCTCCTTCGTCGATGCCATCAAGGAACCCAACAGGTGCACCTTCCGATCAACCATCATCGGCACCTGCGACAGCATCACCGTCGGCGAACCCATCGGCAGCACCAGTCGCACCCACACCTGAGCCAGAACCTACCTCACAGCCATCAGGTTTTCCCTCTTCCACTCCGACAGGGTCACCGTCAGCCATTCCAACTGCGAATCCGACATCGGAACCAACATCAGCCCCGTCTTCAAATCCAACTGAAGTACCATCGAGCACCCCCACATCCACACCAACTTCAGTACCAAGCTCAGATCCATCCTCCATCCCGACTGTATTGCCCAGCGACGGTCCAACTTCCACTCCGAGCGTTGGGCCTTCTTCAATGCCGACGCAATTTTCCAGCGAGTCACCGTCGGTCGTCCCCACTGCGAAACCGTCATGGTCCCCGTCGGAGATTCCCACGGGAAGTCCGTCACTAGAGCCGACAGCTATATCTAGTGAATCTCCGTCCTCGGAGCCGACGAAAGCTCCTAGTCATTCTCCATCCCAAGAACCGTCGGTTTCGCCAAGTCAGCTTCCAACTTCAAGTCCATCCATTTTACCGAGCGCGAGCCCGGTTGTACCACCAACGGCGGCGCCTACAGGTTCTCCCGTTGCCGCACCGGTTGACATTCCCGTGTCCTTTACCATGGCCGTCACATACGACTTGTTTCCGCAAGAGACCTATTTTGAGTTTTCCCGCGTGACTGAAAGTGGCACCCAAATTCGACTCGTATCCCGTCCCACAGAAGGATTCCCGCGCTATCAAACAGTTACCGTGACCCAAACCTTGACCAATGGTTATTATGCATTTGACATCCTCGATTCATGGAAAGATGGTATGTGCTGTACGTATGGATCAGGCGGGTATTCCCTATCTGCAGATGGGATCGTATTGGCCTCCGGAGGTCAATTCGGTGCTAGAGAATTCGTATGTCTCGAAGTTAAGGGCGGTACTGTAACAGTTCTCGCTAAAAGAGACGCGGCGTTCGATTGCCGCACCTCCATCTGATCGATTCCTTTTCACTGAAACCGTGTGCGAAGCACCCACATCCCTGTCACAGAAAGTATCGTCAATAGTGATTGGTGCATAAGCAATGCAAAGCCACAATTAATTAATACTTAACGAAAAGTAACGTGAAGATACATGAGGTAGGAGTACAATATAGTATGTATGTGCTGCCATGCCCCGACGAGTATATGGTAAATCGGTGTTGTGTACAGTTATTCTCTATTGGCGGACGGTGTGTAACTTGTCGCAATGGCAGGTTGACGTCTTCCGTTTGGATTAGGCTTTTTACTCGTCGCACATGCGGGATCATCGCGCGAAGAATTCATGTGGAAAACAAGCAATTGTATCATTCGGTCTTCATTAATTGCACGAGTTCTTGACCTCTGTCGTCGTGAACTCTTTCCCCATTCATTCATTCATTCATTCATTCATTCATTCATTCATTCATTCATTCATTCATTC
>Ga0051981_10001054_pt1 | contig 13516 bp, 8 predicted proteins | sample CryGey13umfilter_3_FD_59644 | JGI IMG/M metagenome (GOLD analysis project Ga0051981, IMG submission 59644) | Groundwater microbial communities from aquifer in Utah, USA - Crystal Geyser 4/10/14 3 um filter | ecosystem: Environmental > Aquatic > Deep subsurface > Groundwater | place: USA: Utah... | reverse complement strand
GGGGACACAGTATGAAACACAGTACAAGGGTGGCGAAACCCCCGACCATATTTCATCAAACATACTCCATAGTTATAATATTATTATGCGGGAAAATTCGGAAATTAAAGTTCGGAATAGACACAGCCAATCTCGTGTATTAACAGTAATAACATCACGTCACATCATCAAAATAACAAGATGAATGTCAATCTCGCAACTTGTTCTTCATGCCCCACGCTGCACTGAGTCAAAGTCGGTAGCGACATAGCTGTAATTTATACGCTACATAATACATCAACATGGAATATGGTATCCGTCAGTGTGGTACCTGTCGAAGGATTGAGACGCCCATTCAAAAGCATGAGGCTGTTACCATCGTTTTAATATCCTTGATGGTCGTATGTCGGATCGATTCCGCACGATCATCTGTGCAGTCGTCGAGCCATGGTACATGACCGAAACTTGATTGCTAAGGGTGAACATCAAAACGGCACATTTTCAAGTTCGGCGTCACGTCAACAACTTGAACAAAAAGGGATTTGCGTGTATGATATGCCACCGATTCACAAGTACCATTACCTCCATCTTTTCCAGAGAAGAGAGGATATTTCCGGAGTAACAGTAATCTGGAGTTCATGACGAATCCGGGGTATCGCTCTCGAGTTTAGGACGATCCGGATGGATTGATGATCATTAGTTCACGCACAAGCGACAACCCAAAATTCGTCTCTGACGGTCTGCAATACTCGGATGGTTGCTTCATATGATCTTTCTCAGGAAAACATACACACATACACACACACACACACACACACACACACACATACACACACAGCACCGACAGTTATTGAAGTAAAATCGGTGAATGTGGCTACAATGGCGAAATTAATATAGTAACATTCATATGATTCAACAAGAATGTATCAGACTCTTCGACGCGAACTCATGATTGTGCCCCCATAATACAATAACATGCGAACGTTACATTTCGGCACAACAAGAACAATGTCAGGACAGCCATGAAGTCTATGAATGTTTCAAATGTCATGTAGATGATATGTTGAAAAATATGGCCACTCGTGAGCTTACTTTTGCTAGCGTGGCGGCCGATTGTTGTTGATGCGATGACTCGGTAGGCATTGTGACGGACAACTAGTACCGAACCGGAACTTGCACGTTATTCCACGCCAGACGAAGAAAAAGTTGCCAATATTCCAAAACTACCGGTCGAATACCCAGGAGTTGCGCAATTTTTCTTTACGCAAATTCTAGATTACGCCAGGATCAAACAGTTGGTTGTCAATTTCTGAATTGACGAAGATCGACCAGGAAGACTCGCAAATTTACAGATCGGCGTTGGTACGCTCAAAGTGACCGAGTATCTGACTCTCTTGTTACAAGGCCATCTAACGTTGTTAAAATTAGAGTGATTGGTTTGTAAAAGGACAATGTGTTTGGAAGTAATCATACATGAGATTATTTTTGTTGGATCGTGTATGTTCGAGATATCTCTCTAGTATTGACACGAGTCGTCACACGTCTGCGTCATCATCCTCCATCTTTTTTCAGCAACATTGCGTGAGAAACGCTTGGTTGTTGAAGAAAATTCTGCCTAACAAACACATTCTCGCGAGATTCGCAGTCATGTCACAGTCAAGCATCCTCGTATTGTCCCCTGATCCAGAACTCTACCATACCATAAACTACTTCTTGATCCTGGACACACTCAGTTCCAAGGTCAGTTGTCAGCTGTGATGATGGTGGTGATGATGTCCATGACGATAAGATTTTTCTTGATGCTTCCGGTGTTGTTTGTACGAGGATTTGTTCCGCGAACCGCTACTACTTTGAATTTCCCCCCCTCTTGGTTCGGACGCGGCGCCCTCTCAAGGAATCTTCGTGTATCACTGCCAACTTCGATAGAAGCAGAGACAAAAGACTATGGCGATCCCAAAAAAACAAATATCGACGGCAGTGAACGTATATCCCAAGATTACTTGACACTCCCTAGGCATTCCAACCCCGGTGTCAATGAGGTTCTAGTCAACACGGAAAAGACGATTCGACAGTTACATGTGCATTCCAGACAAATACAACAAAAAACAATCGAGGCAGCCAAAGAAGCCGGCCGTTTTCACGAGAAGGTTTATGCCAATAACTACGTTGATCTAGCCAAGGTCGATACAGTTGGGATGGATTATGACTATACGATCGTCACGTATACTGAAGAATTACTCGACCTCATTTATGACATGGCACTCAATCGTCTTGTAACGAGTCGACAATATCCGGTAGAAATGTTAGATTCTGGTATGAAATTCGATCCTTTTTTCAGTATTCGAGGATTGGCTGTGGATATTAAAACAGGATGGGTATGCCATCTATCTTCGACGCACAAAGTTGCCGTTGCCTTTGAAGGTAGAAAGCGGGTACCAACCTCAAGAATCTATGCCGAGTACCGTGGAAAGCGAGGTATGCCTCCGGCGGAACGCAAACGTCGTCTCCGCCCTTTAAATGATTTGTAAGTGTTTGTTCCCGTTTGTGTGTGTGTGTTCCCTATACCATGCGGCAACTCTATCCTCACCCCCCACTCGGGTTCCTCAAATCTTTCTTGGATGCAGATTTTCCATGTCGGAGTGCTGTCTAATTGCCGACACGGTGCAATTTTTCAAGGACCGTGGTATTCCATTTAACGCACAGAACATTATTAACGATGTACGTTGATTTATGATTGAACCGAGTTCCTTCCAAATTGAACGAATGGGTATGTATCCTCACAAGTTTGCTAATTATTTTTATTGTTTCTATACTCCACGACAGGTCTTAAAAGCAATAGGCGAGACTCACATTTCGGGTGATTTTCATCGGATCGTTGCAAACAATCCGGGTAAGTGTTGGGCGGAATCCTGCTTTCAGAATTTGACAGCGAAGCCTTGGCGCTCACTAAGTGTCTTTTGCATTGCACAACAACAGCCAAATACTTTGAACCTACACCACACCTCCAACAAGTTCTCCGTAATCTCAAAGAAGCTGGGAAACGTCTTATCTTTGTGAGTAATTCTCCGTTTTGGTACGTGGACGCGGGGATGCGCTATACATTTGGAGATGACTGGCGGGATGACTGGGATGTCATTATTACCAGCGCAGGGAAACCCAGTTTTTACACTGACGATAGTCGACCTTTCAGAGAAGTCTGCCAAGAAACACGTAGACTCAAGTTCAAGCCAATCGATCGCTTTGAAAAAGGCGGTGTTTACACAGAAGGATGTTTAAATGAATTGACGCGACTGATGGATTGGAGGAAAGCAGAGAAAGGAGATGGTGTGGAAGTCAACAGCGAAATCACGTCGGGAGCCACAGCAGTAGCTTCGAATGTATTGTACATTGGTGACTCCTTATTTGCCGATCTCGTGGATGCGAAACGCGAATTTTCATGGACCACGGCTGCCGTAGTACCCGAAATCGGCTTTGAACTTGAAATACAGGATCAAAATGATTTCGTTTTAGCGCAAAGGACGTCAGAAATTCTATTGAGTGCCTTACGCATGGTGCAAGAAGTTATGGGAATCGCAATACATTCGGAAGAAGACGTGCAGGTCCTCAATAGAATGGAAAGACTGGTTTCCAAATGGCGCGACAGAGAAATTGAGAGCCTTGGTAACCCATTTGGTAGTGTCTTCCGCGCTCGTTACGAGCCCTCGCTCTTTGCGCATTCGCTTAGACGATACTGTGACCTTTATATGCCCAGTGTAAGCTCGCTGCGAAACTATTCTCCGCAGCATCGGTTCTACCCCGAACAAAATCACAAGTTGTTGGCACATGAAATTAAAAATACTCCCAACTGCTGGGACATTGAGGATGTCATGGAATGCGATGCAGTTTCTTTGTTATACAACGACGATGGTGATTCAGCGTAGAAAATTCAAGAAATAATCATTCCGCTCTGGTGTTGACCGCCGTAATTCATGTCAAGCGATAAGAGAAAATCTCTTTTCGTTGCATCCACGTTAATTTATCATCTTTTCATCGGACGAAGAAATCACAGAATGCAACTACCGCGCGTACTCTTAGCGACCAAGCAAATGCAAAGAGGCGGATGATAGAAATATCTCTGTTGTAGAAAAACCCTGTTCCTCCTATCACCGTTCACTGTCAATAAAAGAATTACAAAAGTAGCTCGATTGCTCTGCACACGATTTACAGTTACTTTATTTGCTTTCGATGATCTTTCCGTAATAACCTGACAACGATAACCTTACCCTTATCAGATAGTGAACACGACGTCATCCGATAAGGATAGGTCTACCCCCTGTCGTCGTCGTCGTGTTCATCATCGTATATGGATAGGCGTACCCCTGAATCTGCGTTGCACCCGAAATAATATTATGAGTATATTGCTCCTACTCATCACCTTCTACAGGTCACACGAAAGCACCATACTCCTAACACTGTTATGAGGTTAGGAGAATCGGATTTGTTTCCTTGTCGATCTAAGTTGTTCCCTTTCCTATGTCAGATGCATATCTTGAATTCCTTTTCTCTCGTCCATCAGGAAGACGAGTCACGTGAAACGAAAGTTGTTCGACGAACCATCTACCGAATACCCAATACTTGCTAGACTACATTTCAACGCCTAACGCTCAAAAAACGATTTTCTATCTTCTCTTGAATTGGCGGAGTATATTTTGCCTACGGTCGATGTACTTCACCAAAGAAAAAGAGCAAGAAGGATGGTCCCTAAGTCCTCGAAGGAGCTCGCGGAAGTCCATTACTCGTCGCCCGACGTAGTCATCGATTACCGTGAGCGCTTATGTCAGAATCGACACAAACCTTGCACCATGAGATGCTGTTTAGGGAAGTGGAACTTCCAAGACATATGAATGTCCTGCAGTCATCGAGTTGACTCCTTTTTCTGAATACACCAGCAGGGGAACCGTCTTCGAATGTGTGCACATCATAGGAAAAGGTGAAGCTAATTTTGTCGCTCATTTCATCTGGTCATTATGACTTCGTAATATAGTCCAATCAGAAGAAACCAGGTTGACGTTTGCAAGGAAAGGGACAATAAGTAAGTTTCTTTTTGAAGGGAGTTTATCAACAAAACGAGTCATGATGACCAGAATTTATAGAAATTTAGCTACTAAGTCGAACTGTTTTGTACTATTATTCGATGAAAGGGTCATTTTGATACATAAAATATGCTCTCAACCAAATCTCTTTAGAATACGGAGAATTTAGTAATTTGTCGCAAGCTGGCCTAACGAACTGTTTGTTCTCCGTTACTCCAATCTTCGCCAAGCGTGGAAGGCTACACAATCAATCCCGAACATTCTGATCGATGATTCCCATCATAATTTTCGAGACGTCGGGCCGTCATAAACCAACCAAATTCTCATCGAGCACATGCTAGATCTTTTCATATCTCCATAGAAGAGCAATTAAATGAGCAATATGATGACTCGTCACAAATCTTCACCCGCCATCGAGGGTGGAAAAGGGTTATGCGGTGCCCATTCCGACGAAATCACTTGTGCCGACCACCGTGACGTGAATGCATCAACCCGCGCCGAAAATTCCGGAATTCTATCGTGGCACATCGGAGAAAACGCACTGTCACTTCAAAGTCGAAACAACTATGTTGCTTCTCGTTTCAGTAGTAGTAGTAAACAAGGGAGCTGCACAAGATGCTTTAACCTCCAACGGTAAGTTTCCACAGTCACTCTCTCGTGTCGTCCATCCACGGTCGGAAGGTTGATGGCGCCCCCAAAATCACAACATCGAGCGAGACTGAAAACCTTAACCCTGTCGTAAACAATACTTACGTGTCAAAGATGGGTGCCATCACTCCCACCATCAACGCAATCAGTCATCAACGCCGAAAATTGCTTGGTGGGAAACACGGTGCGTTTTGTCTCCGGCAATTAATTCGTGGTCGCTCTGACGGTGATGTCCGCGTTTTGATCGGCAATTTCGAGGAAGAAGATTCATCACTCGGGACGCCACTTCAGGAATATGCTGACATGTTCTTAGCGTGCGCAAAATTTCGTTTAGCCTCATTCATCATCCATATCTAACACCAATCTAAATCCCCCAGTTCGAAGAATTACAGAGAAACAATGAAAAGCTGCCGTGAAACTGCCACTCTTCCCACAGTTCGATCTGCTGTGAACCTTTCCTCAGATAGACCAGCATGGGAGACCTCCGAAGACTCCCCTTCGAGTTCGTATTCACTCAAAATCCCTTCCACTTGGACGGTTGGAAAGGTATCACTTGTCTGCTTACTCCTTGCTGTCACCGGGATGTTCCACGATGTCATGTCTACGAATTTCATTCGACCCAGTCCTCCTGGAACTCATAGATCCAAATCAAGCCTCGGTTCTGCTGCCATCGGTTCCGTTACCGAAGCCCTCTCGCCTATATTGCCATTCACGGGAGGAGTTGATCTGCGTCGCGAAGAATACCGAACGTCGTCTCCTTGGGCAACGATCCGATCTTTATACACTCAGACTTTTGATGCATTTGCCTCTACCAATGCATATACTTCTCAAAAAATACCCAAAGAAGCATCTACCAAGCTTGTCAGAAGAGTCAAGGCCGATCGTCCGATGGTGTTGTCCGCCACCGAACCTTTCGTCAACACTAAGCTGATTGCCGAACTGACGCTGTCTGATGTTACCGAATCTTTCCGATACGCTACCGAGAGTAACAAGGAAGGATTCGATGAAGCGAAGTTTCTCAGGAAGCTCGATCCCAATATGAAACAGATTATCACAGCGATGAAGAATGCCGTGGAACAATCCCGAGGGAGTGATGCCCAAGATTCGTCTATTTCTGCTGCTGAAGCATCCGTTGGAAGTATGGATGCCTTGAAATTTTCGGCTGCCATGCGCATCTTCGCTGAATGGCGCTTGTTGCGACAGGTGCCGGAAGGGTACAAAGGGTTCGCCGTTGGTATGAGTCTGGGTCACAAGGACGTTGTGCAGAACGTTGTTAAGATTGAACAACGTGTTCACGATTGGTTGGATTTACAGAGCGACGAAATGGGAGACGATGATTTGGTTCTGCGATCTCCCACTATTGCACAAATACTCGGACATGAACATGATAAGAGTGTGCATCCAAACCTCCCCCGCCTCATGGATAAGACTGCGGCTATGGGACTTTTGTGGGTTCGTCGCCAGTTGATGTACCAAACGAGTCTTTTCGCGAATGCCCTGAAGGTGCCCAGTACGTACTCCACTTCCAAAGATGCCATCGTGGCAGCGTACAGTGAGGTCTATGATCGCTATCACGGCTGGGCTGTTCAGAAAATTTTTAAGTACTCTTTCCAGTCCGCACCAGAACCAGTTGAAGTCTTCCGTCACATGAATCCCATAAAACTTGAGGAAGTCAAAGCGGATCTGAGGAATGGCAAGCTCTCTCGGAGCAGTCTTACTAAGGACCCGAACGATACGGCAGCTAGTGACGAAGATGAGAACCCATTTGCTGCTTTTTTCGGCAACATTGGGAACACTATCGGTAACTGGTGGAATGAAATAACGCACAAGGAAAACTGCGCTCCAATGATCGGGAGCGATGATGACCAGTTCGAACGGCTAGTTTCGGCTGAAATGCAAAATGATGCCAGTCAACATATTGCACATTATATGGCTGTGGTGGAGCCCATTTTGAATGACCTCGCGGATATCTTTGAAAATTTTAACATGGACGACCCGACGAAGGTGTAAAAAGTACATATACCATTAAGATATTTTATTTAGACTGTATACTTTGAAAAAGACGGTATTATTCACTTCATTTGGAAAGATATTTTATTTAGACTGTATACTTTGAAAAAGACGGTATTATTCACTTCATTTGAAACCTATCCAGTTTTAAAGTGTTCATTTTTGTAGCCGTCCATTTTTTTGGAAATCGCCCTGGCTAGGTTGAGGAAAGTTCATGTTGACGCCATGTCGAGTGCCATGTGTGTACTTCTTGAAGTCCAAGCAAGGAAACGTGGTAACGTCACTATCATCCAACAACATCGGTAACAAAGTATGATTACTGACCTGAAAACTCATATAACCTGAATTCTACGCTTGACTGATCTGCCCAGACCTCAGCACATTTTGGAGAAAATGCGTCCGCTCGGTGTTGTCTCGGACCATATCGCGTAGATACTCTTCGCGGCACGCTAAATCCTTCAGCTTGGTTTTCTGTTTGCTATACAGAGACATAGAAGCATCCAGATATCCCTCCAAAGTCTCGATCTGCTCTGATAAATGAGACAGTTCCTCTTTTTGTTCCAGCCGAAGGGATTCCATTGATTCCATTCGCTTAAGAAGCGATTGATACTTCGCGAGTGGTTGTTCTGGCAACGATTCATCCTGAGATCCACTGTCACCTTTCTGGTTCGTGAACCGTGGCGATATCGAATGCACCGTGTCGGGCGAAATCGAATCAGAGAAAGAAAATACAGGACTTTTCTGTGAATTCGGAGTAGGAGATGATCCGTAGCTCCTGTCATGATTTGGCACGCGGGCAGTCTTTCGGAAAGGGCAGCGAGATGGGGTCGAATTTTGGGTGAAAGGGTCGTCCGTTTTGACAGTGTCAATCGTAGTTTCTATACGCGACGCTGACCAAGAATCTGGAAGAGGCGCGCCATCCCTGGCATGTGAGGAAAGTGCAAATAAAGCGGAAGTGTCGCTAGATGTTGATACATTGGCGCCATTGAGACCAGAGAGGGTACTCTGTGTGGATTGATCGATCGGATGATCATTGTTATGACTTTCGTTAGCTTGAACTGGTAGGGAGGCCGAAATCGTCAGACCGGGGCAATCCATGCTGATCGACCCGAGTCGCTTCTCGATCCTTCGCAAAGATTTGATGGCTAAGTTTCCATCTCGATACGCCAAATTTTTCGCAAGACGTCCACATCGTAACAGAGATTCCGTTTCTTGCATATTTGTAGACGCATCTTTCCAGATACTTTTCACCGCTTTTCTGTTAAGAAAATTCACACACATTGAGACAGCGTCAAGATAAGGTAACTTCAGAACGGTGCGTTCAAAGAACATAGAATGCATCTTTTCACCACATAATTCGTCGAGAAGCACGCGGAGCTTTTGCCAGACAAGTCTGACGCTTTGGAGATTGAGGCTATGAACAGAGGAATTTTCCATAGGAATTGGAGGCAACAAACGTTGCAAATCGTTGTTCGGCTGTTCGAACCATTGCCTTTTACTTTCAATCATGTTCAGAAATGACTGGCAGTCTTGGAGCGCTCTTGAGTTGTTGTTTTTGATCAAGTCGGGTAAATAAACCTTTTCCAATATCATTTTGGTGTACACGTCGTAGACGTCAAAACCAGTATCTATTAGATAGGAATCTTCCCACTTCATCAAACAATTCAACATTTCTTTTATTGTCCCAACAGAGCAGATGTCAGTGGGACCGTCGCCTGGAAAATGCATGCCCGAAAGAGTCGCAACATAATTTGATAAGATGGCCAGCTTGGATGATTTCTTTCTCTTCGTCTCTATTAAAGGATTGGTTTTGTGTGCGAGAACTTTCATTGAATCTTCTGTCTCAGTGTCGCAATGACGAGGTTCGGGCACTGATTCAAGCGTTTTTCTCTTGCCTGCTTCCGCTCTAAGGAACGAGGTGTTATCATGGTCATCCACGGCCGATACAACACCTGTCTCGTATTCTTCGTCGGTACGCTTAGAATTCGAATTTGCTGGCAATTTATTGTATTGGAGTGGTGTATTTTCTTGTGATGCATTACCCAGTGTGTGTGCCACGGCAAAAGTAGGGAATTGAAGTTGATTCTGACTTTGGGCACTCCAAATTTGGTTTTCTCTACTAGGAATTCTGCCCTCCGCATCACAGCTTCTTTTACTACAAGCCGAAATATCATCAGCTGGATTGCATTGAGTTATTTGTCTTTTTACTCCGTCGCGAGCAGAATCCACGATTGGTATTTGAAAGCAGTCCTTACTGATACGTCCAGCGAATTGATTAATGGCACTCAATATTTTTGTAGCCCCGATTCCATCTTGACATGCCAGGCGAACCGCCACCTGTCCACTCCGTTGTAATGTTTGAAATTTGGATCGTTGAATGTCGGTGAATTCGTGTTCGACTGCATGTTTGGCGTATGGTCCTTCGAGGAATGATAAACATTTACAAACAGCATGTAAATACGGTAATTGTTGATGTTGCCAACTTGTAAACAAGTCACGATTTTTCACGGCACAAATCTCATCCACCAACAGATGACGCAACTTTTCACACACACGAAACGTAGTGATGGGATCTTGTTGTAGTCGGGCCGAGAAAGGGACCGGAGGCCATAACGGATGATCCCTTCTTGGGTCGTAGGCGTTTCTTCGTTCAACTTCTACCTTTTTAAGAAAATCTCTGCACTTTCTGAGGTCTTTCAAATTGTTAGATTTGATAATATTTGGAAGTTCGATTTTTTCCAGCACTGTTTTGGAATACAGATCCCATACATCAAAGTTATAATCAGTGAGAGGATCGTTTTGTTCCCATGTTTTGGTACGTTCCAAAAAATGCTGGAATAAATTCGTGTCGCAAGGTTTTGTCTTCGATTCCCCTACGGAACTTTCGAGAGTCCGAAGTATTTCCAAATAGAATGCCCGCCATGATGTATCGTGTTGACGTTGTTTCTTATTGAATGGCGGATGCGATTCATGATGATGATTGTAGTAGCCGCGTGAGCAACTCTGCGTCCTCCTCCCCCGATAATAATCATTCGGGGCTTGTCGCTTCCCCACTCTTCTATTCGTAGAGGCTGTACTTTGACGTTGACTGCCACTGCCACTAGGAGTGATATGTCTTTCCATGTTGACCAAGAAAAAAAAAGATTCCGAATATTGTGTTCGAGTTGAACGTAAACGCAGTGAGAAGGAGAGTCAAGAGTGAATGAAGGTGGTATGGCGTATGGTTGTCGAGTCGACAGAACAGAGAACCGACAGTGAAAACTATGCTGCCGGTTTGTTCGTAATGGGTGCACACCTGCATGTTATTTCGTTGATTTTACTTTCACTACTCACTGTAAGTACAAATTGGAAAAAGTCAGCAGATCCTCACTTTAAATTTAAATCTAGAATACAACAGAAAGTGACTTATCTTGGCTCCTTAACTTTTTATTGTATAGCAAATAAGAGATCCGAGGGTTGCTGAGCTAACAGTAAAATAAGCGGGTCAATCCTTTCGACTGGAATAGTTTGATGATAGGAGTCAGATGACGAGTTTCTAATTTCATTTTCACTCTCAATTACAACATATCACTTAACGGTAGATTTATTCTTTGATACGAGTTATTGGACGAGCCATTTACTACTCCGTACGAGATAATCAGTAACAGTAAGTCAAGGTAGGAACCAAAGTTCGACAAACAGGAAGAGCTGATTTCTTATTTGACCAATCGTACGGTGAATGACTCGAGGGTGCAAGGAAATGGGAAATTCGTGAGACGGCAAGTGTTGATTAGAGCGATTGCATCATCGATGTTTTTTTTGTTTTTTTTTTTCAGTATTAAACTATGATCTCATTTATTTTGATGTCATGGGAGTTCCCGAAACTATTGCCTGCTGCTATGCATGAGATATTTACGGGTTTGTTTTGCTAACCTCACATGGAGGGTTAAAAATTCACTTCATGTTATTTTGGGGGTCTGCTTGACACGTACTACTACCCCGACTACTTTAAGTTTCTTTCATCGTCATTCTTATTTGCGAGCCTTAATCATTGTCAAGACGATTGTTGCGTTGTCACACACGATCTCCGGCATACTTTGATGGACTTTTCTTCCATGGTTGATGTGATTGATCGTGATCTAGTTTTGGACTAGACATCTGATGATCTTGGATGGCACCGAGGTCGCAAATCACATCCACACGTCACAGTCAATCAACCCTAATCTTTCATCCATCTAATGTAATGGTCGGAGGAACTTTTAGTGCCGGATAGATTGCACAAAGAAAAACTGTTGCTCCTCACATCACGTCGTAGTCAGTACTTTGATGTTTCGAGCACCTCATAACTGATTGTTAAATGCGACCGGAAGGCCTCCCTTCGTCTTGACGAAACAACGGAAGCTTCGGTGACGTTTGTACTTCCGGTCTTCGTGTCATCTACTATTGACACTTATACAACACGTGGAAAGTGAGCTAAAATGTGACACCAAGTGCCAGAATTGGGCAACGTGTCGCCGGTTGATGGGAGTAGGTGGAGTATCGTTTTCTCCAAATCGCCGGTCGAAGTCAGCAACGGACCTAAAAAAAAAACTCGGAGCCTTCCGATGACAAAACTTCATACCATCACATTCACATTCACATTCATCACCACAACTTCTCTCCTAAACTCTTCACGAACTGTACCGTCATGTGCCTTGCTACTACGAAACAGCACATATCATTTGAGGCATCTGTACGAAAAAATTCTAATGATTCCTCGCCCAGTCCAAAGAATGCAGGGCTTAGACTTTCCAATTTCCTCGCCAATGGTCGATTGTTGGCAGTCGCCGTTCTGATCACAGCCTATATTGGCCATCAAGCAAACGAGGCCACCAATTTTGCGAGTCTGAACTTAACAATGATCGTCAAGGAACAACCAACCAATGAAAACTGGTGGGTGGTCGTTTATGCACTTATCGCTTACACGATGTTTGGTAGTCGACGATGGCTTATTCATCGATCAATCCATCGCCTCTCAAAGGCCACAAGTTCTGCTTTCGAGCAAGTGACTTCTACGCAAACATTGACAAATATCCGTTCTAGTGTGTCGATGAAATCTATGCAACTGTTTGGTGTGGTCCACGATGATGAACACTGTGGGAAAAGAGCCATGACTCTGTCGATTGAAAAGCCGTTTGTGAATGAATCCCAAGTTGCGTCCATGACGATTCGGGACGTCTCAGATGTCTTTCAGTACATATTCCTGTGTGATACAGTTGGTTTTGACCACGATGTATATATTGAAAATTTGACAGCGCCGGCTCGTCGAGCAATCGAAACTCTAGGTTTGGCACTACGGTCATCACGTGGAGAACGTGTCATGACCCGCTCATGTGAAAAGTGTAGTGAGTTTGGTTCTCTAGACGCACTGGCCTTCCTCGGCGTATGTCGAATCTATGTCGAATGGATGATGGTCCGTCTTGTACCCGATGGCTACGGAAGATACGCCTTCGGGATGGGTATCGCGAAACGTGATATGATCGGAAACATTTCCAAAGCGGAGAAAGCCGTCCACTCGTACTTGGATCAAAAGGTTCAAGAGGCGAATGGGGAAACGATATACAGTGCAACAATTCGCGACATCTTAGAATTTGAGATTGCCAGTAATTTGCACCCACACAGACCCAAACTTGGGAACAATACAGCCGCACAGGGGATTCTGTGGCTCAAGAGACAACTCCAATACCATGTCGCTACCTTTTCAAATACTCTGGAAATTGGATTTCGCTTCCCAGACGACAAAGCTGCTGTAAGTTGATGACATGATTTTTCTCAAATTAAAAAAAAAA
>Ga0051981_10001047_pt1 | contig 13554 bp, 9 predicted proteins | sample CryGey13umfilter_3_FD_59644 | JGI IMG/M metagenome (GOLD analysis project Ga0051981, IMG submission 59644) | Groundwater microbial communities from aquifer in Utah, USA - Crystal Geyser 4/10/14 3 um filter | ecosystem: Environmental > Aquatic > Deep subsurface > Groundwater | place: USA: Utah... | reverse complement strand
AGTCACCAAAAGCTGAAAAAAAAGTAAACTCCAAGTTCACCTTTTGCTCCTTTTCGTTGAAACCAAAAGTACCCGCCAAAGCCACTACACGGACTGTAGCTGTTGCCTCTCACCTCCGTGATTTGAATTTTGCGACCACTCTTTCTTACTGCTTCCGTCGTTTCAACACATTTCCGTCATGTTCAAGCTTCGTACCTCCAAGTTCCGTCACGTGTTTTGTGATCAACCCAAAGTCGAGGTGAGTGACTTGAGTGTGCAGCTTGCTGCTTGCTGCTTGCTAGCATCCAAGGCGACAACACACGACATAGTTGTCGGATCATCGGTCAAGAGAAGTTTATGACCGACTCAGCCAGCATGACAAGTTTTCGGACTTGCCGTTGCCGAATTTGCAAACTGAAAAGTTGCTACAATTGGTCTTTTGACTGTGTCGCTGTGGCAAGCACTAGCGACACTAGTGATACAGACTGTTCTTGTGTTGCGCCGTTGTCGAGGCCATGACATTTTGCGTGTCGTAGTGTCACAGGGCATCAAATACTTCCATTTACCCTCCATGACCCGTTTCTCACATCTGTGTTGCCTTTTTCCTTGTCCACCGCGATTCCCATGTGACCGATTACAGGAATGTTGGACTGAGTTTCGATTGTCGACGGTAACAGGTGACCAGCAATACATTAAGGCTTCGGCCAAATACTTCGTGGTCGGCTTACAAGGAGGTGGTGGCCCCATGATGGTGGGCCGATTGGATCGTCCGGGTCGTTACGAAATGGGAGCTTGTCCTCAAGTTTCTGGACATGCTGGTGGTGTCTTGGATATGGAATGGAACCCCTTTGATGACTCCATGTTGGCGACAGCATCGGAAGACACCAACATCAAGATTTGGTCCATCCCCGATGATTGGGAACCAACCGACGACAAGGGAATGCCGAAACCTGGTCCAGAACTTAAAGAATCATTGGCAGACTTGGAAGCTCACCGGAAAAAGGTTACACTCCTTCGCTACCATCCTACGGCGGCTAATTGTTTGCTCAGTACGGGGGCTGACCACACCGTGAAGGTGTGGGACGTGGAAAACTGCTCTGCCGTTACCAGTTTTGACGACTTCAGCAATCTCGTTCACGATATCGTATGGGACTTGAGAGGTGATCAGTATGCTTGCAGTTGCAAGGACAAAGCCATTCGTCTAATTGATCCCCGTACGTCGGCTCTCGCGAGCAAGGTTGACACCGCTCACGACGGTGCCAAGTCGGTCAAACTCGTCTACGCCAATGATTCTGGTAAGATGTTCAGTTTCGGAGCCTCGAAACAGAGCTCTCGAGAAATTAAAGTATGGGACATAAAGAACATGGCCAAGCCCCTTCACACCGAATCTGTCGATACCGCCGCCGGTGGCATGATCCCTCTCTGGGATCAAGACACGAACGTGTTGTATCTGTGTGGAAAAGGAGACGGTATTGTACGAATCTATGAGTACGAGGACAAATCCCCGTTCATCTTCAAGCTCAATGATGGATTCCGCTCCAACATTCCCGGCAAGGGGTACTGCATGGTCCCCAAGCGTGGATTGGATATCATGAAGCACGAGACGGCTCGTATCCTCAAGGTCACCAACAGTTCGGGTGTCCACCCTCTTCGATTTGAAGTTCCTCGCAAAAGTGACGCCTTCCAGGACGATATCTTCCCTGATACAGCTGCTCCCATTCCGGCCCATTCTTTTGGTGAGTGGTTCGAGGGCTCATCGAAGGAACCTGTTAAACAGTCCCTAGATCCGGCCCAAACGGGTAAGGGGGCTGCCGCCGGAAGCGCCGCCGCGAAACCTAAGCCATCGTTTCGATCGGCGGCGCAAATTGGCAAGGAGCTTGACGCCGCAAATAAGCGAATCGCCGAACTCGAGGCATTGTTGAAGAAGAACAATATTGCTTTCTAAAAAGAATCGATGTGTTCGTCCCTTCTCTATGCAAGTCTCGCTTACTCTTCCCTAGCAGAATAATTGTACACGTGATACTCTCTATCTCCTATACTTTCATTCGTAATATGATATGAATAGGTGTAATAGAGCATTTGTGTTTTGTCTTCTCTTTCATTTGACTTTTTTGAACGCGACATGAAACCGAATCGATTGTGCCACTTAATGAATCCACGGGTCCGAAGCGAAGAAGAATAGAACATTGAAAGAAATGCAACTACGAACAGTACGACATTCGAATGTTGTCCAAGTTACTGAATATCATGGATGCCGAATGTTTTCCGAGTTACTGAAGAGAATTGTACATTACATAATTTTTACGTTGAGTACCATCTGAGGCCTATTTGATCAATATTCCATGCTTGTTAGACTGCTTCACCGGTGGCGACCGCAATGTGTAAATATTGTGCCCACTGCAGTACAACCCCTGGTGATACATAAGAAGAAAAACCTAGGGGCAGCGATGGGGCCGAAGGGTCCCATATATTCCATGGCGTGGGAAGGACATGCAAATGGTGAATATCTTGGTCCGTGATCGCGTCCTTTTCCAGAACGATCGAGCGCGCCGGTTCTGGTAAAAGAGCCAGATCCAAAGGGACGATCCCGTCACCCTTAACATTGGACCATTTTCCAGTAAGAGGTGCGTACGAAGCGGCAGCGACGAAACCTTCAATGTTGGTAGGCATCCAACTGCCCACTAAGGCTTGTGAGGCGACACAAGTAAAACTGATACCGGCATCTTCCAACAAGGACTTGGGAGAACACGCTGGTGTAGCTTCAATAGCTTCCAGTAATCCTCTTGTTTGGTCCACCAATGCCTCTCGTGGAGAAATATGAGGTGTGCCCAAGGTGATGAGAGCAGTGCATCGCTCTGTCGCCAGTCGGAATGTCGCCGAAGCAGATTGCGACAAGCCACCTAGATAGGCGCGTGCCACCCAGCCACCGATTGAATGCCCAACGAAAGCAATCTGTACGTCGGGTCCCTCGGCAGCCAGTATGTCGGCGAGGGCTTGCTCGATGGCTTCAAAATACCAAATCAAAGTGGGACGGACTGGCAATTTGGCTTGAAGAAACTCCATGGTGGGTAGCTGACGAGCCACCTTGATCCAATCCAATCGAGATAATGGTACCACGCGACTACTTCCTGCTAATTCAATAGGACTGTCACTATCTTCCAAGGTTTTCCGCAATGTCGGCCAAAAGTCCGTGTAGTCCCCAGGTACGCAGAATTGTGCTGGGCAAAGCAGGACGGCAACCTTTTGTTTCGACGACGATGATGACGACGACGTACCGACAATCCCACCTTTAATCGACTCCACAGCTTCGTTCTGTGCAACACTAAGAACGGAATGACCATCGCTTCTTCTTATAGTTCCGTTACTACGCCGACGCAGGGGGAGTTGTGACCCTGGTTGTGACGTCGATGATACACTTTGCCATGCCGTGACCAATGAGGACTGCCGCAGAAGCAAAATTGCAATGGCAAACAGATTTGATTTTAGCATTTCTTTCTATTATCTCAACGAGTATGTCGAAAGTATACACAATCCTTCTTCTTTTTCTGCCCAAACTGTAAACGATGAAAAATTTTCAGAGAGATTTGGTGTAGGATGATGATGTTGGAATGTTAGCCTCTGTACATCATCTCACATCAGTCAATCACCATTCCATGTATCGATTCATTCCGTGTAAAAAAAGGTGACGGAGCATCTTCTCCCTCGAGTAGTGCTTGCGTCATCAGAACTAAAAAAAAAAAAAATCAAAAATCGAGGCGGTCGCATTTCTGGGTTGGCGATGCCTCAGAACGAGCGACGGCTGGACGGTTGGGAGAACCTTTTCTTTCTGCATCATCAATGTCAACCACCCAACAAACATCTCTGTCAACTGTCCATCCTTTGTGTTGTTGTTGTTGTTGTTGTTGTTGCTGCTGTGACAGAACAGCAACAAGTGCAACAATATATACTTCATAGAAGGTGCATTTCTCAATCTGATTTGCCTCGTCCTTCGTGGGAGTGAAAGAATCGCAACGAAAATGGACACAGAACCAAGCGAAAACGGTCGTCTACAATCATCCAAGGCGGAACAATCTTCGTCCAAGGATGAGAAACATGGTGAATTGGAATGCGGCAGCAGTCTTGCGGAACAAGAGTACGAAGGAAGACTAGAAGAGAAATCGAATAATGAAAGTAGTCAAAGGAATAATTCACAGACTAATGGTAAGGATGGTAATTTAACGGGCCCCATGAAACCTCTGTCAAATCTCCTCGCAGGAGTTACCGATTTGGCAGATCTGCGAGAGCTTCTGGCACGGAATGTTGTCACCCAACATCCAACTATGACTACATTCACTTCTCCGTTGGAAGATCCCACTGTGTCGGATCCCAAGCATCATAAATTCCTGGAACTGCCGCTAGTCTATGGAGATCAGACGGCTTCGAATAGACCCGTCCAATCCGTCGAAGACTATTTACAACGCGTCTGTTTGCCACTGTATGGCAACACGCACACAAATACGAGTATCACAGGATCGCAATCCACGGCACTTGTAGCAGAAGCTCGTCAAATGGTAGCAGAAGCATGCAATGCCAAGATTACCGGCAAGGCCAAATTGGATGTTGTTTTGTTTGCGTAAGTTATCATCGCTGTGCTGTGTGTGAAGAAGAGAAACTGATCATGGTGCTGTTTTTAGTGTCGAAATTTGCCTTTACTTATTGTTCTCGTAAAATTTCTATTGAATTTTAGTGGCCAAGGCGCAACGTCCGCTGTTCAACTTTTGATAGACGGTATGGGTATTCGTCATGCGGAGAAACCGCCCATTGTGTTTTGCGGTCCGTACGAACATCACTCCAACTTGATTCCGTGGCGTGAGGCCGGTTGTCGGTTAGTGATGATTCGCGAGGGACAGGATGGTACAGTAGATCTGACCCATTTGGAGAAGCGTTTACAACAACATCAAGGAGAAGTGAATTGCTTGAAAATTGGAACCTTTTGTGCCGCTTCGAACGTGACGGGGAAACTTACTGATACTACGGCCGTGGCGACATTGTTGCATAGATTCGGCGCTCTGGCTTTTTTTGATTACGCAACGGCAGCACCGTACGTACCCATGGACATGAATCCACCGCCCTCTCTCTCTGGTGATAATTCGACGGCGGCTTCCAAGGATGCAATTTTCATTTCGCCACATAAGTGTTTCGGCGGTGGCGCAGGTACGCCCGGGATCCTCGTATGTAAACAGCATCTTTTATCACAAGTCAATCCTCCTCAGCGCTCGGGTGGGGGGACTGTCTTTTATGTAACGCACTCCGATCATCGCTTCTTATCAAATCGTTTGGAACGCTACGAGGGTGGGACGCCGCAGGTTGTCGGAATTTGGCGAACAGGCCTTATCATGAGATTGAAACAACAGGTCGAACTCACATACGAAAGATTGGTCAAGTTGAATACGGGACCAATTTTGCTGCCGCGAACGCTAGTGGAATATGAATGTCAGACTTACCAGATGGTCGCCAATTATTGGAAAGAACACGCGCCCAATCTGGTCCTGCTTGGACACGACGCAAACGCGCATTTGCCCATATTTTCCTTTCTAATTCGTTTTGGCGATCGCTTCTTGCACTACAATTATGTCTGCGCCATTTTGAACGATGTTTTTGGTATTCAATCCAGAGGAGGTTGCCAATGTGCGGGTCCTTATTCGCAACGACTTTTGGGATTGACGACAATCTCCTCCGAGGACGAAGAAGTGCCAAGTACAATCAATCGCTGTTTGGAACATGCTTTGGTCCAGTACAAGGAACGCGCCGAACTACTGCGCCCCGGTTTTACGCGTCTGTCGCTTCCATTCAAAGGTTTGCGTCAAGCAGAGGTTGATTATGTGATGCGTGCTGTGGCGTGGGTAGCAAGACACGGTTGGGCTCTCATGTGCCAATATCGTTGCAACCATCGGACGGGAGAGGTACGTGAAAAGTTCGATTAGGAGTACGAGTTGTGTATCGGTATAGAAGAAATTTGTCTCAATTTCAATTATTATACTCTACAGTGGCGGCACTGTAATCGGCAAGGGAAACCGCTTGGTCGGGAAGAGCGCCGGTGGCTGAGTCATTATCTATCACCATCTGACCCAGTTCCTTGGAGCACTAACGATCCCATAGACATAAGTGCAATGCTGGACCGAACCCTTGTGAATGCGAATCTGTTGTTGAATGCTGCTAAAGTTGATCAGAAAAATATTAAGCAGACATTGAAGATGACGAACGCTGCTGCAGTCCTGGACGACCTGGAGGAGTTGCGATGGTATGTTTATCCTCAAGAATGTGCGCAGTTGCTTGCGTCACAAAAGGAGCCGGAAGTAGACACTCCTTTGCAAGGTCCGCTGGATCCGATGCGGGAAAACTCAGGGGGCCTGTCAGGGTGTTTGCCAAAGCCATCGATGCAAGTTGAATCGAAGGTCGATCTCAAAAGAAAATCATTTCTTGAACCGTCAGTTTCCACCATGCAGCCATCGACAGATATGGCATTAGAGGATGGTATGGTAGAATTTCGAGATGGTTCGATAAGCGGCATTGGTAGCTTAGCCGATGTCGACGATAAAATACGAAACGGAGAGCTGACAAATGACTGTGAAATCCGCAACACCGATTCTGGTGAATGGTTACGGCTCCGTGCCTTATTTGCATCGAACAAGAAATCGAAGACGGTATCAGCTGAAAATGAAAACGCCCTTGCTGCGGAAACAGTGGCGTCCTTTAACAAAAAAGAAGCCCGCGACAGCACATCCTGGGGCATGGGAAGATCCGTCGCAGTGGAAAACGCTAAAACCAAACAGGACGCGCCCGTGGAGGGTGAGGTATCTGTTGTGTCAAGTAAAAAGTCGAAAATCAAACACAAGAAACCGCCGGCTAAGATGATGCGCCTCATTAACCAAGCTATTTTCAACTGGGATATGATTGAGAATGGCGATCGTCTCTTGCTAGGTCTTTCTGGCGGAAAGGACTCCTTGAGTTTGCTACACTGTTTATTGGAGTTCCGTCGCAAGATGCCCATCAATTTCGAAATCGAGGTATGCACGATTGATCCCATGACCCCGTCTTTCGACCCTTCCCCGTTGATTCCTTACGTTGAGTCATTGGGGCTGAAATATCACTACATTCGTGATGATATCGTCGACCGTGCCAATAAGGCAGGGAAGGATGGGAAGGTTGTATCATCTCTATGTGCTTTTTGTGCTCGAATGAAACGTGGCAACCTCTACAGTGTAGCACGAAAAAACAAATGCAACAAACTCGTCCTGGCACAGGTACGTCATTAATAATTTTCTACAGTGCGCAAAGACTCCTTGTTTCACAACGTCTCATTTTATTTTCATTTTGTACACAGCACCTCGACGACTGCGCCGAAAGTTTTATGATGAGCGTTATGCACAATGGTTTCTTACGCACCATGAAGGCGCACTATACCATCAACGAGGGAGACTTGGGTGTTATCCGGCCCATGGTATATTGCCGAGAAAGTCTAATGGCCGAATTTTCCAAATCTGCGGGTTTACCTGTCATCAATGAGAACTGTCCCGCTTGTTTCGAGGAGCCAAAAGAACGGGCCCGTGTGAAGAAGCTGTTGAGTCGCGAAGAGCTGAACTATCCAAACTTTTATGACAATATCCGTCGCTCCCTCATTCCTCTGATGCACGGTGATTTGGAACCTATTCTTCATGGGTACACGGACGATGTCGTGTCGAAAGCTCGCAAACGTTTGGTACCACCAGACAGCAAAAATAAGGATATTGATAATGATTATGATGGGGAAGAAAAGAAAGATGGCGAGGCAGACGTGAGCACCCTTTCCAAGTCGCTTGCCGAGGCAAGTACCGATGATTTGATTCGCGAGCTGGCTCGTCGCAAGGCAGAGAAGCACCGCCTTGCTGGTGCGATGAAACGATTGGAAGAGACTGCAGAAAACCAGGCGGCATCTGCAGCCAACGCTGTGTGTACGGTTGACGGTGCCTGTTCCTTCTTTGACTAGCTCAGATCTACAGTGCTGCTACTACAAAATGTACCCTCAACTCTTCGCTTGGTACTGCAGTCGACCTGGGAGTGCCTGACTTATTTCAGCTGCATCGATACGCACCGTACCATCTAAGGCCCAATTACGGGTAGAACTGGATCGAAATTTCTTCTTCCGCTGCGTGAGATGCTCGTCAAGCTCCGAATTGAATAATATGTCCCGTGATGATGTAATTTATATTATTTGTTCGAGTTATCATGACTATAAATCTTGTCCAAGCTTCTTGAGCTGCTTTCTGAGTCTTTCTGTTTGATTCATATCTCTGCTTTCCTTCTTGCTTCGTTTTCTGAGTTGTTCCGTCTGAGTCTTCTTTCCTTTTTCCGCCAAGTCCTTTAAAAAGAACTGAGAAGGCTGTGCACCGCTGCTTAGTGCCTTGGCGGCCACCCGCGATTCATTTTGCCGATTGATGGCCTTGGTGGTGGCCTGTTCAGCCTGGTGATGCCCATTGGCCAAGACGGCCTTCCTTTTGGTTGTGAATTGTTTCTTGCCTTTGGTCATGGCTTGTTTTCGCAATTGCTTCTTCTTGGCGGCTCCGCCCGACTTGGATTGTTTCTGAAGTTTAGCTAGTCCTTGTGCCATCTTGGGTTTCTTTTTGTTCCAAATGAAAACAACAACAACAACAACAACAACAAAAAGCAGTAATGAAATGTATTAATAATAAGAATATAATCTGCTTGAGAACTACCGGGGTAAATCGAATACTTGTCTTGCGTCGACGACGCTCCTCGCCAATCCCGTCCTCTTGTCGTCAACCGATCGATGGATTGGGTGGACCCCGACGCCCGTTTTCAATATTGTCGGTCGCGGAACGGTCCATCCGTCAGCCCGCAACAGCACCATTCACAGTCACAATCATTGTTGATCTTTACTACTGTCCTTATCGATTCCACCGATCTGTGAGTTCATGATGATGTGCGTACAACCACGACCTACTTACTGCCACAACTATTAAGAAAGTGCTCATTGGGCGAACATGGAAATGTGAAAGCATCCTCGCATATTATGGTACGGAGCACTTTCATGACATCGTGATGTTCTTTTTCAATCGAGAAGTTATGTGGTTCCCAAGTCGAGTTGTGGTGAAAATCAAGATCAAAATCCAAATCGTAGGCCTCATTTCTATTCGGAGAAGCCATTGAATGTGTTACATTAGTAAGGGACGCGGCCTATCTAAGTACAAGCGTTCGTAAATTCTACCTTGTCAAAATAAATTACGTGAGTTAGGAGGAGCAGGAAGATGTGGAGGCATTCATGTCAACATACCTCTAGTAGAGAACTCCCTTTCCATCCATGATCTCATCCTGGAGTCTTACTGTTAGCATTGGTGTCACGCGCATGGCGCACTTCAAAATTCAAATATTATAGGTGAATGCCCCAAACATGAAGAGGGTTCTCGATTTCGAAGTCGTCTCTTGTGATGTCCACCTACTGACAGTGAGTCTGAAATGATAACTTGGTCTGTGGTAGACGGAAACAAGCGACGATGTGCCTGTAGAGGAAGCTTGTAAGGAGACAAATGTGACGGAAAATCAACGTCAAAATAGAACTGCTCTCTTTTACCTCCTTTTGAGAACGCACTTTGTGATCTTTGGTTTCTTTCTTTTCCGTCGTCATGCCACGAATCAACAAGGGTGAGAAGGAAGCGCCTCCTCCATCGTCATTGAGTCCGTCGGACCGTTCCTCCACCACTGAACTATCCGATTCTCAGTTCTTGGGGGGTCCATTGAGGGAAGAAGAAATCCTAGCCATATTGACACAACGGCGTCATCAACAACAGTCAGTCGCCGCAGCAGCTGCTGCAGTCACACCTGGTCTCCCGTCCTATTTGGGAACGTCACAATTCTTACACGCGCCATTTTCTTTACCGACTGGCGTACAGGGCACTTATCCGATGGAGGCCTTCTTAACAGCATTTCAACACCAACCCTTCTGTGGCTTATCCGCCGCCACTATACTGGAACTCGCGCGACAGCGTCCAGACATGCTGGCCTCCCTACAATCGCCAACACCCCTGCATCACGCGGCAGCCCCGGAAGCAGTCGCTGCCCCAGGGCCATCCGCAACTTCAACGCCTCAACCACGTCCGAAACGGCAACGATCGAAAGAAGAAGAAGAAGAAGAAGGTGAAAATGGCGGCAAGCAGGATGAAGAAGAGGGCGAGGATGAACACGATGAGACGGAGGAAGAGGAATCGCCATCATCTTACAGTCGTCCACGGAAACGTGCAATGTTCCAGCTTGGTGATCTGGGGAAGTCCTTTATCGGAGATGATATGGAAGACACGGAAGAAGATCCGGCGAACGCGTGGACGGCTGATTTTCATCGCAGCTTGGTCCAAGGTATCTTTGCCACGGGTATTCGCCACGCCAGTCCGAGTGTCCTTTTGGATCTCATGTCCAATGGTCGAGATTTTCCTTTGAACAGTGAGCGAGTCAAATCGCACTTACAAAAGTACCGAAAATACCCAGATAAATCACAAGCCGACTTTATGCAAGAATACGATGCAATTCTCCAGCGTGCGCTTAGGCTTGGGAGTAGTCAATCGTCAAGATTGCTATCGACTGCCAATGTGATTCAAATCATGGGACTAAAGGGACCACTCTACGGCGGTGACGCGGCTGCTGCTGCTACCTATGACATTTTGTACAAAAACAGTCGACCGAATCACAGTGGCCCTGAAGGTCAGTGGGAGGACCAGATGGAATTTGATTCGGCAGTTAATAAATTTCTGACACCATCGGTCTTAAAGAAAGACTCGGCTTCCTTGGCAGAGCACTGTCAAGGACAAACGCTTGAAATTCCACACTTAGCTCCAGAAGAAAAAGACAGTCCCTTGGGCCTTTCGTTGGCACATATCGTGGATACTTTTAAGGCTTTGTCCAACGAGTTGGACCGACAACGGACTCGGGCCAAGAACCGGCCATGCAAGCCCGAGTTAGCAGCACAACTTGCTGCTGCTGCACCACCAAGCGTTCAACAATTGTCAGCGCGCGAGCTTCCAGATACCGCCAAATCGCCACGGACAGTCACCCAGAATAATCCTTCAGAAACACCTTGTGGGAGGCAAAATTTGAAGACTCATGAAGAAAATAAAAAACCAACCAAATCTTGCCAGAAGGTTCCATCCCCCCATAATCCGAGCGACAAGGACCAGATTGGGACTTTGGTCGACCTGATGTACAAACGCAAGAAATGTTTGGATCATGCAAGTACTCCACTGACCACCAGAGACTAAATCGCTCACACTACACAGGAGATGCCTCTCCACTGACCAATCGAGACGAAGTCGCTCACACTATACCAAAATCGGAGGTACCTCTTTGCACAGAGATTACGGTTTACGTAACACTGATCACGCGTCAACCGATCCTGTTCGACTTCGAACTGATGCGAAAATTTTTGTTGGTATTGCTGACTTCGATTATAGCTTATTATCGGACTTATTGCCTAGCTACCGGACAAGGGATCCGTAAAGTGAACGATTTAAATGCTAGAAAGTTTGAAAAAATCTCGTTGTTCTAGGCATCTTGTCAAAAATGGTGTGGATTCTCCAAGATCGGTACTTTGTAGCGCTGATACAGGCATCGCACTACTGAGGCTGACGCATGACCATTCTATCAATGATATGTATGTTCACTCATTGCCTTTCCTGATTCGACGTTTGCCCCCCGTTTTCTTTTTCTGGCCCCCGAGTGTGTAGTACATACTGGCCCTGTTGTCTTTCTTGCTGCCGTGCTTTCCAGTACTGATCCAAGTGCTTCCAAGTGGGTTGATGGGCAAACCAATTTGTCATGGCATGTATATCCGTACCAGCGTTACAAGTGCGGACCTTTCCGAAACGATGTTGCCAAAAGGAGTCTGTCTGGATCGGAGTTCCAGCTGCATGCAAGTACCATCTACTCCCGTCGGCGTCGCGCATGGTTTGAGCACTTTTAAAGTAGATAACGCGATCCGATTCCCAAAATTCTAACCATTCGGGTTCATGCTTGGACCACTGTAGATTATGCGTCGAATCGGTTAAGGCCATCGCTTTAATTTGCGGCAAAAGCGTTTTCGAGCTACTGGGCGTATCCAACAAAAACCGCTGGACATTGGAGCCTCCCGCCGAATGTATCACCATGTAAACATCTTCAGTCGGATCTTCTGGCCACAGTTTCCGTAAGGATTGACGGGTAACATCATACCCCCAGCGATCGCCTCGACAGTTAGGATCGGGGATGATAACTTTCATGTGTCGCAACGATGCTTCTCGTAACAAGTGCCAGGCTGATCCAATTTCCAATCCTTCTCCACATACCAGGGCTTGTCTTGAAAATATACCCGCCTTGACGACTCCTCTCCCCGTAACTATGATTATTGTTCCCGTTGTTTCATCGTCGACGTCATCTTCTGTGTGTTTCGATACGATGGCTCGAATTTCGGCGCGTTGGCCTTGATGCGATGGCGGGGCCACTAGTGTCCATTCCAAATTGTAGTCTTCACACATGGCTTCTTGTGCCACTTCTTGGCATAGGTCTGCGACACGATCGTACATGATCCCATCGGCGATATAGTCGGCGCGATTCTCGGAACTTATCAACGCACCGGTTTCGATGTGTACTAGTTTGCGTCGACAATTGAGACAAAACTCACAACTTACGGGAGTAAAGCCTTCCCATAGTGATTCAGCCACTGTCAAGTAGTCTCCTGTACCGATTTCAGAACTCGTCGACCCAATGGAGTCCTCATCATCCGGGTTTTCACTTTTCAGAGGCATACTGTAGGATATGTCGCCATTCTCGTCATCTCCCCCATTGGCTGCCCCCTGACTTGAGACATCATCTGCACAGGCATTTATGTCCACACGATCTATAGTAGATGAAGCCACTGTTGTCAAATGGTTTTGTGGCAGTGTTTCCGGCAAAATTGACCGTGATAAATCATCTATGGAACATGGGCCTGTATCGTCCGTGGGAACGCGTGCTTTGTGAGTCTCCGAAGGTTGGGACTCAGCTTTATCTTTTTCATTTTCCTCCCCGTCGAAGGGCACAAGCAGACCATTCAAAGAAGCTGATGATTCCTTTTTCGTAAGTAGTTCCTGATGTTCTATACAGGCGAAGCGTCGGTATTCAAGACCCAAGGTACGTAACCCATCTTTGCCGTGCAAGTTTTCAGTCACCTGCAGAGCGTGCCTGATCTTTCGATTGTGCTCTTCGATAGTGTGGCAACCCACAAGTAAATGCACACGACTTAGAAGTGGTGTTGATTTAACAGGTTCCAATGGAGTTGTTGGGCAACACACCGACGTGGTCGCCTCAGGACAGCCTCTACGATGTTGAATATTTTGTTTTTGGGGGTGATCCGAAGCATTCGTCTCCTGATCCTGACAACAGCACATCGTCGACGGAGTAATCCCCATTACGATGCCGGATTTTTTATCCTTATCCTAGTCCAACCTCGTAGTAAGTTTGTTATAAATTATTATTCGTGACACTCTATGATGTATCAATTGTATTTGTATCCGGTGTCGTCAGTGCTGATGAATCTGA
>Ga0051981_10001039_pt1 | contig 13618 bp, 5 predicted proteins | sample CryGey13umfilter_3_FD_59644 | JGI IMG/M metagenome (GOLD analysis project Ga0051981, IMG submission 59644) | Groundwater microbial communities from aquifer in Utah, USA - Crystal Geyser 4/10/14 3 um filter | ecosystem: Environmental > Aquatic > Deep subsurface > Groundwater | place: USA: Utah... | reverse complement strand
TCAGGGACGTATCCGGTTTTGTGCGCTTATTCTATATTTTGTCGAAAAATAAGATTTTTTTGGTTTGTTTGTTAAAAATATTCTTTATTTAGCCAATAATACCGTGTTTTCATTACTTTCTAATAAAATTTCCGTTAAAATTTTTTGTTCGTCAAAATCAAGAATAAGCGCACAAAACCGGATACGTCCCAGCAGTGGATGATGGCTTTGGCTACACTAAAGGGCAAATTGTACTAAGTGCTCATTTACAAGTAATATAAAAAGTACTTAAGAGAAAATATCCTCTTTACTATCTTTCTTAGAATAGTGCTAAAAATCCTCCTCACTTTACAGTTAGATAGTACCGGATTTTATGGGGTACGCAGAACAAAGTTGACCTTCCCCGTATTGACAATGTGGCAAGCGAAGTTTGGTCGCTCCAGAATGAAGAAGGAAGATATGTCGCACCACCTACGGAACTCCCTGCCAGGTACCCTACGGACATGACAACATCAGCTAAAGTTGCAGAGTTGCAGTGGACAACGAACTACTGTGGAGTATCTTCTAGGAGAGACGATAAAGAACTCTCGCACTTTTAGAAAGAGTTGACGCCTTTTGTACCGTATCGCTGCGCTTACCAATGATGAATATTTTTTTTAGGTGAGCTACGTGTGATACCCTTTGTATAGGGAGCATACGCTATTCATTTGAGTTACTTTAGGGGTAGGTACCTAGTTTGGTGGCTGGAGACGACACGGTAGGTCTGACCTCACTTGAATGTGAGAAGAGATTTTTTGTAGAGGAGACTCACATCACACGGGTAGTTTTCTCGTCTTGTAAGCATTCGTGGATTGGCATGCTCGGCACGCTTTGTCGTGACTTCTTCCGACCTACTTATGCCTATCGCATTTTTTCTATGCGGTGACATAGCCTGCCGGCTCGATATGACGCAACTCGTGTGTGGTATTGTAAATCTCCTCTACCACGACTTCCCTCCAAGGACGACAACCCAAAAACGACAACAACAAAAGATCACCGAACCACCACCACCGCCGGCGTTTCTCTCTCCCTTCCTGGTCGGCGTTTTTGTCTTTATCACTTGCTAAACATCACACACCAATGTCCTCGCCGCAGCGGAGGATGAATTTATTCATGTCCCATTACTACGACAGAACAACAAGAGCCTGCACGGAGATGCAACACTCCTGTGACAATTGCTGTTATAGCATGAGTTGTTGTTTTGGTACTGGTTGCAGCTGCAGTCGTCGTAAGCGAAAGTGCGGTGTACAACATCTGACTGCTACCAACGACTCCGCCTTTTCCTATTGGACGAGTATTCATTGCTGTGCAAACTATCATGATAAAAATAATCAACAACAGGCAAGAAGCCGAGAACGATTCGGACGACAAACACAAAATTGGAACATTAGCGACTCAGACAAACAAACTTCCATCGCCGCGTCTCTAGAGAATGATTCTTCCATGCAGTACCGCGGCGATCATGAGAGGAAGAACGATACGGGACGATGTTCGACGAGATGGGGTGAATGTAGTGGCAATGTCCATCAAGGCAAACGTATTGCACTTTTTAAATCTTCATTTTATCGATTTTGTCATGGATGGCTCGTCCTACTGTTGTACTGTTGGGGGGGAATACCGGGGACTGTACTCGCCGCGGGGGAATACCCAAACGATAATGAGAGTCCTGTCACGCCGTGGCGGAAGTTACGGTCACTTCGTGGATTGCAAATCGCGGCACCTCCGGAAGACGACGTGACAGCCAATCCTACCACCAATCCAACGTTCCGACCGTCGCCTCCGCCAACGCGCCGGCCGACAGACTCTCCGACAAACTTTCCAACTACAACACCAACAGGAAGACCCACCACCACGGCTCCCACCCAAAATCCGACGCGAACACCATCGATGAACCCAACAAAGAGACCTACCCCAGTACCCTCCCCTCTGCCGACAGTAGTGCCGACGCGATCACCATCGATGAACCCAACTAGGAGACCCACGCCGGTACCTTCCCCGCTGCCGACAGTAGTACCGACGCGCGTGCCCTCAGTTTCGCCATCGCACTTACCGACATTCCGTCCGACGCGGGTTCCGACGTCAGAACCGACGTTCATGCCACTCGCGGAGGGGGAAACACGGCCTCCGTCGCCCGCACCCACCACGGCAGCTCCTTCGATGACGCCTTCTACTCTCCCCACTGATACCGTGAAACCTACCGACCAAAGACCTACACCGGTCTTGACGGAGGAATACTCGGATCCCCCCTTGAACTCATCGTCGTGGGAAGCATTTACCATCGAACGATCGGTACAGGTGTTTCTGGAATTGCCAGCCACCCAGAGAGCTTCGCCGGTAGGATTAGCAAATATATGGCAAGATTACATCGAAACAACCTTGCGTGCTGTGTACGGAACGCAGGACGACAGCGTGAGACTCGTGGATGTGCTGATATTGGTTGACGGAGAAACGGCGTCGACGATCGGGGGCAATACTCGCGCCCTGCAGCAGTCGGGACAACAACCAACGATCGTTCAGAACTTTCAGATCGATACAACGGTGGATCTGGAAAAGAGGGCCGGTCAACGCGACGAGAACGTGGAGAGTCAGGTGGCAGAACAGTTGAGAAATCTATTATCAGCTGAAAACCTTCAAGGGGCACTGGTCGATGCCAGGGTGGATGGTGTTTCAGTGACAAAAGTGACGGAACCCCTGCCTCCGAGGATGAGATCCGTCAAAGAAAAACCTAATCGCACTGAGATTATCATAGGTTTTGCCTTGGTGGGTGTCATGTTGGCGATGCTTGTCATTACCATACACTCTCGCATCAAATCGATGCGGAAGCAACGAAAAAAACGCCGTTTGGCAAAATTACGACAGCAAAACTCCTATGTCATGCCGAAGCAAGACCGTCCAAAGCCTGCCAGTCCAGAGAAGAGTAAAGATGTTGCCGTCTTTGTTGACGATAATCAAAACGACGAGTCTGATATTATAGGAATGTCGGTTTTGGACGACGAAAGCTTACCGTCAAATATGCCAACCGCTGGTATCAATGACGAAAATTCAGATCCTTTTGCGCATGAATTAAAACAAGCAGCCGTTATGGATGATGAGGCGTGGAAACAACTTGAGAGGAAGAAAGATGAATTACGAAAGCGTGGACGCGTCGTCGATTCCATGTATATGACAGCAGCGGGGAGTGGTGAAGAAGGGGTCGAGATTGGCGGTGCAGGAGTAGCGGCTGGAAACTTCCCTTATGGTGTGGACAAAAATCCATTGAGTCGACGATCGAGTTCGGGTACTACACCGCCGTCGACTCCACCGGCTCCTCAACCTATTGTATCTCCAGCTATGCAACAGCTGTCGCCCGAGGATGTAGTTCGGTGGTCCACGGCTGGTTTGACATTAAATATTGTCGGTCGCGATGAACCTTCCAGTGGCTTCGAACCATACGGGGAATCCAAAAAGGATCTGAGCTTGCAAGAATCATGGGATTTAGATGAAACTCCCAAGGAACTTTACGGGCAATACAGCTTTATGAACCCTCTCCGTCCGCGGTCCAATGATACGACTCAAGCCCGTGTGCCATCGCCTACTTCGCTCTCCGAAGATCCGTCGACTGTCGCCGTTCGTGCGTCAATGTCGGTGTCTTCCTGGAGCGAAGCTGATGGTGGAGATTTGAGAGCTTCGCCAACCGAATCCATGGTCCCACTCGGTATGATCCGAGAGACGAGCGTGGGTTCCCACTCTGACGAAATTAACACCACGAACAATGACTCTTACGCAACGATGGATATGTTGCAAGAGGTCCAGCGTCTTTCCGCGTACGTGAAACGATACGAAAAGAAGAAAGAATTGCAAAAGAGTTTTGGAACATCTACAGCTGGTGGAGAATCGTCAGTTTCATATGATGCCATGAGTGATAGCGTAAGCGCACAACGAATGGGTGGCAGAAACGGCGGTTCGCCGTCAAGGTTGACCAAGATCAGCTACCGTCATGCAGCTACCATGAATAATACAACTTCGATGGAATCCTCCGGGTTTGGAACCCTCGAGTCGTCGTCGGAACTTAGTGGGGTTTCCGAAACGGATGAAGAGGGTTCAACGCGACTGGGGATTAGTCGTTTTAGCATCCAGGCCCCTTCAACGAGCGGTTTAATGTACAGTGTTGAAGAGCTACCGATGCCACCGGTAGCCTCTCCGGAAGAAGAAGACTCTGCTCTCATGATGTCCATGTCACCTGGTCGCGGTTTGTCCATGGAGAGTTCTTATAGTCTCGGTCTTCCTATGGCCCCTGACAAACCTACGGACAGACCGCAGTCCCCTGTCAGTGATACACCAGAGGATGAAAGGGTTGGTAATTTAGGACGCCCACGGCAAGCGACTGTGGGAAAACTCGACCAGAAAGTCGGGAAAGGACGGCTTTCGAAGTTACGACAAGGCACGGGCAACATACTTGACGGCGAAGAGAAGTCCCAACACACGGCACCCTCAGACGAGTTTACACGGGAAGAACGGCAAGCTCGGGCGCTTCGAAATTCCCCACCTCCGGTGCGCAGTAAGAACCGTGGTTTCACGAATATTATTAGCATGTTCGAATCCAAACCAAAGAATCCCATTGCTCCTCCGGATGAAAACTGGCAGCATGGGGTCAAGGCTAAATCTAAGAAATAGGGACCGTTACTCATGTCTTTCACTTTTATGTGCTCTGTAACACGTTGGGGGTGAACTCACTTTGCCTTACTTGTAGTCTTTTTTCGCAATGGATGGCTCGCGATGCCTGTCAGATAACGGCAACTACATTTCAAAAGTGTCAACACCCCCAAATACCTGTATCCGTTCATTCTTACACTTTTTACTAGAGCGGGACTGACTACCGTGTTTTTCGGAATAGTAGGAACAGTATTTTTTACTCATATTTGTGTCATTACCATGGAACAACAAACGAATGACGATGTATTCTGATTCTCCATACCCCATCAAGCTTACTGTTACAGTCAACTGTGAAGGCAACTTGACTACCTACGCTTACTATTCGTAGTTCTCACAACAGATGTACTGTGTATAAGGGATCGGTAGGAGTAGATACCGTGATTTAAAATTTAGCACTATAGTTTGAATAGTACTCTGTGTGACGGACCGTTTGGTAATTGTGGCCTGATGCCCTGAACCTTGCACATCGACGACGGATGGAATGCCGTTCGATTCACCTTGGTTTGTCATTGCGACAGACTCACCATCCTCCCGGAAGTGCAACGGTGGATGATCACATACGTATCGCAAGACATTATAATCTCTGCGCGTCTTTCCACCCATCGACCATAATCTTCTTCGTACAGTCACTCTTGTGTTGGCCTCGAAACTCGTTTCCTCATCTTGTACATCTTCAAACCGTCACCGCCTATCGTGTTCCGTCGCAATCCAACGCGACGCCGTAGACAACAGTACTCCACTGGCTAGTAGAATGTCAGTTCCTCGCCCCTTTCCAAGTTGGTTTGAAGACGCATTTGGTTTTCGTGAAAGCTCCTATGATGAAACGAAACAAACATTGATGGAAATGAAAGCATCGAGTAGTGATCCGGAGACGAAACTTCGTTGGCTCGGGAACGCGGACCAACCGGTAGAGGTCACATTTGGACCCTTCAGCCTGCACTCGGTAAAAGACTATCGTGAAGAATGTACTCGTTTGATGCAACTTTTATTACAACAACAACAACAACAACAGGCATCACCACCTGACAGTGAATCTGAGACAGTCAACCATCGATACGCAAACCGTATTACTTGGCAGAATATCCGAGCCAGCGTCTTGGATTTGCATGCCGATCCGGCCAATGCGGGTGCGATTTTTCAAGCCGCCAGTCAATTCAATTGTCTCGAAATGATATCACCGAGCGTCACTCCCGAAGCGGGAATCACATGCTACTGTCAAGATCCGACACAAGGTCCAGCGTGTGCCATCGCGTGTGGACCTGGTACAGCCTATCGAAACTATTTAATAGAATTCCCGAACGATGGTCATGTTGGGCAAACGTCCAATCGACAAATCAATACACTGGATCCCATCCTAGAACGCCTGGCGGATAACAACAACGGAGAAAAGACAAACATTACCGTAAAGAACGGATACGCCAAAGCTAGTAACCAGAATCTCGCAGCCTTGCATGGTATTGTGCGCCATCACACCGAGGAGTTGATTGAATTACTTCAGGTCGGTGTGCAGCGGAATACCGAAGTAACTCACCCGATTCGTACGGGTCGACTTGTTACGCAGGTATATTGCTCCGCCGTCCCTGTATCGTATACACTTGCTACGGCGGTGGAATGGGCTCCCCTGGCCCGGGTCGTCCTACAGGGAGCCTACGAGGCAACCTTGTTGGAGGGTGTCTTTCAACATCTGTACAAGCAACTTGAACGACCGGGGGAGACAATCGGACCAACAAAGATTTATTTAACAATGGTAGGTGGCGGTGCATTTGGGAACGAAATGGAATGGATCTGGGACGCCATGGAACGCGCGCACAATGCCATCCGTCTGTACCATCCAGTGGCTTTGGAGATTTACATTGTCCATTATGGTGATATCCATCCAGGTGCCACGGATGTGGTAAGTCGAATTCATAAGTCGTAAATTTTTCCATTTTCATAGTCCATGATTTTTTTTTATGAGTTAAAGTCTGAAACTAGTTGAGGTTGTCTCTTCGTGTCGATGCGCGTGTCCTCCGCATCTTGATAAGCTTTTGTCTATGTAGTACATTGTTGCCTGACGTACTGTATCATCGAGTTTCCATATATGATGAGGATGACTCAAGGTTCAGATCTTATCAACCATCATCTTGCTCCCTGTATCTATGGTCGTCAAGGGTGTACATGTGTACCTTTCTAATAGTAAGGAGGAGTAGTTTTCACTGTCAGAGAGTACGTAACCTAATCGATCCCGCCGCTGACAGCAAGATTTTCTTTCTCGTACTTTTTTTCAATTTTTGAGTGTTAGTTTTTTGAGTCGTGTCAAGTCTTGACAGTGGATTCATCATAAATTGTAGGTACGGTAACAAACAGCGGCTTTACATTAATGAGAGTTTTTATTATGACGTTGAGTCGTGTCGTAATAGTCTCGATGTGAAATACGACTTGCCTGGGGCACCTATGTGCTCTCTCCCTTTGGCGGAAACATCATATTCGTACACAGTATCATCCTGCGGGTGATCCGCGTTTACCTACCTACCTACTCTATTACACATCATTTTCAACGCGTACAGTGAAAAGATTCGCCTTTCCTGTAACAATTACACCAGTGCGTTGTTGTAGTCGACTGTCGCATGCATAGATCAGCTGTATCGACGCCAACACACTGGAGAAATGGCATTGCCTTTAATCGCCTCCTTTGCTCTCTGTCTCTTTTCCCTTCTATCCTGCCGTGTTGGTTATTTGGTGTGGAAGATCCGCCGTAAACGAGCGTCGTTTGAATGGCCTCATAGCCAGAAGGAGGATGAAAGAGGAGAAATAAGAAAAGATACGACCACAGCAACAGGGAGAACGACAACGACCACAGCAACAAGAACAACAACGGCAATTTTACCGAACGACGAACGGCAAGGACGTCGCAAAACACTGGTAGTACTAGGATCGGGAGGGCACACAAGCGAAATGATCCAATTGATCCGTAATCTCCCAATTGAACGTTATAACCCTCTTGTATTTGTCAAGGCGGCTACGGATACGACCTCGTTGGGACGGCTACAAGCGTCCGACTTGTGGTCGGAAACGTACTCGGCGCAAACGACAGCGTACGAGATACCCCGTGCGCGTGAGGTGGGACAGTCCTATCTATCAAGCATATACAGTACAATCCATGCATTTGTCTTTGCACTTCAACTCGTGGTACGGCTGCGCCCTGATCTGGTACTCTGCAATGGCCCTGGAACGTGTTTGCCGATTTGTGTGGCTGCATTTGTCACCCGTGTCGTGGGATGGACCCGTACGCGCATTATTTTTGTCGAATCCTTTTGTCGAGTTCGTACCATGAGCTTGACAGGTCGTCTTTTGTACGATTGGGTAGACCTGTGTGCCGTACATTGGCCTACACTGCAATCCAAATATCCGCTTACACAATGCACTTCCGCCATGATACATCCCAACAAGAAGAAAGAGCAATAATTATCATTGCCTTCCAAAATCAAATCAAATCTGCACATGCACGGAAGACACTAATAGCATACCTCATGGAGAGATGATGACTGTGAAGTGTTGGAATTATGAAGTGTCTAGCAAAACGCGCCGAGGAAATAATGTAATTGAGTATTGACATTGAATGAACCAAGTTAGAAAGCATTGTTTTAGACTATTCCAACTCGTAAATGACAGAGAGATAGAGAGTGAATTAAATGATTGAATGTTTGTAGTCGTCGGTTTACATCTGGGGCATTCCCATTCCTGGCATTCCACCACCCATGCCAGGCATTCCACCACCCATACCGGGCATTCCACCACCCATACCGGGCATTCCACCGTTGGGCATCATACCTTGTTGAGCAAAGCCACTCATGTCAGGGCCACCTTGAGGAGTCATGGGCATACCACCTGCCATTTGGGGCGGCATACCAGTGTCCCCGCCGTTTCCGATCATCAAAAGGCCACCTCCAAAGCCACCCAAGTTGCCGTATGTTCCTGCGATTTCGTTCTGGGCATCTTCTTCCTTAGGAGGAGCCGTCCGCTGCTCCAACTCTTTAAGTCGAAGATGGGTCTTGCGGAAGGTTTGAATGACGAAAGGCATGACGAAGTGTTGGTAACCGTTGACCCATCCGAGCTCGATTGCAACGTCCGGGGAAATGTGCTTGAAGCAAGTGTAGAGGCCGGCTGCGAAACATTCTTTCTCCGAAGTCTCGCAGAAGAATCGGAGCAATCCTTCGATAATCTCCGCGTTTTCGGACTCGTTCGCGGTGTCGATGCAGTCCTTCCACATGCGATCGTTCTTCGAAAGTTCGATGGACTGGCTCCACTTCTTGTTACAACGGTATACGTAGGCAGAGATTCTTCGAAACTCCAATAATTCGTGACTTGAGAGCTTCGATGCCAAAGAAATCATGTTAAAATTGGCAAAGTTATCGATCGACTTGCGAAGGGCTTCGTAGTCTTCATCTTCGACGTACAACTCATTCAAGGCTTCATTTACCTGGCTTATGTTGTACTTCTGCACAGACTTCAAGTACTTTTGGCCAATCTGCAAAGCCCAGTCTCCAGTTCGTCGAAGTTGGCTGACAACACGCGCGTGGTCGATGTTTTCTTCCATAACTTCCATCAGGCGCGTGAAAAGAGTGGGATGCATGCTGAGGTAGTGGCTAACTGCCTTGTACATGAGCTCAGCGTTGCGGACTTTGGTGATCGAGTCCAAGAAAAGATCATTGTCCCAAGCATTTGCTCTTTCCATCATAGTCTTGACAGCACTATCGTGCTGCTTATCTTGCATGTACAAGTAAACAGCGGGCTTGTAAAGACGAGCGCGTTCGCAAGCTCGAACAACCTTTGATACGTTGAGCTTGCTGAAGAAAACCTTGCAGTGATCCATCACCTTTTCGGGGACGTGCTTGGTGTACAAGATACCAAGTTCCGTAAAGATTCCAATATGCGCGTCCTCGATGCCAATTCCTTGTTCGAACAAAGAGACCAAGTGCGTAAAGTGACCAAGATCTGAGTAGAAAGCTGTAACTTCGTCCACGTGGTCAGGGTACTTGATCACTTCAAGACCACAGATAGCGGCAAGACGGAATTCGTCGGCACGCAAACAAGCGAAGCATACGGCCTTCCAAGTTGATACGTTGTTGGCTTTTTTGGCGGCCTCGACCGCCTCTCTGTACTCTTCCAGGTGAATGTGACAGAGTGCCAACTTCGAGTTGTTGTTGATACTGATGAAAAGAATTTTTGCGGCCTGGTAGAGACCTTCCGAAAAGCAACGATCTCCAATATTTTGAATGTTCGCCACATTTGGTCCACTGACGAACTGTTCCATTTCGGTCAAATTGTTAGTCTTGGCGTATGCGTAGATAAGCTCGGTGTCAATGAGATTCTCCTGCATACTCTTGCGAGCCATTTTGAGGTAAGGGATAAGCTTCTCCCAGATTTCTGCTTCGTTGGCTTCGGCACAAACCATGACATATTCAGATGGGTCATCGGCGTTGATAAACGACTCGATAGCTTCTGATGGGAATTTGTTCTCGAGCTGTGCTTTACCAAGCTTGGACCAGACGGGTTTGGCATCGCAGGTCGAAGCATAAGTCTTGGCTCGATCAAGATCCTTCATGTGGTCCACCAGCACACCGATAGCCAAAACTTGCATTTCGACCTGCTCATCCTTGTCTTGCGTGTGTTCTGGTTTCGAGAACTTGACGTATATGTTGAATCCTTCCTCAAACAACATGTGGTTCTCCGATAAACAGATGAGAGCAATGTCCTTAGCGTCGAAGTTGTCCAGTTGGTCAATGTAGCCAGAGACACGGGTCGCGTCGGCGCGGATAGCTGTAAGGATAAGAAGATTCTGCAAGTTGCGATTGTCTGAAAAGTCCGATCCTTGCAAGACAATACGTTCCAATAAATTGATCAATTCGCTCGGCAGATCAGCTGCCATGAAAGCCTTAACGGTGCACGACACCTCGTCTGCATTTGTAGACTCCGGCAGAGCCCACTCCACGACCTGGTCGATAAGCTGACGGCGTTGAGGATCCTCGCCTTCATTCTCTTCTCCTTCTTTCTTGTTGAGAACCTTGCCCCAAAGCTCCAGATCTTGTCGCTCTACGAGGTATTTAGCTAAATCACGGTACAGGCCATGCTCTTGACTAACTTTGATAAGCTGGTCGTCGCATTCGCCGGCTCCCTTCTTGTAGGCGATGAAAGCGAGCTGGGGATCGAGCGATTCGCAGTAAGGACCAAGTACCTTGGGATCATAAAACATGTTATTCAACAAGAATGACTTCGGATCACGGTTAAGTGTGATGTAAATCTTTCCGAGGGCGTTGTGTGTTCCTGGTTCGGTACTTCCGGTAGCAACCCGTGCTTCCAACCATGGCTGTAGAAGACGCAAGCGATTGCGGGTTTCAGCAATTTCAACGAGTTCATCAACGGGACACGCGGTACCAACAGCCATGAGGATACGCTTGATAAAATCTTCGTTAGCACCCAAGTCGAAGAGTTTTCCGACCACCATGGGTGTCTTAGTCGGCGAAACCTTCGTGACGTATACTTCAATGTACTGGAGGAGACTATTCAAGTACAAGTATTCCGTCAACTCATCAACAAAGTCGAATCGATCGCAGACATGGATCAATGGCCTTGGGTCTGGTAACTTCGCCGATTTCAAGTAATTCTTGACCTCTTCTGGAACGTAGATATTCGAGTCACGGCAGACACGTTCGGCTTCTTTAAATTGTCCGAGCATGCACGAAGCCTGAATATATTTGAAATGGACGAAAGGGTCTTCCGAAACATTAACAATCGCACCGAGGTAATAGTATAGACCTTCCGTGGCACGGTTCGACTCAAATACCGAAACCAGTTCTTCGGAACCGAGTTCCTCGTGGTATTTCTTCGCAACCTCAACGCATACTTGCATGTTCTGCGGTCCTCGGCTGATCATGTCTTTGAGAAGCATGATCGATTGTTCGCGGCTCAGCTTTCCGAAAAAGCTGACAACGAATTCAGGACTCATCTGATGCGAATTTTTGAAAACACGCTTGATGTCGGCGATTTCCGTGTAGTGCTCTGCGGCACGCTGCCACATGCCAGCACGCTCACACAACTTCCCAATGTGCGGTCGATCATAGTGGGTTAGTATACCCTGTTGCATAATGGCGTCGGCGACTTGAGGGGCACCGCCGATCAAGTTTATCTCGAGTAATTTTGTTTGCAAATAAGCATGATCGGGCTTGTTATCCTTGAGTGCTTCGAGCAAGAAGGCGGTAGTCTCTTGAACCCGATTGGAGCTGAGGAACGCTTCTGCCGTTGCTTGAATATCAATCATAGGGCCTCCCTCGACATTGACAAGCCCCTTCGCGAGTTCAAGAGCACCTTGAGGATTGTTGAACAAAAGTTGATTCAGCATCTGCGAAAAGTCCATCTTAAATCCAACGCTGGTCGAGTATGGCACAATCTTGTCGTATTCGCCCCGCTGGACAAAGCATTGGATAGCCTTGGCATGGCATTCAGCCCGGAGGTAAACAGATAAGGCCATACCAACATCATAGGGCATAATCAAGTCTCCGAGTGCTTCAGATGCCTGTAGCTTATCGTCCTTCAACCACTTTTCCATCAGAGGTAGACGCTGTTGCTGCAACACAGGCTTAGCCACTTCGATCGATTCTTGTTCATTTAAACGGCCTGACTCGAGAAGGATTGAGAAGTACTGCAACAGGGGAGGCACTTGTCCAGGTTGCGCAGGGATTTGTTGGAAACGCGCCATGGTTGCGGGCGTTCGTAAAGCCATACCCGAAGCAGCAACGACACGGGCGGCCTCGGCAACCTGTCCCTGCGAGAGCAATCGTTCAAATTCACCCGCCATCAACTGTTCCGCGCCCGGAAGTTTAAGACGTCCAGCAAGCTTCAAAGCCAAATCGCTGTCTCGGAGCGTATTGAGAATGTAGGGCACAACAGCCTGTTCGTTGAACTGGAAACGCAAGACAGAACCTCTTCTCACGGTGATACCGTAGATAGCACCAGTGATGTCGTCTGCGCAAGTCACAAAGATGGTCTCTTGTGTCACCTTGGCTCGGTAAAACGTCTTACCGGTATGGATATCAAACATGTACGCATATCCCATCTTGGTAATCATAAGCGCAGTCTCGTGCTTCTGGTCAATCGCAAGACTGACCGGGAAGTCACTTGCCGCGTCCGGTGGGGTGGGGATCGCTGCAGGCTGGATACCAAAAGGGGGGCCCTTCGATGGATCACGTCCAATTTCACGCACAAATAGCTTCGAAGGTTCTTGGGGCGCCGTCTTTCCGTGGAAGACAAGACAATGAGCAGGATCGTCACGGCCTTGGATCTTAAGCGTTGCGAAAGCAGCGGCGTGTCCTGTCAAGTGCTGCGATACCTTCTTTTCGATGGAGAACAACTGCATGTTTCCGTCCACCGTTCCGTTGGCTCCAGCGCTGATTCCACCGAGAAGGCACCACTTGCCGTCAGGAGATACCCGGTAGTTGATGATCTGAACATTTGCTCCGAGACGTTCATGTCGATCAAAGAGCTTCGCGGGAGGCAGCTGCCCATCCAAAGGCCAATGATACACGGAGGTGGCCGTCACAAGCGCCAAGTTGGTGGGAGATGTCCACTTCCAATACACCAACGGTTCCGGCATGTTGTGCGAGTTCACCTTTGCCTTGGCATCGAGATTAAAAATCTGCAATGTAGTCCCACTGCGCAGCGCCAAAATGTTTTGCGTCGGGTTCATGATCGCGGCTTCGGCCTGCATCGGACGCCTCGTGACTTGTGCCCCGTTTTTCAGGTCAATCATCGCAACGCTTTGAGGTTCTACGCAGACAATCCATTTGTCGGATTCCATCGTCGTCATGCCATGCTTGATACATGCTTCTGGCACACCAAGTTGTTGGAGCTGTGCCAAAAAAAAAAAAGACAC
>Ga0051981_10001037_pt1 | contig 13618 bp, 12 predicted proteins | sample CryGey13umfilter_3_FD_59644 | JGI IMG/M metagenome (GOLD analysis project Ga0051981, IMG submission 59644) | Groundwater microbial communities from aquifer in Utah, USA - Crystal Geyser 4/10/14 3 um filter | ecosystem: Environmental > Aquatic > Deep subsurface > Groundwater | place: USA: Utah... | reverse complement strand
GGGGGCTGGCGGCGCTGCTGGCAGCGGCGATCAAGCTGGTTTGGTGGCGCGAGGTCGCAGCCCTGCCGTGGCTGCGGCTTTGGCTCTGGGGCGGCAGTGGCGGCACACTGGCCTGCATCGCTGCGCTTGCGGTGCTGGGCCGCGACGGCACGATGGCCGGCTACGGCTTGCTGCTGCTCGGCGTGGCGCTGCCCCAGTGGAGGTTGATGCTGCGGCGCTGACGCCCGCGATCAGGACAGCGAAAACTGGAATTCCTGCTCGAAGACGCTATTTCCATGGCAGACGTAGGTGTTCTTAAGAGTGCGTGTGACCTCATCGATGAACGCCTTGTTGATGCCGGGTTCAACGCTGCCGATCTTCAACTTGGCGTCCACGAAGGCGACTTTGCCCTCGACGACCTCCGCAACGACGCTCAACACGAGCTTGCCGACCGCGTTGACACGCGGGAGGTTTGGCTTCCCCATCGCTGTGCAGACTATGCCGGCTTGGATCGGCACCAGCGTTCCTGCGGCCATGCCCGCTGTCTCCGCGATGGCCGCGCTTGCGGCAGCTTGCTGATGTGCCGAAGGCGTCGACGCGCCGGAGGCCGCCTCGCGAGCAGCGCGTCTTTCCGCCAGCCCGGGGATGCTGTGCTTGTAGTCGAGGGCGAGATAGAACACGCTCTTCAACGCGTTGCTGTCACAGACGTAGGTTTTCCTGATGTGGTCTTCCAGCTCTCGTTGGACCGTGCGGTTGCTCACCCGATCCGGGCCGCGGACCTCGCTGACGTCCACGTTGCTGGGGCGTCCGTCCTTGATGGCGATCGAAATCTTGTAGATGAACTTCCCCACCCAAGGGATCGCCGGCAAAGTGAAATCGCTGGTGGCATGGCAGGCCGCCGGGTCCAGCTCGTGCTGGGTTTCCGCCGCCTGGGCACTCATTCCGCTGCCGAGCGCCACGCCCAGCCCCAACGCAAGAAACAACCTCATGCGCGCCTCCCCGCCAATCACAGTGCGCAATTATCTGAGCGTTAGCGCGGCGCTTGTCTCGGTGTCATCCGGCAGCGTGACCACGTCGCCGCGCAGCGAATGCGCAAAGGCGGTCGTGATGCGCACGTCGACCAACTGGTGCATCAGCCGGGGCGAGCCCGGGAAGTTGACGATGCGGTTGCACTCGGTCCGGCCCATCAGCTCCGACGCGTCCTTGCGGGACGTGCCGGTCACCAGCACCTTCTCGACCTTGCCGACCATGCCTTGGGAGATGGTCAGCGCGTGGGCCTCGATGGCGGCCTGCAGTTCCTGCAGGCGCTTCACCTTGGTCTCGTAGGGCGTCGTGTCTTCCAGCGCCGCCGCCGGCGTGCCGGGGCGCGGGCTGAAGATGAAGCTGAAGGAGGCGTCGAAGCCGACGTCCTGCACCAGCTTCATCAGCTTGGCGTGGTCGTCGTCGGTCTCGCCGGGGAAGCCGACGATAAAGTCGCTGGCCAGGCGCAGGTCGGGGCGGATGGCGCGCAGCTTGCGCACGATGCTCTTGAACTCCAGCGCGGTGTAGCCGCGCTTCATCGCCATCAGGATGCGGTCGCTGCCGTGCTGCACCGGCAGGTGCAGGTGGTTCACGAGCTGCGGGATCTTGCCGTAGGCCTCGATGAGGCGCGGGCTGAACTCGTTGGGGTGGCTGGTCGTGAAGCGCAGGCGCTGGATGCCCGGAATTTCGGCGGCATATTCCAGCAGCAGGGCCAGGTCGGCGAACTCTGCGGTACTGCCCATCTTGCCGCGGTAGGCATTGACGTTCTGGCCGAGCAGGTTGATCTCCATCACACCCTGGTCGGCCAGGCCGGCGATCTCGGTCAGCACATCTTCGAACGGGCGTGAGACCTCTTCACCGCGGGTGTAGGGCACCACGCAGTAGCTGCAGTACTTGGAGCAGCCTTCCATGATCGACACGAAGGCCGAGGCGCCCTCGACCTTGGCCGGTGGCAGATGGTCGAATTTCTCGATCTCGGGGAAGGAAATGTCCACCTGCGGCCGGCGCTGCTCGCGGCGTGCTTCGAGCATCTGCGGCAGGCGGTGCAGGGTCTGCGGGCCGAAGACGACATCGACATAGGGCGCGCGCTCGATGATCGCGGCGCCTTCCTGGCTGGCCACGCAGCCGCCGACGCCGATCATCACGCCCTTGGCCTTCAGGTGCTTGACGCGGCCGAGGTCGCTGAAGACCTTCTCCTGGGCCTTCTCGCGCACCGAGCAGGTGTTGAACAGGATGAGGTCGGCCTGTTCGGGGTCGTCCGTCGGGGTGTAGCCCTTGGCGGCTTCGAGCACATCGGCCATCTTGTCCGAGTCGTACTCGTTCATCTGGCAGCCGAAGGTCTTGATGTAGACCTTCTTGCCGACGTTCGCGTCGCCGCTCATGGCTTGCTCCAGGTCTGGTTGCCGGGATTGAACTGCCAGCTCGCCGCCTCGGCAGGGGTGCGGGGCCAGAGCTTGTTGTCGAGCTCGGCGGCGTTCAGCACCCAGACATCCAGGATCAGGCCGCTGCTCTCGATCGTGTAGTGCACCGTGAGCTTCTGCCCGCTGAGGCCGGCGGGTGGAACCCAGAGGTTGCTCTCGTTCTTGACCCGCGCGCCGGGCGCCAGCCGCGCCGGCTGGCCGTTAAGTTGCACGTCGGGGAACTGCGTGATGACGAGTTCGCCACGCAAGGCATTGGCAGGGAAGAAGCGGTGCGTCTGGGCCTGGGCAACCAGGCTGCTGGCGGCCAGCATCAAGGGGAGAACACAGCGGTACATGGCATGTCCAGTGGCTGCGAAGCCGGCGGCCGTTGGCGCGGGGCGCGACGGGGCCGGTTGCGGGTGATGAGAAAGCGGCGCAAGAGCGGTCAGTGGTCGACGGCCGCCAGGGCACAGAATCGGCGCCAAGGTGGCGAACTGCCGGCTTTTGCGCTCAGACGGATCTGAGCGGCCCACCTGGCCTTGGACCGGGTGGATCGGGCGCAGATTCTACCGTCGACCCCTTGGGGAACCCGCCGGAGCCGCTGCGCGTGGCCACGGGGCCGGCCGCAGGGCGCCATCGCTGGCTGCGGTTCGCCGACGGCGACGGACCAGACGCGGCACCTCAGGCTTTCACTTGGCTGTCCAGACCGCCGTTTGCCGGAAGAGAGCAACATTCCGTCGAAATTAACCGTTATGAAATCGCTTTCGCCCTAGTATTGCGGCCGCTTGCCCCTACCGAGTCCTTGCGACCTGCCGATGCCGCCTGCCCGAGATGCCCGCCAGTTTCAGTTTGCTGACGTTCCCGAGGCGCCGCGGGCGTGGCGCAGCAATCAGGGCGTGGCAGGTGCCGCGGCGCTGGCCGAACTGGCCGCCAAACATGGTTTGGCGACTCAGGCCTTGCTGGCCGAGACCAGGCTGCGCGCCTTCGATCTGGGTGATCCGCGCTGCCGGGTATCGCTGGCCGACGAATGCCGGCTGATCAGCCGGCTCCTGCAACACACCGGGCATGCGCCGGGCTTGGGGCTGGAGGCCGGGCGCCGCGTGCGCTTCACGGCGCTGGGCCCGCTGGGCCTGGCCATGGTCAGCAGCCTGAGCCTGCGCGGCGCTTTGCATGCCGCGGCCCGGTTCGGCAATCTGGGCTGCCCATCGCTGCATCTGCACCTGCAAGCCTGCGGTCCCGGCGGCAAAGACCTGCGGCTGATCCTGCCGCAGCGGGAGTATCCGGCCGAGCTTGGGCGCTTCGTCGTCGAGCGTTCTCTGGCTGCGGTGCTCAGCCTCTCGAGCTCGCTTGCGCAGCGCCCGGTGCGGGTGGTTGCGCTGGAACTGGCCCTGGATCGTGCCGACATCTCGCAGGCCTACGAACTTTGCGGCGGCCGCGCGCCGCTGCATGGCATGGCCGCCAGCGCCCTGGTGTTGGCCCAGGCCGATCTGGATGCGCCACTCCCGCATGGCGATGCGCGTATGTTCAAGCTGGCGGAAGCGCAGTGCCTGGGCCTGGAGGCGGGCTGCCGGCCGCGCGCCGGGCTGGCCGGCGAGGTGCGGGGCTTGCTGTCGGCCCATCCCTCATGCCTTGGCGACATGGCCGCCACTGCCGCGCTGCTGTGCATGTCGGAGCGCACCCTGCGCCGGCGCTTGCAGGATGAGGGCACGAGCTTCGTGACCCTTTGCGACGAGCTGCGGCGAACCCTGGCCGAGCAGTTGCTGGCCGTTCCGCGGCTGCCGATCAGCGACATCGCCGAGCGTCTGGGCTATGCGGAGGCATCGAGCTTCATCCATGCCTTCAAGCGCTGGCACGGGCGCACGCCGCGCGCGTTTCGCAGTGCTGCCGCTTCGGTCTGAGGGCTTGCCACACGCGCCGCGCGGGGCCGGCCGCTTGGATTGGCCGGCAGGATCAATTTTTTGGCCGGCTTGATCGGCTGCTGTCGCCGGGCCGGACGCCAATACTCGCGAGCATGACCGTCTCCGACCCGCTTCGTGCCTCAGCATGGGCCCGCCCCCTGGCGCTGGCCTGCACCGGCCTGCTGCTGGGTCTGACGCAAGGGTTTGGGCTTTATCTGGTCAGCAACAACCTGAGTGCCATCCAGGGTTCGCTCGGCGCGACGGCGGCCGAGGCGAGCTGGCTGGTGACCGCGTATTTCGCGACGGCTTTGTCGTCCACCCTGCTGCTGACCAAGGTGCGCCTGCATTTCGGCCTGCGCCCCTTTGCGATCGGCGGGCTGCTGCTGTTCCTGCTGGTGAGCGCGCTGCACCTGCTCACCGATGATCTGGTGTCGGCCCTGGCGGTGCGCGCGGCGCTTGGCATCGCGGCCGCGCCGCTGAGCACGCTGGCGATCTACTACATGATGGAGGCCTTGCCGCAGCGCTTGGCGCCGGTGGCGCTGCTGGCGGGGTTTGCCTGCCTGCAGCTGCCGGGGCCCTTGTCGCGTGTGGTGTCGCCCGACCTGCTGGAAATCGGCCGCTGGCATGGGCTGTTCCTGCTGGACGTCGCGCTGGCCCTGATCAGCCTCGCAGCGATCGCGGCGCTGCCGCTGTCGCCCCAGCCGCGCCGGCCGGCGTTCGACCGCGGCGATCTGCTCGCCTTTCCGCTCTACGCCGTGGGCCTGGCGCTGTTGTGCGTGACGATCTCCCAAGGGCGCTTGCAGTGGTGGACCGACTCGCCGTGGCTCGGTGAGTGCCTGGTCGGCGCCATCGTCTGCATCGGCTTGTACGTGCTGGTAGACCTGAACCGAGCCCAGCCGCTGCTGGATCTGCGCTGGCTGGCCCAGCCCTACATGCTGCGTTTCGTGGTGGCCGTCTTGCTGTTCCGCATCGTGCTGTCCGAGCAGACGGTGGCGGTGGTGGGCCTGCTGACGGTGCTTGGGCAGTCCAACGAGCAGATGCGCTGGCTCTTCCTGCTGGCCAGCGCGGGGCTGTTGTCGGGCTTTGTGCTGGCCCTGGTCGTTGCGGTCAAGCGCGGCGCGCCGCTGCTCAGCGTGCTGGCGGTGGCCATGGTGTTGGTGGCGGCATGGCTGGACAGCGATGCCACGGCGATCAGCCGACCGGAACAGTTCTGGCTGAGCCAGACCCTGTTGTCCGCCGGCTTGGGTCTGTTTTTTTCAGCCTCGCTGCTGCAGGGCTTTGGGCCCGTGTTGCGGGAGGGTGGCCGGCACATGGTGAGCTTTTTGGCCGCCTTCAGCGGCGCGCAATTCCTCGGCAGCCTGCTGGGATCGGCCTGGATCAACACCCTCGTTGCGCAGCGCCAGACCGCGCATTTCGCAGCCCTCGCCCAGCACCTGGCGATCGGCGATCCGATGGTGACGCGCCGCCTGGCCGAGCTGGCCGGCTCCGTGGCCCGCTGGGTGAACGACCCCGCTGCGCGTGCGCAACAGGGCGTGTCGTTGCTCAACCAGCAGCTGCAGCGCGAATCCTTCGTGCTGGCCTACAACGATGTCTTCCTCTGCACCGCCGTGATGGCCGCAGCGCTGCTGCTCTGGCTGTCCGTGCTGGCCTGGCGCGGCATGCGGCGCCAGGCCGACGCTGCAGCCACACCTTGACCCCGGAGATCCCGAGTCCATGGCTAAATTCCTGTCCACCACCAATGCGCTGGTCGCGGCCGCAACCGCGGCCGCCGTTGCCGTGGCGCTGTACGCCTGGCGGCTGCCGCCATTTGCGAGCCCGGTAGAAAGCACCGAGAACGCCTATGTGCGCGGCAGCGTGACGGTCATTGCGCCCAAGGTTGACGGCTATGTTGCCGAGGTGCTGGCGCAGGACTTCGCTGCAGTCCAGGCCGGGCAGGTGCTGGTGAGGCTGGACGACCGCAACTACCGGCAGCGCCTGGCCCAGGCCCAGGCTACGCTGGCCGCACAGCGAGCCAACCTCGCCAATACCGTGCAGGCGCGGCGCGTTCGCGAGGCTGGCATCGTCAACGCCCAGGCTCAGCTGGCCTCCGCCCAGGCCCAGCAGGTCAACGCCGAAGCCCAACTGGCACGGGCGCGCTCGGACCAGCGGCGTTCGCAGGCGCTGGTTGGCGACGGTTCGGTGTCGCGGCGCGAGCATGACCAGACCGAAAGCAGCCTGCGGCAGGCCGAGGCCACGCAGCGCCAGGCGGAAGCGCATGTCCAGCAGGCGCGCGCGGCGATCACGGTGGCACAGCAGGAACTGCTCGCCGTCAAGGTCAATCAGCAGGCCGTCGAGGCCGCGATCGAGGGCGCGACGGCCGCCGTGCAGCTGGCCGAGATCGACCTCGAGAACACCCGCATCCGCGCGCCGCGGGCAGGTCACGCGGGCGAGATCGGCGTCAAGCTGGGGCAATACGTGACGCCGGGCTCTCAGCTGCTGGCCCTGGTGCCGGAGCAGGTCTGGGTGGTGGCCAACTTCAAGGAGGCGCAGACGGTGCACATGGCGCCTGGCCAGCCGGCCCAGCTGCGGGTGGACGGCCTGGGGCAGGCGCGGCTGCGGGGGCGCGTGGAGCGTCTGGCGCCGGCCACCGGGGCGGAGTTCAGCGTGATCCGTCCGGACAACGCCACCGGCAACTTCACCAAGGTGCCGCAACGCCTGCCGGTGCGCATCGTGCTCGACCCCGACCAGGCATTGGCCGCCCGGCTCAGGCCGGGCATGTCGGTGATCGCCGAAGTGGACACCAGCGAGCAGGCCCGATGAGAGCCACGGCCCGCTCACGTCTGCTGTGGGCTTTGCCTGCGCTCGCCTTGGCGGCCTGCGCCCAGCACCCGGTGGCGCCCGCTGCGCCGCCCATCACGCCACCCGCGCAGTGGCAGCACACCGGCGGCAGCGCGGCGCAGCGCAGTGATTGGTGGCAGGGGTTTGGCGACGCCACGCTGACCGCGCTGATCACCGAAGCGCTGGTGAGCAACCACGACCTGCGTCTTGCAGCGGCCCGTGTGGCCGAGGCGCATGCGATGGCACGGGTCCAGCATGCCGCGTTCTGGCCCAGCCTGGACGTTGTGGCGGCAGAGATGCGTTCGCGCAGCATCAGCGACGTGAAGCTCGCGCCCTATCTGTCCACCGGGCATCAGGCCTTGTTCCAGGCCGGCTACGAGCTTGACCTGTGGGGTCGCGTGGCCGACCTGGCCAGCGCGGCCGACAGCAGCGAGGCGGCAAGCGCTGCGGCCCGCGACGCCGTCGCGCTGAGCGTGTCGGCCAGCGTCGCCCAGAGCTACATCGGCCTGCTTGAGCTCGACGCCCAAATCGACCTGGCGCGGCGCATGTTGGCTTCGCGCGAGCGCTCGCTGGCATTGACCCGCCAACGCTTCGAGGTGGGCCATGCCAGTGCGGTCGAACTGGCCCAGGCCCAGATCGAGATGCATGGCAGCGCCCAGGCGCTGCCGCAGCTGGCGCGCGCCGTGGAGCGTCAGGAGGCGCAGCTCAACCTGCTGCTTGGACGCCGGCCCGGACCGGTCGAGCGGGGCGGCAGGCTGGACGCGTTGCGGCCCTGTGCGATGCCCGATGCCGGCTTGCCGTCCGAACTGCTGCGTCGGCGGCCGGACCTCTACAGCGCGGAGCTTCAACTCGCCGCGAGCGATGCCCAGCTGGCCGCAGCGCGCAAACAGTGGCTGCCGTCCCTCAGGCTGAGCGCCAGCTTCGGCACCGTGGGTTCGAGCGTGCTTCGAAACGGGCCGTTCTCGATCTGGAGCCTCGGTGGCAGCGTGCTGGCCCCGCTGTTCAATGGTGGGCGCCTGCAGGCCCTGGCGGAAGGCAGCGCCGCGCGCCGGGAGCAGGCCCTGGTGACTTACGAGCGTACCGTTCTCGCTGCCTGGACCGAGGTGGAGACACAGTTGGACGCCCATCTGCAGCAGCAGACCCAATTGCAGCAGGCGCTCGACCAGCGCCAGTCCGCGGCCGAGGCCTTGCGACTGGCGGGCCGACGCTATCGCGAGGGCTATGCGTCGCAGCTGGATGAGTTGCTGGCGCAGCGCAGCCTGTTGACGGTTGAGCAGAGCGTGCTGCAGTCGCAGGCCGGGTTGCTGCAAAACGAGGTGGCGCTGTTCCGCGCGCTGGGCGGCGGTTGGGCGGCGCGATAGCCGCCGCGCCACCACCACCACGACGCCCATCCGCTGCACACGCCAGGACTCGCGATGCTGACCGCACACACCGTCTGGGCTTCCAGCCTGCCCATCCTGACCGACATGGCCCTGGCGCTGCTGCTCGGCTGGGTGATCGGCTATGAGCGCTACTTCAGTGGTCGGGCGTCCGGCAGCCAGGTGTATTGCCTGGTCTCGACCACGTCGGCGGCCGTCTCGCTGTTGGCGGGCTACCCCGGGCTTTGGTATGGCGGCGCGAATCCAGATGCGATGGCTGGTGATCCGACCCGTGTCGTCGGCTCCATCCTGACCGGCATCGGCTTCCTCGGTGCCGGGCTGATCGTGCAGACCGGGATCAATGTCCGCGGGTTGAGCACCGCCGCGTCGATCTGGAGTGTGGCGGCCATCGGCATCCTGGTTGGCGTTGGCTTTTACCTGCCGGCGATCGGTCTGACGCTGCTGTGCGTCCTCGCGGTGGAACTCATGCCGCGGCTGGAGCGGCTCCTGCCCGCGCACGCCGTCATCGCCAGCACGCTGCGTTTCCACGAGGGGCATGAGCCGCGCGCTGAGGCCATCCAGCGCTACCTGGATGCCCGCGGGCTGCGAATGCCCTCCGACAGCGTGGCGGTCAATTACCACCAGGGCCGATTCGAGATCCAGTGCCTCATCGTCGCCAAGGCCGGCAGCCGTGCCGATGCGATGGTCAGGCTCGCCGCCGAACTGGCCAACCTGCCTGAAGTCGAGTCCTTCACGGTGACGCAAGCCAGCCGCGCCTGAACGGCCGCCAACAAAAAAGCCTTGCAGGGCACAGACCTGCAAGGCTTTCTGGAGTCTTCGAATTTGGTGGCGCTTCAGGGATTCGAACCCCGGACCTGCGGATTATGATTCCGTCGCTCTAACCGGCTGAGCTAAAGCGCCTGAGCCAAATATTCTAGCGGGTTTTCGGGCGAGAATGCAAGCCATGTTCAGTTTCTTCAAGCGCACCCAGCCCCCGGCGCCGGCCGAACCGCCCGCGCTGCTGCCCGAGGGCTGGGTCGCCCAGCCGGTTCCGAGCCCGGTGTCGGGCGCGGCGGCGCCAGCTCCCGCAGACGCGCCGGCGGTGCCTACAGCTCCGGCGACTGTGACGGCGACGCCGGATGCGCCCATCGTCGCGCCGGTCGGCAGTGGGGCGCCGCGCCCCTCGATGGACGCGCCTCGGCAGAACTGGCTGGACCGCTTGCGGGCCGGCCTGCGCAAGACCGGCTCGAGCATCGCCCAGGTCTTCACCGGCACGCAGATCGATGAGCGGCTGTACGAAGAGCTCGAAGAAGCGCTCTTGCTGGCCGATGCCGGCGTGAAGGCGACCGAGTTTCTGCTTGACGACCTCAAGCGCCGCGTGAAGGCGTCCAAGGCCCAGGATCCTCAAGCGGTGCGCGGCTTGCTGGTGGACGCCCTGGCCGATGTGTTGGCGCCGCTCGAAAAAGGCCTGGAGGTGGGCCGACACATGCCCACCGTGATGATGGTCGTTGGCGTGAACGGTGCCGGCAAGACCACCAGCATCGGCAAACTGACCCGCCATCTGGCCGGGGCCGACCAGCGCGTGCTGCTGGCCGCTGCCGACACCTTCCGTGCCGCGGCCCGCGAGCAGCTCGGCGTCTGGGCCGACCGTGCCAAGGTCGAGATCATCAGCCAGGAGGGCGGGGATCCGGCGGCGGTGTCCTTCGACGCGGTCAATGCCGGCCGTGCCCGCGGCGTCGATGTCGTCATCGCCGACACGGCCGGCCGCCTGCCGACCCAGCTTCACCTGATGGAGGAGCTCAAGAAGATCAAGCGCGTCATCACCAAGGCCCAGGATGGCGCGCCGCATGAAGTGCTGCTGGTGGTGGACGGCAACACGGGGCAGAACGCGCTGAACCAGGTCAAGGCCTTCGACGACGCCCTGGGTCTGACCGGCCTGGTGGTCACCAAGCTGGACGGCACCGCCAAGGGCGGTGTGCTTGCAGCCATCGCCCGCGAGCGGCCGGTGCCGGTCTACTTCATCGGTGTGGGCGAAAAGCTCGAAGATCTCGAAACCTTCCGCGCCAGGGAATTCGCGCGGGCGTTGCTGGAATAAGCCGCGCCGTGCCGCCGGGCGTCAGTGGGCATGCGGTGTGTCGGCGAAGTAGCCGTCGCCGCGAGGTCTGGGGAAGAGCAGCTCGCGCAGCCGCTCACCCGGCTCGCCGCGCCACTCCCGGTCCCAGGGCCTGACCGGCAGTTCGGTGGCGGCAAGCACGCGCAGCAGGCGTTCGCGTTTGCGGGCTTGTTTGGGCTGATCGTCGGCGACCGGCATCAGGACGATGGCGCGGGCATAGCCGTGTTCATCGCAGAGTGCGAAGTCGACCGTCAACAGGCCGGTGCGCGACAGCCACTCCCGGTAGGAATGTTGTGCCGGCACGCGCAGCAGCTTGTGCAGTGGGACATGGGCCAACAGAAAGCCCTTGGGATGCTCCAGCGCGAGCGCCTCGGCCAGACATTTGTGTGCTTGGCGTTCCGCGCTGGCAAGCAGCCGCGCCGGTGTCGGCGGCCAGTGCACCACGGTGTCCGCGGGCGTGCTGTCCAGGGCGTCGGTCGGTCCGGTCATGCGGTTGAGCCAGGCGCCGACGGCACGGGGGAAATGAAGTTTCAGCATGACGGGCGACGCTAGCGCCCGAATCGCATCCCGGGCATGGGCAGACGCCCTTCAAGCATGGGGGCAGGTGTGTGCGCTTGTTGGTTGCGGTAAGCGGAAGTGTCAGCGCATGCCGGGCAAACCCTTGAGCCCGCCCATGCGCTTCATCATCTTCATCAGCCCACCGCCCTTCATCTTCTTCATCATCTGCTGCATCTGGTCGAACTGATTCAGCAGCCGGTTGACCTCCTGAATCTGCACGCCGGCGCCCGCCGCGATGCGCTTCTTTCGCGAGGCCTTGCTCTTGCCGTCCATCAGCAGCGCGGGGTGGGCGCGCTCCTTGGCGGTCATTGCGCGCAGGATGCCCTCCATGCGCTTCATGTCGCGCTCGGCCCGGTCCATGTCGGCCTGGCCCGGCTGCTTGCCACCCATCATGTTCTGCGGCAGCTTGTCCATCAGGCCACCCAGACCGCCCATCTTCTTCATCTGCGCGATCTGCTGCAGGAAGTCGTTCAGGTCGAAACCGCTGCCGCTCTTGAGCTTTTCGGCCATGGCCTGGGCCGAGGCCAGGTCGACGCTCTGCGTGACCTGTTCCACCAGGGCGACGATGTCGCCCATGCCCAGCACGCGGCCGGCATGGCGCTCGGCATCGAAGACCTCCAGGCCGTCGATCTTCTCGGACACGCCGGCGAACTTGATCGGCGCGCCGGTGATCTGGCGCACCGACAGGGCCGCGCCGCCGCGCGAGTCGCCGTCGAGCTTGGTCAGGATCACGCCAGTCAGCGGCAGCGCCTCCTTGAAAGCCTTGGCCGTGTTGACCGCGTCCTGGCCCTGCATCGCGTCGACGACGAACAGCGTCTCGACCGGGTGGAGCACCGCATGCAGGTCCTTGATCTCGGCCATCAAGGCCTCGTCGATCGCCAGCCGGCCGGCGGTGTCGACCAGCAGCACGTCGAGGTAGTGGCGCTTGGCGTAGTCCAGCGCCGCCAGCGCGATATCGTGCGGCTTCTGTTCGGGCGTGGATTCGAACCACTCGGCGCCGGCCTGGCGCGTCACGGTCTTGAGCTGCTCGATGGCGGCCGGACGGTAGACGTCGGCCGAGACGGTCAGCACCTTCTTCTTGCGCTTTTCGATCAGGTGCTTGGCGAGCTTGGCGGTCGTCGTCGTCTTGCCGGCGCCCTGCAGGCCGGCCATCAGGATGACGGCGGGCGGCTGGGCGGCAAGGTTGATGTCGGCCACACCCTCGCCCATGGTCGCCGCGAGTTCCTTGTGCACGACCGACACCAGCACCTGGCCGGGGTTCAGCGAGCCGACCACCTCCTGGCCCAGCGCCTTCTCCTTGACCCGCGCGATGAAGTCGCGCACGACGGGCAGGGCCACGTCGGCCTCGAGCAGGGCCATGCGCACCTCGCGCAGCATGTCCTGCACATTGCTGTCGGTGATGCGGGCCTGGCCGCGCATCGTCTTGACGAGGCGACTCAGGCGGTCGGTGAGGGTGGAAGCCATCGAATGGGGAGGGCCCGGTCCGCAGAGTCGCGACAGGCCAAAAGTACACTGCGGCCATGAGTTTATCGCCCGCCCCCCTCGCAGACGCTGGCGTCGCTGCGCACGCCGTCGGGCCGGGTCTCGCACTCGCGGTGGCCAGTGGCCTGGCACTGCTGGGTTATGTCTGGGTCGGCCTGCTGCGCGCGGGTGCCGGCGAGGGCGACCCTGCGGCCGGTCGCCGGCTGCGTTCGGTGCCCCCAATGGCCCTGGCCTGGACGGCCCAATTCGCGGCGCTTTATGTCGACATCAGTGGCTACGGCCTGGCCATGCCAGGTGCACGCTTTGGGTTTGCGCCTGCGCTGTCGATGACGACCTGGCTGGTGCTGACGGTCTATCTGGTTGAAAGCCGCTTCCTGCCTTTGCACAGCGTGCGCCGCGTGCTGGCCTGGCTGGCGGCGGCCGCGGTGCTGCTGGCCTGGAGCTTTCCGGGCGAGAGCCGTCCGCTGGCTGCGTCGCCCTGGGCGCCGCTGCACTGGGTGCTGGGCCTGGCGTCCTACGGGCTGTTCGGTGTGGCCGTGCTGCATGCAGCGCTGCTGAGCCGCGCCGAGTCGCGCCTCAGGCGCAAGCAGAGCACGGCGGGTGGCCTGCCGCTGCTGCAGCTGGAGCGGCTGACCTTCCAGTTCGTCGCCGCTGGGGTGGCGGTGCTGTCGCTGGCCATTGCGCTGGGCTGGTGGTTCACGCCGACCTGGCGCTGGGACCACAAGAACCTGCTCGCGGTGCTCGGCTGGCTGGTGCTGACCGGCCTGCTGCTGGGGCGGCGCATCTATGGCTGGCGGGGGCGGCGCGCGACGCGCTGGCTCTATGCGGGCGCGGGGCTGCTGCTGCTGTCCTATGCCGGGTCGCGGTTCGTGCTTGAAGTCATCCTGCAGCGCACCGCCGCTGCCGCCGGCGCATGAAGTACCTGCTGCTGCTGGCCTTGCTGGCCGGCCTCTTTTTCGTACTCGGCGTCAGGCGCGGCCGCCCCGGCGAGCC
>Ga0051981_10001034_pt1 | contig 13648 bp, 10 predicted proteins | sample CryGey13umfilter_3_FD_59644 | JGI IMG/M metagenome (GOLD analysis project Ga0051981, IMG submission 59644) | Groundwater microbial communities from aquifer in Utah, USA - Crystal Geyser 4/10/14 3 um filter | ecosystem: Environmental > Aquatic > Deep subsurface > Groundwater | place: USA: Utah... | reverse complement strand
TTTTTCCGTCGTCCGCTGCGGACGAAGACAAGACCAGGAAAAAGTTTTCCAGAGGCGAGTCTGCGTCCCAATGTCCGGTCGTGTTGTACTTGGTATTGTGTGCCAGCATTTTATCCGTCACGTATGCTCTCGTACCAAGTTCGTTACAAAATCGTTCTCCATTCTTATTGATTAACAATCCTCCGACTCCCCGCATCAACTCAGCAGCTAAGACCTTGCTTGTGTTTTGGGGATCAGTTGGGTCAACCCACCCGGTGGGGTGCACTTGGACCTTGTCCATGTCGACCATCCCAGCTCCCAAAGAAGTCGCCAGGCGAACACCGTCGCCGGTGGAAAAGGAACCGGCAGTTGTTGGCATCTTCAACAACTCTGGGCGATATTCCCCGAGAAATGACCCTTCAGACCTATCCGAAGCAAATCCGCCAGTAGCAAGAACAACATTATCCGCGTACAGTTCGGTGGGCGGGCTGTCTTTGTCACGAGCGCTTTGGCATTGTACACCAATGACTCTACCAGAGTCATCAGTCAATATTTGCGTCACTTTCGTGTCTACCATCAGTGTCAGCTGACCGGTCTTTTCGTACGCTCGGACCGCCTTTTGCATTCCATAGATAATCTCGGAACCAGCCATTCCATTACTGGGACGGTGAGTTCGTTTGGACGAATGACCGCCTAGTTGGGCCTTGAGAGATAAATCGACACCGACGCGGCTGCGCAAAAACTCGATAGCCGCGGCACTTCTTGAAACGAGTGTTTCAATAAGATCAAGTCTCGCCAAATCTCCAGCAGAACGGATAGTGTCGTTTTTGAAAATGTCTAGTGAATCAGGTCCATCGTCAAGGCAACACGCGTTTATACCAGAACTTGCTTTGTTTGAATTGCCGCCAAGTAAATGTTCCTTCTCAATGAGAACGACATGACCACCACGATCTAAAATATTTAAAGATGCCGCCAAGCCGGCGAGGCCACTGCCGACAACTATGGCATCGGGGAGTGGTTCGGATTCCGTTCCAAGTCCCGCTAGGGCCAAAAACTTGTCTTCATCGTTCGCGTAATGCCGAGCCAAGATGAGTAAATCAGAGTCCCGCTCCAGAGCACGTGAAATCAATCTTTTTTCTTCGTCGAAGCTTATTCTCCCTTTCTGGCCCAAAGAAGCTACCAACCCAACCAGCCGGTCGACCGTTTCTACGGACAAGACCGAGTCGTCAGTGTGTGTGCTCGGAAGTATAACGTCAAGTTGTTCGCGTTGTTTTGCTAAATGCTTGTCCGTTAATTCGCGCACTTCTCGGAGACTTTCGCTGAATTTGGCAATGGTATTAATAAAGGCGACAATTTCGTTTCGTTCCAGGACAAGAAACGTCGGAGACTTCATGAACAGGACCTTCAAGGCGGTTCCGTATCCCAACATGGCCATTTTCCCATGTAATTTACATTGTTGGCACTGTACGCAATCCAAAATGGATGAAATATTGTGGAATACGCCTTTAAAATTTTGCTGCAAGCTCACGGCATCCTTGTTGCTTTCGTGAAACATGAGACTTTCGTCAAATGCATCAAAGACGGAAGAACACGATTGCAAGATAGACGAATCCAGAAGACGTTTCAACAGAACCGATGCCATTTCGTCTTGAACGACATCCCCCGTGCGAAAATCATAATCGTACAGAATGGGAGAACTCTTCTTTAACGCTCGTAGTAGTACGACATAACTGAAATGCAGGTTCCGGATGTAGTCTGGATGCGCCGCCAGCTTTTCCATAAAGAACTGTGGATTGGCCTCCCAATTTTTACGTCCCTTCTTCTTTGATGGAGCATAATAATTCTTGGCAATGGATAACGTAGTCGAAGTATGTAGTCCACTTAAAAGACGGTACAATACACGTTCTTCAAAGCAAGTTTCAGTGAACTCGGAGTGTCCCATGCGTTTATCAAAGTCATTATCATCCACTGATACCGCAAGACAATTTTCTTCGTAAATAGCATTCCAAATATGCGTCCCATTGTACCCGGTGTTACGTTCCGGATTTGATTGTAAATTAACGACAGTTTTTCCTTCTCCCGCTTGGATGTATTGACACATATCCATCCAGAATAAATCATCGGTTACTTCTTCATCGGCACAAGCGACGGGATCACTGGACTTCGTAACTTCATCACTGTGTTGCTGCCATGAGAATGTATCCTTTTGTTCCTGAGATTCAAATCCACTTTTGGATAGGTGATGCAAGGCGTTAGAATCAAACGGATTTAAAGCATCGTCGGTTTCGACGTGACAGGCAGGTTCAGCAAGAGGATCTTCTTCATCTTCGACGCCACCACTACACTGAAATTCATCGTCTTGTTCTTCCTCTTCCGTATCTTCGTCATTCCCTCCCGTCCGCCAACGTCGTAGCGGACATTTGCGTTCCAGGTCTACCACAAAATTTCGAAAAAATGTCGTCCCTCGCAGTTCTTGCAAGATCGAATGCAATTGCGAATCGTTGGCCTGTTCCAGGTCCTCCATCATGCACTTTGTATCATCGATTAAACCCGCCGTGGGGACGGGTGTCGCAAAAAATGCTTGCACAGGCGGTATACCGCGTGACTCTTGCTGTGCGAAGACCATCGCCGCGAGTGCCAGGAGTATGACTCCTAGGAGCCATGATGATGATTTTCTTGTTGTTGTCATGGTAGACATTTTTGTCCTGTTGTTCCGTCAGGTCTATGTAAGAGCCGGACGAATGGACTCTTTTTGAAACAGCAATCGTTTGGTTTTGCAATGAGCGAGGAAGGTGTGGTAGGTCGTGCTGTTATCCTTTCGCGTCGAGAGTGTAGGTATGTTACTCTTTTATCTTGTTCAGGGAAACAGTCCAGACGTGCGTTAGATAATCTTTCCCAGTCAGATGGAGAGACGCCTGTGTGCCTCTTCTTCTTCTTCTTCGCCCACACGGCGAACATCTTGTTTCGAGGTAATTCTTCGGACTGCCACGTGGCATGTTTTGTCGCACGAACGACTGTAAGAAGAAAAAAAAAAACGTGCTGTGTAGCATACACCAGATCGGGTGACAGCAAGACGCAAAAGTCTCGACCATGGCATCCCAGGTGACCATGAACGTCGTCGTCGTACATACACGTATGATACTCCTACAAAAAAGGAGAACACAGTCCTCCATCATCGTCATCATTGTCACAGTCAGTTAGGAGTAATCTTTTAGGGGGGATATTCTTCTTTCAAGCAGTAATCTCGACCAAAAGAGAAAAAATGAGTACAGCACCAACATCCGCCGAAGAAGCACTGGCACGTGCGAAAGCCATTGCCGCGAAACTCTCGGGTAATGGTGGAGACAATACGAGTAGTACTAGCACAGCTGGTACGAAACGCAGTAGTCGATGGGGTATGACACCTGTTACTACCACTACTGCTAACAACAATAATAATACCTCGACGACGACGACAACGACTAGTAGTAGCAACAAACGATCCAATGCCAATGTAGAAAAGGTCACCAAACGTATTTGGATTTCAACGACAGAGGAACGACCCGCCGCGCATTTTCGGGCCTATTTGAATCGTCATTTTCCGGAATTGATGTCACAAATTGACAAGGAAGGTGATATAGAGTGCACTATCGAACTTCAAGGGCGTGGATCTGGGGGGAAACCACCGCCCCCGGGGATGCCTTTAGAGCCCCTGCATATCTGGCTAGAAGGAACTTCGTCACAGCTTTCGCAAGCAGATCCCTTGATTGATTCTCTTTTACAACAAGCCGAAGAATCTCCCATCGAAGAAGAAGCAATTCGATTAGATAAAGAGGCAGAAGAGAATAAGAAATATCAAATTGTCACTGTCGAAACCAAGGGGGGGATGTCCTCGTATCGTCCCGCCTCGGTTGCTCTACTTATTGGACAAGCAGCAAACCCAGACGCACACAACGAAAATCAAGGGCCATGGATAGAAACATCTGTTGAGGTACCCACAGGACTTGTTGGATATATTATTGGGAAAGGTGGTGAAAATGTCGCTCGCCTACAGGCCCAAACGGGTGCTCGTCTACAGATCCAACGCGAGACGGAATTGCTACCCGGTCAAACCACTCGGACGATCAGCGTAAGTGCTCCAACAGAAGAAGCAGCGGACGCTTGTAAACGTTTTATTGAAAATATTGTCGCAGAAAAGACAAGACAAATGGGCGGTGGTAGTAGCGGGAACAACAACTTCAACAAGGATATGCAACGGGTACAAGAAGCCATCGATGCTGGCCACGAACATTGTGTGGTGAAAGTACCAGATGACGACGTTGGCCTGATCATTGGCAAGTCGGGGTCCACGATCAAGTCCCTTCAAGATCGGACAGGTGCCGCGATCCAGGTCTTACCAAACAGCGATGCCGACGGTATGCGTACTGTCAATGTGACGCATCCACAAACAGCTGGCGCCATGGAGGCGAAAAGATTGATCGAAGAAATTTTAAATAGCAAGGTTCAAAAGTCCCAGCAGGAGACTAAACCACAAAATTCTCTCGAAGTTATGATCCCGGATTCTGATGTCGGGTTGTGCATTGGAAGACAGTGAGTATGCTGGCCTGTGGGTGTTGGTTGTGATGATGCACTGGTTCTTGGTTCTCAAACAATGTTTTCTTCTTTTTTTGGCCCAACAGAGGTAGCGTGATACGTTATATGCAGCAAACTACAAATACACGGATTCAGATCCCACCACAATGTAAACCAGGTGAAATGCATCGGGTTGCTACCGTTTCAGGAACCGAGGAGGGTTGCAAAAAAGTGCAACAAATGATTCAACGCATCATCACAGAGCAGTCTTCTGCCGGAGTAATGAGCGGGCAACCGCCAACACAGCAGTACTCGTACTACCAGCAACGACCGACTGATCAGAACTCGGCAGAATGGGCTGCCTATCACGCTGCTCAACAAGCCGCGGCTGCCCAACAAACTGAGCAGGCCCATACTTACCATGCCCCAGTTCATCAACAGACAGCAGTATATGCTGCACACCAGTATCAACAGCAGGCTTATCAGGCTCAACCACAGCAAGCACAGGCTGCAGCTACACCTGTTGGACAACCGGCGGCTGATGCTTACTACGAGCAGTTCTTTCGCTATGCGGTAAGTGTTTAAAAATTTCTCGAACATTTTTTTTGGTTCCTCTGAATCCTCTGTCTCTAACAAATCAAATTTCTAGTACTACTACGGTGAACCCGCAGCGCGCAGTTACTACAAGGAGTGGTCGCCTCCTGTTGGAACACCTAACCCTTACGGAACAAATCCGAATGGTGTCCAGCCGGCTGCGGCGGCAGTTTCCGCTAATACCGGTCCTCCGGCACCGGCAGCAGCACCGGCAGCAGCGCCCGCGGCGGCCGTAGTCGCAGCTCCAGTGCCAGCGGGACCCAGAATTGAGGCCCGAGAGACTAGTCGCCGAGCTGTGTCAAATCTTCCGGCCTGGATGACCAAGAAGTAATTAATACGGTTCGTGGGTGCTGTCAGTATTACATGTTGCCATCTCCTGTAATGACCCTCGTCTTGCACTCATACATTTCTTTAAAAGGACAAAACCATATTATACTCTAACTCACTGGTCGTCTCACCATTAATATTTCTTCTGGCTAAATATGAGTCGTTGGGCACCCCAGCTCAGTGATAATGTCGGCAGGGTCAGATAATGGGAAGTATCATTGTAGGTTGGGATGTACGGTAAGCGAGCCATTCTGCTGTGTTCAGTTATACTCTAAATGCTTCCGTTGATGAGTATTCTGTGTTGTGGTGCAAAGTCTAGGATAAGCTCTCTAGCACGGGGATAGCTCGATGACGAGGTTCGTTCATTTGTTCCTATTTACTCCGACCAGTCTTCTTGTTCCCCTGCAGCCGCTTAATTGCAACGGCGTTTGACGTTACAGTTGATTTTGTTATTATCGTAGTCTGAAATAAAATGCAGTGGTCGATCAACTGATGTCAGCCTAGAACTAGACTGGTAAAGTACATAGATATTACGTTAATTTCGTCGAACTGAATGCGAGAGTATTCTTCATTACGAGAATGAAAGGGGACTACGCATTCATTCGGGATAAGACCTATGATAAGACCACTAAAAAGCTTCTCTATTTCGACCGTGGCACGTTTGATTCCAGACGTGGATGCAATCCTCTCATTTTTTGTGGGTCGCGAATCTTCCGACTTACTCCTACCTTCATAAAATGACAAACGAAGATGATTAATGCTGTGTCCATTCATTTTTTTGGTAGCACAGGGACCCCCGATCAGTTCGTATCAATAACCGATGAATCCAACTAAGAGAAGGAAATGGCAAGTTCGGCCCGCTTCCCCGGAAGACGCTGGTTCCGTTAATGCCCTTTTGAAAAGGTCGTACGAGGAGCTTCTTCCAGCAGATTACGACGAAACCATCTTGTCTGATGCCCTCCCATTGATAACGGAGGCACAGGAAGAATTACTGACTTGTGGTACTTGGTATGTCGTCGAAGAGCCCGATACAAAACAGGTCGTGGGTTGTGGTGGATGGACAAGGAGATCGCCCACTTCGAAAGGCTTGGCGGACGCTAAAGGTGTACCCCACTTGCGGCATTTTGCTTGCCATCCAGACTGGACTAGACGTGGTATTGCAAGTGTTCTTTGGGAAAGGACTTTGGCCGACATAAAATCCTGTTACGAGGAACTGCCTTGTCTCGAAGTGTACAGCACCGTTACTGCCACACCCTTTTACCGTTCGCTGGGATTTCGAGAAGTAGAACGGGTCGAAGTTCCTCTTAAGCACGGAGCGTTTATGTTCCCTGCTGTGCTCATGAGGAGAGATAACGTGGATCAACAAACGAGTCGAAGTTCCTCTTAGGCATAGAGCCTTTATGTTCCCTGCTGTGCCCATGAGGAGAGATAACTTGGATCAACAAAAACAGAGCAAAAAGCGAGAAGAGGGGCTATGAAATGGGGATCACATACCAGAAACATCTCCCTCCGTTCCTTAGGCTGTCCGACTTTAAACTACAAAGGTTTTGTGAAAAAGGAATCACATGCTTTCATGTCCAAGTAATGAAATTTCTGATGCGCGCTATTGAAGAAAGAGGTTTCATGGCCTACTGTACGAAAGCTTACACGTCGAATCTGAACTCCGATTCTCCTCCTTTCCGCCCCGTATTCCACTACGCATATCAGTGTTACGTCCATGTGATTATTGTTCTTTATCGCGCCAACTGGTCCCGACGCCGATAGGAGGCCTGTTTACAAGTCTTTGTGCAACATCATTTTTTTAGCGGGATCAACTGGTTCGGTCTCACAATATCCTTGTAGCATGAAATGCCCATCAAGTACTACACACTATATTTGCTACGATACTGTGGAAATGAAGAACAACCTTGAACTAACGGAAGGTGGCGAACGCGGACACAACGGCGTGTCAACTTAATTTATGTAAAGAAATATAATGTTGGAGGTTTGGTGGTGACGGAGAAACTTTGTCAACTGCTGGGAGTATACAGCAACAATAGACGTGCTAGAGTGTTTCTCGAGGTCTTATGTCAGGAGAAACGTTGTCATGGAAGCCGTATTGAAAGGTTCCCACATTGATTATGACACAAAAGCGAACTTGTTGCCGACTACGATTCCGAACCGTTGCGAGTTTCGTCGTCGTTCCAAACGAGAGTCATTCATCATCCCTTTACAGTTAATAGAAGCAAAATGAGTTCCTTGAAGTGTCACTTCTTAAACTATAGACTCTACCATGGAAGATCCTTTTCAAGTACGACTCCCCTGCTATTTCCGGTGGATCCTTTCAGAACATCATGATGACACCTGTCTACCTAGTCCCCCAGAATTCTTTTGCTGTTGAAATAATGGTCTTATCATCCTTGTCAGCACCTGATAAACGCAATGACGAAGTAGTAGTGTAGTGGTCCTTTTAATTCGTGGTGTATACTATAGGAAACAAGTTATATTTTCGATTCGATTGGTTTACATCTCGCATCGTAGTTTCGAGCAAGCATTTTCGAGCAACGCGTGCCGACAAGAGCCTTCTTGGGCGGCGGTGCCTACCGCGTCTTCGGCTCCCAGCTCCAAGACCTTGCGGCGAATAGCTTTCGAAGCGTTCATGAGTGGTCGGAGACAACGTGCCGCTTCGCAGGCATCGTGAGGGCGTTGATGACATGCCGACACATCTTCGATCAAGGCAGCCAAAAAGTCCGAAGACGAAAGCCCTTCTTGTTCTGTAATGACTTGGACCAGTTCTTGTGAGTTTTGTAATGCCTCCAGACAATTGGCAATAATGGTCAAGGCATTACGGTGCATGATAGCCACATGCTGCTCTTCCACGCTACCGAGTGGAGATTCGGCTTGGGAACGATCCATGCGGAAGCATTCTACCAATGAGAATAGAGTGGATCGGAAGTCGCCACACAAGATACAGTGGGCTGCGAAGATAGGGTTCGTGGTGGCCTTGGATATGTGAAGGAGAGTATCGATGGCCATCATGTGTGCATCCAATCGATCAGTCTTGATCATGGAAGCTGCACATTCGAGGCCACTTTCCAAGCAAGACTTATTATCATCGTCCGTCTCGCGGGGGACGCAATCGGGGAGGGCAAATGTTCTCTTGGGTGGGGCTGGCTGCCCCTTCGCGGCACGTAGGACAGCCTTGGCGGCTTGACAGTACAGAAAGCAACATCCATCAAGTTTCTGCGATTCCACAATAACTTGATGACCGTTCTTTTTCCACAATCGGACCACGAACTTGACATTCTCACGTGTTTCAGCTTCAACGAGGGCCTGTTATATTGTTGAGAAGGAGGTAAATAATAAAAGGGATGTGAGAGAACTTTTTTCATCCAATAGTGAAAATGCTACTGTTCAGTAACCCGGACAAAGGGGCGGTCCCATAACAAAAACGTACCTCTCGGCTGTTATACGAGGCCGATATGGATTCACGGCGTAGGCAATCCATAATTCTCATAGCAACATCAGCCGGGGGTGCTTCTACGATTGTATGCGTTCGTTCAAGCATGTATATGGAGGGGAGTGACATGAGAGTTGTTTCATCTACGTTCCACATCGCCGCCGGGGCCGTGGTAGCGCTGGAGGTGCGTTTAGTCGTACGGGGTTGTTGGAACTTGCTCTCCATCGCCAACGGTCCTGCACGCAACGGAATGCTGGGGACCGCAGGAACAACCATCATGGATCGCATGATGGGAGCTTCAGGGAGAATGTTCGATTGTTCATTGTTATCGCTCATGGTGTTTGTATGGAGGAAGGTCAACCAAATTGGGTTTTGTGTCGTTTTACAGCAGAGGTGGATTGAGCGTCCGCATGAAAAAACAAATAGAAGGAATGTGTGTGATCGTGGAGGGGGAAAGGGTTGGAAATCCGGGTTCAACGAGCATTTTCGTCGAATGTACACGAAGTGCTGCGCGGAAATTGATTCGTGATGTCTGTTGTTGTTGATTGAAGGTGCTGCTGCTGCTGCTGCTGCGGCGGCGGCGGCGGGTACTTGAGGTAATAATACCGTACTTGCAGTTACAGTCAGGTAAATTGTACGAAGGAACAACGTCGACTTCGACATCATCTACGTACCGCAGTTCGTGATTCTGAGAAGATACAAAAAACCATTGACCTTCTGACGTGTACGAAACCGATTGGGACTGATCCAGGTTGATCCACGATGAAGAAAAAATTCGGAACATGCAGCTGGCCCGCTTTCTCTCGGAGATCCCAACAGTGCAATGCGAACTACCCTCTGTACTAGAGATATGAACTAAAATCCCATCTAGAGAAACGAATCCGAAAAATCACACGTAGGAGTAACTTGCAACAAAGATTCCATGATCGACCATACCGACGCATTACTACCTAATGATAGAAATTTTCAACTTTTTCTACGAATGAAGAATAGAACAAGTGCAATTATCAGTTTTTTTGGGGCTACCGAAACTTTTTGGTGGCCTTCACATAGCTAGTAGGTAACGAATGACACGGTTGGAATTACCGCGTCACTTTCAACGTCAGCAAACTTATGTTAGAAAAAAAAAAAAGAAAAACGTGCAACCACGACAACATCATCATGCTTCCCTCTCTCGTCACGTGTTTCCCCTGTATGTGGGGGAAATAACAAAATGAAAAATGTTCGGCTGTGGTGATAGGTAATGAGTGTGTGCGGACGATGACTGACTAACCGTGAGCGAAAAGACGGCGTTTGGTGAAACACTGTCGTACTAGAGAAGGTCCGACGCAAACAGCGAAGCAAACACAAGGAGAGGAAGACATCGCACAATTCGTAATCTTCATATCATCATCTCGGTAATTGTTGAATCTAACTCGCAGTCATGCCAACGGAAGGAGGAAGCTCCCCCAAGGACACATCATCGTACACAAAGTTCCTTACCGATTGCAAGGAAGAGCATCAGAATTCACTCAAGTGTATTACTGACAATTACGGAAATCGTGATGTATGTCAACCATTCTTCGATGCGTACAAGGGTTGTCGTAAAGCAGAACATGAACGAAAATTACAAGAGAATGCCAAGCGTTCGTCTTTCTGGTAACGATATGATGATGATCAACGACCTGTTGCGGATGGTGAGACTGCCACTGCCACTGCCACTGCTACTGCTACTGCTACTCGTTGGTACGACGTCAACAACGCACGCACTAACCAGCCACAGTGGTACAGTCTCGGGTGGAGCACGTTTAGGATTATTATCATTTGACTTGGATGATACACTATTTTGCACCAGCACTGTGGTACAAGACGCCAATGATGTTATGTTACAGCACCTGTCGCACTATGAATGCGATACGAGTGTCGCCGAGTTTCAGTTAACCACCCGGACGATTCGTCAACGACTAACAGAACCAATCACGTATACGGAACTTCGGAAACGTGCCATTTGTGCCGAAATGGAACGTGTGACGGGTCAAACACCATCGCACGAAATTGTTGACGCTTGTTTCTATGCATGGCTGGACGAACGCAACGTCTCGGCTGGAAAGAACTTGTTCCCGCACACCGTACAGAGTCTACAAAAAATCCTTGATCGGCTCCCCGATATCTGCATAGGGGCCATCACCAATGGTCGTGGTAATCCATTACATATCGATCCACTGAAACACTTTTTCCAGTTTTGTGTGAGCGGTGAAGATGATGACGTGTTTCCAGCCCGTAAGCCAAGCCCTGGTATTTACAAGAAAGCTCTGGAAGTATACCGACATACCCACAGGCATCAACTAGATGATACTGATTCATATTTATGGATTCACGTGGGAGACTGTCTTGCCAATGATGTTGGAGCGAGTGCTGCTTTGGGAGCCTATCCGGTTTGGTACGCACCATACCATGTCGAATCTGAAAGAACTGTTGCGATGCAGCAAAAATCACCAGCAAAGCAACCATTCTATTCAACAGCATCTCAGGAAGATTTACAAGGAAGGGCAAGATTGGCAGAAGCAGCACAGGAGAAAGTTGCGGCGAGGATCCAATCGTTCGAAGAGCTACCCGATACGATTGAACGGATATTACAAGTGTCTACTAGGGCGCAAACACCGGTTCATCATTGACAATAGTCCTAGATTATTTCTACGAGTACTAACGTCAGAACTTTATTTTTTCGATACCTCGTAATAATGGAACCGGGAGCCTGATCCTCAGATCTCCGAACCGATAAATGCAGTGATACTCCTATCAATACTAGATGAAATTATGCAATGCCATATCCAGTCAATAATACGCCTGACTTGGCGCTCTGATTGGGATTAAGATCTTTCGTACCGTAGAATTACTTCCCCTTGCCATGTAAATGTGAAATCATCCTTACATTAATTTTTCTGCCATGGGGTATGGTAGCACACCGTGGTCCCGTGGTTCGATCCCGGAACCGCTTCGCCCCCGCAGTCTAGGTCGCTCGGCACGCAACGATCCACGGAAAATATTTTGTCGTCGATACTCGAATAGAGTGCCGACACCATTCACAGTCAAATCCATATCCATCTTACATTAACGTCATAGTACCTTCTTTCATCATAGCATCCTTCTTTTATTAAAAGATAACAGCCATGGAAACAGAAAGTACCGAACAAATGATTGCAACCGGGGCTCCAACGCAAGTGATCCAATCCATGCATCGGGATTATATTCATCAGGTCAAATTTGACGTGTACGGACGCCGCATTGCCACGTGCAGCGGTGATCGCTTCGTGAGAGTTTGGGAATTGCAAGAATCGGGTGAATGGATGTTAACGTCGTCTTGGCAGGCACACAAGAGTAGCGTCACGTCGCTCGATTGGGCACATCCGGAATTCGGTTCCATTTTGGCCACGTGCGGAAGTGATAATCATGCCAAGATTTGGGAAGAACAGAACCACACGACGACGACGACGGCCGCCGCCACCACCACCAGCACGGCACCAGGTTCTAACTCACGATGGGTTGCGCGAGCATCATTAACCGAGGCTCGACGGGGTGTCACCTGTGTGGAATTTGCTCCACGGTATTGGGGCCTCAAATTGGCCGTGGGCTCTTCGGACGGATGCGTGCGGATTTATGAGGCGATTGATATTATGAATTTGACGCAGTGGCCTCTTGCTGCCACCCTTCAGTCGTTTGCCGAAGGCAATAATAAGGGATGCACGTCATTGTCATGGTCCACGGGGCGTTTCGAAGCTCCCACTTTGGTAGCTGGAGGGTCGCATTTGGTGCTGTACCGATACGCCAAAAATTCTGCAACCGGTACTCAGGCGTGGTATCCGTTGCTGAAATTACCTTCCCCTGACAAGGGCGATGTCCTCAGTGTCGCATGGGCCCCAAATGTTGGTCGACGCTTTCACTATATTGCGAGTGCAGAAGATTCACAACTGCGGATTTACAAGCTATCGCGGGAATTAGTACCCCCCACGAGCAATAGCGGTGGTGCTGTCCCGAGCATTCTTAGTACGCAAACCATCCCCACGCACGCTTGGCAAGTGCAGTGGAATGTGACGGGTACTGTACTGGCATCATCGGGCGACGGGGGTAAAGTACAGTTGTGGAAGACGAATGACTCCAATGAATTTGAACTTGTGTCTGAAGTCCACGGAGACCAGGACGGCAATTCTTTGCCGGCCCCCACGAATGTTTAGTACAATAAAGTAATTCCCAAGACAAGTAAGATGAATTTCAAAAAATATTTATTTGATGATACGCACTGGTACAAACTATATATTTCTTCACGTGGAGGGTTTGTGGCAAAATACAGTCAAGGCAGCCGGTAAGATTTTGGCCTGTACAGGACCTGATTCGATAACCTCGCCATCTAAAACTGACAATCCAGGTGTGATAGGATCGAGACGATATGCACAAGCGTCGATGAATTCACTTTGTTCATACGACACGTGAGTTCCCGTTTCAAATCCAAGCAAAATCATGGCCATGGTGAAACGCGAGACATTGCCCCGAACCATGAATACTTTGAAGATCCCGCTTTGAATCAATGAATCTGGAGAATGGTGTGTACGGGTTGCTGCATGGGACAACATCGAAGGCCACAACAAAAGAAAGTCATCTTCGATGGTGACCCAATCTTGATTACTTTCGGGTATCGCGTCTTGTACTGTTGCTGGCATGAGTACGACTCCTTGCGTTTTGTGACGAGGTACCTTTTCGGCCGGCAAGTAGGTAAAACGGGCC
>Ga0051981_10001028_pt1 | contig 13679 bp, 10 predicted proteins | sample CryGey13umfilter_3_FD_59644 | JGI IMG/M metagenome (GOLD analysis project Ga0051981, IMG submission 59644) | Groundwater microbial communities from aquifer in Utah, USA - Crystal Geyser 4/10/14 3 um filter | ecosystem: Environmental > Aquatic > Deep subsurface > Groundwater | place: USA: Utah... | reverse complement strand
AACGATGCGAACGATGCGAACGATGCCAACGATGCCAACGATGCCAACGATGCCAACGATCAAGATGAAGGCGACCAACAACAAGGCAACGAACAAGAAGATCAGCAAGACCAAAACAACAACGGAGAAGATGAGGGACAACAAGAAGCGCAACAACAAGAAGGTGCTGACCAGGCAGATTACGATAACAATGCTGTAGCTGACGACTACCAGGGAGACGATTTCTATAAAAATGCATGTGGTGGTTGGGATTCGTATTGCTCTGATTACGCCGCCCAATGTGGAGGAAACCAAAATGATGGTGGGAATAATTACCTGGACTACGAAGGATATTTGGACTACCTAGAATGTTCAGAAGTGAACTACAACAACGCCAGATACTACATCAAACCGCGTTGCGATGGATACAAAAACACAATCAAAATGATGGTTCACTACGATGCATACTGCATTCAAACTAGCAGAGGAAATGATATAAGCATAAAAAATCTTGGATTGGGAATGCGCGACAGCATTTTTCAAGACTTTTACAGTAGAGAATGCGTTGACTGCTCGGAAAGCGTAAGTATTTCATAATTTCAGATTTTCGATGTTGACACGAAGTCGAACTTCGCGCTCTCATTCCGCTCTCTCTATTCCGATTGTTTTCATTACAGGACTATCCCCCTTATGATGCCACCAGTACCATGTGCAACTTGATCCATTACACAAGTGCTAAGTGTTTAAGTGACATGGAATACAATGCCTTTGATAATGGTGACGGTGTCGACGACACCACCGAATGCTCGTTCATCGAAAGCATCCGAACTGGAACTTACGACGAGACAGGCACAATAACCTTGAAAACCTTTGGATTCACCTCTGAAAAGATAACCCCCGCGCAACGAGGTTTTCTCTGCCTTTTTGTTGCGCTCACTGTTGCATTGATTGTGTACGCGTGCTATTTGCACCACGCCATGACGAACTTACTGATTAAATCGTTGAGCCACCGCGAACTTCTCCCGCCCAGCCGTCAAGCCAGCCGTCGCAATAGCCCTCGTCGTAGCGGGCGCCGCTTGAAGAAGGTTGGAGGTGATTCCGATTGGGACGATGGAAATGAATTCGCCTAATTTGAAAAACATTTCGCTTGATTGAATTGAATGTACTGTACTAGTATAGCGACTTTTCCGTCGCAACTTACTTTTCAAACCGATTGTTCATTTGGATATATTATTTAGGAGCATCATCTGCCTATTACATTAATTCTTTGTGAGTATAACTTTTCTTTGGCGTTTCACCGGCAAAGTCAGTCACGATATCCATGGTTTCGGATCGAATCTGCCATTTAGTTGTTAGTAAGCCCTCCACTCCAACAGGGCCGCGAGCATGGATGCGACCGGTGGAGATTCCGACCTCGGCCCCCAGGCCAAATCGAAAGCCGTCAGCAAATCTTGTGGAAGCATTTTTGAAGACACAAGCAGAGTCTACACGGCGAAGGAATTCTTCCCCAGCTGGACTATCTGGCGAGCACACAATTGCCTCCGTGTGCCCACTGCCGTACTTATGGATCCAGTCGATAGCCTCATCAATGCTATCCACGATTTCTACCAAACATGTCAGATCGCCGTACTCACACTTGAGTTCGCTTGCTGCCGTGTCACAGAGGCCTTGTTTCATGGCTTGAGGACCGCCCAAGCATCGCACTCCCGCAGCACGCAAGGCCATCAGGGTCGAAGCAGCTACACCATTCGAGATGGTATCACGGTGCAAAAGAAGGGTTTCCATTGCATTGCAGGCGGAAGGATAATCCGTTTTAGCATCAACAGCGATACTTGCTGCAATTTTGGGATCTGCTGTTGGATCGAGATACACATGGCACACTCCGTCAGCGTGCCCCAACACAGGAATCCGAGTATTGGCCTTGATATATGAGACAAGTGCATTGCTACCACGTGGAATAATCAGATCAATCACGTCGTCCAGGTTCAACATATCGGCAACCTGCCCTCGGCTTTCTACTAGCCCAATGATTTCTCGCTTGATAGAGCCGTTGCTGCTCGACTCGACGGCGTCGCCGATAACTTTGTGAATAGCAGCGTTGGAGTGCGTCGCTTCTTTCCCACCTTTGAGAAGAAGTCCGTTTCCACTGGCTAGTGAAAGAGCCGAAATTTGGGGCATGGAATCGGGTCGCGATTCGAAAATAATCATCAAAACCCCAATAGGCACAGATATTTGCGTTAGGATGAGACCATCAGCGAGCTCTCGTTTGCTCTTAACGACACCCAAAGGATCCGACAAATCGGCAATCTGTCGTAACCCTGACGCCAATGTCGCAATCTTCTCATCCGTCAACTTGAGTCGTTTTTTGAGCACGAGAGCCACGCCATCTTTCTCGGCAGCCTCCAAATCCATCTCATTGGCGGTCAAGAGTTCGCCTTTCCGAGCCACGAGTGCATCGGCAACTGCCCGTAAAATCGTTTGACGCATGGTATACGGCATGGCCTGGAGCTTTCGGGCTTCGGTTCGAGCTGCCATAGCTTTGGTGCGTGCTTCGTCGGAAACATCGGCGTCGGCATACGTCGTGTTTTGATCTTTAATGGCTTGGATTTCCAAATCACTACCAGGGGTGCAAAACAGCGTCCCCGGAGAAGGGTACTTGAATTCGTGGCCCAAGACGGCACGAATCGTATTGAGATCAGACCCAGCGGCAATGACGCACGCGGAACAAGAGGAACCGGGCTTGACGGCATAACACGCGGCGTCAATTTTGGACCCCATACCTCCTCGACCTTGTGCCGATTTGGCACCAATCTCTACCGAAGCCTGTTCCTCACGATAGAAGGTAAGTAACTGCGCTCGGGGGTCTATCGGTGGCATGTTGTACACGCCTTTCACGTCCGTGAGGAGCAAGAGAACTTCGGCGCCAAAATGTCTGGCGCAGAGCGCAGCCAAGGAATCATTGTCTGAAAAGACGTCATCGGCCGTGTAACCCTTGTTGGCTGAAACGGCATCATTCTCATTGATGATGGGAACCATACCTAGTTTCAGATTTTGTTCAATCGAATACTTGAGGTTGGACAAGCGATCTGGGTCGATAAAATCGGCTTGAGTGACAAGAAACTGTGAGGCCGACACATCACACTGATTGAACAAACTCGAGTAAAGGTTCATCATCTCAAACTGCCCTGCCGCGGCACAGGCAGAGTCATAGTGTTTCTTTTTCTGTGCCAATGTGTGAGGGCGTTCATTGAGATCGAGGAGAGATACAAAACTAGAGGTACGCTCCACCTTGTCTGCGACAGCCACATTACCACCATTATGAATGTCCCTGAAAGACATCATCATACGAGTTTGGCGACGGAGTAGACGCTTTCCCATACCGACGGCTCCACTGGAAACAAAGATAACTTCCACACCTTGATTGACGAGCTCTCCAATCTGTTCGATGATGGCACCCAGACGGGTCAACGATGCGCGTCCGTCTTCATTCGCGACAACAGACGTTCCAGCTTTGATACACACACGTCGAGCACGACGCAGAGCTGCTCGGGAGGGAGGTTCGATTGTTGTATTCTGACTCATGGTTCTGTATCGATTTCTGCTGTTTGACACGCAATGGATAACGTATGGTTGAAGAGAGGAGTTTTAATTTTTCCGTTTGCTCTTTGTTCTTTTCATGTTGCGGTGATGGGCCACAGACACTGATGTAAAGATGTAAAAACAAAAAAATCAACGGTCGCCGCACGGGGACGAAATAAGGGTAATAGGTAATATTATTTTATTTGTGTTGATGAAGGCTCGAGGTTCGGTAAAATGTGAGAGCTCCTTCGTGTGTGGTTCGGATCTTGCTTCGTGACGTCGAACTCGCTCCGTCAAACTCGTTCCGTTGGCAAATCATTCTCACGAATTTTTTCTTTGCTCACGTGCCTGCATTTTTACCTACTCCTATTTACAGTTACTGTTTCTCTGTTATTTACATTACCCCCGATCTGCCCACACGCCACCGACAAAAATAGTCGACCGTCTCTGACTGATCTTTCTTTGAGTAGACCCGGCATCCGAGAAGAACAACGTTTTACGAACAAAAGGAATGAAACATAACATGAACAGAGCACATCTACTATGACTTTTGGACTTGGAATTGCCGCTGCTCTGACGGGGCCTCTGGTGATGACGATCGGCTTCATTGCATGGCAGAATCATTGGAAGGGTAGCGCATTCGCCTTGAATCTTTTCAAGTGCAATCTGGCCTCGTTGGGGTTCTTGGTACTGGCGTGTACGACGCGATCACATCCGTTCCCCGATGATGTCTTTACGTTACAAACCGTTGGATACATGTTCCTGTCATCGACTATTGGGATCATTATCGGTGACTGGACGTGGCTAGAAGCCTTGCAACTACTGGGAGCGCGTCGAGTTATTCTCATGGATTCGCTCAAACCGTTCCTGGCGGCCTTTTTTGGTTGGCTCCTCCTCGACGAGGAACTCAGGCCCACTGCTTTTGGAGGCATAGTCTTGACCATGGCAGGAGTCTTGGTGGTTAGCCTAGAAACAACGAACGATCGTGACGACGAAGGCAGACACGAAGACGATAACAGAACCGACAACAAAGAGGATGAAACGGGAACACAAAAAGTACCCGACGAAAATCCTGATTTGACGATGAACCCAATTCGAATGGAGATACAAGCTTATAACGCAGACCATTCCGTTGAGAAAATTGAAAATCAGACAGTGAGCAACAATGAAGAAAGGAAAGTAGCGTCATCCCGAGAAAATTTGCGTCTGGGCTATCCATACGCGATACTAAACGTTCTTTTAGACACGTACGGAGCTGTCTTAATAAAACAACATGGAAAATCGTACAAAGTATGGGAAATCAATTTGCTTCGGTTTGGATTTGCCGGCGTTGTCATGTTGCTCGTGTCCGTGGGTATGTCTACCGTGCGCCTGTACCGCCGTGACAGCGAAGATGCACAACAAAATCCATGGTATGCTTTACCGTTATCGAAAATGACCTGGTCCTCTTGGGGCCATGTTTCTGTCGGTGTACTTCTGGTCACATTCGCTACACCCTCGCTTACAAATTATGCATTGTTTCAAATTGCACTGGCGTTGGCACTGACGCTTGGATCTATCGGTCCGTTGTACTCTCTACCCCTTACTTTTCTCATGCAACATGACCCCCCTACTATTCGCACCGTGATTGGCGCCTTCCTGGCAGTGGCTGGAGTTGTAGTCCTGACCTGGAAAGGTACTCCTCCTGAGAAATAGTAATAAAAGAGTGGAACAATGTTGATGGTGATCACATAAACTGAAAGAGTGTGGATTTCACAGCTCGAATGCAATGGTTCGGATCAATGGTCGTTTTCATGTTCATGCCCGGCCTCATTCCCTAACTTACATTCAGGAGGCAACTATTACGAGATCGACGCGACAAGTGGCAAGCCAGGAGCCGGTTGGTATATAGTGCACCTTCGCAGCAAGGCATACTGCCCAATGATGACACCTGTGTGCCACCGATGTATCCATTTCAGTGAGACAAGCTTCGCGAGAATAAACCTTGCGCCCTATTTGAAAATCGCGATCCTGCAACTGGTCAGACTGTGTGGTGGATTATCCATTACAAATTCAGACCTAGTGATCGATTGGTAGAACAGTTGAAGTATGAATCTACTCCTTGGGCTATTTGATGGATTTAATCAACATAAAGTAATGAAGCAATGCTCCGCTGTTCTTTTGCTTCTACTTGAAGATGAACCCCCTTTTTGCGGGATCAAACAAGCCATCGCGAACCAACACGGGACGTCGTAACCTTAGTCGTGTTATTGAAGAGAAGCTTTGGATAGGAGTAGAATCAGTCAGACGTGATCGATTGACGTCTTTTCTGTGCGAGGACAACTTTGAGATTCCCTTAGGTATCTTTCCATTGAAGTAATCTGAGATTCCAAATTCCGTATCTCTTGCAAACAACTATTATGAATATTTTGGTTGACACGGGAATCTTGAAAGAATTCTTTGATTATTTAATTTTCCGTTCTCGTGCGTGGCAGCCGCACATTTCGAAAGACCCGGAGCGGTGCCCTCCGTTTTTATTCAGCAGGTCGGTGACGTTCGTCAGTTTCCAGCTTTCTCGCTCGAAGAAAAGTGAAATCAAATCTGTTCTACCTATGATCTCATTCTACACCCATCACTCCAACCAACAGTAATCGACAAGGTCTGCAAGAGCCGATCTCTTCTCCGCCACCATGACAGCCGTTGTTGTTGCTTCCGTCCCGTTGCGCTCGTCCACGGACTTTGCCATGCCGGATAATTCTACAGAGGCGCGCAAACGTAGACGCGAGATTCTTTCTACGCAACGAGGGGTTAGCCCGGATGCGGTCACATCCCATCACACGAGTGATGTTTCCACCTCCGACAACCCTCGCAAGCGGAAGATGTCGGAGGATACCGACACCAGCAACAACAAGGTCAAATCGAAGAAACCTCAGATGAAATACGAACCTGAAGTTCCAATGACCAAGGAAGAGGCTGCCATTTGGAGAAGAGAACAACGTCGCAAGCGCAATCGTGAAAGCGCCGCCGCGAGTCGTCAACGTCAACGCGATCGCATCACCGAGCTCGAAGGCGAGGTGGAAGAAATGAAGGTGAAATATTCTGATACCTTAGACAAGATTCGTGAGATGGAGAACAATTTGGGTTTGCCGCCGACTGCGGAGTTCATCCCAGTGGTGCGAACTAGTTCGCCTCGCCCGGAAACTCCCGAGCCCAGCCACAAGGCTATTACGATCACCCCGCGTTCGTCGCCCACAGTCCAAGAGGTCACTTCCGATGAGGAATCGGTGGAAGTCAAGGTCAAGAAAGAAGATGAAGAAATGGAACCGTCACCAACTAAGATGACTTCAAGACAAGCATAGTCGAGAAACATCCCCCTAACTACGAATGCGACAGTGTTCGGTAACCCAACTCATACAGCATGATTTACATCTGTACATCATCTGTCCTAAGAACAGTGTCCCTGAACACTTGTCACCCCCGGGTTACCGACACAGATCACGTCGCATTTCGTTGGCCTCAAAAATGCGATTACACTGAATCGTATTTTAAGCCGCTAAGATCACCATTCCAGCAGTGAAGATCACAGGTGACGCTCCAACTCTTCCTCTTCATTTCGATGAACCCATCCTCCCCCCGCAGCCTTGTCTGTCGGAGTCCCTCAAGATTGACCCTATCGACAGCACGCTTTTCCCTGTCCTGAACGAAGAAGAGCCAGCTCCCGTCCTCAATTCTCCAGAAGTTGAGACAGAGTTCGGTGAGTTCCTCTTGGATGCCGTTGACTGGCTCTAAAGCATCACATCGTTAGTAATTTCTTGTTCTGGATGCATCGATGTGATGTGAATAGTGTATTGGCTCAAGCTGATGTGAAGGAGTCGTAAATTAACAGGTAAATCCTAGTCTTCGATGCATCAATCTGATAATTTTTCCAGCTGTATGTCTTGCATGTCGCAACGACAAATTACAAGCGATAGTGTCAGTAGGAACCGAAATAAGCCTATTGTTGAATAGTTCGGTCTCCATTTAACCTTATGGGGTCGAATAGTTCGGTCTCCATTATAGCTTATAAGGTCGATTAGTTCGGTCTCTAATTAAGCCAAGAAAAAGATCGTTCGTCCCGCAGCAGACGTCCTGTGATGATTTATTTGTTGAAGCGAGTGGCGACGAAACTCAAACCAAACTCAAAACGTCTCAGAGATGGATGTGATTTGCAGCTACTTTCATCATACGTTCCGACAGTGACTTCTGACTCTGTCATCCCTCGACCGGGGTGTCCTATTCTGATATCCGCTGGTTCCGACGTACTACACGCTTTCAGCGAAAACGCAACCACAGCTACTAACGGGCCTGATTCTATCGTTTACGCGGAGAGAGTCGCAGAGTCGGATACTGAATCCGCTTGGAATTACCATGTCAAAAATCTTTCAAGAAGAAGACTATTCTTTATTGTTTTATTGCTCTATAGCGCAATGGGGTAGTATTCGATTCAACAACGTGAGAAGGCTGATGGCGCATTGGGAAAGATCGGGACGCGAGTGATATCACAGGAAAAGATCGGGTGTTGTTTTTGACTGTTTGCTTCCGAAATCCTTTGCCATCTTCGATGATGTATTCGATTCATCTCCTCATTGCTTTCGATGCTTCCTTAGTTCCGTTCATTGTTGGCAATTGGAAATCTTCGTTCCGATGGCAGTTATGGAAGTCAAATAATAGAGGTATTTTGGGTGATAAAATAGGGATATTTTGGGTGATAAGAAAAGAGGCATTAACAGTGATCCCACTAAGGCTAGTACTAATACATGTTACCAAAGATCCTGCTCACTAGAAAAATAAAATGCGGCTAGCAAGTTCGCGGGTGCTCCATTCGTTTGTTATCTTTGTGTAAGCATTCCTCCCTTTGTTTCCCAATGGAGAACGAAAACAGCCACAAACGAGCGAAGAAGCGTCGTAGGCGCTGCAGCGAAGCGAAAACGACTGCCACCGAACAACGGCGTCGTCTTTACACCTTGACGGATGACGCCAATTCTTTTCGTCTTTCCGACAACAATTATCCAGCCATAGACAAGACAACCGAGCTGAAGGTACAGAACGCCTTACCGTCTCTTTTATTTCAACGTCAACATGGCTCCACGACAAATGCTCAACTCAGAAAGTGGCAGAAACGAGTCCTTGTCACCGTACCGCCGACTGCCGAGAGCAGGGATGGCAGTACTGTCAAAGCATCTTGGAGACCGTATGCCGCTCGTCGTGTATCATTCCTGGATCTTGGGACTCCATATTACGAGGCTTTATTAGCTATCGATCCTTCGGGATCATATATGTTGACTGTGAGTGATGACGTGAACGAGCAGCAACAACAGGACGACAACGAAACTCCAACAGCGTTTCTGAGTATCAGGGGCGTACCGAGTCCAGCGCGCTTACGAACAAAATTGTCTGATTCTGTTCTTCCTCGATCTCCGCGTCTATTGTCGGTGCCCCTGGATTTTGCGTCTCAGGGCGTCAAGGGACGATTCAGTCGACGCAAAATTATCTTCAGTCTCTGCCAAGACTGGAGAATGGGGCTCGCCTGTTGGCCTGTCACGAACCAACTGAGAGATCCGGCGGCTCACATTACTGTATTTCCACTACCACGTTCTCTGAAAAATTCGGATACGACCACTGTTTCTTACAAAACAACACACACCTTGTCATTTCCAGACATTGTGCAGTCTTTGGAAGGGTATAATCTGTTGTGGGACGTCGACTATGTTCCTAATCGAAAATCTGTCGATTCTAAATCAACATTTCAGAGACAGTCTGGAAGTCTATGTGCGCTGAGAATATGCTCAGAACTTCGTCTGACTTGGTTTGTGGAGAGCGGGTCTGCGGCATCTCCGCTGATCCTTTGGGGGTCTTCTTCGACATCGGACACCGACCAAGCGGGTCATTCAGAGGAACATTTATTCTCCGAAGTTGGTGCAAGTATTTGGACTAGTGCGGTCAGTCAGAGACTTGATGGATCACTGACCAATGTGACGAAAAATAGGCCTACACATCGAATTCAAATTGCACACGAGGTGTGTTTGAACATTGATCGCCTGGTGAGTGGGATCCTCCGACGAAGACCCAAACTGGCTAAGCGATATGATGAAAATCAAGGTTCCCGTCTTGAATGGAAGAGTGAGGTCATTGACGTGGTTCACCAAGGTCGGGTATTGAATATGTTGATCGCCTTCTCATCGGGTAGCGCGAAACGCCCGGTGGCTTTGGTGATTTCCGTAGATCTCGTATCTCAAACATATAAAGAGTTGAGCTGGCTGAAAAGCGCCACGGCATTTTCCCACATTGACATGCGAACAGTATGCGCCAACTTTCGAATGAAGCTTTTGCGATGCGGTCCTTTCGGACCGGGAAAAGTCCACTACCACGATGATATTATGTACGTACCAGAAAATGGTAGTCCAGGGCTGCACTACACAAACCGGAACCTAGAGTATGACTTCATGCCTCTTTCAGCTCTATACGCGGATACCCAAGTTGTGTCCAACTCGAACATACTTTGTGCTGTTCCAAGAATGGTTATGAGGAGCAGGTCTCCGGTTGATTTGGTATATTACGGGGATGATTAGTAGCAGCAGAACACCATTCATAACAGGTTGGTCAGACCAATGCTACCAAACATATCTAAAGAGGCCCTTATTCTACTCTAAAATCGATCTTTCGTTTGCCAATGATTCGCGGAGCGATCTTTCGCCCTGACTCGACAGGAATTTTGCATTTCCTGCGTACGGTTGAATTGCATCGGCGGAAACAGTCTCTCCGGTGTCAAGTTTTAGATCTGCAACACGTTTGCTTTCCGTGTCTATGAGTGAACGGCGTTTAATAATGACCGACGTCATGGGCGATCTTCTCTGATAATTTGATAGAGCAAGATCTTCATCGGTCAGCTGTTCAGCGGCTTGTTCGTCACCAATGTTTCGAAGCATGGGGCGTAGCCAACCGAGGGGAGGGATATGACCAAATGCGGCCTCATCGGCTGGGTAAATTCTAGATCGGTCGTAATCGGGAAATAAATGCATCAAATCGAAGAGCTTTTCGCCCTGATACAGGCAAAGACTTCGAGAAAGGAGTTCCGAAATCACGGTAAACCGATCATGGGTATCGATCCCAGGAATCATCAACACAACTGATCCAAGGCTATCCTCATCTTTGGCCTGTAGTTCACAAACGCAGTTCCAGAACGAAGACATGATGTGCGGGACGTCGCTTCGTCGACAGGCCTTGAACGAAGTTGGAGTTCCATTTTTCTTGTATGGATACGCATCAGTCTCGTCAACCATTCGGTCATAAAAAGTTTTCATAGCTGCGCTCAATTGAGGTTCAGAATTATCAATTTCAACCGTCGAAATATCCTCTGATTTAGCCTCCTCGACGTCGATCAAGATTGCTGGTCCAACACCGTTACCGACAAGCGACAGAGACACCCTTCCCAGTTCTGGTACGACGGACATGATCCGGTTCTGGGTCTTCATCAACATGAAATCATCCACAAAAGATCGTAAGGTGTGTACTGGTATGTCTTCGAAAACCATGCAAGCCCGGTCTGCGCTTGTCTGATCACACAACTCAGCCAGACCTACCCATATTGCCGCCTGCAGCGTGTTAACTTGATCCGCATCGACAGCGAGCAATGGCACCCCTTCGACCTGAAGATCACGCAATAAAAATTGGAACAAGTTGGCCTTCCGTTCCTCACTGAGCTCTTCGATCCTGGTGGCATCATCGGCGAGTTGGATGGCTGACCTAGTGGGCCGAGCAGCCTCCGGAAACCTGGTTCGAGAACCTTGCGCGATAGCTCTCGAATTAATATGAAATGTGAAGGCTCGACTGATAAAACAAAGTAGAAATAATACAAATCGATGTGCGGCCAAATTTGCCATGGTGTTAAGGTCTGGTCAGTATGTGCTTTGATGTGCAAACGAGGTTACAGCAGGAGTTTGTGAAGTGAGGCACGTACAGGAAACATGAGTGAAGAGAAGACAATGCTGAGAAAGAAGGCACGTTTCACATCATCACATAAGATCGTCGGATTGATGACGCATTCCATCTTCCACGTGTAGACGAGTGCTGCGGGTTCGCATGGGAACAACCCCCAACAACCGGGACTGATTCACATTTGCTGCCTGTCGTACATAGTTATCATTTGTTCTCTACTAGATAACACAACAAAACGAACCTTTTTGTCGTGATAGTACTGACTCCAAAATGTGAAGTGCTCATGTAAAGTAGTAGTCTAGAGGTGATTTATAGTAAGTTCAGGTTTACTCCTTGGTGCATTATTAAAAGGCTTGAGTAATCCCATCCAAAGTGTCCGTTTGTTACCGCTAACCTCGGAATTGCAAATACAACTGCTACACAGTGGTATACAAAACGTAAGGAGATGCTGATGACATCAAATCCAGGTCCCAAGTAACATGGCGTTCCAATCCAGAGGACTGTGGTTTGTTATGCACTTTTCCCGTTCTCTGCTAACCTCATTGTTTTCGTAATGTGCTTGGCCATTTCTGACGATTGGGCCACACCTTCTCCGGTCGCATAACAAGCCGCTACATTTCGCCACCCTTCAAGACTCCCCAACTCGCCAGCATGTTGATACAATTCAAATGCTTTGCTTTGATCCTTCGGGACTCCATCTCCCGAATGCAGCATGGCGCCTGCCGAAACGGCGGCATCGGCATGACCCGCATCTGCCGCCCGTAAAAAGTCTCCCAGCGCAAGTGGAAGATTTCGGGTGTACCCATTCTCTCCATGATACAGTGAATGCCCTCGAAGAAAGAGGGCTTCTTCATTCTCAGCGGCGACAGCCGCATCCAAATTATGGCAAAATTCTTGTGGCGTACAGGGAGGGATCCCCAGTGTTACGTGTCCGCCAAGATGAAACAACGCAAGATAGTACAAGGCACCACCATGTCCCCCCATCGCCGCCTCTTGTACCAAACGTAGACCTATTGACAAGTCCACCATTCGTGGGTCACGGTCTTTGTCTACACTTTCATCGTCTGCGTCAACGATCGACAACAAATGAACCCCCATGAAGTACATGGCGTCTACATCTCCAAGTTGCGTTGCCTTTTCAAATGATATGAGTGCCTTCTCTTGATCCGGTGCCAGTACAACTGTATTTGTATCTGCGACCGTGTCGACAACGTCTTGTTCGGTCTGATCGGGAAAGCCAGTCCAAAGTAAATGTCCATGATTAAACCAACCCTCCTTCGATCCACTTTGTCCTGCCCGTTCGTATAGTTCGAGTGCTTTTTCAATGTGCTCTCTGGCATTTTCGATATGATTCGACGCGTCGGCCAGTGCCTGATTGCCGAGTTGTACGATGGCTGGGGGATATCCCAGTTGCAAGGCAGCCTCTCGTAACTTGGCCTGAGCCTTTTCCTGAAGCTCTACTTCGGGTTTTTGTTTTTGTTGTAGTTCTTTGCGCGTCTGTTTGACTAATGTCTTTACAACTGCCACACCTTGACTTTTCTTGTTTTTCAATTCGCGTTCTTCGGTACGCTGCCAAGCCTCGTACATGGCCTGAGATTTTTGTTGTTCCTTATCTAGTCGTAAATTCTCTAATTCCTGACAAAGTTGTAAATATTCGTTATATACTTCATCTCCAGTTTTGTTGTTGTCGACGATGCTCGACGTGGTGGTGAATAGTGCACGGGTGGGTATTCTTTGTCGGTACCATGTCGCGGTCACCCTTCGGTTCAGGTCGGTGTACCACGTCGTCCAGTTGCTGTGCAGCTTTCGTTTCGACAGTGCACTACTACTACTGCTACCTGCAAGTTGGCCGGCGATGACACGGAAACCATCTCTCTTGGTCGAAGCACATCCTGAAGACCACAGGGATATGGCTTGACGATACATTGTCTCTGTAAATCTATTAATTGGTAGGGTAGGTAGGGTAGGTAGGGTAGGGAACAGTAAGTGGGCAGGTGGTATCTGTGCATCGAGAAAGATGGAAAGTGAAACCAACCCACGAACCTCACCCTTGTCAGCACCACTATTATTTTTTCTTTTGGCAGTGTTTTTTCCTTTTTTTTTCGCCGCTCTGGGGTTCGCTATATTTGAAAGGGGCGAACTCCGATTAGGGGGTCATTCTGTATTCA
>Ga0051981_10001023_pt1 | contig 13722 bp, 17 predicted proteins | sample CryGey13umfilter_3_FD_59644 | JGI IMG/M metagenome (GOLD analysis project Ga0051981, IMG submission 59644) | Groundwater microbial communities from aquifer in Utah, USA - Crystal Geyser 4/10/14 3 um filter | ecosystem: Environmental > Aquatic > Deep subsurface > Groundwater | place: USA: Utah... | reverse complement strand
ATAGCTCCAAGAGGCGGTTTACCTAATCAAAGCGATTTATTTTATTTTTACAACCCAACCACCGTGGCTTATGGTAAAAATGAATTTGTTAAAGTATGGGGAAATAGAACTTTGGAAGACGATTGGCGATGGTCCAGCAAAGTAAAATCAAACACCAATAAAAGTGTTTTAGACAATGAAATATTTGCCGATGCCTCTGAAGATGAGCTTTATGACCCGAAATACTACATTTCTAAAATTCCAGTTGAGCCCAAAACCATTGACAGTATTTCAAAAGAGCGAAATTTTGCTTACTATCAATTAGGGTTGATTTACAAAGAAAAGTTTAAAGAATACGAACTCGCCAAAAGCAAGTTTGAAATGGTTCTTAAAAGTAACCCAGAAGAACGGTTAATATTGCCATCAAAATATAACCTGTATAAAATCTATTCACTTTTAGGACAGCCAGACGAAGCCGATATTGCTAAAAACGATATTGTTTCAAATTTCCCAGAATCGCGTTATGCCACTATTTTAAGCAACCCAGAATTGGTAACGGTTCATGATGAAAATAGCCCAGAAAGCATCTATGAAAGTATTTATAAACAGCATGAAAATCAAGAATATGATGAGGTTATATCCAAGTGTGAGAACTATATAAATATTTTTGATGGCGAACCCATAGTTTCAAAATTAGAACTTTTAAAAGCAACAGCTACTGGACGGTTACTAGGTTTTGAACCCTACAGTAAAGCTATTAACTATGTAGCCATTACCTATGCCAACACACCAGAAGGACAAAAGGCACAAGACATAGAAACAAATGTGTTACCCAAACTTGAAAACAACACGTTTGTTGCAGACAGCGTAGCCAATAATTACAACGTGGTTTTTAAATTTGAAAACGCAGAAGCTACAGAAATTAACACCTTTAAAGACACCTTAGATAAAGTTTTAAAGACTATCAAATATTATAATTTATCAACCTCTGTAGATGTTTATAACCCTAACACCAAGCTTGTGTTAGTTCATGGTTTAAAAAACAGCGTCGTTGCAAAAACCTTTGATCAATTATTTACTAAAGAAGACAAAAAGAAAATAAAAAAATCTTTTTTCGTCATTTCTTCGCCCAATTATCAAACGGTTCAAATTCACAAAAATTTAGAAGCGTATTTAAATACAGACAATCATTAAATTAACAGCAGTCATATGTTCTCGGATAACAAAAAAACGAAACCCATGGAAGACATTAAATCAAGTCAAAACATTGTTGCCCAAGGCACCAAAATCACTGGTGATTTTAATAGTGAAGGCGATTTTAGAATAGATGGACAAATAGAAGGAAACATAAAAACCACTGGAAAAGTAGTGGTTGGTAAATCTGGCTTTATTAAAGGATCTTTACAAGGTACAGATGCCCATTTTGAAGGAAAGTTTTCAGGAAAGTTAGCCTTATCAGGAACTTTAACATTAAAATCAACCGCTCATATTGAAGGTGAAGTTGTTGTTGGAAAATTGGCGGTAGAACCTGGCGCTACATTCAATGTAACCTGTGTTATGAAAGGAACCGTTAAAGAAATGAATAAAGGTGGACAACAAAGAGAACAGGAAACCGGAAAAACCGCTTAAAAATGTAGCCGTCTTATCTGGGATTGCTATTCAAATGGGTGTTACAATTTATCTATTTGTACTTTTAGGAAAATGGCTTGACAACAAGTTTAATGATGGTAATAAAGGATACCTAATAATAATGACGCTTTTAGGTGTTGGGATTTCTTTATACGTTGTAATCAAACAAGTGAACAGAATTAAATATTGATGCGCAACCCTTTTTCAGAATTTACTGTTAAAGCAATCATTCTCTTTTTCTTTGCTTTTTTTATGCACGTGGGTGTTTTAAAAGTATTACATCTGCCATTGTTTGATAACAAAATAATACTGTCATACATTATAAATTTAATCTTAATTATGGTTGTATTTGGAAGCCTTTATCTTCTAAAAAACAAATACAAAACGCAATTAGGGTTTTTGTTTTTAGCAGGGAGTTTTTTAAAATTTGCCGTATTTTTTATTGTTTTTTACCCTTTTTATAAGCAAGACCATAGTATTTCCAACTTAGAATTTGCGTCCTTTTTTGTGCCATATGCATTAGGTTTAATCTTAGAAACAATTAGCTTAAGTAAATGGTTAAATAAACTGTGAGTACTTCCTTGATATACTGTAACCCAAAGGCCATATAAATAAAATATAAATTTGTTTTTGTTTTTGAGATAAAAACATACCTTTGCAGCGATTTTTAAGCCACTATTATCGGAGTGATATGCCAAGAAAAACAACTTTAAAACCAATTACATTATTATTGTTTTTATTAACCCTTATGTCTTATGGGCAAGAAGGGCATTCAGAAACGCACTCCATGGAGGAGCCAAAAACTGATTTAAAGACAGAAATAAAGGAATACATTCAACACCATCTGCAAGATTCTTATGATTTTGGATTATTTTCTTGGGTTAATGATTCTGGAGAGCATAAGTATTTTGGATTTCCATTACCAGTTATTTTATGGGATAATGGATTACAGGTGTTTTCCTCATCAAAATTTCATCATGGAGAAGAGGTTGCAGAAGTAAATGGCAATTATTACAAGGTTCATCATTCAAAAATTTATAAAGTTGATGGCAAAGAAGGAGACATTGTTTTAGATGAACAACATCATGCAACTAATCAAAAACCATTAGATTTTTCAATTACTAAAAATGTTACTTTGATTTTCATGGTGTTTGCCCTCTTGTTTTTTATGTTTAGCAGAATGGCAAAATCATATAAAAGCAATAACGGCATGCCAAAAGGTATGGGGCGTTTCTTAGAACCTATAGTTTTGTATGTTCGTGATGAAATAGCAATTCCTAATATCGGAGAGAAGCATTACAGAAGATACATGAGTTATTTGTTAACCGTGTTTTTCTTTGTTTGGATTGTCAACTTGTTCGGATTAACGCCCATAGGTATGAACCTAACAAATAATATTGCCGTAACCTTTTGTTTGGCTATCATTACGTATTTAATCACAACTTTTTCAGGAAATAAGAATTACTGGAAGCATATTTTCTGGATGCCAGGAGTTCCTGTTCCTATGAAAATAATTTTAGCACCCATAGAATTATTAGGAACGTTCATTAAACCATTCGCTTTAATGATTCGTTTGTATGCCAACATTACTGCGGGGCATATTGTACTCATGAGTATTATTGGAATGATGTTCGTTTTCAATAGTTGGATTGGTAGTTCATTGTCGTTGTTATTAGCGTTTGTATTAGGAATATTAGAGTTGTTGGTAGCCGCTTTACAGGCCTATATTTTTACGGTACTTTCTGCATTATACTTTGGTATGGCGGTTGAAGAGCACCATCATGAAGAGGCACATTAACAAATTGAATGTTTAATTTTTAATTATATATATTTATGGAGATTCCAGCAATCGTAGGAGCAGGTTTAGTAGTTATTGGAGCAGGTATTGGTATTGGTAGAATCGGTGGTTCTGCTATGGAAGCAATCGCTCGTCAACCTGAAGCTACAGGAAAAATTCAAACAGCTATGCTTATTGCAGCAGCGTTGATTGAAGGTATTGGATTTGCTGCGTTATTCGCAGTTTAAACAACTTAAGAACAGTTATAACGGTTGGTTATAGCTGTTCTTTTTAATTAAACTAAGTTTATTACAGAAATATAAAGTATTATGGAAGAATTATTTGGTGGTTTTTCATTAGGATTGTTTTTTTGGCAAACCGTGCTTTTTTTAGCACTGGTGTTTTTATTAAAAAAGTTTGCATGGAAGCCTATTTTAGATTCGGTTAACGATAGGGAAGAAGGTATTAAAAATGCATTGGAATCTGCTGAAAAGGCAAAATTAGAGATGCAAAATCTTCAGGCAGATAATCGAAAATTGTTAAAAGAAGCTAGGGTTGAGCGTGAAGCGATGTTAAAAGATGCGCGCGACATAAAAAACAAAATGATTGAAGATGCCAAAGAAGAAGCAAAAGAAGCTGCCGGAAAGATGATTTCTCAGGCTCAAGCATCTATTGAGTCTGAAAAGAAAGCGGCCATTGCTGAATTAAAAGCTCAGGTAGCCAGTTTATCCATTGAAATAGCAGAAAAAGTAGTTCGTGAAGAATTATCTAACAAAGACAAACAAACAAAATTAGTGGAGTCTATGTTAGGCGAAGCAAAATTAAATTAAAAGTATAAATTACTTTAAAGAGCGTTAGGTATTTAACGTTTGAAATCTAAAGTCTAAAAATATGTCAGGAGCAAGAGCAGCGATACGTTACGCAAAAGCAATATTGAGTTTGGCAACCGATAAAAAAAGTGCTGAATCTGTTAATAACGACATGAAGTTAATGGCTAATACCATGTCTGAAAACATTGAGTTAAACGACGTGCTTACAAATGCTGTTATTAAGGCTGAAGTAAAAAAGGCCGTTTTACTTAAAATATTTCCTAAATTAAATAGCATTAGCACAGATTTGTTTGATGTATTAATAACCAATAAAAGAGTTGATATTTTACCAGAGATTGCTATTCAATACAGTGTTTTGTTTGATGCAGTTAATGGAAAAGAAAAGGCAAAAGTAACGACTGCAATTCCAATGACCAAAGAGTTGGAAGCAAAAGTATTGGATAAAGTTAGAGAGCTTACCAATAAGGAAGTGACACTAGAAAACATAGTAGATGAAAGTATCATAGGAGGCTTCATCTTAAGAGTTGGGGACAAACAATATAATGCAAGCATCTCCAATAAGCTTAATAAATTAAAAAGAGAATTTACATTAAACTAAAATAAGATGGCAGAAGTAAAACCAGCTGAAGTATCAGCAATCTTAAAACAACAACTTGCAGGATTTGATGCCTCAGCTTCATTAGACGAAGTAGGAACAGTGTTAACTGTTGGTGATGGTATTGTTCGTGCTTATGGGCTTTCAAATGTTCAGTACGGTGAGTTAGTTGAATTTACAGGAGGTTTAGAAGGTATTGTACTTAACCTTGAAGAAGATAACGTTGGTATTGTATTATTAGGCCCTTCAGTAGGTGTTAAAGAAGGTTCAACAGTAAAACGAACAGGCCGAATTGCTTCCATTAACGTAGGTGAAGGCATTGTAGGACGTGTTGTTGATACCTTAGGAAGTCCTATTGATGGAAAAGGACCAATAGCTGGTAAAACATATGAAATGCCTCTAGAACGCAAAGCACCTGGTGTTATTTTCCGTGAGCCAGTAACAGAGCCATTACAAACAGGTATCAAATCTATTGATGCCATGATTCCTGTTGGACGCGGACAACGTGAATTGGTTATAGGCGACCGTCAAACCGGTAAAACAACCGTTTGTATTGATACCATCTTAAATCAAAAAGAATTTTACGATGCAGGAAAACCTGTATATTGTATATATGTAGCTATTGGTCAAAAAGCATCAACCGTTGCCAACATTGCAAAAACTTTAGAAGACAGAGGCGCTTTAGCGTATACAACTATTGTTGCTGCAAATGCATCAGACCCTGCACCAATGCAGGTATATGCACCTATGGCAGGAGCCGCCATTGGAGAGTATTTTAGAGATTCTGGTCGACCAGCATTAATCATTTATGATGATTTATCTAAACAAGCAGTAGCATATCGTGAAGTGTCTTTATTATTACGACGTCCACCAGGACGTGAGGCGTATCCAGGAGACGTGTTCTATTTACATTCTCGTTTATTAGAGCGTTCTGCAAAAATTATTAATGACGATGCCATTGCTAAAAACATGAACGATTTACCAGAGTCCTTAAAACCTCTAGTTAAAGGTGGTGGTTCATTAACGGCATTACCTATTATTGAAACTCAAGCTGGTGACGTTTCGGCATATATTCCAACAAACGTAATTTCTATTACTGACGGACAAATTTTCTTAGATGGCGATTTATTTAACTCTGGTGTTCGTCCAGCTATTAACGTAGGTATTTCTGTATCTCGTGTTGGTGGTAATGCCCAAATTAAATCTATGAAAAAAGTAGCTGGTACTTTAAAATTGGATCAAGCTCAATATCGTGAGTTAGAAGCCTTTGCCAAGTTTGGTTCAGACCTGGATGCGGTAACCTTAAACGTCATTGAAAAGGGAAAACGTAACGTTGAGATTTTAAAACAAGCCCAAAACGATCCTTTTAAAGTTGAAGATCAAGTGGCTATTATTTTTGCAGGATCTAAAAACTTATTAAGAGATGTACCTGTTGAAAAAATAAAAGAGTTTGAAAGAGATTATTTAGAATTCTTAAGAGCCAAACATACCAATGTGTTGGCAGATTTAAAAGCAGGAAAATTAACGGATGAAGTTACAGATACATTGACAGCTGTGGCTAAAGATTTATCAAGTAAATATAAAGCATAATTAGATTTTAGTATTGAGTAGTGAGTTTTTTAAACTTGCTACTGAATACTCAATACTAACAACTAAACTATGGCAAACTTAAAAGAAATACGTAGCAGAATAGCATCGGTATCCTCTACCATGCAGATTACCAGTGCCATGAAAATGGTATCTGCTGCAAAGTTAAAGAAAGCACAAGATGCTATTACCGCTATGCGTCCTTATGCTAATAAGTTAACCGAACTTTTACAAAGTTTAAGTGCAACTTTAGATGCAGATTCTGGGAGCAAATATTCAATTCAAAGAGACGTTAAAAAAGTATTAATTGTTCCTATTACATCAAATAGAGGCTTATGTGGTGCTTTTAATTCTAACATTATTAAACAAACTCAAAGCTTGGTTGATTATGATTATGCTGGAAAAAAAGTATCCATTTTCGCCATAGGGAAAAAAGGGAATGATGCTTTTATGAAGAAAAGCATGGTTATTGCAAACAAGAGCACGCTTTTTGATGATTTAACATTTGATAATGTTGCAGAAGTTGCCGAAACATTAATGGAGAAGTTTGTTTCTGGAGAGTTTGATAAAATAGACATTGTTTACAATAAGTTTAAAAATGCCGCAACTCAAGAAGTAATGACTGAACAGTTTTTGCCAATTGTTCCCATTCAAAATAATGCTCATGTAAATTTAGACTATATTTTTGAACCTTCAAAAGTAGAAATCGTTGAGCAATTAATTCCAAAGTCATTAAAAACTCAACTATATAAAGGTATTAGAGATTCTTTTGCCAGTGAGCATGGAGCGCGTATGACCGCCATGCATAAAGCCACAGATAATGCAACCGAATTAAGAGACCAACTTAAGTTAACCTATAATAAAGCGCGACAAGCGGCTATTACCAATGAGATTTTAGAAATCGTTGGTGGTGCCAATGCTCTTAATGGTTAAAATGATTGTGTGCTTAATTATAAAAAAATCTTTTCATTTTTTTTAAAATCAACTATAAAACATCTTAAATGGGGTTAGATAATTCTTCTTAGTACATTCGGGGGCCACTTCATTGTTAAATAAGTACGATTAGCTGATTTACATCGTCTTTGATTGAATAGAACATAAAAAAATCGCCTAAAATAACTTTAGGCGACTTCTTTAAAAACAAACTAAACTAATTAATACATCATGTATATCTGATGTGTTTTATCAACTCAAAAATTCTTAGTAAAGATACTTTGCTTACTAAATGTTTAAAACATCCATATTGATGTATTTATATGCTATTTTATCATCCAATAAAATTCAATATTTTAATAAGTTTAAAATAACATTATAATATTTTATTTAGATAATTGATTGTCAATTTCATCACCAATAAGTGTGTCTATCAACATAGATGAAATAATCCAGTAGCTTAAGACATAAATTATTAATGGTACTATCCATAGCATTTCAAAATGCGATTCAATCATGTTTTGAATTGCAAACACTATCATGAATATATTGATTAAGCCCCAGATAGTATTTAATAATAATCGTTTAAGTTTATAATGACTATAAGAACTTCTAAAACTAAGTTTAAAAGGACTCTTTAGTATTAAAGTGTTTTCAAATAAGGTAAGGATTGCTTCCATAAAACAAGTTTTTAATTTTAAAAAGAAATAATAAAAAGGTAAGATTATCGCTAATACTTACCTTTTAAACAAACTAAACTAAGTGTGAAACATTAAGTATTATAATGTTATGCTTTCGTAATATTCTCTTCCGTTTGAAGTTAAAACAATTTTATAATCGCCTTTGGCAGTTGATTTTAGCTTATAAATTTTTTGAATGTTTTTTGTGTTTTCAACTTTTTCAGAATAAATAAGGTCTGATGCCTCTTGGTAGTATATTTTTATATCTAAAGGCTCTTCATTTAAAGCTAATTTAGAAACATAAATATAGTTGTCTTTTACAGTAACAAAAGGTTTATGAATGATTGTTTCTTCTTTTTCAAATACAACGGTTTGAGAAGTTACTGTAAATGGAAATGATTTAATTTCTAAATCTTTTTCAAGCTCAAATACATAAGATTCATTTGGTAAAGAGGTTAAATCAAAGCCTTTAGAATAGGTTCCAGAGGTTTTAATGTCTTCTTTATAAAGAATGATTCCGTTTAAATCTTTTATTTTTAATTGATTTCCTGTTTTTACATGGTTTAAAGAAAAGGTTGTTTTCTTTATTCTGTTTTTAGGATCGTTATTTAATTCATTGGTTGCATTACCAATCATAGCTGTAAATATGAGAGCTACTAGGATACTTTTTCTTAATGTAATTTTTCTATTTTTCATAATTGGGGTTTTTGTAACGTTTTACAAGGCAAATGTATAACTGATATGCTATAGGCAAAACAACCATTTTGACTGATTTATGTGCTATATTATCAATGCGCTATATGTTAATTTAATGTTAAGATAATATAGAACATATTTATGTTAAATTTAAATATATCTTGAATACTATTTTTTGCTTAAAAGGCTGGTTTTTAATGAATACCTAAAGGAACAAATAAAAAAAGAGCCTCCATTGAGGCTCTAATTATAAAGATGATAGATTATTTAATTTAATTATAACGTAAAATACTCATAGTACGTTCTGTTGTCTGAATGGATTGTAACGATGTAATTTCCTTTATTGCTTTTCATAAGTTTATAGGCTCGTTCAATACTTTTTGTGTTTTTAATGGTTTCGGAGTAAATCAATTCTTTGCCACCATTATAACCTACATAATGAATAGTTAAATCTAAAGACGCATCATTTAGAGCTAGTTTATTCATATATATGGTATTCTTTTTTAAAACAACATAAGGCTTGTAAAGGGTTATTGTTTTATCTTTTTCAAAAGTTACCGTATTAGATTTTACACTAAAAGGAATCGTTTTTATTTCTAAGTCTTTTTCATGTTCAAAGAAATAATCTCCGTCCGGTAGATCTGTTAAATCAAAAACTTTTGAATATAAACCAGATTCTTTTATAAACTCTTTATATAAAATAAAACCATTTAAGTCTTTTATAATGAGTCTTTGACCTTCTTTAACATCTGTTAAGGTTAATGTGGTTTTAGCAATATTGCTATCTTTTTTAGGAATAAAAGACGAACCTTCATTGGCATTACTTAATAAGGCAGTACACATGGCTACCATTATTATACTGTTTTTAATTACTTTTTTCATGATTTGGATTTTTTTTAACGTTCAACAGGACAAATGTATAACCGATTAAGACCTTAAAAAACATCCATTTTAATCAATTTGTGTGTTATTTTAACTGTAAAATTAAAGTTAATTATATGTTAAGGTAAAATAGCATACATTTATGTTAATAGAATATATTTTTTCAGATAGAAATATTGTAAATTTGTTTAAAAATTAATTATGCTTAATAAGAAACCTACATTTGAAAAAGTTAGCCCTGGCTTTGGTAGTTCCTTAGTAGTTAAGCAACATACCGAAAAAAGGGAAAATAATTTTGCTTTTTGGCATTTCCACCCAGAATTGGAGTTGGTCTATGTTAATAAAGGCAAAGGAAAAAGACATATTGGAAACCACTTATCATATTTTAACAATAGCCAGCTTATATTATTAGGATCTAATCTTCCACATAATGGATTTACAGACAGACTTACTGCCAATGGTACAGAAACGGTAGTACAGTTTAAATCTGATTTCTTGGGAGAAGGGTTTTTTAATACACCAGAAATGGCTAAAATAGCATCGCTATTTGAACGTGCAAAAAGCGGCTTGTTATTTAAACCTGAAGCAAAAAAAGTAGTGGGTCCAAAAATTGAAAAACTACCTGATTTAGAAGGCTTTGAAAGAATTTTAAAGCTTCTGGAGGTTTTAAACGACTTGGCAGAGTCTGAAGATTATACCTTATTAAACGCCGATGGATTTGCTTTTGAAACCAAGCCACAAGACAGCTCAAAGATTGATACCATCTTTAAGTTTGTAAACAATAATTTTAAGAGGCATATAAGCTTGGAAGAAATCTCAGATAAAGTAAGCATGACCGTTCCAGCATTTTGCAGATTCTTTAAAAAGACCACAGGAAAAACATTTACAGAACTGGTAAATGAATACAGAGTTGTTCACGCCACTAAGTTGTTAAATGAAAGCCAATTAAGTATTGCCGATATTTGTTTTGAGTGCGGATTTAACAATTTCTCTCATTTTAATAAACAATTTAATGAGGTTACAGGAAAAAGTGCTTCAAACTATAGAAAGGAAATTAAAAAAATAATGGAACAACCTTTGTTAGCAAGTTAATAAAGTCCGTTCCATTCTTTATAAAATTGTTTTAGGAAGGTTTCCATATATTGGTGTCTTTCTAAAGCAATTTTTTTTGCTGTTTTGGTATTCATTTTATCTTTTAATAGCAACAGCTTTTCATAAAAATGATTAATGGTTGGAGCATTTGAAGCTTTGTATTCTTCTTTATTCATGCCAAGATTTGGTGGTATTTCAGGATTGTAAAGCTGACGATTTTTAAAACCACCATAATTAAAACAACGGGCAATACCAATAGCTCCCATAGCATCTAGTCTGTCGGCATCTTGAACAACGGCTAATTCTGCTGAATGAAATGTTGGTACTTCATGGCCGCCTTTAAATGAGATGTTCTCTATAATATTAATGACATGCTCCATTATAGAGGAATCTACATTTAATTTGAATAAAAATTCACGAGCTATTTTAGGCCCAATGGTTTCGTTTCCATCATGGAATTTACTATCGGCAATATCATGAAGTAAGGCTGCTAAGGCTACAACAAAGTCATCTACGGGTTCAGTTTTTGAAATCAACAAGGCATTGTTGTAAACACGTTCAATATGAAACCAGTCATGTCCACCTTCGGCATTGATTAATTGATGCTTTACAAATGCGATGGTTTTTGAAATGTGTTCTTCTTTAGTTAGCATTCCCTAAAATAAAAATTCCTCTTGAAACAAAAGGAATTAGTTTATTATTTATCTAAAATCTATAATTTTAATTTAGCTGGTTCAACCCATTTAAATTGAAATGAATTTTCAGGTATTTTCATTCTATCTGCTAATCGTAACATTCTTTCAGGTAGTTTCATTAAGTATTCTCTGGCTTTTTCAGCTTCATCGGTTAGGTTATTGATTTTGTCAATTTCCCAACGGACCATTAGTTTTTCTAGAATTTCAATATAATCTCTAGAGGTATAAACACCAATACGCTGAGCCGTGTTTGAAAACTCTTCAAAAGCGGTGCTTATTTTGTTTCCAGATTCTCTTAAAAAATGAGCGGGCATGGTAATTTTTTGTTTCATCATATAATGAAAAGCCATCATCATTTGACTAGGATCTACTTTAAAAATACGTTCTACAAATTCAGAATAAGCATTATGGTGCCTCATTTCATCACCTGAAATGATTTTACACATCTTTCCTAGCTGTTTATTTCCACTTTGAGTCGCAATTTTAGCCACTCTGTTGTGAGAAATATAGGTTGCTAATTCTTGAAAACTGGTGTAAACAAAGTTTTTATACGGATCTTTATCAGTTCCAATATCAAAACCATCTGCTATTAAATATTGTGTGGTTTTTTCAATTTCTTTCATATTAACTCTGCCAGATAAATACAAGTATTTATTAAGCACGTCGCCATGTCTGTTTTCTTCAGCGGTCCAATGACGAACCCATTTAGCCCAAGCATTCGTTTTATCTACATTGTCTACGCCTTCAACATCCATCAACCAAGATTCGTAGGTTGGTAACGCTTCTTCTGTAATCATATCACCTACTAAAACCACCCAAAAATCGTATGGTAGTTCTTTTGATAATTCACGGATTTCTTTAACGTCTTCAAAAAAAGTATGGCCTTCAGAATTAGGTAAAAAATCTGTGGGTTGCCATATTTTTTCTATGGGGATCAGGTATTTTTCTATTAAAGCTTCAACGTCTTTTTCCAAAAACTGCATGACTTCTAAACGAACATTCTTTAAAGACATAGTTATTTTTTAGGGATGAATATTATTTTTAATGGTTGTTTCAATCGTTTTAATAAGGGCTTCTTTATCTGCAAAGGTAGACAATTTTAAGGGCTTATGTACCGTAAAGGTAATATGTGAACCTATTCCCATAGGAAATTTGCCATATTGATACATTTTCCATGAGTTATTTATAGAGATGGGAACAATAACAGCAGAAGGAATTTTTTTGAATAAAATGTCCAATCCTTTAGTTTGAAAAGGCTTTGGTTCGCCATTTTTACTTCTTGTGCCTTCGGGAAAAATAACGGCGGAACGTTTATTTTCTTCAATATACTCACCAAATTTCATAAGCGTAGGTAGTGATTGCCTTGGGTTTTTTCTGTCAATTAAAGCAGCGCCACCATGACGTAAATTATAAGATACACTAGGAATTCCTTTTCCTAATTCAATTTTACTAATAAATTTTGGATGATGTTTTCGCATATACCATGTAATAGGATATATATCATGCAAACTTTGATGATTTGAAACAATAATTAAAGGTTGGTTGGTCTCTATGTTATGAGGGTTAGTAAATGTAAACCGAGTCCCTAATATATTGGCGCAACGCATTAAACACCATTGCAAAATATCAACGCTTTTTTTATGTGCCTGATAGCCAGAAAGGTTAAAACATAGCCACTGAATAGGATGAAAAATGACTAATGTTATAAAAAAACACAGTAAATGTAAAATAGTTAAAGGGTAAGCCAACAGTTTTCGCATGCCCCAAAAATAAGGAAAAACTTAGTTTTGATAAACAGCAATGCAGGTGTTATTTTCACAATTTATGTTTGTAGGAGGTAAAGCTACTGAGCAATCTGAAACCACATCCCATTTTTTATTGAAAGCATCTTGTTTTTGGTTGTATTCCTCAACTAGCATGATGAGTTTTTCTTCATCAATAGCGGTGGAATATATTAAATAACCCCAAGGGCCACCACAGGGTTTGCTTCCAAAAGCGATATAGTTACATTCTGTAGATTCGTTGCAAAGAGGTTGAGAGGCTAAATCATCAATAGTTTGTTTTAAAGTATTTAATTCCAACGCTTCTTGTTCCTGAGTTAAATGAATGTCATCTTCACATTGAAATGCCATAAAAACAAGGCATAAGGCAAATACAGGCACATAAACTTTTTTCATAAGTAAGTTTTATGGAAAGATGCTTTTTAAGCAAAATGGTTGCGTTTTAAAGAATCTTTTTTAAAAAAAGAAGCAGTTTTTTGTTGAGCAAATCTGAAAATTAGGGATGAGCAGAAAACAGTTTTTTAAAATTTATGCTTAAGAATTGCTTTAAGGCAACCTTTTTTTTT
>Ga0051981_10001019_pt1 | contig 13734 bp, 13 predicted proteins | sample CryGey13umfilter_3_FD_59644 | JGI IMG/M metagenome (GOLD analysis project Ga0051981, IMG submission 59644) | Groundwater microbial communities from aquifer in Utah, USA - Crystal Geyser 4/10/14 3 um filter | ecosystem: Environmental > Aquatic > Deep subsurface > Groundwater | place: USA: Utah... | reverse complement strand
AAAGATACGATTCCGTTCTCGGCCGATTCAATGATTTGCTTTTCTTGTTCAGGATCACGCGGTTTCGTAGCTCCGAAAGGGATACGCATTCGATCAACATCTGCCGGGCGAGTTGTCACTGGCACTGTACCCTGTACGGCCTGTGCCTGGTTCATGATGGCTTTTTTGGCCTCATTGCGTTTGCGCATTTCTGACTCCTTCGCCACGGCGTCCAGCTGTGCTTTTGCCTGAGCTTGGACAGCATCGGGGAGGAAGTATGTAAACTCCTTGAGCAAGTCGGGATGATCCGCAAACAGAACCGACACTTCATCCAGTACTTCTTTAATACCCCGCTGTTCTTTTTGGTAAGTGTGTAAGATTTCCAAAAACTTTTTGTACGTTTCTGGCTCGGAAGCAAACCTTCGTTTGATCGTCGTGACGTAATTGATGGCGTGGTCAAATTCCAACGGAGCACCACCAGCATTCGCCACCGCGACTCCTGGTTGCAACAAGGACGTCCCCTGTTCAACTCCCAGCTGCAGTTGGGATTGCTGCTGCGCACCGTTTTCAAAAAGTCTACCACTCGGTAGTCCACCGTTTGGCCCCAAGGCTGGAGAAGGGTGTTGTGGCGACATTCCACCAGGGCGCAACGGCGGAGACGCGGACTCTTGTAGATTCGCCGGCGGTCGCCCTTGCATACGCATGGCTTCCATACCTCCTGCAGCGATTTCATGAGAAGAACCCTGTCCGGGAGAGTATGATGAAAGGTCGCGAGACCCTTCAATGCCTCCTTGTGGCGCAATCGGAACTCCTCCCCCAGCAGCAGCGGCAGCCGCGCCTCCACGTCGTTTGGAAAGAGGCAGGTTTCGTGTGGGTCCTCCTGCTCCCTGTCGGAACGACTGATTTCCTTCTTCTGGCAATCGCCCCCGTGGCCCTGGAGGAGAAGGTTGTGTAGACTGTGTGCTTCCAGCCATGGGTCCACTCAACACATGAGCAACATTGGACCCCGGTGCCCGAAAGACAGCCACCGGTGGTCCATCTCCGTCGGCAGGCAATTCAATCTTGTATCCCTCGGGTAGAAAGGTGTTGAAGCCCAATACCAGACGACGGTTCCCCTGAAATAGATTCGATACCCGTTGGATCACACCCGGGGTATCAATCTGCTGTGTCTTGAATGTTTTCATAATGTCCAAGAACTCATTGTAAATGTGCGGGCGATCACCAAACTCCACTTTAACCTGATCCAGGTAAAGGAGAGCGTCCTCCACACGAAGCTCTCTCATCCGTGAGGCTTGCTATAGAATTAGATATAAAAAGAAATAGTAATGAAGTGGTAGTCAAGACAAGATGAGAGAGAGTGCTATGCATCGCGCAACAGATGTAACTTGAGGGGAGACACGAGACACGGGGTTGAAGGACTTGACGTCATCCGTGTTCCAATATGCGATCCGTGACCCTTTTGTCTTTGAACCTGACAAGACGAGTCTCTTTGGAATGAAGTCCGTTCTCAACAATGACTCAAGAAATAAGTTTCTGTCTTTTTCTCCTTGAATACCATTTTATTCATTGTTGATGTTGGAAAAGGTATAGGAATCAAGGCGCTCGAACATCGAACCATTGATGGAAACGGTGTTGGCGACATTTTGGCACGTTGCTCGCTCGTAGAGAATAGAGAATCCTACCGGCGGCAACAAAAATTTCGACGCGAAGACTGGTTGAAATCAACGACTCTCTCTCACTCACCTCCTTCCCTCCCGGAGACAAATTCATTCTTCGAGTCTCTTCAATATTAATAAACGAACAATTACCCTATCGGTTGTCCTATCTGGTTCTCCTTTCGATACATCAGAGCTCTCTTGATGCCGTCTTCAATGGCACATCGTTTTCTCCACCCATTCTATTACGCGATTCGCGCGTTATATGCTCCACAAGTCTGTATACTAGATATCGAGTCAGGTCACGAGCTAGGTTGACGGACAGATTGTCAACTCCGAAATTTCCGTTAACGTCTTTGTCCCATGAATTTGTGATTTTTATTATATTTTGAAAACAATTATATTTTGTAAAAGCCGAATCTTCCTTCCGTGGCATCCCCTCTCGGTGATTTATAAATGAAAAATCTAATGCCCTCCATATATATGTTGTTCGTGAGTTCCACGCAGATGAACGTTTGTAGCGCTGTGTTATTCGAAAAAGGCGCGGTACGAGAAGGCCTTCCGAACCGTCAACCGATACACTTGACTGACAGCCGGGCCATCGACCATCTTCACATCACTGTCAATAATGTTTGTCTCGCGCGTGTCGTCGTCTCTTTTTCTTTGGCACACAACAACGAGCATCTCACTCCGTTGTCAAGGAGAATCATCGTCGATCGAAGGAACAACCAACCAACAACATGAATGACAATCAGAACCATCGTGTACGAGAAGGATGGACTTCCTCTCGTGTGATTGCTCCTCCTGGCGGTGGGGGGAGTCTCATGTTGGGAATGGCTCCTCCTGGTAAGAGGATGTCTCATCGTCATTGCCATGATGGACACACCCAAGAAGTTATCCTATGCTCACTCTGAAGGCATCTCTTTTTTTTTCCTTCTTTCATGCTTTATGTCACAGCCAAAGAAAACACGCAACCTCAGAAAGAACCAGAGAAAATAGAAGAACAGCCAAAGTCAAAGGTTGAAACGACAACGCCTCCCGTAATCCAGCCGCCGCATCCCACCCCCACGCCAGCTTCGACGCCCGTAGCGCCGGCTCCGACAACCATTTTGCCAGGTCTGGGAGCCCCCTCTGTCCCCATTTCGGCCAATGCATTTGCTTCGGGTGCGAACATGAATGGAGCTCAGGTCATGACGGGACGTCCTACGTCTCGCGTGCGTCATCCAGGTGGAGCCGGTGGCCCCGATAGCGGCTGGACGTTGGGTTAGACAATCTCGATGTGGAGGAGCCGTGTCTTTTGTGTGCGTGCATCGGGAAGAGGAATCATGAACAATTTATATCACGGAAAAAATATTCTAGTATTGTTTGGGTAGATCGATGAGGGGGTCCGCCGACATGGAAAACTAGTATGATTAGTATGTGCCACAGACTATTATGAGTTCCGTAAAATCGAAACATTACAAACCATGGCTTTTTAAAATTACATCCCGAAACCCCAAAGACTACGTGCCAAGCGTTCTGGAACGATATGGTCTTGATCGGGTACGTCATCTTCAGGTGCAAGGGGGAGAATTTTTCTGTCAGCCCTGTTGACCCGAAGAGTCATAATCGTTTCTCCGGAGTTTGGATCGGCCGTTGGCTCATCTTCCTTTTCGGTCAAGGTCCTATTATTTGTTGGAGGTACCAATCGTCTGGGCCCCATATCGAGCGTCCTGCATCTTCGTCGTTCATCTTTGCGTCGAGTCCACTCCTTAGCTAAATTTTGACACGGCGAAGCACCAATCACCCCAGAACCAACCACCGTTGTAGGCGCCGCATCGGGGACATCCCCGTCGGGTGTACGAGGCGTACGAAAAATCGCATTTCCCGTCCTCGCACTGCCTGTCGACAACCAAGCACCCAGAGGCGCTGCAGGATCCACCAGAGGTGCTCCTTCGGGGGTTCGTCGAGGTTTGCGCAACGGCGCGTCGAAGAAAACCAACTTGATCAAACATAGTACCAAAAAGAGGCTCACAATGGCCATGAATGTCAATATTTGGTCAACCGCTCGTACGTCGCCTTCCATCTTAGTCTTGATACTTTCCAATAACATCATGATTTCTGTCTTTTTGCCGCCCCTAGTGTCGACAGAGTGTACGTTTGTATCGACACCGCGTTCTTTCAAAAATGCCATTGATTCCAAACGAGTAGAAAACTGTTGACGAGCTTGTTCTACGTCTAGAACGACTTGTACGTGCGCCAGGACCATTTCTTCTTGTTGCAGCTTTTTTTTCTTCTTCCGATTGCGGATGGTAGCATCCTGCCAAATGACCGCCGCGTCGGTAGTGGCTGCCGTCGATACGACGAGTGATTCCGAAAATATCGCAGTCCCGTGCATTTGACAAGCGGAGAAAGCAATACTATATTCGGTCACGTTCATGGGTGGAAACAAGAGGAGATTTTCACGACCGCACGGATAGAGATTTTGACGAGGGAGCCTCCAAACGGAGGCCAAAAAGTCTTGCCGGGAGAGTGTCAAGTCCTCAGGAAACAAGACAATGTCACATTCAAGGAAAGCTGTAGCGGAGTGGTTCTTCCATGCGTCTACTGTGGTTTGGCGGAAGGTCGGTGCCGTGCTCGACGACGACGATGATGTGCCGCCGTTCTCGTCGTGTGAACGATGAGAAGACGACGCGCCTGCCTGTTCGGGCTCGCCGCCACAAGCGGTTTCGACGACGAGGATCCAAGGAGATTCCATTTAATACGTATCAATGCTTGTGCGTTGGATTAGATAGACTGTGTCGCTTGGAGAATGTCCATCTGCCATGGCCGACACCCAAACATTTACGAATACGTTTCTTGCAAAAGCCGTGGATAGGGTCCTGTTCGAAATTCCATACCGGAGTAATCTTACCTACGAGGGAGTACTCCTACTCGCGAGCCCTTTTTTGAAAACGTCCTAACTGCGCGCGAGCCTTGGTCGTGTTATGATTCGTGAGCCATATATTAGTCAAGACATGCTCGTTTCTCTGCTCACAAATCACGAAGCTCATACTCATAGAAAATCTAGGAGTACCCCATTACCACTCGTCCTCGTCCTGCTGGCGGCCAAAGAGGGAGAAGAGGCTGGAGAGTGAGTCCCATTCGTTTCCATTTTGACGGTGAGGCGGTTGTTGCCACAGAGGTTGTGGTTCCAGCTACTTCAAAGTGGAAAGTTTTCTGTTGCAGCGAAGCCAAAGCGAAAGGTTATCTTTTTTTGTTTGTTGGCTGGTGAACGTTAAACAATTCCACACCAAGGATGCAGGCCGCTGCCGTAAAGAAAGTAACATTGTTCCATGCGGCTCATCAAGACGCGTTGGTCTTGGATTATGGAGTCCTCGAAAAGCTTCTCCGGTCCAACCGAGCCGCACAGAGCCGTACCAAGTACTTTCAACGTCTCGATATGTCATGTCGGTGCGTGAGGAAGAACCGTTTATTGGATCTTTTTTCGGCTTGTCAAGAACTGTCGGTGCAGATCGAAGAAACGTTGGACCGGAAACGAAAACAAAAGAAACGGCAGGAAGTGTTCTGGGAGATTTCATCCAAGCATTCCAAATCAAATGAAACTCACGGAGAGGCACAGGAAATAATAGAAAAGCTCATTGGGATTAAGAAACAAATAGAGACGGATATCCCCGAAGCCATTGCACGGCTAGAATATGCCAGCCGGGCGCTTTTCCAAGAGATGGCAAGGGGTTTTTTCCTTCCTCTCTGCAGCATCGCTGTTGCTTCCGTGGCACGAATACGCGTACTGCTACAGAATCTTGGATCTCAATTATTGTACAATTGGGTCACATGGGAGAAAGGACTAGAGGGTGCCTTTGATAAGTCGATGATTCAGTCATCCATCGCTTGGGATGCCCAGGCTAGGAAAGAACTGCAGGAGAGTTTCCATCCCCCAAAGGAAAAAACGGCATCGGAACGAATACAAGATGATCAAACTCATGCCCTTCTTTTGCAACTTGGCATTGATTCTGACTCTAAGGATGCTGTGTCTGGGGAAGATGCAGCTGGCACGGAACCTGTCTCTCACGTCGAAAAAGTGAGTGATGTCTCTCGTGATGCCGCTGTAGACATGGGCGAGCAATTAGCAGGCCAGCATGCAGACGATGACGACGAATACATCCCTGATTATATGGCCACTGCAATCAATCATGTACAGAGTAAGTTGGCGATGCAAAAGAAGGCAAAGGAGGAATCACCTTCGGCCAGAAAAATTAATTCGACTCCCGTATCTGAGCGATCGGCGGATGGCTTACTGTCAGCCGAAAAGGAACAAAATTCAGACCAAAGTAGAAACAAATCGAAGAAAAAAAAGAAACGGAAGGATTCGTCCAAACTGAAACAATCCAAAAAGGCCAAGTCAGGGGACTTTTTCGACAATCTTTTTCGTTAAAATCAAAAGTACAGTGGCAACTACTGTCAAAACAATTTCCAGTAAAATTGTCGTGTTATGAGCGTCTAGATATATCTTTATCGTGCCTTATTTTGTGGTACACCTTTCGCACGGAACACGGGGCGATCAATATGGATGGTGTCTGTCTGGACATTATGCTGTGCGAAGAAAGGGCGAGGTAACTCTTCGCAATATCGTCGCATTTGTATCTTGACGTCTTCTAAGCTTTCGGCCAAGAAATACGTTGGCTGGTATGTAGTAATGGGAAACTCTTGATGAGCAGCTACTTCGGGATTCCATGGCTTAATTTCCGGCGGCTTGTCGGCGCCGGGGTGATCTTCACTGCAAGCATATTCGAGTTCGCCATAGGAAGAAAGAAGGCCAGCACCATATGCCTTGTTTTCCCCACCCTGACGACAAAGACCAAATTCTACCGAATGCCAGTAGCAACGGGCTAATTTTTCTATATCTTCATCTGACGCACCCAACGAGGCCAGGCCAATTTCTTGTGAAAAATCAGCAAAACTTTGGTCGGCAAACATCGGGGCATGCCCACAGAACTCGTGTACCAAATCTGGCTCTGGTGTGTACAAAGGGTGCGAATGGTGCCGCATGTACTGGGTGCTGAAAAAAACCCGAAAGGCCAGTCCATTTAAAAAATCACGCGACGATAACAAACCAGCTACCGGACGCATGCGGAAATTGGTGCGGCGCTGGAGGAACTTGCTGATCTCTTGCTGAGGGATCTGGGTACGGCTGTATCCGCAATGATGTTTCATGAGTTCCAAGGCACGAAGAAATTCTTGACAAGCAAACTTTTCCCACAACCCTTCCATTTTATCCCACACTGCAGTCCATACGTCGGTTTCTTCAGGAGTGTATTCAATTCGAGGGATGGGTTGGTCCCAACGATGGTTTTGAGCTTTCATAGACAAATCATCCCTTCGACGACGGTATTCCTTGTCATGAAAGCCTGGATGATCCTCTGACATGAGGTCGACACCTGCTACCAAAGTACGATTAGCAATCAAATCTAATTCGGAAATGTGCCGAGGAAACCAATGAACTTCCTTCTCGTCGAGAATCAGCAACTTGTCCGTCATAGGGCTGTGTGTGTGTGTGTGTGTGTGTGTGTGTGTGTGTGTGTGTGTGAAAATACGAGAAGAAGTATGTTAAGCTGATCGACGAATCATAAACACTACACTAGCAATAATTGAAACAAATGCACTCTACTCACCGTAAGGCATCTAACAGTTTGCCCACATTCTCATCACTCGGACTACCTTCCAGATCCACGAAAAAGTCAAAGGCACGCATTTGACCCATCTGACTTGCCTGTTTCGCGGGCCTCGATTCGATTCTACAAATGTTGACATCGTCTGTCATACATTGAATTCTTAAAAATTGAGAGACATCCGAAATTATATTGTTTTCTCCTTCGCTTATCGACAAAGATTTGGGTGGAGAGGCAACTATTTTTACTTACATTTCCAGAAGTATCGTAATACATCGTGCAAGATCCCGACACGATCCGTGAGTTCCATGAGGACACTGGTACGAGGTGCATCGCCATACATTCCCAAAACACCCAACGACGGGTTGTTATCATGTTCTTTTAGAATGGGAAGCTTTCCTTCGAAATTGGTCCATTCTTGAGGAGCTGGAGGTGCCGAAGGTTGTTGATCCTGAGAGTTGTTTTCACATAGTCGACTAGACATTTCTGTGCTGAACGAGCGCTTGGCGATAGAAATTGAAAAAGGAGCTGGGCCGAGGCCTAACGATGGCATAGTTGCAATGACACCTCTGTTGGTATCATGATGCAGGAAACGTACGCCTCGTCGCGAAACCAGACGGGCGGTGAAGGAATGGGGAAGCCGGGAGAAACCTTGCCAGACCATTGTGTTTATCAACCAAGGCACGGGCTTTCAAAAATATCAAAGAATACTTATCCAAAGCAATCACGATGCTCGCTAGAGGATCTCGTTGTGTTGTATGATAATCAAAAACAGGGACAAGAGTGGGAAGTGAGAATAACGATGACACGGCTGTGTCGAATTCTGTGAAATAACGTTTTTACTTTTTTCCTTCGAGCGTGAAATTTTTAATGTTCTTTTTTTAATCGAACCGTGACTGTATACCGTGACTGACGCTCGGTCGCACGAAGTGGGTCTACCAACAAAAGAGTGACAGTGAGTAGGAGTAAACTTTTACCTGGACCCGTCGCCATAAAGTGACGAACCTGCTTTGCAGTATCTACTGCTGCCGCTAACATCGCATCTACATACCTTGTCGTCGTAGCGTAAGGTGGGAGGCAAAGGCCTTGATGGATACATGCGTCCGTCAGAGGTGTCGATGCGACATCTCACTTTTATGAAACGTTAGAGACAATGTCCTTTGGGACGAAATGCCACTTTGCCATTATTCTGTTGAAAATTGGCTTTAGATGATGATGCTAAAGTAAAAAAAAAAAAACTTCTCGTGTTGTGTCATTTATGAGAACTTCATTGATCTTCTACAACGAATTTTCGTATTCTTCAAAATCATCGTATTATATTTTCGTTTTTTATCGGATTTTGTGACCACACTTCTGTTTAGCCTTGATCGTTTTGATTTCCCTAGTGTGATTTATTTTGGATGGTGGAGTATACTATATATGTAAAGTGGAAGGCAGTCGAAGGCCGAGATTGGGGAGAGCGCTTTTAGGCTTCAGTCTCTTTCCTTAGTTACCAACGAATTGAGGAAGTAAGACAAGAGCCACGACAGCGGCGCACATGGCTAGCGTTTCCAATGTGTCTTCCCCCATGACAGTTTCCTGAACGGCAAGTTCATGTTCGGCTTTGTGTAGAATTCGAGATGCGATAGGTTCTTTGTGTTGAGCATCTGCGTGCTCGTGCAAGTGGGGAAGACTGCTCGTCATTTCTTCTGGGAATATTTCGAGCTCTTCTTCCGCCAAGCGTCGCTCCTCACTTTGTAGTAAGTTGAGTTGGAGCTCCAGCTCTTCTTCAATGATCTTGTGTTCAATATCTGCTACCGAATCGTGCTGCAAGTCAACCCCACCGAACAGTTGGTGCTGGATTCGCTCCTTATGCACTCCTAATTTATTATGATTGAAAGAGATAGGTACCATATAAGACAATCCGTGTGAGAACCCGTTCCGTATGTTTCGATTCTCATTTCTTGGCGAGGCCGAGGCATCCCATTTGGGTACGACTGGCTAGCTTAGCTACCAAGCTTGTTCTGTACTCACCGGCAAACAAATCTTTGACTTCGGCAACGTCGCACATGCCAAAATGCTCGGCACAGTCTTTTGCTCGCTCCCAGTCAACAGAAGTGCCTGAGTTGGGTTGCTTCTTAACCTTCGTCTTGTGCAACACAATTACAGACGTGCGCGATCCTTGACGAAAGGAAAATGGGTTAAAACCCAAAGAAATGGACACAGATAAAAGAAAGAGAAGGCTTTTCATCATGGCGACGATCTTCATGTTCGGACAGTTAGTACGTATATTGTCGACTACACTTTTAATGGGATCTCGAGGAATGCTTCTCTCTCCTTCCTCCCCATTTGACATTGGGTGTCACAAAAGGGTACTCCGTACGACGGCTTCGCAATACGGCGAGAAGCAACGCGAACCCCGTTTTGCAAAAATGGTTACCGGTATCAGTCCCGCAGAAACACATCCCTGTCTGGTTGGTTCCATTCGTGAATGGACCCTGGACGACGGACGTCGTCAACGCCAAGACAAAAAGATCCACAGGCTTCGCTTTAACGCAAGACCTTCTGAAGATTTTTACTCACACGTTAGGTTCGGGGTGAATCATCACAACTACAATTCACGATGAAGGGAGTGAGCAATTCAAGGTTGAGTAAGGAAGGATTGCGTCAATTCTTTGTTTGGCTGGAATCTCGTTTTGGCGGCCTCACGTTTGATTCGGGTCCAGCGGCTGAGGTGATCAGCGCCGACAGGCTCCGTGCCTCGGATTTGGGACGTCTGTTGCGACACGAAGCCACGGGACTACACATCAAACAATTCTTCCCCAAAGAAGCGGCACGTGATCTTGGTCGTCGCCTAGCCAAAGATGTGGAACAAGGAAAAGGACAAAACTGGAAAGTCTCCACGAGCCGTGGTCTGGAATCGTCGGACGTTTCCACTCTGGGCGAGCACCCACCCTTCAATGTCGCGGCAGCTCATGGAAAGAAAGGAATCGATCAATATTTTGAAGCTGTCAGAAAAGAAATGAATCTCCGTCGTTCTATTGACGGGAAACCTGCACTGTGGCCATTGGATCTCCTGCGTTTGGAACTGGACGAAGTATGGCCGGGTGGAGCCGGATTAGCGCGAGACGAACAAAATCGGGCGTATTCCAGCGGTTTGCCTCGAATCATGGAAGGACCGACGCGATGGAAGAAAGGATATATACATGTGGATGAAATGGGTCCACTCAATCCTAATAGTGGCCTGTTCAGTGCCAACATTTACTTGCAACTCCCGGAAAGCAACCAAGACCCAGTGAACTCCAACGACGAACAAGACATTCTTCAGATCTGGCCTGTTGGGATACGATCCAGATGGGACTGGTATAGGAATGCAGTCCTTCTTTCGGGACTTTCATCACAAGATGCCGAAGACCAGGCTCGCCTCCGAATAGAGTTAGGGACACCGGCCACGATCCGTGCAGAGCCTGGTGATCTTGTATTGTTATGTGTCCAAAGGCCTCATGCAGCCATTGGGTTCTCGTCTGGTATACGGGTTTCTTTGCAATGCTTTCTACAGCACAAAGGTGCAAAAGAACGATTATTAATCGATAGTTAGTGTTATTGTAAGATGCCGTGTGGAACACATGCGAATCGATATCATTTCACTGGTATACGAGTGGAGCTGCAGTCACGGTGACAACGTGATGATAACAGAGTATTCTTACTTCATTCATGGGCACCGACTAACAACATCGTTTCCCGTGCGTGCGACGGCTCTGGTCTGGGACGAGAAGTATAACGGCGAGTTGATTGTAAAAGAATCGTGCTACCTGGTTACTTAGGCTGTAATTTACGCGTACAAATCATCGTCTATCGAGTCATCCTGTTCTGCTTCTTGGGCGGAGTCACCAAATTTGAAATTACTGGCGGCTTCGCCTCGGCCTGATCTTTGCTTTTCTGCAAATTCTTCGAAAAGTGCAAGGTCCTTTTCACTAACACTTCGTCGAGCTCGACTCATGGCAAAGTTGAAATGCCTCTTGGTAATTAGCATAGTAGAACCCACTGTATCCCTAGCGGCTTCTTCTTCGTCAATCTCGCCTGCTTCAAGTTTCTTCTGTCGCTCCTCGGCATCCAAGATGGCTTCGCGAATGGCAAGTTTGGAGGCCGTCGTGCAAATCTCGGCAATGTCAGCACCGCTAAAGCCATGGGTGGAACGAGCCAACACCTCAATATCGATTTCAGGATCGACAGGGGCTTTACGAAGCTGTGCCTTAAAGATGGCGATACGGCTCTTTAAGTCGGGGAGTGGGATGTAGATAAGTTGATCGAGACGTCCAGGACGGATGACAGCAGGGTCGAGAATATCAGGACGATTTGTGGCACCGATAACAAAGACATTCTTTCTTGCGCCCACACCATCAATTTCGGTTAGAATTTGGTTGATCACACGATCACCAGCTTCACTGCTACCACCCCCGCCACTTCCACGAGTCTTTGCAATGGAGTCCATCTCGTCGAACATGAGAATACAGGGACTGGCGGCGCGGGCCTTGTCGAAAAGTTCGCGCACATTGGCTTCACTCTCGCCGAACCACTGAGTGAGAAGCTCAGGACCCTTGATACTGATAAAGTTGGCACCACATTCGTTGGCAATAGCCTTGGCAAGGAGTGTCTTACCGCAACCAGGAGGACCATAGAAAAGAACACCCTTACTGGGGCTCATACCGAATTTAACGTACTTGTCAGCGTGTTCCACTGGATATTGGACCGTTTCGTGAAGTTCTCGTTTGACGTCTTCGAGACCACCCACGTCGTCCCAGTGCACATCCGGGATTTCAACTTGATTCTCACGCAAGGATGAGGGAGCGACAATACCCATTGCGTAATCAAAATGTTTCGCTTCCACAACAATGCTGTCGAGGATTGACTTGTCAACTCTATCCTTGTCGAAATCAATGAGCCCCATTTTGCTGCGGATGCATTCGAGAGCGGCTTCCATACACAGCTGCTGAATGTCTGCACCAACGTAACCGTGCGTGTTACGAGCCAAAAGTTCCAGGTCGACATCATCGCCCATCCGCATGTCTCGCGTCTTGATTTGAAGAATCTCAAGGCGTCCTTTCTCGTCGGGAATACCCATATCCAGCTCGCGATCGAAGCGACCAGGACGACGAAGAGCAGGCTCGATAACTCCTGGACGGTTGGTAGCCGCAATCACAACAACCTTGGATGTGGGTTTCAAACCGTCCATTAGCGTCAGGAGCTGCGAGACAATACGCTTTTCAACTTCACCACCAGCCTTTTCACGTCTAGGAGCGATGGAGTCGATCTCGTCAATGAAAATAATTGCACCATTGTAGTCATCTGCGTTTGCTTCGGCATCCTCAAAAGCGCGACGGAGGTTAGTTTCACTTTCTCCAGCGCGCTTGGAAATGACTTCGGGTCCATTGATGACAAAGTAGTAGGCTCCCGTCTCGGCAGCCACTGCTCGTGCCATGGCTGTCTTTCCCGAACCCGGTGGACCCGTCAAAAGCACTCCACGAGGTGGATTGATGCCGAGCTTGCGCCACAATTCTGGGTGACGAAGGGGCAATTCAACCAATTCTCGGACAGCGGCCAAATGTTTGCTGGCACCTCCAATCATGTCGTAGCCAGCACCCTCCAAGTCACCACTGTCGTCGCGTTCCACAGGATCGCCCTCACATTCAATTTCAGTGTCGTCTACCACCACGCACGCAGAATCGCCGTCTTCTTCAATAGAGTCAATTTCAACACATTGGAATTCAATCTTGCCAGCCGGACCATCAATGTGGAAGGAATCGCCACGATGCAAGGTGCGGAACTTACTCTCAAAGTAAGGCTTGATGTAATCCTCAAATATGTTGATTTCTTCCGTATCTTTGACGCCCGCTGCGGCCAATGAATCTTCGTAGGGAAGAATGAGGACAGCCTTTCCAAACTTTACGTCAGGCGCCGGCAGGACCGTGACGGAATCCCCACTGCGGACGCCCGCATTCTTCATGGCATCCAGCGACATACCGATTTGAGTGAAATCACCCTTACTGTCTGCCAAAGCATTGACATCGGAATCTGACACTATGGCAACGCTTGCCATGGTCTTCTTGCCGCGTTTACCTTTGATGGATACTGTATCACCCTCAAAGAGACCCATTTCTTGCAGCGCGTCCTCCGTCATGCCTACAACTGAATGTCCTTCCTGACTATCGTATAAAAATACGTGCATTGTGTTCCTACCCGTCGCTCCGGCGAGAATTGCCATGGACAAATCCGCTTGCTCTGCCGCAGGAGTCGATGTCTTTTTCTTCTTGGGCGTGGGAGCGTCAGCCTTGACAGCAGCTTTCGATTTCTTCTTTTTCTTCTTTTTAGATTTCACGGTCTCATCTTCTTCATCGTCTACGGCAGCTTCTGAAAGTGTGCAAAGATGGTGTGAGTATGTGTGAGGACAATGAAAAAAAAAAGCATCGATAAAT
>Ga0051981_10001018_pt1 | contig 13746 bp, 9 predicted proteins | sample CryGey13umfilter_3_FD_59644 | JGI IMG/M metagenome (GOLD analysis project Ga0051981, IMG submission 59644) | Groundwater microbial communities from aquifer in Utah, USA - Crystal Geyser 4/10/14 3 um filter | ecosystem: Environmental > Aquatic > Deep subsurface > Groundwater | place: USA: Utah... | reverse complement strand
TTTGGTAGGGTGATTTAAAAATTGCTGGGAATTTGTACTTGAACTCATGTCGTGCACTGTTAGCACGATATGTGGCATATTGAAAGATAGAACAAATATACAACAATAGATCCTCTACGAAATATTATTAGAGACAGAGAACGGTTAATCCATAGGCAGTGTTATCATTAGAATTTTAAATTTGATAAGAAATGTGTCAAAGCTACACACTGAGCGCTCTTACTACTTTTGTCACGAACTGTAAATCGAACCCGCCGCAATGTGTTATTCCAACATGGTATCCTTCGATGAAACCGTCATGCAGAATGTTTTGGATGTCTAGTCGACAGTTGTTGTCTCTCTAGCTAAACGAGTGAATGTGTAAAATACCTATTGTTCCCAGCATTGGGAGGAGGTCATTTTCATCACTCTAGTAGGGAGGGAGGCTTGTATGGCAAGCAATCGACGCAAGGCAGACCATCCGTACGCCACACTAGATTGACTGTGATAAATTTGAATATATTGAAACTAGCCGTTGCCTACTTGCTTCACATCCATTGGGAGGAACGACTGATATGCAGAATAGATCTGTTGAACAATGCCGTATCCCCAACGCCATCATCCATAAAGTCAGGGTGCAGGAATTAATAGTAGAGATGATGAATCCCAAGCGGCACCAGAAGACTTGGTACACCTACGCATCAGGCCAAATCCGTCATTTTGTGAAGCAAACTTTTTGCGAATAGAGAAGTAACACATCATCTTCCAATGATGCATTATATGCATATGCTGAGAACTGCTGCTGACAATCAGCAGTTCGTTACACGAGAGTTGTAGTTGTGGAATGAAAAACGGGATGGAAAACTATGTGCCCGAATTGGTTACATGAGCCAGAGGAAGATCATCTCTCACAAAGAAAGAAATCTGCGACAACAATGGATTTGTAAATGGAGTAAGGTACAATAATCATCTTGAACGGGATAGTTGCGGGTGCAGCGGAACCGGATAATCGAGACAGAGGGAAAACACGTCACATAAAGCAAAAATGGAGTATCCAAGATTGTGTATTGGGAAAAAGAAGATGTCTTGTCAACTCCATTGGATTATCGAGAAACAAGGAAGAGAACACGATACGGTGCGTACGATTGGAATGTGATGTTATACAAAGTATATACGAAATGTAGAGAATTAGAATATGATTGTGTTTGGTCGCATAATACGGTAAACAGACTTTAGTATTTTAGATTTAGATATCTTATTATCCGTTAAATTTAATGTTCTACTTTTTCAGAGTCGACCCGGGCAATCTCACTGGAATATAGTTGTAATAGACCGTCTTGAGAGTGTGTCTGTGTTTTTGCTCGCGTGAGCCCATAGATTTTAAAATTTTTATTTAAACATGGAGATTTTTGCACTCACTCACATAATAAACAGTCAAATGACTAACGGGTTGTTTGACCTCTTGACTGTAAAATATAACTAGTACCAGTCAATGATCCTTGGGGACACTTCTCATGTCCAACAGTCATCGACCTCAAAAGCGGCCCAAGATACAAAACTCCCTACCAAAATCTCAAGGATGACTCTGAACCTCGGGTTGGGCCATCTTCTCCTAAAATCTCTCCAAAAGCATCACACCCAACAGCAAGCGTGAGAGACCCATTCTTTGTCAAAAAAGAAAGAACGGTTGACGATGGCACCAACTTACACCATGGAGGAGATGGGCAAAAGAGCCTGGAAGACAGCTTCTCGGGCCGCCAAACATATGTCTAAGCACTCGAAGATTGTGAAACCTTCTATGGAAAAATGCATTCCCCGCTTCGAACGTGACGAGGTCATTCTGGGAGATGCCCTGGGGTCGGGTGGCTTCAACGATGTGTATGAGGTGGAACGGATTGATTTAGTCACTGATCTAAGCATGGCCGAGAATGCAAAGAAAATTAGCTCTCCTCTGCAGGCAGAGCACAGGGCGTTTGTTGCCAAACATGTCTTTAGAGAATCATCTCAAAATTGTCGTTACGCGGTGAAGTTCCTGAGCGTGGAAACCATCGAAGACCCTTCTCGTTTCTGCACTGGGGCAGCCGACCTTGTTGTTGTACGTAATGAGATGAATGCCGTGTGATGATTATCCTATTTTCAACTGGTCCTCATTCAAATTTTACTGATCCATATTCTATTCGAACAGGAGGCGAAGTTTCTGGCTTCGTTATCCCACCCAAACATTATCAAACTGCGAGGTATGGCAGCAGCTGGTACATCTGGATTTGCCACGCTGCATGAAAGAGGTTACTTTCTTCTCTTGGATCGTTTGCAGTGTACGTTGGAGCATAAGATTGATCATTGGAAGCAGTTCAACAAAGCACTGTCAGACAGCTCAAAAAAACGCCGGAGCTTCCTCGCGGAACGATTGCACGTGGCCTTTGATGTCGCGGCAGCTCTTTCGTACTTGCACGGTCACCACATTGTTTATCGTGATTTAAAGCCCGATAACATCGGATTCGATGTGCGAGGTAAGATTATTATTGCTGGCCATTTCGAAGAATACATTCGTGTAATGCTCAATTAAGACCTCACGACACGTCTTTTTTTCAGGTGATGTTAAAATATTTGACTTTGGATTGGCGAAAGAACTTGATCCTTCTCTTCGTCATGGTTGCACTGAATTCTACGAATTATCAGGAAACACTGGGTCTCTGCGTTACATGGCGCCTGAAGTCGCTCGTAGTGAACCCTACAACCTAACCGCGGACGTTTACTCATTCGGCTTGCTTCTGTGGCAAGTTTGCTCCATGGACTTGCCGTATGATGGGATGAACCGTCAAGATCACTCGGAGTTGGTTGTTTATGGTAACGAGCGTCCTCCGTTGGACTCGAGCTGGAGTACTCCTTTACGCATTCTTATGAAGCGTGCCTGGGAACCGGATCCATCAGTGCGTCCCTCAATGGACTCGATTTACAAGATATTGAAGCGAGAAATTTGTTCTCTGCGTGATGGTGATGAAACCGGCCTTGAACACAACACTCGTCGTTCGACATTCGTCCTAAATCGTGATTCTGTAGCTAACAACAAGGACGCTTCTGATCTGGGAAAAGAACACCCACGAAGCCGCGGAATAAGACGATCGGCTCCTGGAGACAAAAACTTGGCCAGCGACAATCCGCTTGGGTCCTCTCGGCACATGGTGGCTGCATAAATGGGCGATTATCTTGTTGAACTAGCAGTCATCCCAGTCAGAGTGTCTCGCATATGGAACGAATATTGATATGGGTCTGTAGAATGCAGCACAATAAATTTTGTCATGACGAAATGACTTTTATGAATTTGCAAGGAGCACTTCAATGGATATGATACTTCTGTGTTGGAGAATAGTCAATTAAAAAAAATAACGGTACATTCAGATTAAATATTTTCTTGTAAGCGCCATGACCAATCTCAATAGTTCTGTGTCGAGTACAGATCCTACCCAGCAAGGGGAGATCTAGTGTAGGGAATATCAATGTCGATAGATATGTTGTAAATTGTGCGTTGTATTTACTGAATCGGAGCGTCCCGAAGAGACTTGGTTGATACAGGGCCTTTGCTGGTCAGCATAAGATGCGCGGAGCCTTCGCTTTCATAGCAAGCTCGACCTTCACCGTTCGTCTTCAAGCAGTCCCTTACACGTTCCCACGCCTTCAAAGCTCCTTTGCTTTTCATCATTGCATCTGGTTCGCTCTTCTCTTTTCCTTCAAAGTAAATCAGTTCACCATTTGGCACCCCTTCTGGAATTCGGAGTAGCTCAACCGTTTCATCGTTGTTACCAGAGGCGGCGAGCAGCATGGCCATGCTCTCAATACCACGCATCTTAGAGGGTTTCAGATTGGTCACCGTCACAACTTTTTGGCCTACGAGTTCGTCGATCGGTATCTTACCGGCAAGACCAGCGACGACAGTGCGCGGTTGTGAGGTGTCGTTTTCGTCGTCACCGCAGTCAACCATGCATACAAGGAGACTATCTGCTTCAGGATGAGGTTCGGCCGAAAGGATGGTTCCTACACGGAAAGCCACTCGTCTCAGGTCTTCCACAGGCTTATCCGATTTCTTTTGCTCTTCTTGCTTTTGGCCTCCGCGTTTTCTTCCTTCGTTTTTGAGGTGTTTGTCCGCAAACGTGTCACGTAAAGTGACAACACGATTAAATATTAAATTTTCGGCACCAGAAGAGTCTTTGTCGAGTGCGAAGTAACCGTTTCGTTCAAATTGGTAAGCCAACGACGAAGGATAGACCTTCTTAGCAGACGATGCTGACTCGTTTACTTCCTTGAGTTTTTTAGTGACATCTTCTGCAACGCTGGGTTCTACCACAGCGTCCTTGATCACTTGGAGCGAATCTGGGTTCATGTCTTGAAGGAAGTCGCCACTCTCTTTACCCGGTTCTTCTGTGATAAAAAGACGATCATACTGGTTGATTTGACAATTTACAGCAGTCGATGCTTCCACCCAATGAATAATTCCTGGTCTCGGCTTCATGTCTTTGGGCGTAAAACCTGCTCGAGTTTCTGGCACATACTTTGCTTTCAGCTCGACGGGCTCTAGTGTTTCAGGGTCTCGGACGATTTCATTCAACTCTATCACGTACGCATATCTGAGACGAACCCTACCATCTGGTAATAAACGCTTAAAACCAACCGGGGCCGTACCGCCGGATGCTTGTCCCTCAGGGCCATCGGTGTCGAAGAAGTCAGAACGTTCAATGTACACTTCCCCTCCAAATGGAATTCTCTTTCGTCCCATCTCATCTATTTTGGGGTGTCGCTCGACGGTGAATTCTTCCAGATCCCCATCCCAATTTGTGATGGTAACTTTAAGAGGATTAATGACACAAAAAGCACGTGGTGTCGTGTCGTCCATTACTTCACGCACACAGTCTTCTAGAATACCGTAATCAACAAAAGAGTCTGCTTTCGAAATTCCCATTCGTTCACAAAAAAGACGTAATGCAGCGGGAGGGATACCGCGTCGTCGTAAACCCGACAAGGTCGGCATACGAGGGTCGTCCCAACCCGACACAACATTGTCCCGAACCAATTGGATGAGTTTACGCTTGGACAACACGGTGGATTTGATATTCAAACGGCTGAACTCAATTTGCTGTGGTTTTGCTGTGATGATTCCCGTTGGTAAAAGCTTTTCAATTGTCCAATCCTGTATATTAGAAAATAGAAGAATGAAGATGGATGAGATTTTTATGCTGTTGTCGCCACTGAACCACAGTCGTGAGTGTTCGTGTTTGTGTGCCAACGTACGTAAAAAGGTCTATTGTCGGAACAACACAAACAGAGCCGAGGTGAGAAATAATAGCCACAGTCCCTCTGTATATATCTGGGAACGCCATACCGTCTGGAACGCCATACCGTCTATACGTACCTATGATCTTCAAACTCCAATGTACAAAGACTGTGTGTAATGCCCTCGAGTGCATCAGCGATGGGGTGTGAAAAATCGTACATAGGGTAAATGCACCACGTATCACCCGTTTCTTGATGCGATTCGTGTTTTATACGGTAGAGGGTAGGGTCACGCATATTGATGTTGGGAGATGTCATGTCAATCTTGGCTCGCAACACGTGTGCACCTTCGGGGAAGTCTCCTCGACGCATCCCCTCGAACAGTTGTAGGTTCTCTTCTATGGATCGATTACGATAGGGACTCTCCTTGCCAGGTTCTGTCAGTGTTCCACGGTACTCTCGCATCTCTTCGGCAGATAGAGAGTCCACGTAGGCATCACCCGACTTGATAAGAGCCACGGCCGATTCATAAATTTTGTCGAAATAATCCGACGTTTTCCGTACATCCCCCTCCCACGGGTAGTCTTGTCCGTCGTAGAGCCCCTCTTGGATCCATCGGACATCTTCTAAAATCGAATCCACATACTCACGATCCTCTTTAGATGGATTCGTATCATCCAGTCGCATATGGCAAACCCCACCAAAGGCCCGACTTACGGCAAAGTTGAAAGAAACGGCCTTGGCATGTCCGAGATGCAGGTACCCATTGGGTTCGGGTGGAAACCGCGTGCGAACTTGAATATCCTTTTCCAGAACAGCCGTCGCCACCGGAGCAGCCGTCACGGTGGCGCCATCTTCACCGTTATCGTCGACTTCCAACAGACCGTTCGGTTTAATACCTGTCTGGTCTTGAATGATTTTAGTAATGAAGTTGGGAGCGTACGCAAATGCATCTACCCGAGCTAGGGAGGCAAAGAACAGGAAACACACAATCCACAACAAAACCATAGTCGTTCCTGTTGTTGTTTCGAGTTTTTGTCCAATAGATGATGTTTATGTGATATTCGCCACAACAACAAGTGCAAACTGATTTTCGACGACGAGTTCAAGAGGTTATGACAGTGCAATGGGCAATATACCTCTCGCAAAACGAACGAAAGATCATGCTGTGATGTCGGCACGAAATTCGGCAGTGATGTGAGTGAGAGTGTGAATCAGCCCCTCGGTGTTTTGGCGTAGTACCTACTAATATATGGTGGACAACTGACGTACCCCTACGACTACCAGACAGACGACCGAATTGAATCTACGCGTGGAGACAACGATGGAATGAACAGTTAGCTCACATTTTTCACAAAAATTATTGGTGCGATCTTGGATCTTTGTTGACAATGATTCTTCGAACAATGTGAAAGCCATTCACTGTGAATACGTTTCCTTTTATAAAAAGCATCTATGATGGGGAGAATGAAAAAACTGTTTATCTACCTTGTCTGTCTTCTATCCTTTGTTGGATTTACAACATCCCAAATATTCGACAACGCCGCCCTATGGGAACAGGCCGTTTCGTACGCCGAGAGTCTCGGTATGGATACAGCAGTCGTTGAGAGGCTAAACGACAAGGACATTGGGACGCTGTATCAGATTGGGAAGCACAAGTTGAAACAACACCAGAGCTCCGATGATGAACGGTCGGGCCTTGAGATTTTGCATGCTTTGGCGGACGACGCTACGTTGCATCCGCACGTCCCGAGTCAGGTCACGTTGGGATTTCATTACTACCAAAAAGACAAGATCAAGGCGCTACAATATTTCGCCAATGCCGGAGAAGAAGGCCCTCATCAGGCAGCACTGTATAATGCGGGTCGCCTGTACGGAGAATTAGGAGAATGGGTCCCAGCCTTGGCCTATATTCGCGCCGCCGCTACTCTCGGACGAACCAATCCCGAGGCCGTTACAGAATCTCTTACCGAAACTTGTTTGGCAGCGTACGAAATCATGGTGCAACAATTATCTCGTATGACCTTGAATATACGACAGTCGGCAGATATTTTTTGGTATGCGAACCTTCATGATTTCCCCCCAGATGGATCCGAAGAAGTCACCTTGTGGAGAAACGCTGCCATGGCCTTGGACTCCTTCAATCGGACTTTCTCCGAATCGGATGGACAAAATCAAAACCAACAGTACATGGTTACCGCGTTTACTAATTTACATAAATTATGGGAATCAAGTAGTACCCAACTGTCGGCGCTGCAAGCGTTTATTTTACTCCAACACGCCAACGATATGTTGGGTATGCTAGCGGGCCTTGACGACTTGTACATTCCTGCTGCTGGAGGTTACTCGGAAGCCTTGGCACTGTCATCCTACTGTTACCAATGGGCCGCCGCATCCGAAGAAGAGAGATCCTGTTTCAATGAAGCTGCTGTCGCAGCCGTGGCTTACTACCGTCGTATGAACGACCTGGACAGTGCCTATCGTGTACTCGAAATGGGAAGATCGCACCCGTCCGCGGCAACACATTGGGAAACGTTGGAACAGACACCCCGCGTATACCATTCGGGCCTGACCTCCAAACCCTGGTGGACCATGGAGGAGTTCCCCACCGCGGTGGCTTTAGCCACGGCATACGAGAATAAGAAGGTCAGTATCCTACAAGAACTGCGGAATGTCCAAGCCTTGCAAGAAGGCTTGCATCCCGGTGGGCACGTAGAAGTTGGAGCGGATGGGTCTACCGGTGAGGGTGACGATTTCGGATTTCGAAGAATTAGTACACCTTATATTGGACTTCGAGTCGACCAAGAATCGACTAGGACAACAGGAGCTGGAGGATGGAGTGAATTTGGTCCGTTGTTCGATGGACGTGGGTGGAAGGCTGACATGTGCGCCTACACCCCCACGCTCTGTCGAGTCGTCCAAGAAGATTCTTCTTCCTTGTGTACGTACCATGCGACAGCCGAAACAGTTGACAATGTCCTACAGATGTATGGGACGGATACTCTTGTCACTCTTTTGAGACTTCGCCCTGGAACACATATTTTGCCCCACAATGGTACAACAAACCGCCGTCTAATTATGCACTTTTGCTTGGAAGGTTGCGAAGGAATTCAGTTTACAGTCGGCGGGAAGATGGTAGAGAGTTATGGTAAAGGTGATGGCTCGGTGATTGTCTTTGATGATTCTTTCGAACACTCTGTGTACAATGGTGGTAAACAAGATCGGTTTGTCCTTGTAGCCGTCTTTGCACATCCTGAATCTATCGTATCGTAAAAAACAAATACTAATAAAACAACTCAAGATCATCGGCAGTTCAATGATGGGGTGTTTTCCACAGTTCAAGCTTGTTTTGTTGACCAAAACGTTTATCATCGCGCAAATTTCCGCTGTCAATGCTGTCACGAAACTGGATGCCTTGGTCAAACAGTTTGAGCGAAAGAAAAGAAGTTTTGAACATCGACTAATGGCCTTGCGTTTGGAAATCAAGTAGTCCTAATCTTAATTCGATCTAAAGAAAGATTTAGGTAAAGGGATACACACCATATTTTAGGAAAGGAGAGAAGATGATGATTTGAGCGCGCCGTCTAGTTACCAAGCATGTTTGGGTCAGGGCAGCAAGAATGAATCAGCAGCGACACAAATCTTGAAAAGTTAGTTCTGATTCTGAGCAGTAGGGTCGGCAATGGGAGGGATGAAAGGAACAAACGCATATCCAGCAACGGGGGCGCCAACATGATCGACCATGGCTGCCGGGGAGGGGGCCGCCATTTCGTAGCTGGTGGGGTAGAATACAGGAGCCATGTAACCCGAGAAATACCCAGCAGGATACGCAGGGGCGGCAGCAGCTGGAGCGTAGGCAGGTACTCCATACCCAGCCACAGGATAGCCATAGTTAGGCATACCCGGGTAAACATTACCATAAGGTTCGTACATGTTCTCGGGACCCACAGGATATGCTTCCGGAACAACCGGAGAATCAGCGGATGCCTTGATACGGCGACATCCGCGGGGCTGAGGGCGCGAACGGCCTTCCTTAGGTTGGGCTGCCTTAATTTCTACCAACTTATCACGAAGTTGGATACGACCCGTCAAGTGTGGGTTAGGGCCCTTATTATGCTCGTGGCCGAGCGACAAAAGGTGGCGAGCAACTGCGGGATCTTCGTAGGTTACAAAGCCAAAGCCCCTGGAACGATGGGTTTCGTAATCAAACATGACGATACTATCCATCACATTCCCGAACTGGGCGAAAAAAGTGGAAAATTCTTCGTCCGTGACTGTCAAAATAAACATCAAAATTTCAGACGTGTGTGAGTGACATGATCTTATATTACACGAGCATCGCATAGGATCTTTGGCAGTCAAACTTACTATCAGCTGGAAGACCGCCGACAAAGAGCTTCCGATCATCTTTCGCGGTTGGTGGGATGAGAAGTGATGGTCTCTGCACAGAGACACGTGTAGTTGGGTGTGTAGCCGAAGACTCGACGCTCTTGGGAGTTCCTACATTTTTCCCCGTTCCTTGTTGCGGGTTCGAGTCATCGTTCCGGCTACTTTCAATAACAGGGGCCTCATCCGTCTCCTTTTGGATCGATAAAGGTTCCTTGGATTGAGGAGGAACAATGTCAAGTTTGTTTGGGGATACTTGATCAAGCACAGCAGATGACATGGTGATCACTAGTTGTACGACGTGGAACACGTAGAATTCAGTACTGGCAGAACGACGGATGAGAACTTCAAGTGTGAGGATGATATTCTCGAGAATAGAATCATTTTCATTGAAACCAAATCGACCATCCTCTCAACTTACCTTTTTCAGCGGTGAAAGGGAGAAGAGACTATCAAGTTGACCCCTTGGGGTAAAGAGCCGGCGAAACGAAGGCCAAATAGAGGCGGTTGGAGGTTGCGTTGTGAATAGAGGATTAAGACTTTTTATGGAATGGTTTTATCGATGATGCACGCAAACGTGCGGAGAGGGGCAACGACTGATGACGTGGAGCGAGTTCGATACACTCGACACCACTGAGATTGTGATTCTGATGATGGCCTTGGGAGAGAAGACGTTTTTCACTTTTTTATCAGATTTGCTACGACCTCGAAATCCGTACGAAAGAATTGTTGACAGCAACAGAGAAGCGGCGTCATTCGTTTATAATGACGTGGCCAGATATTATGCATCTCTTCGTTTTTTATATATTAGACAAATTAAACATATTTCTTCAAGAATGTGATCGAAACTACTACTTAGTAAAGAGTAATTGTGTTTAATATATCTATAAAGAAGTGACGTGGAAGAAAACATATCGCGTCATACAGCAAGGCGAATACTTCTTAATGTTTGGTTTGATGATTGTTCTACCTGTCAAATGACGCACTCTGACGTCAAGGTTGGCACTGACAGAGAGGTGATCCAGACAAACGTTCTACACCTCAATTGATGTGACAGGTGAACATTAGACCAAGAAGAGCATGAGACTATGCACTGGAAACTAGCCACGGAGCGTTCGAAACTGACAATGACTTGGGAGCGCATACTAGATTCAAGGTGTACGAAGATTTTGTACGTCAAACAACGAGATATTTTATGTTTCTCGTCGAAGACTCCTGGATGCGAGTTGGACAATCGTTAGAAAACTATGAAGCCGGGCTCCTCCGACAGATGGGCGGAAGCTGTACAGCGTCTCCCCACTATCAACACTTTGGATATCGATCAAGCAAGAAAGTGGGTTGAGGAGAGAAGGTGCCGTCTCTGATTTTGAAACCGAAATATTCTCCCACTCAAAGACATGGCGTGTTGTGCTACCCAACACGGGTATGAGTTGTGTCGAAAAGATAATATGTTTGGCCGTAACCCAACATGTTCCCGTGGAAGAGCCAACCATCACGGTCCATTTGATGAGTGGTACTTCACGAACTCTTGTTCGGGCGAATAGGTCACTGGCAGCTTGTTCGGCTTCGGGTGAATTGCTGTTTGAGAGGATAGTGATGGAGTTCCTTTGATGCTCCTCCATCTTTGACAGCCGGTCCATGACTTGCACATTCTTCCGAGCCAACCTTGCCCCTTTTTCTTCGTCATCTTGTTCTTGAAAGGCCGAGAGGACCATGGCAACTGCCTCCTCGGCTCGTTTCAGTGAATCTGCCGCAGAGGCCGAGTCAAGCTGGTTTGACGAACTGGGCATTTCACCAGTGAACAAATTATCCATTTCTTTTCCGTCTGACACTGTAGACGAGGACGCTGCTTGGACGTGATTCAGCGCCTCCATCACTTTTCGCCCCCAAGGGGGGCATTCAGTTTGGGGAGGAACAAAGTCGAGCGGGTAGGATGTGAGTGGAACTGGCTCTGGCAACGCCGGTGGATCAACGCCATATGCTTCGAAAGTCGCCCGCAGCAAAGAAATCATGTTTGCACAAGCATATTCTGATTGTCGAGCGTACTCTTCAAGTTCACTTGCGCTCTTCAGAAGCTGTAAGACCATAGTCTCCCTCGAGAATCGTCGAATCTGCGAACAAAAATGAACGTCCAACGTAGAGAGGGAGGGGAACTTGCCAAAGGCAGTAGTAGTCGAAAGGGTAGCGTATGTTAATTCGCGATTTTCCAGTTCTGACCATACATCGTATATCCACGGCCATGCAGCTTGTACAAGGGGCCAGTCGTCTGGGTTTAGAGAAGGTAGAGTGGGTTTTCCATGCTTTACTGACGGACAGGCCTGATAATGATCTAATAAATGTTGACGGACTGATTGAGACATTGTTTCACGGTCTGACATACTCGGTGACTGTGCTGGGCGATGCAAAGCCTTGCTTGGGGTATTGGGATACTCCATTCGTTCCAGTAAAGCACAAGCTTCACGAAGGTGGAGACTCGCCGCCGGGCTGATGGCCCTTTCCGACATGGGATTGTCCGAAGGAACTGGTATTGGTGCCATATCGAATACTTCATCGGGATCATGATCGGTGAACTTGGCATCGGCGTGATAAACTCTCATCAGCAAATATCTGCGGCATTGAATCGATTTTAACGTGACTACTTGTGCGTCGACCACAAACATACGCGCATTTTCCTCGTCGTACTGTGAGCGAATTAGGGCTCGAAGATGACCACCCTGTCTTTTCCAAATTTTAGCATTGTGTAAAGACGTCGTTACAGCATCCATAACGGCTCCACACAGCACATCTGGCCGTATACGAAGCATCAGTGTTCGCACGGGCAATGGAGCAGTCGCTGCCTGATTCGGTCTGGATCCCTGCACCCCAATGAAGCAGGATTGTAGTTTCGCTTGGGGTAGCGCGATGCATATTTCATCCAGCCCATGCCCCGGTTTATGCGTTGTTGTCGACGTTACCAAATGACGTGTGAGATCCACAGTGTACCATCCGCATTCCACGTTTCTTTCGACGCTCAACACCTTCTGGTGATCTTCCACGTGATACGGGATTGGTTGATTGCCCATACGCAAGAGTGGCGGCGTCATGGATTTGCGATTAGATTTGTCATTCGCAGGCGATTTCATCATCGGAGACGATGATGGATTACGTGCCGTGCGTGGTAAGTATTTTTGTTCGGGCGCTGCGTCTTGCTCTCCATCCACGTCGGCTTCGACCACAGATGCGACTGCAAGAGGATTCCGTGGTGGCGGCGACGACGATGGTTGCTGCCGGGGCGGAGTATTCCATTCGAATTTTCCACTAGTATAGTCGAAGGGAGATTCCTGTGAATCACTACCTTCTGTTGTACGAGCCGTCGAACCAGAGGGTGGAAATTTGAAGAGATTCGAGAATGCCTGGATGTCTTCCAACTCCCTACGAAGCATATCTTCAGAATTTGCCAAGTCTTGTAACTCTTGATCCATGTCATCATCTTCATAGGGTGATCTCTCGACGATAGAATCGTTACGTCCAAATTCGGCTGGCAAGGCCAAGAGTTCTTCGGCCTTTTCAAAGGTCGGAGCAAGTCTGGCCGCGAGTCTCCTCACTTCATCATTTTCATTATCATTACTATCTTCTTTGTTGAAAGCTTCAAGAGATGTTGTCGAGAATATATACTCACTCTCGTCAATAAAGTCATTCATATTGGGATATGTATTCTTGGTCGTTTGTGAAACGTCTCAAACGGCAACACCATGCGCCTAATTGTCTCGTGTTGTCGTTTCTCCGATCTCTGGATTAAGGTTCCCCTGTCCTGATTGCAACAACCCCCCGTGCCTCGCAGAGTCAGTGAATAATCGACTCCTCCACGAAAAACAGAACAATGAAGGATGAATGTGCCAGAAATATACGCGACAGCAAAGGCAAGTTACTGCTAGCAGTCAATCTTTCATGTCTCGTGTCTTTGTTTCTGGCTCTTCACAGTGAGTTCTCTCGCATCAGGACGAGACAGCGGAAATTCTTCGCGCGCGGGGACGGATTGATCCGCCTCATTGCGCAGCGTTTGACAAAAAATAGTGATACTCCCTCTGTTTTTTAAAAAGAGATACAAAACTCGCAAAAGCCAATCCAGCCTGGCAT
>Ga0051981_10001010_pt1 | contig 13820 bp, 7 predicted proteins | sample CryGey13umfilter_3_FD_59644 | JGI IMG/M metagenome (GOLD analysis project Ga0051981, IMG submission 59644) | Groundwater microbial communities from aquifer in Utah, USA - Crystal Geyser 4/10/14 3 um filter | ecosystem: Environmental > Aquatic > Deep subsurface > Groundwater | place: USA: Utah... | reverse complement strand
TATTAACCCGTTGTCATGTAACCAAGGAGGATAATCTAAAAAGTACTCATACGCCTAGTAGGATCACAACTGGACTGACTGTGAAATCGTGATCTGTTCACCCATATGCACATAAAGATGGTGGTCCACCTGCTGTAATCCGCTTCGTGAACCCTACTACACAATCGTGCGCACGCGTTTTGGGATAGACGGTTTCGGTATTTCAAGAGTAGTGACTTGCGCTTTGACAAGTTCTTATTGACCCAGACAGAAAAATGCTGTCAACAACAGCCTTCGTCCTTGACGTCGATCCAACCGAACTGATGAATGACAGTTTTTGTTTTCATTGGGTAAAGTATTATCGCTCGAGTGAAATATTGTTACCTACCTGGTTTTGGCTGTCTCTCTTTATGGGAGAGTCTGGTTTGATTCCTACCCACTCGCCCAACTGCTATCCCATGTCAGGCTAGCTAATCTGAATGGCGCTATTGCCTGTTCTATTTTACCGTAAATTATACACCAAACTAGATCAGAGCTCCTCGCTTAGATAGTATGCTATATCATGTTTTGATAGCAATGAGGTAGACCTAAAGGGTGGGGTACCTCTTGAGCCCTGCCAAACATTTGAACAATCCACTTTTCTTCCTGGGGCGGTAAAGACTCGTGTGTGGTGCGATCGTCTGCAATCCAGGATTCGTCATCAGCTGGGAAAAACACCAGGGCGGTACCGGCCACAGGCGTTACAGCCAGGCCAAGTTTATCAAAGTATGTTTCACCTCCCCCATCCCCGCTTAATGTTTTGAGATAGCAGATGCAAGTAACAACACGTTGGCCCCCAAATCCATCCCATTCACTCCCCTTGGTCGGTGAAGCGTCTCCGTGTCGGGTAAATACGGCACCCACATCGTACCGTGTAACAACAGGGGCCTCCCAATGATCCCACGGGTGCGTCGTGTACGCAACAACGCGATCTACCAGGGTCCCTGTGAGATGAAAGTCTTCAGGTTGATTAAGGGCCACTGCATCGCTGGTCCTCGAAGACGAAGCGGAAACTTTACGCATCAGTGGCAATACCACCCCAAAAGCCATCAATGTACTTGCAAGACTCGCAATAATGATGTTGGGTAATCCGGCCAAAAGAATTTGAATCCAACTCACTGTGATAGCTTCACTACTACTGCTGCTGCTGCTGCTGTCGGTTGACCATGACGCCTCGAATAATCGGTAGACGGGGGGTACCGCAGCCAAGAGGGAGAGTAATCCCAAGGGCCATAATTTGGAAGAATCTAATGAAACTTCGGGTGGATTTGAACGGGTCATGGGACGGGATTCTGGTAGATTGACAACGTAGTCTCGAAACGCTTGACATTCTTCCACGGACAACAAATTGGGTATGGTGTAAACCAAGGGGTCCTTTGATAGCACGTGAATTCGTCCTTCGCTTATAGGTTGTCGTTGCACCAGAATATCCAATTTTTTGGTACTAGGAGTATTGGATAACTGAAGGAGCAGACGATTCGATTGGTTTTTTCGCTTATGAGCCGAATGTTCTCTTAATGGTGAAAAAGCATGCACCGTTATGTTATCAAATGGATGGTTGCGGTCTCCTTTTAGGAAGAGGACGAAGCAGAAGAAAAGGAAGAGAGTAGACAATCTATCTTTCATTCTATTTGTTTGGATGTAACGGCGACGTTTAGACTTTAATAATGGTCCGGGAGGGACGAAAAGGACATCTTTCACTGTCAAGCTCGCTCCACAGTATCATCGTCACGTACATCGCATGAAGTGCGACCGAGGAAATGAATAATCTAGGTAGGTACTGTATTCCTTTGCAGCCAAACATACTCCTACGTCGTCTGTTACCAACAGTGATGGGTTCGTTAGACGTTGGACTTTTTCTTTTGGGTAGGAATAGGAGTTATTTTCGCCCAGCCTGGAGTTCCTACTCCTACCGGTAGCTATCTAGCTTCGGATAACTAGCTACCTACTCCTAACTAACTGTAAGATGGGCGTGGACAGATGGAAAGACGACACGAACAAAAAGATCACAGTCACTGTCAGTGCTTTTCATGAAATTAATTAGGAGATATGGTTGGGAGTCGTACGAAGCAACAGCTTGCAGGAGCTATGTGCCGACTGTGCTTGTGCCCCGAAGAACGACCGACACAGAGTTCGCTTCCTTTGTCGCGCGCAACACATCAACTGGAACGACGATCGTTTCACTTGTCAAATCAAGAGATCAATTCAACTCACAGTCACTGTCAAATCGTCCAGGTAACTGTAAATCAACACATTCATACCATAGGTCTCAAAGTCCATAATTAGTTGTTGTTGTGATCTCGGGACCAATCACCTTTCGGAAACGACGATCGACGAAGCAACGAAGCAACGAGGCAACGAAGCAACGAGGCAAAGAGTCGTCTATCGTCTATTCGTTCCAGCGTTCCAACACCTGTACAAATTACTGCCGCATTTTTATTTGTGGTGGTTCTTTCTGTGTTTTGGACTTAACAGTAGCACTGGTACTAGTACCCATACCTTCAGACGACAAAGACGATTAGAACAGCTTGTGAAAAAAGATTCTTCCTCCACAACCAACTGATAAAAAAGGAACCCTGTGAGAAACGAATACACTCTATCGAATCCGAATCTCGACGTTCTCGTTATCCTCGCTATTGCGGTTATAACGGAACTCGGCAGATTGTATTTGCAGAAAAGGCATTTTACGAGCAACATCATTCGAAGATTATGCGAGGACGTTCGGGTCGTAGTGACTCATTCTCGTTGGGAGATGACAGTCATCATAGCAAAGCAAAAGATGGTACAGAAGACGACCATGATAAACTACCGGAACCCATTCTGGTGTATCATGAATCGGCAAGATCCATTGTTTTTCGCGATCATTTAAGACGGAAGGCTAAAAAGCAAGAAGAAGCCGCATCGTTGGAACGGCAACTATCTTCAGCTACCAAGGAAGGAACCGTAGCAAAGGTGGATGTGACTCCTCATAACCCGAACGAACCTGTTGATCCTTTTGGGGCAGTAGCACATGTCATGGGATTAGATCAAGGCAAGGAAACTATGCGACCATCCGAAGCGGGCATTCCTGAAACTCTGATTGCCGGGTTTCAACCCCGAATCAAACCACTGGCACCTTTGTCGCTTGGACCTGATGATATCTTTGAGCCCTTACTAGCATCCGAAGGTGATGATCAAACAGACTGGACTATTGCGGAGAAGGAAGTTTTCCAAAAACTTGCCACGCAACAGGCGTGTGTCAAAACCATTAAAAACACAGAATGGACAGCCTTTCTCAAACGCTTCTCGGTTCCGCATGTGCATCACTTGAATCAGCCACTGGTTCACGATGATATCGCCCCCGATGGTGAAGACTATCTTTATACAAGTTTTGTGACAAGTACAAGTCTGTTGCCTCCGTATGGGAAAAAAATGCGGTGTTTTGGGTCGGTGGGACAGTACGCAGTCGGTGTTGTCTTCGCCTTCCCCACGGTCTTTGAAAACGGTGAAACAGAAGCAGAAGCTTGCGAAAATACCGAGACTTGGTCATGGCCAGCTGGATACGCTGCCAAGACGGAATTCAATATCGATGGAAGGGGGCAACTTATCAATGGTCGCAAGGAGGCACTGCGATCGCTCGCTACATTACGCGAATACAACAACGATTATTTGAACAAGGAAGAGTATGTTGTCGCCAACCGAACGATCTCGGGCCTCAATCAAATCCCTTATAATGAAGTTTTTTTACGAGTCGGCGGGCTCGGCCGTATCGTGGACGGAAAAGATGTTGTCTCGGGGAAGAAAAAAGTCGACGGTATCAATGGTAGATCTCTTACAAGGGGTGTAGGACTTCCGATTGCCCTGTTCGTTCGGTCAGCGAAATATGGGCAACTAATCGCCCTTCTACGTGCGCGGGCACGCTTTGCGCATACATTTGGTGAAGAGTGTACCAGAGGAATTCCACTACTATTCATTGACCCGGACAATGGTGTTTGCGTTTTTACGGACAAGCTGCAGCGTGAGGTATGGAAAATTGCATCGCGCAATTTGAATCCCTTTCAGAATAGCGACATTGCCCACAAAACAACGATAAATAATACAGATGAAGCATCTTTTCAACAAAAAGTCGACGAACTTTTGGATTTGGATGATACCATCAGTGAATTGTTGACACCGGAGGAACTCGCTCGTATAGCAGGCGGCTTCGGTGCAACAGACGAAAGCGTTGCTTCTGTTCTTAGGAAAGTCCTGATTCATGACAATCGCATCAATAAAGATCTACAGACAAGTCAAGAAGGAGAAGCTGAAAATAGCCACAAGTTACAAGACGTTGTCAATGAAGGACTTACGGCGGCTGTTCGTGCCGGTGACTATTACACCTCACGACAACTCCTGATTTTGTACTCTTTGGTTGCATCTCTAGGAGACGACGTTCTCGAAGACGAGAAAAGTGTTTTTTCCTTGTCAGAAAGCAGTGACGGAGGCAATACAAGCCCAGGTGATAAGATGAAAAAGCGCTCGAGCTCGATGGGACGAGATACAGACCTCCTAATTCAAAATATGCAAATCGTCAAGATGTCAGACGGCAGTAAAAAGCTGGAGAATAAAGTCCCACCACCCCCGCCGCCACCTCCTCTTGACACGGATCGTCTTCGGAGCGCAACGAATTCTGACGGTTTGCTTGCCGTTCTTGGAGCAGCGCAGATATTGAAAGCCATGCAAGATGGTTCTGCTAAGAAAAGAACCGAAGAAGCTATTGCGTCCATCGAGGAATGGGTTAATTATGGGGAGAATTCAATGGCCTTTCGTATTTCGTCGTGGTATGACCAGAGGGCGGCACAAGGTGACCTCAAAATCGCCATGGCAGAGGATTCAAACCTTATGGCTTTTGTGTCTGGTAAATCGATCAGCAATCGACGTAATTTTGCCAGAAATCTCCGAGAAGCAATGAGTGCGACAAGTTTCACGGATGGTCGCTTTTTAAGTGCCATTTCAAACATGATTGGAGAGATGAATAAACCGTGCTTACGACTGGAGCTCCTGCAGTACGTCCTTGGCCTTGACAACCGATACTCTATTGCGCATGTCGCTCGTTCTGTCCAGCTTGCTGCAACTTGCCTCGGAATATCTGCATCTCCTACGCAAGATAAAAAAAGTGTCAAAAATAGCAGCTCGATGTGACCCAACGGTAGAAGAATTGCAAAAAGATGTCACGTCTATAAGAGTAACAAATATTTAAAAGTCTTCTTCTGCAAATTTTTCTGATGCGAGACCCTTAGCCCAGTCGAGTTCGGCGTCTTCGATTGCTTCGCTTGTCAAATCCGTCCGATCGTTATGCTTGTTCTGGCGTATTTGCTCGCGCTGTAGTTGGAAGAGGTCGTCGTTGAATGAGTCCAAAGTTCTGTGAAAAATTTGCTTTTGTGCTACCAAAAGATTCGACTCCAAGTGAACACTTTGTCCGGCACCGATGGACAAGGCCACGGATTGTGCACCACTCGGACGCACCTCAACGGGATCCCACTGCATGGGGAACCTTGCCTCCCAAGGTTCACCCATGTTCCGCTCGGATTGTTGTTTCTGTTTTAAGGGGGCGACAATCGCGCTACTGGGGATAGGGTACTCATTTGTTAAGTTCATGCGCAAAGAATTGAACAGAGTATCGGAATGGAAACCTTGGGCTTGCCCTGTTTTCTCATGTGGAACAACAACGCTGGCTCCTCCGAGGGGCAAAGAGTCAGAGTCTTTGGAGAGTGTTTCTTCGGAAATCGACTCTAGGAGGGGATGCACATAAACATCGCCCTTGTTGGTCGAGGATATTACACAAATTGTGGTTGGGGCATGATCCACAATCCTTTTCTCTGCGATGTTTTCTGCCGACGGAAAGAGCTCTGTCGTTGGAACACGGATACTCGCGAGTCCGCAAGTAAAAACGGGTCCAGTAACGTCTGGGAGGGGGAACATCGTACTCACAGCAGCAGCAACATTTGAAGAATTGACACCAGGCGTAAAAACAGATTCCATCGGCGGGCATTGGAAGTATGGTACATTGTTTGGTCGCTGATAGAGATGAATCCCAGCAGATCCTGGAGTTGTATTGACTGCAAAGATAGGATCACCAAGCTCATGACCTTGAATGAAGCTTGGTCGTTCAAATAACATACCAGATCCAAAGCATCCAAAATGATTCGTGTCCGCCCCGATTCCTTCAGAGTAGTGAGGTAGAGACCAAGTAGTAACTGAACGACAGGGCATTCTCATATCGAGTTCCCACGTTTTCTTCGACGAGACAGAAGACACAAAGAGCGTATTGTCTCGACTCCAATCTGTTAAAATATTGGATACAGAATGAGCACCCTCCGTAACAAATTCTTCTGCACTGGGACTCCACTGGAAGGCGGCTTTGTCGGAACGAAGATCGATCGAAAACAGCGCACTTCCAAATCCTACCCTCGGATAGATATGTAGATGATCAGACGTTGGTAAAGGCCGGACGTAGGATCGTGCTGATGCCCAAAGAACCATCGGATGGAGCGAGGAATATTGAACATTGGATATGTGCTGTAAACTGGCAATGGAATGATTGGTCGACCGGATCTCTTCTCCAATATTATACTGGTGAATTGAGTTACAGACACCTCGATTTTCTAGCTCACAGACCACGGCTACTCGCGCATCAGAGAGCGGCCCACCGTACCGTGGATGCGCCGTCATATTGCGAGGGCGATAGGATATAGCCCCACGAATAAACGAACGCAAATCCACGCGGTCTACGAGGACCAAAATCTGTGCTCCGCCTAAACAGAATGTATCATTAGTCGGATGGTTTTCTATTCCCGCGTGAAGTATGCGGAATATAGTGAAATACGATGTTCCGCGTGCGAGGAACAAATCTTCACCGCATTTCATTATTTCCCGTACACTATCTCCGGTGTCAAGGACCCGTGGTTTGTTTGTGCGAATCATTTTGCTTGACCCCTTCCTTACCAACCCACCCATAAACGTCATGGATCGCCAAGGCTGTCGTCCACAAGGAGTTGCAAAATGAGATAATTGAATCGTTTCGAGAAGGGGGCCGACAGGATGCAAGACCCACCAGACTTGAGACTTGGCCTTGTTACAAACGGTGCAAGAACATGGGAAACAGACAATGCAATTCCCATATTCATTAGCAAATCTCATGTCTGATTTCTCGCTTCCCACTTTTTTTCTATCATCGAAATCCATCCAACTAGTCTGTTGCAACGGACAAAGATACACAGGATCTCCGTGGTTTATTCTCTCTTTTGCGTATCCACCGAGTAGCTGCTCCTGATGCCAAGTAAATTTGAAGACAGAAAGGTTGTTAAGACGGTGATCGTTTCTGATCAACCGAATTCTTGCGGGATACATGTTTGTGTCATTTTGATGATACAACCAAAATAAGCGTTTCTTTGCTTTCCCGTCGTGGTCGCTCAACAACACCAGGCGAGCTTCTTGCTGGAGATCATAGTTTTGTTCCGAAAGAAATTCACGGTCTTTGAGCAAAGTGTGTTGTTCTTGTTCTGATCGAGCTGCCGCTTTTAATATTCGGTTTCTTTTGTCGAACTTTGTGGCTTCTTCTTGGTTCGTTGGCTTTTTGTCCTTGAATCTTGGCTTTCGTCGTGTTCCAAAATAAGCCCAGCAATTCTTCAATGGTATGAATATATCATCATCCTTATCTGGTAGGTCTGTAGTGACATGTCGGACACGATGAAAATCAATTGGATAATACCAGCGTGCTTTGGCTCGTTTCGTTGCTTGCAGGTCTTTCAGAGCATCCTGCGTCATGGTTTGCCCTGGCAAATCGAGCTCCGTGTACGACGCTTCGTTGCGATAGAGAAGGACAGGTGCACCGAGAAGTTCGTAGTTCCACTGACGACGAGGCTGGTCATCTTGATTCATTTTCTAATAGTAGGGGATGGGATTCATTCACGTTTAGTATGGATTATCGAAGTCCTACGATCATGGATGGAGGAAAATTGTCTCCAACGGGTCGCACTCCTCACTTTTTGCGAGCCTCCGCTCTCGACTGGTGATGGGAATCCCGCTAACAGTAAGTGGCTCGAGTCCCTTCACATTGTATATATGGGACTCACAGTCAATACGTACACCTCGAAAGTCGACAGGGAGGAACCGCCGCATCACGCCCAACTGGCGACCACGCGCGGTAACAGTTGTATTAATAACAGCAAGTAGGAACGACCGTCCATCAAAACGATCACAACATCATGATATCATAAAACGAAACACGAAACTCTCGCTCCTCGAAGCATTATTCATCGATAGATTGCCTACCTTTACATTACCAGTTTCATCATAGCGTAATCCAGAATGCCAAAGTACTCCACAGTTCAGGCTTACTCAGACAACAGTTCCAATGTGCAAACGGTATCGTACGAACAAGCTTCAGGTACCGCCACCGCAAAGGCCGGTCCAGGTGAGTTTTTGTTTGCTTGTTTGTTTGTTTGTTTGTTTGTTTGTTTGTTTTTTGTGTGTCCCTCTACCCGTTCGGTGTTACATACACGGGACCTTGTCGGACAATACAACGCCGCAGTAGTTGTAATATTGTTGAATTCGTATCCTCAAATGTACAATTTTTAATTTATTTTTATTTTGGTCTCCATTACATACATGTTGTTCATTACACAGTGAGACCGGAAAAGGTAGTGAATCCTTACGGATCGACGGCGGGGGCCAATTCGGGCGATTTTCATTTGTACCGTCAAACACGGGCACGTGAGATGGAACGCATGAAGCAACTCACCGAAGAGGAAAAAGAACGTACAAAGGACATGGAATTCCAAAACAAAATTAAACGAGATAAGGAAGAAGTGGAAAAGAAAACAGAAAAGAAACGGAAAAAGAGACAAAAACAAAAGGAAGCAAAAGTACGACGAAAAATGTTGGAAAAGGCCGGTGTCAAATTGGGTGCTCCAGACACGGAAGGAGATGAAGACGAAGGGAACTTTGATGATTTTGCCGTCCCTGCTCCTGAGGAGGAAGTAACCAAAGAGGAGCATGCCTCTTCTAGTGATGCCGAAAAGGGTGTAAGAAGTGTGAATGAGGAACACACACAAACCGTGTCGGCGAAAGATGCACGTAGGTCGACCACGAAAGATGATGTCTCTGCACCCCCGTTCGCCAATGATGGATCATTTTTAGAAATGATGAAGAAACAGTTGGAAGCAGACGGTGGAGGACAAGAGCAGGCGGAAGCCAGTTGATCATGATAACCCGTCTTCCCTCGGTAGCAGGCAGCCGGTAGAAATCAGGTCCATCGGTGTGCATTAAGTTGGTAGACTATACATCTTGCAAATAGAAAAGCTAGGTTTATGTAATATGAGTGCAGTGAATTCATCCTCTGTTCCTAGTAGTAGTTCTTCCTCTGCTCCTAGTAGATAGCGGAGGCCGCCTAGGAGGTAAGTAATAATGTCTGAGGAGGTATTGACTGTGATCTTCTTTCGTGTAGGAGAACCGTACAATACTTTTTTCTGCATAATTCGTACAGACGAAACAAGCTGGGGGACTCCACACCAGAAATTCTCTCCACGTGGAATAAGCCATCCTCATTCGGATGAGATACAGACGCCACCGGATATCTTCGCCAGTCGTTGCCGTTGATGTGACACGTTTCTTTCGTTTGGGTTCGGGATGTCTCCATGCCCATTTGTTCACATCACCGCTTGGTCTCTCTACTTCGCTGTCACTGTCAGACAAAACGCACATAAAAGGAGTCCTTGGATGGCTAGATTCCACACCGTCGTAAAGATCCACTGGTTTACAAAAGATCGAACCGTTACCACAGCGTATCAAGTCTCGAGACACTTTTTGACTTTTCGAACCATAAAATACCAGTCCCTCAACAAATTGAATTCATGAGTGAAGGAATCGGGACGACGGCCTTGCCAACGTCCTCGGCAGGGAGTCCAGTCCGCGTGTACGTGGATGCGGCGCAGCTGATGCAATCGGCGGCACAACCACAGGCGAGTTCTCTGGCAAATTACGAAGCTTCTACTTATGAAGATTCGATCAATGGAAAGCGTATTGATATTAATCAACATTTGGTTGTTTACGTCGTCAAGAATGGGCTGATTCGTGTTCTCCATCGACACACTCCGATGAAGACGCTGTTACGGGCGCACAAGGACCAACGCGTGACAGATATTCAATTCTTTCAAGACGGAGATGTACTGGCAACTGTTGGGGGACCTCCGCCCGATAAGATGCAACAGGGATTACCGTCGACGGTAGTCATTTGGAGAGTCTTCGAGCGATCGCCGGAGATATCCAGTGAGACACTTTTGGAGATTCGGACTACCAAGTTTGCAATCTCACGTGTCATCTGGCACCCTTTCAATCCAAATCAGTTCTGGATGATTCATTCGAATGAAAATGGCCGTATGGTGGCAACTCTGGTAGACACAACGAAAATTACTACACAGCGGCATCCGACTGCAACCCATCCGGTTTGCGAATGTACTGACTTTCTCATTACGCCGAGTGCGATTCAAGTCAAGAGTGATACTGGTGATCTGACAGATCTGACATGGAATACACGCGATGCTCGTCACGTGCTCACAACGCATACCTCGGGAGAAATCATCCTATGGGATACGACGCAACTAACACCAGACCGGTCGAATGGGAGCTTGCAGCCCAAGCCACTTGTCACTATCAAAGAAGACTTACCCGTTACTCGGGCGTTGTTTCTCCCTCATGAACACCTCGCCGCTCCATCCTTGGATAAAGCCGTTTCATCCTCAGACTCCTGGACGACATGTTTTGCTACAGGTTCTTCCAACAACTCGGTTCTTACACTGTGGTCTCCTTTTAGCCAGGACGGCAGCCAACCTCAGCGCGCTCAGATCATTGAATTGGAAGATTCACCTTCAAGTTGTTTGATCGACGTGGTATTTGGTCAAGCACCACCGAACGCGTCCCCTCCATCATCGTTCATCGTTGTTGCGGATCGTAGTGCCGGCAGTATTTGGGCGTTTCATTGCCGCGCGGCTTGGGACCAGAGCGGAGCGCAGCTGCGTCCTTTGCTCGTGGGGGCCGATTATGTCGTGCCCTTTAAAACCTTATATCCCACTTATTCGTGGACCGTAGTCGGCTCACCTACGACAGATATTACAGAAGAAGAGTTACAGGAACAAGGAGGATTGATTTTTGATACAAAGATATTTGCCTATCAATCCAAGCTTGTCCAGTGTCTCACACTAACAAGCTACATGTGTCTTCCGCCAGAGTCAACTTGGACGGACCCAACACCCGGCGTAAGAGTTGAACGCATCTTTCCTGTACACTCGGCGCACGTCTCGGAGGTCGGGTCAGATTCTGGGGAGATCGCGTTGCAGTATGACGAAGAGTATGATATTGAAGACGACTGTGACGAAGAGTACGACGGGGCACCGGATCCATCGACTCTACTTCCTCCTACCGGCATGGTTCCTGATAAGGCTCCGGCAGGGTTGATTTCGGGCAATCTAAATGCAGGCAATCCTTTCAGTAATTGGCTTGGAGCGCTCGTGGCCAAGCCCCCGACCAAGGCGGTGCCGCAACAGCCCGAAACTCCCTCCGCGAGCTTACTTCCAAATCCTACCTCAAGCCCTCCTACGCTATTATCGCCGGCTGAATTTTCTTCTCCTGCCGCTTCTACAGGTGCGCCACCACATGAAAACAAAGCGAAGAAGTCGTCAGGTAAGAGTAAACCAAGAGCCGGATCAAACAAGAAGGTGGCAGCAAACAAGTCTCCATCTGATGGAGTAAAGATTCTCAAGCGAGAAGAGGGTGTGATGCCGCAACCCAAGCTCCCAGATCCAATTCCTGTTCCCCCTGTATCAGCGCCAGGCCCATTACCGGATGTTGTTCCTCGATTGACTGGAGATCATGTCGGTACCGACATTGGCCAAACAATTCACCGAGAAATCCAATCACTGATACCTGAGTTGACTCGCTCTATCCAGGAATCTTTGACGCCAGTCATTCTTCAGTCCGCGCAACGATCTTCCCAGGAGGCATTAGCTGGCGGGAGGAATAGCATTGACCAAGATGCTGTGATTTCTGGTGTGGTCGAGGCAACCGACGAACCGCTCCGTCAAGCGTTCACGCATAATATGAAAGCCGTGCTCGTGCCCAGTATCGAAGCTATCACTGGACAAGTTCTCAAGATAGTTTCGGCGAGCCTTGAGAAGTTTGAAGAGGGCAAACAATCTTCGGAACACAGCGACATCCAGGCGATGTCTGCGCAAGTGGCTGCATTGACTAGTATGGTTGAAAAGCTGTCAACCGAAGTCTCTAGTTTGCGATCGTCCATGTCCCAATCACGACAGCAGCTCCCAGTGACAACGCCAACTCCTCCTGTACCGAACGAGACAGAAGTCCTTAAAGCAGAAGTCAAAGGCCTACTCCGAGAAAAGAAATTTGAAGCTGCTTTCACGAAAGCTGTCTCAGCGACTACGGCGGACATGGCCGTGTTCTGTTGCAGCAATGCTGATGTCTCTGAAGTTCTTGGCGCTGAACAAGTGCGCTTGAGTCAACCGATACTGATTTGCCTGATGCAACAGCTGGGGACAGTTGTCGGCTCATCGCAGCAATCAAATCTGAAAACTGAACTAGATTGGCTACAAGAAATTGCGTTGTCACTAGATCCCAAAGACAAGAGAATTCATGCTCACGTACCTCGCGTGTTGGAACAGTTAGACGCCCACATCAACGCACGGATGAGTAAAGGAGAGCCTGCGCTGAAAAGACGGCTCATGACGTTGCTGTCCATAATCCGGGGCATTCGATAATCCAGCCCTTTGAAACCATGGCCAATTGGCTTACAGGAAACCAACTAGGCAGCAATCTTATTTTATCTTCCAACGGTTGTAACGAGACAACAGTTCAAAGAGTCGTAAGCAGTAACATGAGTACCTAGATTCTCTCTCCAAAACTGTCCATTAGTATGAAGGACTTATGAGATGTGGTCTTTTCTGAATGTTGCGAGCTCAGCGAAAGGAAGGGATCACAATTAGCTATTTGTCGTAAATGGTTGCGACGGGGTGTCTTCGCCGGCGTACGTATCATATACACGACATTATACAGGTGCTGTAGGTTTCCAACTTGCATGGACTCACATAAAACAATTACCGAGCGTCTTCATAGTTTCAACACTAGATCTGTCAAGAAGAAAGTTGCATGAGTGGCAATCCATTACCAGTCTCACATCAACATTGACCTTTCTTGTATTACCAAACTGTGGATATCTATGCGTGAAAGCGTGAAATAGTCAGGAAGTACTCATAACTATAATAGGTGTGTCCCAGGGTTTCTCACGTCAGAAGGAGACACAATAGATGGGGAAAATGTATCACTGGCTAGTGTCGAAAACTACTAGGTACACCTAATTTACAATTACTCTGGTGAATAACTTTTGTGGGGCAATTATCTTATTTTTGTTGGGGTAGTTCGACACACTATTATTTTTTGAAAAAAGATGATGCAAAGAAATACAAGAAAAGACGAAGGAGTATCTGACTGTGATATTCGGTGTGCCGTGATTTACTTGTGCAATCTGAGGGGTTCCCGTGGACAGAGAAAAATAAAGCTTGATATTACGGGGCTATTGCAATTACGAAAGGAGGCAATCGTTGTATCTAGGTAAATAGTAGGTCAAGAAAAAATGACTTCTTCACAGTGAAGTGATTTCGCCACACAATATGTGAGAAAACTCTGATGTCACGATTCCAAGATTTTTTCAACGGGGAACTGCGGGAATTCTTCAATTGTGCAACGAAGCTCGTCATAATGTTGTCATTATA
>Ga0051981_10001009_pt1 | contig 13821 bp, 13 predicted proteins | sample CryGey13umfilter_3_FD_59644 | JGI IMG/M metagenome (GOLD analysis project Ga0051981, IMG submission 59644) | Groundwater microbial communities from aquifer in Utah, USA - Crystal Geyser 4/10/14 3 um filter | ecosystem: Environmental > Aquatic > Deep subsurface > Groundwater | place: USA: Utah... | reverse complement strand
TATAAATGTTGATAACGGTCAAGACGGCACCCGATCGTTCTCTAGAGTAGGAAGAATTGTCTACTCGCATATGTCGCAGACAATTATTTCTTCCCGATAGATTTTACCACTCCGTAGAGTGTTTGCGGAGATGAATGAATCGATCGGTCAATCAAACGTATGGTAGCCACAGAGGTGTTCTCGTGCAGAAGGGCGGGTTGATAAATCAAAAGATACGAAGAAAACGGTGCCAAAATGCGTTGACTATCCCACGGAGAGGCCATTGATTATGTAACGTATGTCTCCCGCTTTTTTTTGTTTTGATTCAAAGCATTTTCGTGACTCTTGCCGCGGGATACTTTATTTTATCGAATTCCGTGGCATCGTCGCATTGCTCCTCACAATTATTATGTACTCCAACTTTTGTTCTGACTTATGATCATTCTGCGTAACATGTCCGCAAACGGCAACTTGGGCGGTAATTCGCGAATTGGTGGGAGAAGTAGTGGGATTCGTTGCAAAGCGCTGAAAATTTATCAAACTTGATCAAACTAATAAAGAACCTATAAGAAATACTAAATTTGACCTTTCAAATCAAGTTTCTACCGTTTATTATATCGAATTTCGCAAATTTGATATCCAAAACTCATTCTTTTCAATTAGTATTTCTCGTGATATAGGGACTACCCTGCCGAGGCAGCATCGCTTCAAGCGCGCCCTTTCAATGTGGGCCAACGGCTCTTTCGTTAAATCTTCTCACATGCAAAACAATGGAATCAGTTTGGCTTAGAATATGACTCACGCCAACTGTTTGGCGGGCTTTGATTGGCTGATTCAAATCTCTCTTGGGCTCGTTTGAAACCAGTACGTCGTCCGTCTACGAGGAATTGTACTGATTCCTACGTAGAGTTCACTCCCGCTGTGGACTCACAAAATTTGGAGAAAGCGAGGCAAACGGTCTCCGACGCGCTGCCTTCAAAAAAACCTCTGTACCTGGCCAAAGAAGCGAGAGTCCGTTTGGAGTCGACACAGTTTTAACAAAAAATAAATGATGAGATTCCCTCCAGCACCTTCTTCTTCTTCTTCTTTTTCTAATACTTCGGGACGAACTAGCAGTGGGAAGTGCATGTTCAAGCCGATCCTGGTAAGATAATCCCTTTTCCGTGATGGATAAGCCTATGGATGCGATACGAGATGAAATATTGTCTCGGCGAGGACAAAGAGTGGAAGCTGTTGGAATCTCTCGACTTTGGCCTTTTAAACTTTTTTCAGCAGCGACACAGATCAAAATGACAAGCGTTCCATTTTTTAAGAATCAATGGATAGAGCAGCTTCATTGCATGTTGTGTTGCATCACTGGATGATTTTACGACGGACTTCCTCACCCATGTTGTGATTGTATTCGACTTCCCAGAGAGATTCCATGATATCAGCACGGCTATTTCAACGCATCACCAGCAGTGGTATTGAGGAAATCATGTATTCTAGACCTTACGGCATTCAGGTAAGCAATCTAAACAAAATTAGCGCTACGGATTTCCATTTTCATCCATGCACTCGTTTAGCTCACCGTATCTCAAATTTTACCATGCGACATTTCCCACTACTGTTTGGGTCATACTTCCATAATCACCAAATTGTTTGATTCCTTTGAAACCGATCCAACGCAAACTACAATATGTGTTTTTATCTTGGAACGAATCGTTGCCATCTTTCATCCCGTAGGAAGATATCGATCACAAAATTAATCTACACACGGAAGACTTATATGCAGACATGAAGGAGCGGCAAGTGGATTTTGTATCTCCCGCATCATACAATCCCGAGGCAGGCTTTCTCCCTTATCGCCGGTACCTTGTTGACTGGTTGAGCGATGTCGGGGAACAATTTCGTTTACATACTTCCACCGTGCACGTCAGCGTTTTGTATTTGGACAAAATCTTTCGCTCTGTTAGTATTCCGCGAAATCAGTGGCAATTATTTGCTACGGCTTGTCTCAGTATCGCTGCGAAGTACGAAGAAGCTGAAGAACATTGCCCTCCCATCCCTGACTTGCTATCTTTGACTAAGCTCACGTCCGCTGGGCACAATTCTTTAAGCTTCCGGGAAGGTGAGGTCCAAGTCCTCAAGCACTTGGGTTGGCGGCTGCGAGCATTCCCTGCCATCCACGTAATTGGGTACTACCTATCTAAGGGGGTCTGTTTCGAGGACGACATCTGGCAGGGACGCGATATGATCGAAAAGATCCCTAGATATGTCAAGAAGTATGCGGAATTCTTTTGCAATCTTACTTTACAAAATTATCAATTTCAACAATATCTGCCAACGCAGCTTGCTGCCGCTATTCTTCTGGCATCTCGTGTGGCCCTGCAACTCGAGCCGCAGTGGCGTCCGGAACTTGTTCACCTCACGGGCTACGAGGATCGAGAAATTGTGGACATTTTCCGTCATGTCTGGGCGTACTACGAGGAACAATTCCCCGGCCATGGCTCACGATCCATTTCCCCTCGCAGTGTCACAGATGCTTCGTTTTGAACCATTAGTTCATTACTATACCTGAAATTGTTGGGTCGAAGTTATGGTCGGTCTAACTTTCCTTGTGCTGTTCTGCTGTTGTAGAGCAACTTCTGTATCAACAGTCTCTAATTTTATATATATTCTCAGCTCCATAACTTTCTATCTAATAAGTGATCTACCTAATATTGCTAGCGTCACCTATCTTATCCTAAACCTTTACACAATCGACGAAGACGTATTGCGTCGACCCAGCGTTCATTATTTGGTGGAAACAATTTGGGTTTCCTAGAAAGACAGAAGGAATTGGCTCTCTTTCAACAGGGGGTATCGGTTTTCGCAGAAGACATGCGACCGGAAACAACAATGAAAACTTGTGTCTCTTTCGTTTTCCCTCCAAAAATTGTGCGCGCTTGCCATCATCGCAAAATTCCTGCTAGCGTGTGGAACCGTCCTGCCATGCGTGTGCCTCAATTCCGTTGACCGAGTCAACCGACATGGCGTTTCACGTCCACGAAAGATCTACGGGTAATGGACGTGGGGTGACGCACGTCCCTTACCTTCTCACACTATTATTTACAGTTAAGTATATGTGTGATCAATAATATGTAGGTGACGCGGAATCTCCACCTCGAGTCCACCATTTTTTTTTTGCGGCGTTATTAGGAAGGAGTACCATGGAGTGATGATACGAGTGTGAGAGGTGGTACAAGTTTTTGAGAACATGACTCCGACCAACTCACTCACCATAATATTGTTGCTGATTACTCCAACCGCCTTTTCGTCCTTTCCTTTCCTCTCCTCTCAGTAAACGGGTCGACTCCCTTGGTTTCAGTTCAAATTATCGCCATCTCTCCCATCATGTCATTTCTTTCCCATTTTGCTTTGGTTTGTTTCGCGTTGGTTTTGAGAATCGTGGAAGGCTCGTTGGATGGGACAACGACTCCGTCGTTCTGGCAACTCCCTCCACAAAGTATGGCCCTCGTGACGGGAGGTACGAAGGGGATCGGGAAGGCTGTCGTAGAAGAACTTGCGGGAGATCAATTTGCCATGCGCGTGTTAACGTGTGCGCGGAACGAAGATGATCTCGCGAAGTGCTTGCAGGAATGGCAATCGGCAGGCATGAACGTGGAAGGCGTGGTGGCCGACGTTTCTTCGCCGGAAGGACGGGAACGGCTACTGGGAAAACTGCAAACGTGGTTAGACGGTAAACAGCTAGACGTGTTGGTCAATAATGTCGGCACAAATATTCGTAAACCATCCATCGACTACACGGAGGAGGATTTGTATTTTTTGTGGAAAACTAATTTCGAATCCATGTTTGCACTGACGAACGCCTGTCATCCTTTCCTGAAACGCAAGGTCGGTGAAACCAGTAGTAGCGTCGTCAATATCGGCAGTGTAGCCGGTGTAACTTCTATGAAATCAGGATGTATTTATGCATCAACAAAGTCCGCTATGAACCAATTGACCGGAAATTGGGCATGTGAATGGGGACTCGATGGTATCCGTGTCAATTGCGTCGCACCATGGTACATCAACACGGAACTTGCACAACAAGTGCTCCAAAACCCTGAATACAAAAAGTCTGTCGTCGAACGCACTCCCATGGGAAGGGTCGGTGAACCACGCGAGGTGGCGAGCTTGGTCGCCTTTTTGTGTCTACCTGCCGCTGGTTACATTACCGGACAAGTAATCTGTGTGGATGGAGGCTTTACCAAGAATGGATTCTATGATTCCTTTTATCGGGAATAGAAATATGTGTGTCGTTACTTCATTCGACGCAGGTGAACGACAGCCTGCAACTGCCAGATATCGGGAGTTGGCTAGGTCACTAGGGTTGTTTGAATAGTAGATTTGCGTCATCCACGACGATAATAGATGTCACAGTGCGTACATAGTCTCCTCCTTTCCTTCGAACAGGTTGCTTTGACTCTGTGCGTACAGCTTCGGTACTGGTTTGAGTGTTTGTATTTTTCGAAACTTAAATTTCGAATTTCGATATCCTAATAATGCGAAGAAATCTGGATCTTTCTCCATCTCGTTCTTCGTCCACGTGACGATTGACGATGATGATGTCGGCTGTCGTCGTCCATTCTTCACAGCAAGGAGTTTTTGATAGGAGTATGTACCAATCCAAACCACCGTATTCTTGCATTCCTTTTATTGTTTGGCTTACCATTCATTATTCTCGTGTCACGTCCTTCTCACCGACAAGTTTTCCAGTGGTTTTTGGTCGGATTGCAAAAAAGTACGGCGTTACCAATCAACCGACCTACATGCAATATCGCAGTCGCAGCGCTTCAACGTTGAGTATGCAGTCTTCTACCAAACAGAATCCCAATTTTCGAGAATGTATCCTCGCAAAAGACTGCAGGGCACTCACGGATTGCGCCCGTCTTCGTAATGGAATCTTAATGCCGTGGGTTGGTTTCGGTACGTATCGTCTTGGAAAGGACAATGTTGTGATGGCCACAAATCAAGCTCTCAGGGCTGGATATCGACAAATCGATACGGCCTTTATCTATGGTAGAGAGACAACCGAAAGATTGGTAGGAGAAGCTATCCAAAAGGCCATCCAGAAAGGAACTCTGGCAGATCGTAGGGACGTATTCATTACGAGTAAGCAATGGAGAAGTTATCATGGGTACGACAGCACGATGAAATGCCTGAGACTTTCTTTGAAGCGACTGGATACGGACTACATTGATTTGTGGTTGATGCATCATCCAGGTCCAGCCTGGAAACAAAAATCTAAATCAGATTCTGATGATAACGACCAAGGGGAGGTGGATGACTTGTGGAAACGCACGATCCATGAATCTGTCCAGTGTCCTGCCGATATGGATAAACTTCGTTCGGAAACTTGGAGAGCAATGGAAGATGCGTACCTAGAAGGGAAGGTACTAGCGATCGGCGTATGTAACATGAGCGTCGATCAATTGGAACGCCTACGCGAAACTGCCAGAATTGTTCCCATGGTTCATCAATTTGAATTCCACCCTCTCTACCCCCAAACTGCTATGCTAGAATACTGCGCGGAACACAATATTCTTGTCACTGCCTATGCGTCCCTTGGGGGGCAAGATACAAACCGTACCGAATGGGAAAGACTTCTCGGAAGTGGCATCGAAACAACTCAGAAACGGAAACGGACTAGCAGCAAGGAACCACCAACAAATCTATTACATGCATCACCCGTGATGGATTTAGCGAAAAAGTACAATGTGACGACAGCTCAGGTGCTCTTACGATGGGCTTTGGAGCAAAATTGTTCTATCATCCCCAAAACCTCATCTGCCGAACGCATGCGACAGAATGCTGACTTGTTTTCCTTTTCTCTTTCGAAAGCGGAAGTAAATCAATTAGCAAATGATCTGCAACAAATAGTTCAGGCGAATATTCGTGAGGATGCATCCCTGCTAGAATCGACGCGTTTATGCTGGAGAGGCGATCCATTTCGCATCAAGGATTTTTAGAGGTCTATCATAGTCAAGAGATCGAACAAGTCAACATATTTCGAATTAACTCTTTTTGATAATCGCTTGTTTACTGACCAAAAATACTCAACAAAAATATGGCGGTAGAACTAAATCATAAAAATAGATGAAACTGTTATCGAACCTTAATGAACTACATTACATCAAGTGGGCAGGTTGATTGCCACGGAGTATCAGTCCCGTCATAAGTATTAACGTCCCTCAGCGATGCCCTCGCTACGACTTTCCTTTTGCAGTCGTCGAAGAACTCCTACGAATTGCAGCAAGACGTATTCCCGCGAAAATGCCGCCCTTAGTAGTCCAAGAAAAGATTGGAGTATCAAATTATTATAATTGCAGGCTTTAGAGCAAAGGCATATTTACACCATGTGAGCCCTACGGTGAGCGAGGAGTCCCCCAAAATTATACCGATACTCGGATCGATCAGGGCCGCCAACACGTAACAATAATAGGCCTTCAGGGTCTTGGGCGATGAATGGAGAAAAGAATCCGACAAAGAATGTTTTCCATAGTATAGTGTCGGTGAGCTTATCTACTTCTGCCATGGACACTGCACCCAATCAACGGCGGTATTTCGCTTGATTTTTTGAACCTCTGCTACATATCGGTAAAACCAGAAGGCCGCACTCCCATTTCGCCTTGTATCCAACCAGAACCTAATGCGTTTCGACCTTTTGGGCTGTTCCCTCTTTATTCTGGCTGCTTAGGAGCCGGATTCATCAGCGCCCAGCTTGAAATTTTCTTAAGAGTAATTGAACGGGCAGGCGGTCAAGAACGTACTTTACAGCTTCAATTTCGTTCAATTTGGAAATATTGTACATATTTTGTTGCTTTGATTTTTGTGTGGGTATCACATTTCGGGATGAGGCGAGTACTCCGAGGCGAGTGTCTAGAGTGTGAGGCTCTGTCACTAACCAGTACCGCGACCGGATGCTGGAACCTGAGGTCACGCAGTTCCGTGAAACTTCAAAAGATTTAAGTTTTGGAGTAACCGTAGGTGTTGTACGTAGCTAGTCACTACTTGCGACTAACAAAGCAAAATTGTTTGCTCCAGTTAAATTGAGCTATCTTTTCCGCTGTACGCCTCCTTCTAAGCTACATTCAGCTACAGCCATAATGTTGTCATAGATCACTTGTCTTATATATATGTAAATTATAGCCCTAAAGGTATCGGTTGGTATATCTCTGGCACGCCCCTTTCCGTGTTGTCTCCCCGGTTCACGGATCTTACTTTTCGGCTTGTTCTTGTTCAGCCAACTCTTCCTTCCACTGGGCAACGATTTCGGCACCTTTCTTCTCCCACTCTCGTCTGTTGTTGACAGCATAGCCAAGGTATTCATCACTAGCAACGCCAAAGACACCGCAGTCCTTTAACTTCTTCGCAAGCGGAATAACATAGTTATCGAAAAACCAGAGTTCCCCATTGTACCAGCCTTCGGCCGGGTCCTTATCGGTACGGCCCGTTTTGAATCCATCGTACATTTCCAAAAACAGTTTCTTGTTCCACTTGCGGTAAATATGCCAATGTTGCATGGTGTGCGACACATCGGACGCCTGGATAAGATGTTCAATAACGATGGTAGCCTTACGGTCAGTCTGGTCGGTCTTCGACTCTTCGATTTCTTCATTAAAGGCCTTGTTCCAGCGATTCTTGCGCAAGGCAGAAAGTTCCTTGTCGAAAATATCTGTGGCCAGCACAGTGTTCACGAGGAGCTTCCGGAAGCGCTGAAGTTCCGATTCATTGTTGTAGATACATGCGCGAAGATCCGCAAACGATGGATCCATGAGGGCGTTCCAAGCCAAATCAATACTATTCTGTTCGGCGATACTCTTGTTCTGATAAACTTTGGCAAGGTTGGGATCCTCTTTGCCAAGAACAAAATTCGGAACACCGCGGTGGTCGACATCATGAATAAGAGCAGAAAGCACAACGGCGAAATGGGTCAAAGGATCAGACGTGATACCATATGTGTAATCATGCAATGCAGCATCCATGTCGTTGTCACCGGAATCTTCAGGGACGTCCGGCGCAACAATACGACTCAACAACTTTGAAACGGACATGGTGACGTGCGAAGCATGCTCGAAGCAATGGAAGCTGTTTTCACGGTATAGCGAAGATAGAATAGCGACGAAATCACGCAACTGCGAAGCCACATCTGGGCCAAGGTCGACATCCTTCGGGTCCACGGCATCCGTACTCGCCTCGAATTTGGGCAAATGAATAATCTCGGACACTTCTGAGAGAGCACTGCCTGGATTACACATTTTATGTTCAAGGACTTCGATCGCACTGCGACTTCTGCGGGCTTTTGACGCTGCGCCAAGTTGTTTTTCTGTTTCTCTGCGTGCAACGACTTTTCTCAAGTTTTGAAGCAGAAGCTCGCAGTTCCAATCAATCAAACGCTGGTTCTTCTGGTTTGCTTGTGGCTTAACGGGTTCAGTAGGCATGACCTTGATCTCTTCTTTTTTCCCGCTTATTTCGCTGGTAATAAGCGTTTCATCGGATGGTTTCTCTTCGTCAGGATTTAACCAATACGTTTGTAGAGCACCTTTTCCTTTGGCGACAACGATATCCTTACGTTCTACGATCCAATGATCCTTACCAGCCTCCCGAAGCAAGTCTGCGGTCTCCTGACTAATGTGAATTTTGTTACGGAGACCAGTGCTTTCCATACGAGCTGCAGTATTGACCGTATCTCCGAACCTGTTTGAAGAAGTTGACCGTGAGTCCACAAGAACATGCATGAGGCACCGATGGATTGAAAACTGACGTCGTGACTTACAATTGGAACCGAGCACGTTCACCACGCAAGACACCGGCAGTACACGGTCCGGAGTGAAGTCCAAAACGATTGGCAAGATCAGCGGTATCAGGTCCCAAAGTTACTTCCAATTCACGCACAAGTTCTTTCATCTTGGCCATACAGTCCCGTGCAAAAAGAGACATGACAACAGCATGATCTTTACGTGGCTCCGGAAGACCACACACTGCCACGTAACAATCTCCCACGGTTTCGACCTTGAAGACTCTGCGCTGCCGGGCGATCTTATCAAACGACTGGTAGATCGTCTCGAGCAATACGAAGACCTGAGCAGGCTCGCGTACAGAAGACCAAGCAGTAAAACCACTTATATCAGCAAACATGACCTGGAAAATTTCAGAGTGGAGGAGTGAGTGAGTGTCTGGGATGTTGCATGCTCCCAATCTGATTGTGTAAAAACGTACTGTCGTGTGTGGAAAAAGGTCAGCAATTGGTTTGCTCTCACCAATGTCAAGGTTGCCATCTTTCTGTTCGTCCAAAAATGTCTTGAGACCTTGTTTACCGTACACAGCGCTCTTTTCTCGGCCGCGCTTTGCGTCTATTTCATTCACCTCTTCGCCGTTCAGTAGACGGTCGCGAACCGTCCCAGGGAAGAGCGAGCTGACAATGGCGTTAGTTTTGGCGACCTTATCAAGAACTTCTCTGTTCCGCTTCTGTACAAGCACCTCGTAGAAGTAAAACGCGAGCGCTGTACCAATCAACACGGCGAAAACAACAACAGTGTAAATAATGGGATCCGCCGAAGTGTACTCGTCCTTCAATGTAGCTGAGGGGTAAATGTCCATGTTGTAAAAGCAATGTTGCTCTTCTTGATCCTGGATACTTTCCGAAGGATCAAAGAGGTGTGCAGATGTTCTGTACTTGTTGTAATTGGAATCGTGCAAATCTCCCTCTCCGAGGAAGAAGGCTTCGTCTCCATGAACAACAAAGCTGAATACTTGACCACAAGTGTTTTTGAGTACCACTATGATACCATGTGCTCCGTGGTGAAGAACTTCCGAGAAATATTTCTCCCAGTCAATGACGGCAAGGTAGTGTCCCACCACACTCGATGTTTCGGAAAAGTCACTGAAGATGGGCTGTAAAAGTATACTTCTAGGTTTGTTCGTATCCGAGAGGATGGACTGACCAAGTATTTCAGAGATGGGGAAGACGTCCGAAATTGCTGAAATACGATGAGAATCGACGTACTGTTCGAGGTTGAGGAAGCGTTCACTCGATTTCAAGTCGAAGTTGACTATATTCAAATCTTCGGGGACTGGTGAAATCTGCCATACAGGAGAAAACGGAGCCACGGTAATGGGGCTCAATGGGATTGCCGAAACAAGGTCTTGATGGATGCCTGCGGGGATGAGCGAGTAAGAGGGCGAACTGCCCTGGAAGCGTGATCCTTCTTCAGTCCATTCTTGGTTCTCTGTAGCGTACGTCTCCCAGACTGTACGATCAAAGCTAATCACAGGAGAAAAGACAACCAAAGGAGAACCGGAAATTTCGCGCAAACCTTCGGTGCGCTCAGCAAAATTCGGAACAGTCACGTATGGCCAAGCTTGCTGCGACGCCAAAGCGAGCGAGGTGACCGTCACTGCGGCGTTCTTTAGAACTTGGGCTGATGCTTCAATTTGCTTGTTAGAGAGATCAATCAACTCGTCGGCAAAGGCGCTAAACTGTGGGTGGAATGAGTTGTGTTGTTAGGCCTTAGGGTTCTTTAAAAGGAGATTCATGTTCTCGCCTCGAACCCTGGTCAATGACTTACCTGGTCTTCAAAGTCACGCAACTCTTCATTCCGAGTCAGTAGGAATGTCATGGTCCCCAACCCCAAGGCAGCGAGTGCCAAGATTACAAAAGCTGCAAACTTGGATCGCACCACATTCTTGTCTTCAGAGGTGGGAGCAACAGATCTCTTACGGGTCTCACGTTCATCGGTGTTCGTAGTATCTGCAACGCTATCGTCGTCTTCTTCCCGACCGTTGGACATGTCTTTGATGTCAGTCGTCTGAGGCCCCATGGTAAACAAAAGTTAATATATGTATGGTTTTCCTTTGGATCGCAAACGAGAAAATGAGTTCCGAACGATCAAGAAAGTTATGATGGAAATGAGAAGAGTTTAGATTTTGATGGCATGAGTCATTTGTAAGGATGTCTGTCCGGCAGATTGCCATTGAAGAAATGCCTCGGGCTTCTTTGTTCATCAAGTGATCGTGAAGTCTTCGGGCAATGTGTAGTAAGGAGAGCGCGAAGAATTGGCTCGTGGCAGGCATCGTAAAGAAAAAGACGACACCTCGTTGGGCCTCTATCAAAAAGCCAGAAATACGCCATTTCCTGTGAAAATTGTTTTTAAAATTTAAGCTTTTCGCTACAAATTATCTTTCTGGACTATAAAAAGCCAAACATCAATGTCAAAAAGGTTCATTGAAGAGAATCAAAAGGCATAATATTTACATTTATGTGTTTTCGTCCGAAGGGCCTGTCTTACTGAGACGGTTTTATTGAAGTTTCGTTGTACGCGAAGAAGGCCAATATAACGGGTGGTGGTCTTTGAAATGGCAATGGAATCACAGTCAAAAAGCGCATTTTTTTTTTTTCTGGGTCTAGCTTTCCCTTAAGAATCTCAAAGAACGCTATCAAACGTCAGTGACATCAACGAATTTGTCCAATGATAGAACAATCCTATTTGATAAGACTACTTTTGATTAAAGTGTCATTTGACCTCTTTTGTGTCGTATCCAGGAAGACAATAATGATTCTTCGTTGGGCCTTACTTGTTCTTTGATGAATGTCGCGGTCATGTGTTAAGAATACCGTCAAGATATGCCTTGTTCCGAAGAGCATTCTTTCGGATTCGTCTCACGTTGGGCGTCTCAAATTTCGTTCTCGCTCTGAAGACGGTGGGTGTCACACTTTGCGAGGGAATGTTGGTATTGGCGCCAACTTCCGGCACACTTCCATTCTTCTTTTTTCTTCTGTACAACTTTATGCGCCACTTTGACATTTCATTGCTGTGAAAAGTACATTTTTCGGTGCTGATCTTGTCCCTCGATTTCGCTGTCGACGGCACTTGGGCTGATCTTGTCGTAAAAGTATGAAGGACAGCACGTGTCTGTCTCTATCCCACCCGCACTTCGTATCTGATCACCGCGATGATTTAGATGTTCGGATCCTTACTACTTTGATTAATGCTCAACTGACGAAGCTGTGATGTTCTCGTTGGTTCTTCCTCTTGCACCAAAGAATCTAGGGGATAGGATAATGGGTAGAAAATAGCCTTACTTACCATTGATGAGTAAGTTGCCTATTTCGTGATTCCAGCTCGGTACTTGCTTCGCTCTTTTGAAAGGTTGCTCACTGTTTCTGGAGCGATTGTTCCAAGTATTCCCATATGGTCTCAAATTTACTCCATTTCGATTATGATTCGATTTTCTCAATCATGTGTTGTGGCTCAAAATCAATCATGTAGGCCTTCGTTGTGAGAGCCATCCTACTTCTTGACAAGTGCTATGTTCCGCCAAGCTGGGTTTCTGTGCCACTACCCTGCATCATACAACTTCTCCTCCACTGATGCCTTGAGCACTTCATGCACTTTAGTACACTCGATTGTTGCGGTCACTATTTCCAAGTCCGGCGTGATAATGGCGTCCCCGCCGCCCCAATTACCATGAAAAGCCTTTGGAAGTCCATTGTTCGAGTAAGCCATGTTCCAATCATTCAAGCTGACTTGCGTCCAGACAACATCCGTCGAAAGTTCGTGCACGTTTGCCTTTTTTTCGTTCAGACGACACCGAGGCTCAGCAAAGCATTGCAGGTCACACAAGTTCCCATTCCTACTCATGGCACGATATACGCGCCCATTGTAACGGTGGCCAAGCCCATCCAACAAACATAGCTTTGCATTCGTGCAATTTACAGTTAACATTCGAGCCTTATAAAAATCAGGTGTATCAGTCAACTTCTCGTAACCCGCCCATGGCGTCTTTTTTTGGACACCATCCCATAGAGGTAGCCTCGTTCATGAGCTTGTAGATTCTCGACAAGAGGATTGGCCATTCCTTTGACCATCTATGCCAATATCTTTAGTGTTTCCAGTCCTGCATTTCTTACAGCGGATGCATACACTTCAATACTTTGATTTGCTTCACTTTCTGGTTGACAGTGAATCGATACTTTTCATCTTTCATCTTTTACCTCATTGTTCGATATCGCCGGTATATCCTTGAGGAAAACACACGAAAAACATCTTTGATGCGATCCAAGTGAGTCGTCGTGTTCTGTCTTCTCGTTGTTTTCTTTTTGTTTGTCGTCTTTCTTGCATCATCTGCAATATTCATGCGGTGGCGGTTGGTTGTTCGGTTTGTTGGCCGTTCTATTGCTACTACCTACATGAGGCGTTGTTCGTTGTTGTCCATTCCCGTAATTACACTACCGTCATGGGACAGTTTCTATTTTTAACTCTATCGGGATAAAATATAACAGCTGAATCCCCCGGCACTCCCTGGCTAGCGCAGATCATTTCTAACGCTACTACTACCTGTTCCTGTACCCACAACCACAGACGCGGTGTGGTGGCGGTGCCCTACCATTCCGATCAAACGAAAAGACCAACTCGTTTGTGCTACTCGTCTATCTCTGTTTATTAATTTTATCGACTCGAGATGCCAAGTACGAAAGATCTCTTTGGCGATGACTCGTCAGATGACGATGACGATAACGATAACCAGGTCGGAGAAGAGTTACCGAACACGGAAACGGGAGAAGCTAAGAATAAAACGAGCGGCGGCGGCGGCAACAATGATGACGAGGACGATAACAATGATGATGATGATGATGATGATGATGAAGGGGGTGATGCTGAATTTGACGGTACGGGTGACGTAGTCGGACTATCGTCAACAACTATTGCTGGTACGAAATTGAATGATGAAAAACGAAACGTCATGGATACGACGGAAGATGGCGATGAAGATCCGGCCACCGGAGAAGCAGCGGCAGCGCCGCCCAAAAAGGCGCCG
>Ga0051981_10001004_pt1 | contig 13884 bp, 4 predicted proteins | sample CryGey13umfilter_3_FD_59644 | JGI IMG/M metagenome (GOLD analysis project Ga0051981, IMG submission 59644) | Groundwater microbial communities from aquifer in Utah, USA - Crystal Geyser 4/10/14 3 um filter | ecosystem: Environmental > Aquatic > Deep subsurface > Groundwater | place: USA: Utah... | reverse complement strand
AACACAACAGGAATCATCGTCGTCATCAAAGAAGATCGGTCAAATGTGCACCAACTGGATTTGTCTTTTTCTAAATTATACACTGTTGAGTTGGAATTATCATCGCCATCATCTTCTTGTACTTGTGATATATCACCATGATCTCGATTATTATTATTCTTATTCTTATTCTTTTTTATTGTAACATTACCATCGTCATCTCGACGATCGACGGGCGAGGGTCGTAAATTGCGTTCTTGACGATGATGCGATCCGTACCGTACCGTGATTTTGCCCGTCCTCACGAACTTGTGGGTGCAACGATCATTCTCACAGTCCACGATACCGTCATCGTCTACCATTTCCTTTATTTTTCCTCGATCTTCAGAATCGCGAACATCATTTCTTCCATCCATCGTACCTGCACTCATGGCGATTGATGCGAATCGGCATCCTTTCGTTTCGCATCAGTTGTTGTTGTGGTCATCGACAACAAGGAAAAACACACGAGTGTATTTTTTGACCCTTGAGCGTTTTTTTTTTTTCTTCTTCTTCTTTTTTTTCCTTTTTTCGCTTCTTTTTTCTGGTTCGTTTTGTCGGTTTTCTTGTTCGTTCGCGGGCGAAATGATGTGAGCACGTTTCCGGCTCACCCATCGATTCTTTCCCCTTGTTCACACTCCGTCAGTTCGGCCCTCTATTATTATTATCCTTCGTTCGTACGCCTAGTAGAATGTATGCAAACGGACTGGAATCGAAGAAGAACACCATCTCTCTCTCTCCATGGTGTCGATTTGAAGATGCCAGTTTTGCTGAAACGCAAGGATGGGGGAGAGGCGACTGCATGGCATGCTGGTATCCAATTCATTGTACTCCCCCTTCTTGAGAGTTTGGCTGGCTACCAATCAGAAAAAGTGGTGAACCTTGTGGCCGATGCATAGCGTTTGTCTAAATTGCGGGACGGACACTTCTGGCAGAAAAATAGCACCTATTGGGAGATGGGACACAACGATGATGATGTCGTGCGTCGTTAGGACCCGATCTTGTCACCAGCCGTGGGGATGTAAGGACTGCTCCGTTGTTCGGGCACCAGAGCGAAGTTTGACGCGGAACAAACTAGTCGTATAATACGACGATATTTGTAGTACCTCCCTACCTCACAAGATCGGGATGCGCCATCTTCTACCATTGACCACAATGATTTTTTTCTTCCTAGTTTGATAAAATCTCAAAATAGTTTGCTGCTTCGTCCTTAGCTAGCATAGTTATGACCATGATTGCATTTTCGTAGAGTGACCAGTAGTAGTGTATAATAGAGACCTCACACGAATCTCGATGATTCGGCCATACGTGGCACCTTGATTCGTTTCAACAATTGCAATTGCAATTCGTACTTATCCGATATACTCAAATATTACGTTATAATAGTTGTGGATTCGCTTTGTGGGTCTTACACAACATGAAACTGAAATTGCATGAATTGTTTATATAATTTGCATATCATTGGTTGTTCCAAAGAATAGACTTTGTGCGGGCCCGACGTCAAAGAATCATAGGGGGAATTGTTTTGATTCGTTTTCATCCATTGTGCAATTTCATTTTTCGGAGTCGTTGACGTGACACAACGGCTTCAAATCAATATCTGCAAAAAGCCGTGTCAGACGTATGTATGACCGCCGAGGCCCGATAAACCCCCCACCAGTTTCATGTCAAACCGACAGATAGGCTCACAATTTTGCTCGACCGAGACATTCACACGCACGAACGAACATCACCTTGATCGCCATTAATAACAACACAAATCATGTTTGCCCGCACCATCTTGAAACCTGCCCTCCGCTCCCAAGCCATCAAGGGATTTGCCACCACCGCTCGTCCCGTGGTCCCGGCCGATTCGTTCCAACAGGGGATCCTTCACAAGTCCAAGTCGAAGCTTGCGTCCACCGCCCCCCAAGCCCACAAGGGTGTCGAACAGGCCTCCGTGGACAAGATCATGCACGTACTACTGAGGGGTGAACCCCCGGTTGCCACGGCCCCCACCACGGCCGCACCCGGATACGAAATCAACGAAAGCGCCACGCTCTTCGAGGTTGCCATCAAGGTCCCACACGACCTGGCCGCACAAAACCTGAAAGTCGAAGTCGAAGATGGCGCCAAGGCGTTGCGCGTCGTCGGGGATGCCCCCGACGCCAACGGAACACACTTCGTCAAGCGCTTCACGGCCGGGAGTGCCTTGGACGTGAACAAACTGCAGTCCAACTTTGTGGATGGTTACTTCGTCATCCAGGCCCCCAAGAGCCGTGCCCACCTCCGTGGTTAGAAAGAACCGCCCGCACTCCATACATTACAGAATTAGAATAGTATACACCATCTCTGCCACTAGAAGCAATAAGAAAGTCATGTAAAATCACTTAAAAACGATTAATACAGTCACTTAAAAATCAAAACAGAAGCCTGCTCGTGTATATGCATTCATTCTTTTCCCACGTTTAAAGAAAAAGTACGTGGGTGGCACGAATCGTGGAAAGGGGACGCATCGACGAAGCCGGTGAAAGTACATCCATCCCGTTGTAGTTATTTCTTTCGAGGGACCCTACCCATCCGGTTCCTTTCGTTTGGGGGGAAGCGATGACAGTTTAACTACTAGGTACATTATCGAATCATCGGCGTGTTGTGAGGTGACGACCATCGTTCGTCGCGTCATTCACACGGTCCACATGAACAACGCTAAGGGTATCATCATCTTCTTCATCTCATCCCATGGGAACATTTCCATGCACGCTCATCTCATGATGAAAAATCACGGAATACTCTCTCTCTCTCTCTCTTTACTGGTTTTGTGGGAGGATTCGGCGTGTTTGTCTTTTTTCGTTCTCTCGAAAAGAACATCGTTTCTCTCTTCTGCATCATTTTGTCTCGATGATTGTACCTACACGCTAGATTACTACGTTACCGTGATCTCCACGCACTCTGTTCCCTTATCATCGATATGAAAATTGGGGCAAATTGCGATTGTTGTACAAGAAAGAAGAGCATTAGTGTAATTGTTAAGACGATGGCTTTTTTACTGTTTTATCATGGGTAAAATAGCATGAGCGTATGACATGGTTGTGAGCATGGCCTGCCCACATCGCGTTTTGTTATTAGAGAGTGCGGGGAGAGGAGGAGTGGCGGCATCGTGAGCGAGGTTGCCGAGCATGTTCCAAGTGCGACCAATTCGACGTCCCAAACGGGTCTACCGACAATTCGGGAACCAAGTTCGGCAGCATCTCCGGGGGTTGATGTGGGAGCTCCGAGGGCGAAGCCAAAGAACGACAGGTATATCTCTGTTCAGCAACAACACCTGTGTGATTACTGTAGTATCATCATTACGAAGATCAATGGAACGAAACTAATTGCCTCTGTCTCTACGTCTCACGCAACACAAACGAATGAAAAAGAACAAATATCATATCCGTGCCGTACGTCACGAATTGGAAGATGATTATTTGTGTCATCGGCAGTGGAATAAATTCCGCATCCGTGTCGAACAACTTTCGGTGAATGATCTTGGCCTGTTGCGGGCTGTCGTATTACCCGGTACCGGTCACGGGGCGTCGAAATCATACAAAGGTGGTGGCGGTCGTGGTAGAGGTGGCGGCGATGCTACGCTCTTGCATACCGTGTTACAATTGTACAGTAGTAGATCTGCCAGTTCTTCCGTCGGCACCAGTACGAATAAAGAAGACAAGAAAGAAGACGCGGTATGTCACATCGTGCGGATCTTGGCCAATTCGGTACCTCAGGCATTGGTGACCGCGTCCAAGGATTACGGAGAATCTCCCTTGCATGTGGCCATCGATCGATCCTGTCCACCGTCGATGGTACAAATTTTGTGTGAGGCCATTCAACGCAATCCACGAACGAGTGCATCAGAGTCAGACAGTCGACACCACCCTCCCAATCCACTGATCATGAAAGATCGAAATGGACACACGCCTCTCCATTTGGCCGCTCAAAGGAACAAGGGGTACACCCAAATTTTGCTTTCCTTGATGCATTCCCCTCCCTCCCGTACCGATGGTATCGATGCCGTTCTCCCCGCGCTCGCGATGTGCCAACGGAAGGGGAAAATCCCATTGTGGTATGCCGCAGTACAGGAAACCCGCATGACGGTGAAGCGCGATGACTATACTTTATCGGATGAAGTACAAGCCTTGCTTTTGATTACGGCACGGCAGATCGTATCGACCCATGACAATGATCCACCACACGAGGATACGGATCATCGTCGGCGTCGGCAATACTTGCAATCGCGAACACCGTCGTCTGACGGGGCCATTTTCTCGGAAACTTCTCCCTTTGATGTTATGCGGGCGTTGGTGACTTGTGCACCCTGGCTGGACAAGTATGCGGTCAAATTAATGGACATATGCCTCGCCAATCGTCGTCACGTGTGTGCCGGTATGCTGATGGCACCAAAACACTCTCCTCCCTCATCCTCCTCTTCTGGTAAAGGTGACAGTTTATTGCACGTCCTCTGTCGACAACGAGAAATAAATATATCGAGTTCTTGCATTTATGACAACAACAACAAGAAGGAGGAAGCGGTCGCGAGAGCATCTACCTTTCGGACGACAAACGCGCTCTTGTTTGAACAAGTATGGAAATTCCATTTGCACGACAAGGAACATGACGGATCTTTACTGTCACAAATACTCCAAATGGAAGATCAACGCGGCAATTTACCGCTGCATTTAGCCGTGCAGAAAGATTATATGACCACCCTGTTACGAGCGTACCCTGCCGCCCTCCAGCACTTGAACGATCGAGGCGAATTACCACTCCACGTGGCACTGAAACAACGACAAAACGAAAGGTCTTTTAACAACAACGCAGCCTATATACAGGCACTTTGGCAGGCCGATCCGTCGACGCTTGCGATAACAGATGGTGTGACCGGACTTTATCCACATTTGTTGGCGGCGGTGTGTCACACTGAGGCTACTACTGAGAATGATGTCACCATATCGTACCAACTCCTCTCGGCGGCACCCGAGGTGTTGGGACGATTGAGATCATTGGACTGACCACCCCAAATATGTGTCTTCAAAGCAGTTTTGTATACAATTAAAATCTGAGCTAAAAATCTGTCTAGATCAACGTTTGAGTTTTATTTTTTACACCATTCGTCGCCCTTTCAACTCCTAGCAATTGGAGCACGGCCGACACCTACAAAGCGTTTTGGCCCATGACAAGTCGTAGCACGCGAACGTACGATGCTGATGAAAATTATATTACAAATTGCATACTACGACGCAGCCACAGTCTAATATTTAATGTAAGTGCTCACAAAATATTCTTCAAATCAGAGTAAAAGTGACGCACTTGTTCCCCGAGGCGTCTCATCGTTTCCGCGTGGGTATTCCGCTCGGCCATCAACCTTTCGATTGCTTCGGCGCGACGTAATTCTGACTTCTCCAACGCGGTCGCCAAAGCAACGATATGTGAGCGCAAACTATCCGGATCGTCTCCACCAACATCTTCTAATTGCGGGATACTGTGCTGCTGCTGATGGTGGTCTTCCATGTCGCGCATGCGAGTATTCATGGACGCTATCTCTTCGTCCTTTTGCGACAACAGATTATTAGTCGCCTGAAGAGAAGAAGTCAATGAGGCAATGTGGTCTCGCAGTGCGTCCATTTCCCCTGATTGTGCTGATTGATGAGATGTTGACGCTTTTTCCCGTTCCATGCATTCAACTCGTTTTTCCAAATCAGCAATTTGGTCGGATTTTCGAGTGACTTCTTCCTCCAATTTCTTCGCATGTTGCTGCCAAAAGGCAGCATCCGAAGACGCTAGGCGACGGGAAGATTCCTGTGCAACTTGCATTTCTCGCAGATTTTCTTCATGAGCAGACAACTCAGCCTCTAGCTCTTTTACCTGAACCTTGGTTTGACTCAATTCGGCCTGAGAATGCTGCAATGATTTCTCTGCACGTTCTGCGCGAGAAGTTGCTATGCGCAGCTCATTCGCAGCGGCGTCTTTATCGTTCGATGAGCTTTGTGCAAGATGGAGCTCTTGTTCTAGAGACCTCAGACGAGACCTGGCTTCAGTCAACTCAAACATTTTTGCCTGGACGACATGATCTTTCTCTCTGCAAGCGTGTTCCAAAGATTCGATCTTCCGTTCCAGATCTGCTAGTTTGCCATTGTTAGAAGACGCAGCAGTTGACACTTGTTGGCGTAGCTTTCTGATCTCTGCGTCCTTCGTTTGATGATCACTTTCAAGGGCATGGATTCGATGCTCTAGTCCCCTTTCTCTGTCAGATGCATAGCTAGTCATTTCCATCTCAAGGTCGGTGTACCTCGTTTGGAGGCCAAAAAGAGTGTCTACAACTGATCTCGTAGCCTCGCTCATTTCAGAGGCGTCAGCATCATAGTTCACGCCATTGTTGATGGCGTCGACTGCCAACAGAATAGCGTCCATCTCCTGGTGAAGATGTTCGATAGTTACCGTCTTTTCATCCATCTGGCCCTTGCTTAGTCCGAGCTGCACTAGTAATTCCTCATTCTCTTCAACGAGTGTCTCCTTCTCTTTCTGAAGAAGACCGATCCACTCGCGTGCATCTTTCAATTCCAACTCGATCCCCTTATGCCCATTGTTCTGCTCAGACAATGCATTGAGTCTTTGGTGCAAACGGTCTATTTCAGTCTCTCGTTCTCGAATTGCTTGATCCGCCACTCTTTGCTCTTGTTGAAGTTGCGTTGATAGTTGAGATTGCATACTCTGAAAACTTTCGTTCAATGCTTTCATCTGAGAAGAAATAGCCTCTTTTTCTTTGACAGCCCGCTGCAACTCTTCCTTGGCGCTCGAAATTTCGTTTTCTAAGTCGAAAGCCCTTGTTGCTTCCCTATTAGCGTCTGAAGTGACCAGTTCAAGCTTATTTTCCATTGCAATCAAACGTGATTCAATGTGTTTCTTTTCAATGTCGGCTGCCTCGAACAACCGATGAGCCTGCTGCTCTCGCGCCTCAGCATCGCGAAACTTGCCTTCCAGCAAATCTGCCTTTGCTTCAACGTCTGCGAGGAGAGCATTTGCAGTGTCTAGTTGCTCTTGCATATCCCACACTGAAGATTGCGCTGTTTCTGCGTCAGCAAGGGCGGCATCTTTCTCGTTTTCAGCGTCTTGCAACTGTGTTCTGACATCTTCAATTAGCGTTTCTTTCGAGCGTACTTTTTCTTGTAGTACCTTAAAATCGGTGAGAAGTTTAGTAAGCTCGGCATCCCGGCTAGAGTCTGATTCTTTCTTCATCCCTTGCTCTTTCACTAGATTTTGAAGAGAGTGGGCAGTATCTCTGCTTTCCGCCAGGGACCGCTGTAAGGAGTCGCGCTCTTTGGTCATAGCTGCGAGTTTACCAGCAAGGATTGCAGACGCAGCGTTCGACGTTTTCTGCTTTTTAAGTTCATTTGATAACTCGTTCCTTACATGTTCAGATTCTTTTAACTTGACTTCAATGGCTTCCAGATCTTTTGTTCGGGCATCCAACAGCTCGTACTGACGTTGCAGTTCCGACTGGTTTTGGAACTGAAGATCAGCTATCTTTCTGTCAGCAGTCAGCTTGGATGCATTCAAACTGTCAATTTCATTCTGTAAAGCATTTGCGCGGGTTTCAGCATCTGTTCTTGTTTGTTCCAGGATGCGATTTTTCTCTAGCAGATTGTTTTGCACTTTCGTCAATTCATCCTCGACAGAAGACAGCTTTCTTTTATACGAAGATAATTGAGCGCTCATTTCGTTCGCCTCTCTTTCTGCGCTATCAGTTGCATTCTCAAGGCTGGTCTGGAGACTAGAGACCTTAGCTTGAAGTTTCTGGTGTTCAGAATCCTTTTCCAAAAGTTTATGCTCCGCGCTCATGAGTTCTGCTACCAAATCTTGCTCTGCGCAGAGCTTGTTGCTCTTTTCCGTAAGAAGTTTCTTGAGACCATCAATCTCAGCCAAATGAGCATTTTCACGTTGAGCCATTTCAACCTTCGCCTTCTGCAACTCGTCAACTAACGTCTGCGATTGTTTCAAATCACAGGAAAGACTCCGACTATTCTCTCTAAGAAGCGATCCCTCACTTTTTAGTTCTTCGATATTTACCAAGAGCGTCTTATTTTCTTCTCGAAGTTTTGTTAGGTCTGACTGCAACATTGTTTCGTTTGCAGCCAGAGTTTCCGAAGCGTATTGCTGAGTAGCCGAAAATCTGCGGAGAGCTTCGGTTTCTTTTTCCAGAAGGCGTCGTTTGGCAATTTCTTCTCTTAGCATTTCCCCAAAATCAACTTCAAGTGAATCGCCCTCTGCCGTCAAAAGAGTACCTGTCAGCGACCCAGCATCTCTTGTTACCCGGAGAAGTTTCTGTACGCAGGGACATTCCATTGATTTCGAGTCGGCACACCTCGGGCATTCTTTCAGTGATGGCTGAAGCAAAGAAAAGTCAGAGATGTTTCCTCCCACAATTGGTCGATTGTACGGGGTCGATGGAGGCGTTTCGGCATTTGCGATTGAGTGTTCGAAGAGTCTGCTTGCTTCGCCTGTTGCGAACGAGGAAGCATCCGCAGCATCTGTCGCGATGTCGTCATCTTCGTCCCATCCATCTGTCATGCTGGAGTTTTGCGATGTTGCGAGCAGAGCTTTCGAAGAGTACACAGGAGGAGGCTTCAGTGAAGCTGAACGGACGGACGTATCAAAGCGGACAGAAACGCTTCGATCGTGATCACTTGTTGTTGACTGAGCCCTGCGTACGGAACCCAATGTCGAGATTCGATCAGTTCTATCAGACTCAGCTGACGCGTCTTCCAGATCCAAGTCATCTTCCCAGCCATTTCCGTCGTCGCCTACGCTTTCAGCTTCGGAAACTGTAGCAAGTGCGTCCACGGTCGAACCACCGCGAGACGGAGCTAGGGACGTTCGAGGAGTTGGCAGATGGTCTACCACCGGCCCAAACTTACTCGCAGTCTCCTCTTCCTCTTCTTCCCCTTCTGTTAATTGTGACCGGCCAACCGTTGCCAAGGAATCCATGGTGTGTTTCTCGCGAATATGTGGAATGTAGTCAACCAAAACTTCTTTCGATTTTCCATCTTCTAAATCAAAATCGACTGAACGTGATCCAATATCGTCTTGCTTCTCCAGCGATCTCATCTCAGACGCCGTTACATGAGAAGCTGACGAAGTCGCGGATGCTGCCAGCGGTGTGGGTGTTTGGTCAACGACCGGTCCAAAGTCGTCTTCCTTAGGATCTTCCGGTTGGAGCAAGGATTGTGCGCCACCAATGGCGATCGAAGATGATGCGGTTCGTTCCATTACAGAGATATCTTCGGGAGCATGCGAAGACGCATCCTCCTCGGGTAAAAAGTCAACCAACTGTTCTTGTTGCTGCACGGGTTCATCGTTTCCAGATTGAGGATTGGGTGCCTCCTCCACAATTGTTTCGTTCCAAGCGTCGTTTGTTTCAGTCTCATCACCGTCGTCTTCTTCCAAATCGTCTGTGGCAACAGAATTCGGGGCAAAGGCGACAGTGGACCCGGTAGCCGAAGGCCGGCCAACAATGGCTTGACTCGGCGGTGTCGCATCAACGATCGGCCCAAAATTCTGCTCTTCTTCTTGTGCCATCATATCATCGACCTCCGACAAGACCTCAGACGGATCAGCTGCAACCATTGTGGACGCATCGCCAAATCTAGACTCGGGGCGGGGAGGCACCCGATCCACCAGAATGTCCTCGGCTGAACGTATATGACCAATCGCCAACGGTGGTTCATCGGTAAAAGTATCTCCATCATCGTCGTCATCATCATCATTCAGCGATTCATTCTCAACGGTATCCATGTCAGCAGCTTGTACGATGATAGAATCTGATCGACTTGCCGCGGGCAACGCTGGAGTATGAGGCGTTTGGTCCACCACAAGACCGTATTCTGAAACTTCCTCACCGACACTCTCATCGATCGAGGCCAATACAGCGACTGATGGATCGGTATTTTTGGGGGGTGGTGATTCCCATTGTGAAGGAGTTTGATCTACCAAATGTGGATTAAATACGGCCGATACTTTCACATCTTCATCTTCCCACCCGTCAGGAACCTCATCATCCGTGTTGTTTGGGTCGATCGTGGAATCCCCAAAACAGGTATCGTCCATAGCATCATCTTGCTGAAAGTCTTCCTCCAAGGCAGGCGCTTCTACATGCAATGATACAACCGAGGTTCGTTTAGAATTGTTCGACACGCTTGGTGTATGATCAACGACAGGAGCAAAATCTAGTTCGTTCTCCTCTCCAAAGACCTCGTCGTCGGTCGGTTCTCCTGTGTCTCGTGTGAGATCTTCATCGGCCGCCAACACCGCGAGGGATGGATCGGTCGTACCAGGGGCGCCGCTGTCTTCGTAGGGAGTGTAGTCAACCATATTTTCCCGCTGCCGCGGTTGATCTGCACCGCTGGTACTGTCCTGCAGTACACTACTGATCTTGGTAGTATCCGCGGATTCATCGGCTGCTCCATCCAGTGCATCGTTCGATGATCGTTCGGAGTCGTTGTCGACATCACCATCATGATCGATATCAACGTCGTCGTCCGCCCATGCATTAACTGTATTTTCATCAATCGTACTGGCATCCCCCTTGGCAAAAACCGTTTCATCCATGGCGTCGTCTGTCTTGAATTCCTGTGATAAGTCATCATCAGCCACCACGGGGAAAACCGAACCTGATTTGGGTGCCTCATGGGTGGCATTTTCAGGGATCTGATCGACGACGGGACCATATCCCTCGGGCGATTCCTCGTCTTCTTCATTGATGATGGTCGACTCACCCGCCAAGGACAAAATCGCATCCACCGATTCGCCGTGACTTTTGCGGCTATGGACCACTGACGGTGTTTGGTCTACCACCGCCGAACGTTCATCCTTAAACGAAACACTGGTGGTACCGTTTTGGACCTGTTCACCGTCCTCCCCCTGATCCACGATAACTGTTTCATCCAGGGCATCATCTTCGTCATCCTCGTCCTGATTGATTTGAACCGCCAAGGAATCTGTGCGCACCATAGGCACCGGTTTCCGTAGCTTTGGTACTTGATCTACCACCGGACCAAAGGCCTCTTCGTTCTCATCTTGAAAGATATCTTCGTCGTCGCTCTTATTGTTATTCACGGGTCCACTATCCCGCGTGCCGTCCTCGGTAGCCCATTGCGTAACGATCGAAGTGGCCGCCGATCGCGCCGATCGATGACGATGATTGGTGGTGTGATGCGTTCCGGACGATGCTTCTGGCGCCACCACCGATGGTGTAACATCCACCACAGGTGGTTGTGGTTGTTGTTGCTGTTGTTGCGATTGACCTTCTCCTCCCACGGCCTGCATCTCGCGCTGGATTTCTAGTATGGCCTGCTGTTCCTGCGCGGCATCCTCGTTCAAGTCGCCGCCGCCCGCATCGCTCCCCGACATGTACCCGGCCTCTTGCTGATAAATATCTTCCAGGGCGTGATCCAATGCCGCCTCGGCTTGATGAATCGATTCCCGCATGGTAATAAAATCGCCACCGCCGTGGTCGTCATCATCGTCATCTTCAATTTCGTTGTCGTCATCGTCAACAACTGTCGTATCTAATACTAATAAATTGTCATCTTCTTCCCAGGCATTGTGACTTTCATCTGCTACCGGCGCGACGGCATGATGATTCAAGATGTCATTTTCATCGTTGGTAGCAACAGGCGGTGAGGGATCGTGTTCTGGCATGTTGGTATCTTGATCGTCCTCGAATAATACTTCATCTTCCTGCCACCCATCATCGTCGTCGTCATGCTGATATTGTTCATCTTCCATGTAATCATCGCCATCATCGTCTGGATGTGTAACTTGTTCCAGAAATCGAGTCAAACGTCCGACAAACATTCTCCGCACCCCACCACCACCGCCGCCACTGTCTGCACTGTTGTTGCTATTGCCGTCGTGTTGTAATTTTACCGCGGCATTGTCATTGTGATCACTGTACTCTTCTACTTCTACATCGTCAACATCATCATCATCATGATTTGTTTCACTATCTTCTATCAGATCATCGTCTTCGTCCCATCCATCTTGAGCTGGTTCCGTGGCGGATGCCAGAGGAGCCCCAATCAAATTAGACCACATGACTTTTTGAGATCCTCCTCTTATTAGAGATTGTCAAAGTTATTGACAGTAATAATCAATGTCCCTTGAAAAAATTCAACGCAACTCAAGGAACGAAAAGATATCTTTCGCGTGCGACGAAGTTGTGGATGGTAGTAGAGTTGATGATTATAATATATAATACAAAATAAAGAGAGGATAAGGAAACGGCTTCGTATCCATCACACCCAACAACGACAAGGACAAGGGTTGTCGGTGAAGGATTCCCACCACCGTGTACACGGCCGGCCGGTCTTCTTCGTTTGGGGGTCGCAACGGCTTTTATTTTTGTTTGGTCTGTCGTGCTCGCGCGAAAAAACCTGGAGGTGGTGGTTATTGGCGGTCACTTGCTGTCAAAACAAAAAAGCGCGCGCGCGTCACGTCAGTCCAAACTCGTGACGTATAATTTGTGATTCGATAGAAACAAGTATTCAGTCCCGTTAGATATGTACGGCAAATCCACCGCCGACCTCGTCAAGGTAGAAAGAGAGAGGTGTCAAAACAGGAAACGACATCAACGACGACGACCATCCAAAAAATAACAATAATAAAAAATCGGATCCTTCCTTTTGCGTCGAGTTGCGTAATGCACCACGAAATAATAGGTATTAATATTCATTGGCTGGTTCGATTTTGGGAGTGTCACTTTCATCGAGTACTACCTAGTCACGTATTGCACCACTGCACCACTGCACCACTGCATTTCTTGTTGCTCGTTCCACATCGTACGGCAAAACAGTAGTCCCACCACCCAATCAACAACAACAACAACAACAACAACAACAACAAAAAGGATCATGCCGATTAAATTACCTTCCAATCTACCCGCCTACAAGGTCTTGACGCGCGAAGGCGTCATGGTCATGGACGAACAATTGGCCGCACGACAAGACATCCGACCGTTGAAGATCGGTCTCTTGAATCTCATGCCGAAGAAGATCCAGACGGAGAATCAGTTCGCGCGGTTGATCGGGGCGACGCCACTGCAGATCGATTTCCATTTGATCCGCATGTCGGAACACCACTCGAAGAATACCGCCGCCGAGCACATGCAGGAATTTTATCGCCCCTTCCGCGACGTGAAAGCGGAAAAATTCGACGGCCTGATCATCACGGGGGCGCCCGTCGAACACCTGCCATTCGAACAGGTCACGTACTGGGATGAATTGAAACAGGTCATGGATTGGACGCAGACCAACGTGCACATGACATTTGGTGTTTGTTGGGGTGGGATGGCCATGATCAATTACTTTCACGGTGTGCGCAAACATCTGTTACCACTCAAGGCATTCGGGTGTTTCCCCCATCACAACCTGGCCCCGTCGAGTCCGTTCCTGCGCGGTTTCTCGGACGATTGCGTCATCCCCGTTAGCCGGTGGACGGAGATGCGCCAAGATGAAATCGATGCGGCCGATGGATTGCGCACCTTGCTGGGCTCCGAAGAAACCGGACCGTGCCTGGTGGAAGACGAGAAGCACCGGGCGTTGTATATATTCAATCATTTCGAGTACGATAGTGGAACGCTCAAGGAAGAATACGACCGTGATGTGGCCGCCGGAACCGCTATTAACGTCCCCATCAATTATTACCCCAATGACGATCCATCGCAACCACCCCAGAATCAATGGCGGAGTCATGGACACCTGTTGTACGGTGTAAGTTGTACCATCTCGTCCCAGCGCACAGCACAGGAAGGCTTGGTCCGGCTTTGTCATGTTCTCACCGCTTTGTTTTTTTTTT
>Ga0051981_10000999_pt1 | contig 13931 bp, 4 predicted proteins | sample CryGey13umfilter_3_FD_59644 | JGI IMG/M metagenome (GOLD analysis project Ga0051981, IMG submission 59644) | Groundwater microbial communities from aquifer in Utah, USA - Crystal Geyser 4/10/14 3 um filter | ecosystem: Environmental > Aquatic > Deep subsurface > Groundwater | place: USA: Utah... | reverse complement strand
TTTTGGCACTCATATAAACGAAAGTCTTTAGTCACATTCGGGTAGTGTATCGCAACAGGTGCAGACAATATTGCAGTCCACGGTAAGAACAGTCAAGTCACCATTTCCGGACCCACGTTCAAAGCAAAGATCTTGTGGGATCGTACCCGTGAAGCGATTCCCTTGAACTTTGATTTGTTCTGTTCAAAAAGAGCAAAATTTGTTAGCCCAACGCTCACAAGAGAAATATAGACACAAAAGAAAACGTACCGATACCACTCAATTCCAAAAATATCTCCGCCGGGAGACGGCCGGAAAAATCATTATAGGACAGGTTGATATCTTCCAGATTCGTGAATCTACGCCATTTATCAGCTTCCATCGTTCCGAAAAAGTTCGCGTTCTGAATTGCCACTTCCTTCAAGGCCGTACAATCAAATAATTCTTCAGGAAGCATTCCTCCCATTTCCGTGTCTCCGAGTCGCAGTCGTTCCAACTGCACAGCTTGACCGATTACAGTTGGAATCGTCCCGGTAATGTTTTGGTTTTCATTCGCGAGGAGCTGCTTGATCGAACCGAGGGCAAATATTCCTGTCGGAATTTCACCGGTCAAGGCGTTTTCACTCAACGCCAGAGTCTCTGTTTGAGATATTTTCATGTTAGAATAAATATATACGATAGAGGAAATGGTTCGTGAGTCTTAACTTACCAATTCTCGTCAAATTACCGAGAGTGGCAGGAATTGGACCTTTCAAGTTGTTCTCGTCGAGTCGGAGAGTAACCAGCCCAGGTAGACTTCCAAGCGAAGAGGGGATTTCTCCGGTCAAGTCGTTATCAGCCAGATCTATCACTTCGAGCATGGGGTTTGCTTCCCCGAATGTTACTGGAATTCTTCCTGTCAGACGGTTATGGTCCAATCGAATATCTTTGATAATTGGCCACTCCGAGAAAATGTTTTCGATAGGTCCCTCCAGTTGCATGTCTCGGGCGAGGAAAACCTCCATGTCTGTAAGCAGTCTAATTTCGGCAGGAATAGTGCCCTTTAGCATTGTCCGTTTCTTGAACCCCACAGTCACGTCAGCTGGAAAGAAAGTGAGTTCACGTGAGTCTCGGCAATTGTTCTTACGTTTACATGGCTATTTCTTGATACATACCGTCAGTGACGAAATCAATTGTCTGCACATTCCCATTTCCGTTGCAGTAAACTCTATACCAATCGCAAACGTTGGAGTTGGATAGCCAGCCAAGTTCCAATGCACCTTTATCAGAAAAGCACATGTGCATGAGCAACGTTTTTACCCTTGCACAAGAAATGAGAACAATCGGAACTTACCAGCGCAACCTGGGTCAGTCTGGCCACAGGACTCCCAGCCTGGACCGTTGAGCGCGAAATAGAAAACAGCAAGCGCGTATCGTTCAACAAATTGCCTGCTTCGACAGTCGTCAAGACCAACGAGTACATCTTCGTCCGACATCCAAACTGCTGCTTTAAATTGGGGCGACGACCTATTAGTAACGACATCTCCTGAAACTTCGCGAAGACATTCAGTCAGCTTGGTCAAGGCAACAGTTGTTGGGGCCAAAGTAGGAGACTGAGTTGGTGGGATAGTGGGTGATTGCGTTGGCGCGAATTCCACCGTGTCACCACCGCCTGCGAGGCTTACGGCTATCACAACAGCCACAACAACAAGAAGAAGAAGACAGCCGCAACCGCCAAAGAGGAGTTTTCTCTGTCTTTTTCGTTCAAGTTCTTCTTCTTCTTCTTCTGACATGATCACGTCTACTCCAGTAGGTGCGATGACGGTTTCGGCAACAAATGCCTCGATACCTCCGTTTGGCGCCATAGGCGGATCAGAACTGCTGCCTTGGTACAAGGGCATCTCTACTTCAAATGGGGCGATAGGGGCAACTCGAGAAACTGGAGCTTCATCGGCTAAATTATGGACCGCTGGGTAGGCATCTCCATAAGGTTGTTGAAAGCTGTCTGAAATACGGGGATCCCGAGATTTGGCGGCGAGTTCGTCTTCTAGCTCTCGCATGGAAGCCACAGCAGCAGGCTGAACGCCAGGGCGGGCTGAAGCCATGGCGGCGGCTGTGTTTCCTTGTGAAGAAGATATTCTAGCTTTGAGAGCAAGGCCGTCTTGGACCTGTTCAATCTGATTTACAGATATTGTCTCGCAATCATCTCCTGGGCCAAGTGCCCTCTGTTTCGCCAGCATATCTTCCTCCAGCTGTTCCAAAGAGTCGCCTGCCCCGCTCGTTCCTCGACTGTATTCTACCGGAACAGATAGGCCTCCTGCTGTATAGTTTTTCCTCATGATATCGTGTTCAATCTGACTGAGACCATCATGTGCCGGTCCTTGGGTGATAATCGGCATTGCGGATTGTGTCTTGGCAGCAACAGCATCTTCAAGTTGCCGAAGCCTCGAATCAGCCGAAGACTTAATACCAAGTTGCGCGTCACTACCAAACCTGCTCTGGTTTTTCGCGAGGATATCTTGCTCCATTTGATCGAGTCCACAGGCTGTGGGACCAGATGGATAGTTGGGCGGCGGTTTAAGTTGGGCATTCGCTCGAACACCTTGTTCCGTATGCGAAAGTATGGCCCCCATATCGGAGTTTCGAGACTCCCTCTGTCCAGATTTGGCCATGATGTCTTGCTCCAGCTGACTAAGGCTTCCACCCGGAGCGGCACCAGGTTGAACCACACGCGCTTGATTTTTTGAGATCATGTCTTGTTCCATTTGACTCAACGAAGAATTCGGAATAGCAACCCCGGTACTGACCGCGTTCTGGGTCTTGGATCGCACCTGCCGTTCAAGCTCAGTCAAGCCGCTTGCTTCTGCAACAACCCCTGGCGCTGTTGGGCGGGACATTCTTGCGTGGGATTTGGCCCAAGCGTCTTGTTCTAATTGGGTGAGTCCAGCCGCGGGGCTGGAGCCGGGTTTATCGTTTTCATCACGGGAAAAATCTCCATTCGCTTGTGTCTTCGCAAGAATCTCTTGATCCATCTGGGAGAGTCCTGACGATGCACTCAGAACCGTCTGTGCTCCAGGTTGACTTGCCCTACCATCGCTAATAGCGGCCTGAGTCTTTGCCACTACGTCACGTTCCATTTGCGATAATGCTACTGCTGCGCCTCCACTGGGCGCAGCGCCTGGACGGCTAGCTTGACCAGCTCGTCCGAAGTCTGCTGCTTGTGTTTTAGCCACGATGTCCTGTTCCATTTGAGACAATCCGGCTGTGGCAGTCGTAGCTACAGCCCCTGGTCGGCTGGGCCTTCCTCCATCGGAAGATTGTGTTTTGGCTATAACATCCCCTTCCATCTGTGCCAGTCCACTAGAAACACCGGAGCTGGTAGCTACGGCACCAGGACGATTTGCACGACCTTCTTCTACGTGAGTTTTGGCTACAACATCGCGTTCCATTTGAGATAGTCCTGCCAAGCTATTCGAACAGTCTACTACACCAGGTTGGGTAGCTCTGCCTCCAGCTCTGGCTTGGGATTTTGCCACCACTTCTAGTTCCATTTGAGATAATCCGACTGCAGCACTTGAGCTCGCTACTGTACCAGATTGGTTGGTATATCGTTCACTGGCGGCCTGAGTCTTGGCCACGACATCACGTTCCATCTGCGAGAGACCCGCTGCACCACCCGCACTCGAAACAGCTCCAGGCCGAGTAGCCCGTCCTCCACTACCTACAGTCTGAGTTTTCGCCACAACGTCTCGTTCCATCTGTGAAAGACCTGTCGATACACTTGACGCTGAGTGACCACCAGATTGGGTAACACGCTCCGCATCAGCTCGATTTTTTGCGACAACATCTCGTTCAATCTGCGAGAGCGCAGCAGAGGAACTCGAAAATGACTGAGCTCCAGGCTGAATGGTACGTCCACCGCTGGCAGCCTGGGTTTTGGCTACCACATCCCTCTCCATCTGTGATAGCCCTGCCGAGGCACTCTGGATCGACTGAGCTCCAGGTTGATCAGCACGTCTTCCACCAGCAGCTTGCGTTTTAGCTACAATATCGCGTTCCATTTGAGAAAGACAAGCAGTGGCATCATCACTAGAAATTGAACCTGGGCGATTGGTCCGCTCGCCACTAAAAGCCTGCGTCTTTGCAACTACGTCTCTCTCCATCTGGGAGAGACCCACCGAAACACTCGGGACGGATTGAGCTCCTGGCTGGCTAGCACGCCCGCTTGAGGCAGCTTGGGTTTTGGCAACCACGTCGCGCTCCATCTGCGAAAGTCCAGCGCCAGCCCCTCCAGTGAACACTGCGCCCGGTCGCGAGGCTCTGATGCCGCCACCAGCAGCCTGCGTCTTGGCAACAACATCGTGTTCCATTTGAGACAACCCCGTCGTGGGAGCACCGCTTGAAATCGCACCAGGGTGTGCAGCACCGCCGCCAGCGGCGGCCTGTGTCTTGGCGACAATGTCCTGTTCCATTTGAGAAAGCTGCACGGCAGCACTGTTTGGACTGGCTACAGCTTGTGCACCGGGTCGAGTGGCCCGTCCTCCACCGCCAACTGCTTGGCTCTTGGACACAACGTCACGTTCCATTTGCAGGAGGCCCGCCGAAACAGATTGGGCGCCAGGCTGACTGGCCCGACTGCCACCCGCTGCTTGTGTCTTGGCGACGACATCGCGCTCCATCCGGTTCAATTCTTCCGCAGCACCAGAACTGGGCATGGCACCTGGGCGAGTGGCCCTTCCACCACCAGCTGCCTGGGACTTGGCCACTACATCCCGTTCCATCTGTGAGAGTCCAGTCGCAGGACTGGGAGCTTCACCACTACTTGAGACGGATACGGCACCAGGACGAGCAGCTCTTGGAGTTCCGCCAGCTTGTGTTTTGGCCACCACATCTTGTTCCATCTGTGACAAACTCGTCGAAGTTTCACCACACGGTGGTGTCGGACGGGCACGTGCCTTAGCCTGGGCATCTTGTTCGGCTCGGGTTAAGCCACTGGGTACAGGGGCACCCGAAGGCCGGGCGCGATTCTTGGCCAAGACGTCTTGTTCCATTTGACTCAAATTGGAAGTGACAGGGGCCGGCGTGTTGGCGGCCGTCTTTGCTCGCACCTCTTGTTCCATTCGACCAAGCCCACCCGCCGAAGCTCCGACCGAGACGACGCCGGGCTGATTCGACCGCGCCTCCGCCGCCGCTTGTTGCTTGGCTTGAATGTCACGTTCGCGTTGCGACAGGGCTTGGCTTGCCCCCGAACCCACCGAAACCGCTCCAGGACGCGTGGTCTGGACTGGAGCTCGTGCTTGTGTCTTGGCCATGACTTCCTGTTCCAATGTATTAAGGGACGCGTTGGCCCCAGGAGGAGGAGGAGGAGGAGGAGGAGGAGGAGCTACGGAAGAAGACGGTGGACCTCGAGCGGCTTGTTTGGCCTGAATATCTCGTTCCATTTGTGACAGAGAAGAAGACGGGGGTGGTCCACCGGCACTTCCAGCACCGGTCGATTTCATAGCATCGTGTTCCAACGACTGTAAACTATTCGACGCCGGAACAGCCATGGCACCGGGTCGGGCGCTGATATTCGCAGAAGAACGGGCGTTTGATTTGCTACGAACATCTTGTTCCAATTGATTCAAACCAGCTGCAGGAGGCCCCCCACTACTAGTAAAAGCTGGTACAGATTGTACCCCAGGCCTCGAAGCACGTCGACCTTCGGCAGCCTGTGTCTTGGCGACGATGTCTTCTTCCAGCCGAGAGAGCTGGGCGGAACCCGACGGAGTCGTTTCCTTGGATCCTTCTTCCGAAGAAGCGGGAGGATCCTTCTGCTTGCCCTTCTTGTCCTTTTGATCCTTGTCATCCATGGTGTAGTTACTGTGGAATGCTGTTCAAGGGGATTCTTGAGAGTTTGTTTCGAAGGAGAGGAAAAACGGTTGTTGTCTTTATGGATAGGCTTTCGAAGGCCTTGTTGGTCGAACAATTTTCGACGAGTGCCAAAAAGAATGGTCTTGTTGTCGGCGGGTCAGGTATCAAGTCGTCCCCTTGCAGCAAGAATATCGACATCATGGAATCTACGAGAGGACAATAAATAAGGGGGCCCCCCAAAAGAGGTCATCGCGGTCTTTTCATGAGGGATAAAAAATCCTTCAATTTCCTATCGACTATAACAGCTTGTGTAAAAAGGGACTCATGACTCGACACGGTACCAATAATTATTATTTTACCGACGAAAAACCAATACATATGATAATGGATTGTCCTACCTACCTAGTATCGGGATCCTAGCAGTCAAGTAAAATGAGGCGCGATCAAAAACCAACCGGTGCGGTCTGGATCGAAAGTAATTATGTACCAGTAGGTGTGTACTCCACTCCGTAACAAGTAGACCGATCGTGGGCAACCTGCAATGCACTGGAGCTTTCTTTGGCTTGAACCCTATCATGCATGTTCATGATGTTCATGATGTTCATGACATGAAGTCTTCTACGATTTTTGTACACATACTTCGCGCAAAGAGTAAGGCTGACGATGGTGAGTCAAACTTAGGATTAATTGTTTGTAACAGTAAAATCAGTCTTACTAAGGCTTATTCCGCCGCAATATGCCCATGATGTAAAAAAATATGAAAATGATTCAAGCGTCGAAACTAATACATGGACTACGGAGTACAAATTTTCTCTGTATTCGTCTGAGCTTGAACACAGGATAAACATTTGCGCAGACTTTAAAAACTAGGTGGAAGAAGTCCTTGGCTTTATTATTGGTGTTCGGAATGGGTAGCGAAAATGCCGAGACCCAACAAAAATACGGTAGTACCGAGAAGCACTGCAGGCGCGCAACGGAAGTCGTAATATCAGCATTGATTCGATTTGAGAGCACGCCGGCCCGTCACATTGCACCACGGTCCCAAGGGCAAAACGACGTCGATCACGAAAAACGAGCCACACATGCAACACACACGAGACGGAGTGATCGGCAAAACGAAACAGAGGGAGGAGATAGAGAGAGAGAGAGGTCCAACGCAACACACTTGGCGAGGCAAAATACGTTCTTCTCCTCTTTTGATTAAGTGTTAGGATCCTCGCAGCGCAAGAACCGCCTGAACGACTGAACCGAAGTACCTTGAATCTTGATTCATTTCGTAGTAGGTAAAAAACAACTCGCTGGGAACGCGGAAAGAAGGAAGGACGAAGCACTGCCTGAAAGTGTTACAGCATTTGTGAGAATTGCGTTTACCTCGTAAAACACAACAATACACCAATATGAAGAAAGGTTTGGCGTCATCAACAACACATGGAAATCATGTCTGGGTTCGTCAGGACTTGGTCGAAGCCATTCTAGAGAATAATGGGAAAATGCCGGCGCAGTGGAAACCACGAAAACGCCATCGTGGGGACGACTCTTGGGGATGGTGTCGAGCTGTGGTCAATCATCAAGAAACAACAACCTCCAACGGAAATTCTACCAAAGACTCAATGTCCTCGCCTTTTGGGGGCGTAGCGTTGCGATCCATATCGTCGCCAAACATCAGGTCTCCGAATTGGAAGGGTTCACCGATTAAAGAGGGGAAGACAGCAACGGCAACGTTAACGATTGTGGATGAAGAACTTAGCCCTCATCTTCTAAACGAAGTTGTACGATTAACGTATAAAACATCAGACGATACGCTCGTCTGTGCCGCCAATGCGTGGTGGTCAACAGGAGACGAACCGCCCGTGGATTTGACCGCTCTGGAACAACTTCACGAACCTGCCGTTGTCTTTTGCCTCCAAAGACGGTATGAAGACGATCAGATCTATACCTACACAGGGAAGGTACTTCTCGCTCTTAATCCTTTTCGGGTGTTGGATAATGTGTACGGCCCCGATGTCATGGAACGGTACTGGAGTAACGATTACACCGAAAGACCCCCGCCTCATATTTACGCTACTGCAGAAGACGCTTATCGCTCCATGATAAGGGACCGAAAGCCACAGAACCAGTCCATTCTTGTATCAGGAGAATCAGGTGCGGGAAAAACTGTTACGACAAAAATTATAATGCGCTATCTGGCAACTCTTTCGCAACGATCGAATCGATCATCGCAAGTTTCGATCGAGGCGCAGGTTTTGCAGTCCAATCCCATTCTGGAATCATTCGGTAACGCGCGAACCGTTCGAAACGATAATTCTTCAAGATTTGGTAAATTCATTGAGATTCGATTTGATACAAGTGGGTCCTTGGTCTCGGCTTCTGTCGAAACCTATTTGCTGGAAAAAGTACGTCTCATTTCACAGGCTCCTGGAGAACGAAACTATCACATTTTCTACGAGATATTAGCCGCGCTTCCTGAAGAATTCCAACATGACATGGGTATATTCGGAGCCACTCCGGAAGACTTTATGATGACAGCCTCGTCTGGAACATTCGACCGGCGAGACGGAGTGTCGGATAAGGATACTTTCATGGAACTGCGGACTGCTTTAGATACAGTGGGTTTCGATCCCGAGGAACAAATGGATCTATTTACAGTTGTTTGCGGATTACTGCACGCCTCGAACTTGACTTTTTTGGACATAGGATCGGATGCGTCCGCTCTAGATACGGAAAACCCCCACTTAGCTGCAGTCTCGGTCTTGCTCGGCTTTGAACCAGAGGCTTTGAACGAAGCATTGTGTCGTGTTTTGATTGAAGCTGCCGGAGAGCGACTTTACAAAAATCTCCCCAAAGATCGAGCGATAAAAGCTGTGGAAGCCTTGATCAAGGCCACCTACGGAGCACTCTTCGACCATATTGTTCGCCGAGTCAACACCACAATTGCACAAACAAGTGGATCAGTTAGCATCGGTGTATTGGATATTTTCGGCTTCGAATCGTTCGAAACAAACTCATTCGAACAGTTGTGCATCAATTACTGCAACGAGGCTCTGCAGCAACAGTTCAATCGATTCGTGTTTACATTGGAACAGCAAGAATACAGGAAAGAAGGTATCGATTGGTCCTTCATCGAATTTCCAGACAATCAAGATGTTTTGGACTTGATTGATAAGCGTCACGATGGTATTTTGTCAATTCTTGATGAACAATGTCGACTGTCAAGATGTACCGACAAATCGTTCGCACTCACGGTGTACGAGAAGTGTAGATCACACCCCCGCTTCATTGTCACTAAGCACCACGAGGCGCAGCTTTGTTTTGCCGTCCGGCACTATGCCGGTCTTGTGGACTACGATTCTGCAGGTTTTATCGAAAAAAACAAAGATGAACTTCCGAGAGAAACAACCGAGCTCTTGAAAGCTTCTTCTCATCCCTTTGTGGCACAGCTCGGGCGACAGCTTTGCGAAGGACAATCTTCCCAGCCAACCCCCACGAAACGAGGTGGTCCACGGACCAAGACGTTGCACCGCTCCGGAAGTTCGATCATGCGCGAATCTGTCGGCATTCAATTTGCATCACAGTTGAAGCATTTGCGCACAAGAATCGAATCGACGGCCCCACATTATGTCCGCTGCCTAAAGCCGAACGAAGATCTCATCCCCAACAACTTTGACCATTTGGTTATCGCAGACCAACTTCGTTGTGCTGGAGTACTGGAAGCGATTCGGGTTTCTCGAGTTGGCTTTCCACATCGTTATTTTCACGAGCACTTTTGTGACCGGTACGGTATTCTAGCGAAGAAGACGATGGCTCGCTTTAGGAGCTCAGCGAATCCTACTGATGTCTGTGAGGCTCTTGTACTTGCTCTGGGCACTCAATTGGCCGACCATGAGCGCTCTGAATCAAGCTCACCATCTAAGACTGGAGCAATGGGAAGTAATCTTGTCATGGGAATGCAAATGGGAAAGACCAAAGTTTTTCTTCGGCTCAGGGCATTTGAAGCTTTGGAGTATTTGCGAAATCAAAAATTGAATCGATCGGTTGTCCTGATCCAATCAGTTATTCGAATGCATACGGCACGCAACCAATTTACGATTGCGATGTATGCGATTACGGTAATCCAAAAGTTTGTGCGAGACGTAGAGAACTATCGAATCGAACGGGAGCAGCGTGTCTACATCGCAGCCGTTCGGATCCAGAATGCATGGAGATGCCACTGTGCTCAAAGCTATCTGATGGCTGCTTACTGCGTCGCATGGTGGTGCCAGAGTATGTACCGTGGAGGGGTTGCAAGGCAGCTGGCAGCTTACATGTTTTTGGACCGAAAGGCAATGATGATACAGAAAGCATGGAAACGCCGCATAGGAACGCATACTTTTCGAAAGATAAGAAGGGCTGTCATCAGTTTACAAAGTAGACATCGTAGAAAGATTGCTTTTAGGCAATTGTGCGACCTACGCCGCGAAGCTCGTGACCTTGCCAAAGTCGCAGCGGAACGAGATCAACTTAAAAAAGAAACCGAAAGATTAAAGCGTGAACTCGAACTTGAGAAGAACAAGACTCCGCCTAAACCAAAACTCGATCCTCCAAAGGAGGACAAGGCGGCTGAAGTCAGGAAGCTCCGAGACGAAGTTCACCGACTCAAGATGGAGCTAGAGAAAGCGCACCGCATGGCTCCCTCTCCTTCGCAAAAAGGAGAGCTGCAAAAGCTCATCGACCAAGTTCAAAACAAGGAGAATCAATTACAGCAGCTTCGAACCGAATTACTTACTCTCCGGAGCCGTGATGAGGACTTGTCAGCTATAAGTCGGTCGATTGATGGATCTAGCTTCAAAAACGGCCCATTCTTTGACGATCCTATCTTGAACAGGACTCTGAGTCCCGTCAGATCAGACGTGAGCCTATTAGATACAGCGGTAAATACAATGAACGACGGCTCTGAGATCATGCAACCACCGGTCGTACCCGAAGTTGAGCGCGTGTTCTCGGCTCTTTCGTACGGAACTTCAGAATCAGGTTCAATAGACGAGATTCGTCATCTACACAATGCTATTCGGCAAAAGAACATCGACTTTCTTACCAAAATCATTCAACAATCCTCGGACCCTTGTGTTTTACTCAATGAAGGCGACAAGCACGGCAGGACATCCCTCCATCACGCAAGTATTGCCGGGGACGTTGGAATTGCATCTAGGCTTCTAGACCTCGGAGCAATTGCAAATGCTCAAGACGAGGATGGCGAAACACCTCTTCACTTGACCGAGTCACCAGCAATGACCGTGTTATTGTTGGAAAAAGGACGAGCCAACGCGAATATTCCAAATGTTGATGGCATTTGCGCTATTCATCTCGCTGTCCAACGACGAGACTTGGAATCAGTGAGGACACTGCTATCCTCCACAGCCAACGTGAACAATGCTGACAATATTCGTTGGTTCACACCCCTACATCTCATTGCGCTCCCAGCTCGTAACCAAAGTGACTCCGAATCTCAGATTGCTTGTCGAGTTCGCATCGCTCAGATGCTTTGCAGTTCGTTGGGACCAGTAAAGCCTGATTTAAATTATCAAGACAGAGAAGGCAATACTCCATTGCACTACGCTGTTCAAATTCCGACTGTTGAGTCCTGTGATATTGTTGGTGCGTTCCTGGAGAAAGGGGCTGATCCAAACATTTCAAACGAACGCAATCAGACCCCTCTTCATCTACTTTGTCACAACAACAAACTCCGGGAGCTGGACACTTATCAAGAGACATTGCACACGATGCTCTTTCACGGAGCCGATCCGAACGTTCAGTCTTTGACAGGATGTACCGCACTCCATTTGAGTCTGTACCATCGCGACATCAGCAGTGCCATACAGCTCGTCAGTCGTGGAGCGCAGCTGCATGTATTATGGAAAAAGGTAAGGGCCAATCATAGTTTCATGCATAAACGGTTGCACTTTTTAAGTTTCGAGTCTCACAGAGCTAACAACCTTTACAGCCAACAAGGTGGCAAGCATTCTGGGACGATAAAGGCGCCACAGAAATTCTTGCTTTGGACATGGTTACTGATCCATACGATTTGTACCGGATAATTAGTGCAATCAGCTGCTCGCACACTTGGGCTCCTGCTCGGTCATGGTGCATGAACTGCAAATCGACTCTGGGAACGAAGACGAGAGCGCTTCATTGCAAGCACTGCAGCCGTCTGATCTGCGGGAAGTGCTCCTCAAATTGTTTGCCCCCTCATTTCTTCCCAAAGTTTCTCCATATCAACGAGGCAGCATGGGTTTGTAATATTTGTGAAAAAATTCTGGTGTCACGGAAGGAGGAGATTAGTAGCGCAACCCAGCCAACATCTTCATATGGGGAGGACGATGAAGAAAACAAAAGTCGTTGTTCTTGTTAGATGCGTTTGAAATACTTCAGTAATCCCTACGACTACACATCTGTTAATTTTAATTCTTGAGAGGAATACCACTTGTATTGACACTTTTTTGCATTATGTTGCTCTCATTTTCCAGGACGCACGCTGGCTACGGCATTTCGTGCCTTATTGGCTAGGCTTCCAGCTTCTCTGCATTCTTCTAAAGACATCGGATAACCAAAGTCGCAAGTCACCGCAAGCAGCTGTCTTTGACTTTGACCATCAATATACCTTCTCAGAGGAGCTGTAGCGAGACGACCACCTTTCCGAACTTCAGCTCCTGCTGCCGTTGGGACAGGCATCTGGGCTTTTTGGAGGAGTCGTCTACCAGCAAATGAATACAGGTCCAGGCCCATGTCGACCAACTGATGCCCACGCGTGCGCTGGAATCCTGAACTACCATCGTCAGGATCTTGATCCGTCAGCGTATTCAAAGTGTTTGAGGTTCTAGATGCGAGTTTTCTCTCACGTTTATTCGCGGCTTCGCTTTCCTGGACCCGGCGGTCTTTCCAGAGTCTTAGATTCCGTTCCACAAGAAGTAGAATAGATCTCGTTCGTGAAATTTCTTTCGATGATGGCGCTGTATTTGCCGCCATGAGTTTTGAAGCCTCGGAATATGTAATCTGAGTCGGAGGTGCCACTATACTTCTCTCAAATCCCGCATCAAGTAGTCTACCGTCTCGTTCGTCGACGTAAACCCATAGAGTCACACAACGATGTGGATTAGTTTTTGAAAAAGACAATGTTTGCAAGACGATTGGAGGTAATAAATGAATAGGTCCCAATGGCAAATCATACCGACTGATACCTCGACTTTCGGCAGCCCGGAGCAACGTAGGCAAGTGCCCGTGTTTGTCTGGTACAACAGAACTGGTCGGAACGTAAATATCCGAAACGTCGGTGATGTGAATCATGATTTCCCATTTGGAGGCATCCCCATCTAGCCACCGCCCGGTGCATGCTCGGGGCCTTACACCTATGGCATCGTCCCGAAAGGTAGTCGATTTGGCATCGATGCAAACAGCCGGTAATTGTCTCAAATCACTGCGCGTATCATCCATCCAATCTTGCCAATTAAGTCCAGCATACCACTGTGCTGCTTCCATGATTTGTGGCGACCATGGTTGTACCACTTGTTTTAGTGTTGACTTCGTTGACGAAGTCCACCGACCCATTTGCACCAGGGCTTGACTGGCGCCTTCGGATGTTAAGGGCAAGTTCATGGTCCGAAGCGTTTCTCTGACATCCTTTTCTAATTTCAATTCTTCTGGATTGAACACCTCACCCATGGCTAAACATTCTAGCCGTTGAAGGATGCGTGCCTCAGCTACACTGTTACAGCAGTCCGATGGACCGTTGGTGGTGGCGTGTTCCACGAGAACTCTTGCTTCAGTTCCTGCACGAACATTTTGATCTACCACTACCCACCCTCCATTGACAATCATCCATTCGCCTTGATGATGATGACGACGACTTATAAGTACCGACGGCCACCGTTTAAATCTTCCTCCTCCTTGTTGGGCATCAACAGACAATAATAAGAATGCCAAAAGTCGTGACAAAACAGAATCGTTCTTGACAGGCAAATCCTCCGATAAGAGGGAGGAATCCAACAAGCGCGCGTATCCTGGTCCTGTCTTTTGTAACTTTTTTGCGATTGCCATAACGTCATGATCATCGGCCTGAATTTTTTTTGTTATATTATTCTTGTTGTTCT